>Ga0164243_10005288_pt1 | contig 19772 bp, 20 predicted proteins | sample OricompcompostOP_FD_108781 | JGI IMG/M metagenome (GOLD analysis project Ga0164243, IMG submission 108781) | Organic Plus compost microbial communities from Emeryville, California, USA - Original compost - Organic plus compost (OP) | ecosystem: Engineered > Solid waste > Mixed feedstock >... | reverse complement strand
GAGGCCTTCACCTTCACCAAGTTCGAGCCGGCCGGCATGGTGCAGGGCAACGACGCCATCAAGAACGCCACCTCGATCCTCGACTATGTCTTCCGCGAGCTTGCGGTCTCCTATCTCGGCCGCCACGACCTTGCCCATGTGGACACGTCGGATCTCGACAAGACGGCGCTCGGCCGCGGCATCAATGAGGGCAAGGCAACACCCTTCTCCAAGGGCCTCTATCGCGGCGCGACGCCGCTGGCCTTCAAGGTCGTTAGCGGCAAGGGCAGCGATCCGAAGGGCGAATTTTCCTCGCCGTCCGCCTCCCCTGCCCGAACCGTCACCACGGCATCCGGCGGCTCCAATGTGCGGGCCATCTCGTCCGGCGCGACCGTCACGGCACTCAAGCCTGCCTATGCGGGCCTTCAGGAGGAAGCCACCGCCTTCCGCCGCGACTATGAGGAGCGCGCCAAGGAGCTGGCCCAGGAAGCCGCGGAGGACGAAGGCCTGAATACCCTCTTCACCGAACAGGCGGCCGACGAGGCAGCGGAAGCCAAGAAGGTCGAATCCCACCGCCGCGCCCAGGCGATCGCCCAAGGCTACACTGGCAACATGTGCTCCGAATGCCAGAATTTTACCATGGTCCGCAACGGCACCTGCGAGAAGTGCGACACGTGCGGGGCAACGAGCGGGTGCTCGTGAGCGGCCATGCCGCCACTGATGAAAGTGCGCGAGGTCATCCGCCTCGTCGAGGCGGATGGCTGGTATTATAAGCATCCGAGAAAGCCGGCCGCGTCACCGTGGCCGGCAAATCGTCTGATGAGGTCGCGCCGGGCACCTTTAACAATATCTTGAAGCAGGCCGGCCTGAAGGAGCGATGAGAAGCGCTACGCCGTGGTGATCGAGAAGGCCGGAAACAACTATTCGGCTTACGTCCCCGACCTGTCGGGCTGCATTGCGACCGGCACGACAGTCAAAGAGATCGAAGCCGAAATCCGCGACGCCATCCGCTTCCATATCGAAGGCCTGAAGGAGGACGGCCTGCCCGTGCCTCAGCCTGAGAGCTTGGCGGAGTATGTGGAGGCGTAGCGTGCTGCGTAAATTTTCCGCGGCTCTACGGAGGAACTCGCGTACCTCTTCCGACATGGAGTCAAGAGCGCACTACCAGAAAGGATGACAACCCTAAGCTGCACCTGCCGTTTTCCAAAGCATGCAGGTCACCATAATGTGCTCCTCCAGGAATTGGGGGATACGCATGAGCAACTTCTTCAAATTCTCAATCGCGGTACTATTCGCAACGCTGTTGTCATCTGCAGCGCATTCTCAACTTACCTTACCGTGACGCGGAACTGCATCCACGCTCAGGAGTCTCGCCGCTCGTGCAGTGATAGCCCCTGTCTGGAGCCCGGTCTGTGTCATGCCCGCAACGGGCGGGAACAGAACTTGAAGCAGATGACAATCCGCCAGCCTCACATCTTGTAACGACACGAAACAACGTGTTATGAATGCAGCAACCGCCGTGAAGTGCGGTCACCAAGGGTCACATTTCGGGCGGGGAATCCCACCATGGACGATGCCTTCCGTGCGGATGGCACACGCCGTCGCTCATCGGTGCTGCGCCGCTTTGTCGTCGGCGTTTCTGCATTGACGCTCCTGACTGCAGACGCGGCGACGGCCGCGGTCATGACCGTGCCGGAATGGTTTCTCTTCAACAAGCGGCTTGCTCTGAACATCCTGGAACTCAGGACCAATGTCGCGCTCGAAGCGCTCGATCTTGAGACGGCGGATGGCCTCACCCTGCGCTCCTGGTATCATCCGCCGTCTGCCGGCAAGCCCGTCATCGTGTATTTCCCGGGACGCGACGGCGACCTCATCCGCAAATCCTCGCACCTCTTCAAGCTCGCCGAAGAGGGGTACGGCCTCACGCTCGTCGGCTATCGCGGCTTTGGCGGGAATCCCGGAAGTCCCAGCGAATTTCACTTCTACCGCGACGCGGAAGCCCTCATCGACAAGCTTTCCCGGGAGGCGCTCGCGCCGGACGGCCTCGTCCTTTACGGCTATTCCATGGGCACCGGCGTCGCCAGCTATGCGGCGATGAAGTCCGAAGCGCGGGCGCTCATCCTCGAGGGGGCGTTCACATCATTCCCCGCCGCGGTCCGGCAACAGGTGCCTACAATTCCGGCCTGGCTGATCCGCACCCATTTCGACACAAGGCAGCGCATTCCCTATATCGACGAGCCGATCCTGTTCCTCGCGGGAGAAAACGACACGGTCACGCCTCCGACCTTCGCGGAGAAGCTCGCATCCCTGAGCAAGGGCGTGTCGTGGCTGCAGATCCTGCCGGGTGCGGGGCATCTCGACATGTATCGGCATGGAGCCCTGGAGTTCGTCGCCGATTTCCTGAGCGGCCTTAACGTGACCAGCACGACGGTTGCCAAGACCGGAGAGACTGGAACGTCGCTCTGACGCCCCCATGGGTTGCAGCCGTTCGGTCGGACAGACCGACCGCGCCTCTCACTCATCAAGGCCCTCTCCGCAGTTTATTGTGCGGAAGCGGCTCAGTTTGCCTTTTTTCTGGATTTCTTCGGCCGCTCGGGTGCCGGGGGCTGCTGCGCATCGCGCGCGAGGCGCGCTTCCCGAAGGCGAGCCGTCTTGGCTTCCCTCATCCTGGCTTCCGTTTCAACGATCTCGCGGAATGCCTTGTCGGTGGTCGCCGCCTTTGTCTCCGCGCTCGTGCCTCTGGGCTTGAAAAGGGTGTCCTTGTTGGCCATACGATCGCTCCTCGGTGATGATTTGGCTCGCACGTCCGGATCGGAAAACCCGTCCCGGATTGCCTGAAATAAAAAAGGCCGGGAAGTTCCCGACCTTTCCTCAGTCTCGACGGCCAGTGCCAGTACATCCGTGGTCAAAGGCCGGAGACGAAGACTAGATGGCCTGAAGGTTAGCCGCAGCCGACTTTCCCGACCTGGCGTCGCGCACGACGTCGAAGCCAATCTTCTGCCCCTCGGAGATGGTGCGCAGGCCGGCCTGCTCGACCGCCGAGATGTGAACGAACACATCGGGCTGCCCATTGTCCGGCTGGATGAAGCCAAATCCCTTGGTGGCATTGAACCACTTCACGGTTCCGGTATTGCTCATGACGATTTTCCTTTCAAATCGCTTGCGGCGCGCAGGATGCGCGCTGCCGTGTAAATCGAGATTGAGAGGAAGATCCGTCGAGCGCCTTTCCGGCGCGGCAACAAAGCTATTCAACAACGTCGACAGTCCATAGATAGGTTTTCCTGCCGCGATATCAATAGGCAGGGCGGATTTCTTTTCCGAAGGAAAAAGGCATTGCCAAAATCCGGCGTCAGGTGACGCGATGGAAACACGCCTCTCCGGGGCATTCCAAATCCGCGGAACATCCCCCGTGCCCCGCCAGTTGGGCCTGCAAAACCCCCGAAAGATGGAGAGAGCGATGCAGGACATTTCCGGTAAGCGCGTGGCAATTCTTGCGACCCACGGCTTCGAGCAATCTGAGCTTGAGGTGCCGCTACAGAAGCTGCGCGAGGCGGGCGCGGAGGTCCATGTGATCTCCCTCGAGCCGGGCGAAATCAAGGGCTGGGACAAGAAGGACTGGGGCCGGCCCGTCGGGGTCGACAAGACCCTCGATGAAGCGCGGCCGGAAGATTACGACGCCCTCGTGCTGCCGGGCGGCCAGATCAATCCCGATCTTCTGCGGGTGGAGAAGAAGGCGCTCGATTTCATCATGAGGTTCTGGAACGACAGCAAGGTGATTGGCGCGATCTGCCATGCTCCTTGGCTCCTGGTTGAAACCGGCATCGTGAAGGGCCGTCGGGTTACGTCCTATCATTCCATCAAGACAGACGTGATCAATGCCGGCGGCAGGTGGGAGGACAGCCAGGTGGTCACGGACCAGGGGCTGGTCACCAGCCGCAACCCGGGCGATCTCGACGCCTTTTCCGACAAGCTTGCCGAGGAAATCCGCGAAGGCAGGCACGAGCGCCGCGCCGCCTGAGGCGCGTTGCTCGCGAAAGCGGCGCCGGTCTCCCGCGCCGCTTTCGTCAATCCTTGCCGGTCGCGTCCGTTCTGGCCTGGTCGACCGGCTGGATGCGCAGCACCTCGCCATTATCCTCGTCCGTCACGACATAGAGGGTGCCTCCCGGCCCCTCGGCGACATCCCGGATGCGAAGCGCCAGGCTTTCAAGCAGCCGTTCCTCTCCCGTCACCTTGTCGCCGTCGACGGTCAGCCGCACCAGCGCGGTGGAGGCAAGCCCGCCGACAAAGAGTTCGCCATGCCACGCAGGGAACGCGTCGCCCTCGTAGAAGATCATGCCGGATGGCGCGATCACCGGCGTCCAACTGTAGACAGCATCGATCATGCCCTCGGCGTGCTGGATCCCCTCGCCCACCGGCGTGCCGTCGTAGTTGACGCCCAGCGACACGACCGGCCAGCCGTAATTCGCCCCGGGCTTGACAATGTTCAGTTCGTCGCCGCCTTCGGGGCCGTGCTCGATTTCCCAGAGCACACCCGTTTCCGGGTTCATCGCCGCCGCCTGGATGTTGCGATGGCCGTAAGACCAGATTTCGGGCAGCGCACCCTCACGGCCGACAAACGGATTGTCCCTCGGCACTGAGCCGTCGGGATTGATCCGCACGATCTTGCCAAGATGGGAGTTGAGCTCCTGCGCCTGGCCGCGGACCTGCTCCTCGAAGCGTTCTCCCAGGGTCACGAAGAGGTGACCCTCGCGGTCAAAGACGAGGCGCGATCCGAAATGCCCTTCGCTCTCCACTTTCGGCTGCTGGCGGAAGATAACCTCGACGTCGGTCAGCGCGGTCATGTCCTCGTTCAGCCGGCCGCGTGCAACAGCAGTCCCGTTCCCGCTATCACCCGCTTCGGCAAAGCTCATATAAATGAGCCGCGTGTCCTCGAACTGCGGATCGAGGGCGATGTCGAGCAGGCCGCCCTGGCCTCGGGCATCGACATCCGGCACACCGTCGATCGGCTCCGAAACCTCGCCATCGGCCGAAATGCGGCGCAACTGCCCAGGCCGTTCGGTCACGAGCATGCCGCCGTCCGGCAGGAAGGCAATCGCCCAGGGATGGGACAGGCCATCCGCGATGGTCTCCACGCGAAACGCTGTCCCGTCCCCGGCTTCGAAGACCTCGTCTACCGCAAAGGCCGGAGCGGCGAGAAAAATTGCGGAGAAGGCGACGGTAAAACGGAGTGCAGCGGACATCACGGTTCTCCATTTGTGACGGGATTTTAACGAGCGATGATCGGCATCTAACGATCCGGCTGAAACGAGGTTCCGGACTGCGCAGCCAGAGGAACCATGCCGCAAAAAGGCCCCACTTCTTACTCCCCGCTTATGCTGAATTTTAGGATTTTACGGATAGCGGTCGCCGCAAGGAGAGTTTCTACCATGCGCGCTGCTGCCCTCGTCTTGCTGCTCGCCCTCGCCGGATGCGCGAGCACCCCGCAAAACATCAATAATGTCTGCGCCGTGTTCAGCCAGCGGGACGGCTGGTTCAACAACTGGTATAGCGCAGCCCAGCGCACCGAGCGCAAATATGGCGTGCCGGTGCATATCCTCATGGCAACGATCCGCGTCGAATCCGGCTTCCGGGCCAACGCCCGGCCACCCCGTTCGAAGCTTCTCGGCTTCATTCCCTGGAAGCGCCCTTCAAGCGCCTACGGCTATTCCCAGGCACTCGACGGTACCTGGGCCGAATACAAGCTTGAAAGCGGCAACTGGACGGCCTCGCGCAGGAATTTCGCCGACGCGATCGATTTCGTCGGCTGGTATCATAGCCGGAGCCATCAACGGAACGGCATTCCGCTCAATGACGCCTACAACCTGTACCTCGCCTATTATGCCGGGCACGGCGGCTATGCGCGGGGCGTCTGGAAGAACAACGCCCATATGAAGCGGGCCGCCCAGAAAGCGGCCGATATAGCCAATTCCTACGCAGCGCAGATCAACAGCTGCGGATTGGGGTAAGCCGTGGCGGCCGTTTGCGGCCGCCTTCACCCGCCCTCCTAGTCTTCGCTGGGCGCCAAAAAAAGATCCCGCTGGCGCATCGGCTGCGAGCGCAGGTACTGGTTTGGCACCTTCACCCGCGTACCAAAATGCGCGGCCGCATGCCAAGGCCAGCGCGGGTCGTAAAGGATGGTTCGAGCGAGAGCGACGAAGTCCGCATCGCCTGTCCCTACGATCGCTTCGGCCTGCTCGAACTCGGTTATGAGTCCAACCGCCGCCACCGGCATGCGGGTCGCCGCCTTCACGGTGCGCGCGAGCGGAACCTGGTAATTCGGCCCCACCGGGACCTGCTGATCCGGAGCGAGACCACCGCTCGAAACGTGGATGCCGTTACAGCCGCGCGCCTCCAGCGCCTGGGCAAATGCCACCGTCTCCTCGATCGTCCAGCCGCCTTCGACCCAATCGGTACCCGACACACGCACGGTCACCGGTCGGTCTGCAGGAAATGCGGAGCGGACGGCCTCGAACACTTCCAGGGGGAAGCGCATGCGATTTTCCAGCGAGCCGCCGTATTCATCCTCGCGCTTGTTGGATAGCGGCGAAAGGAACTCGTGGAGCAGATATCCGTGCGCAGCATGGATCTGCACCACATCGATGCCCAGCCGCGCGGCGCGGATAGCCGCCTGCGCAAAGGCGTTGCGAACACCCGCGAGCCCCTCCCGATCAAGCGCCACCGGCGCGTTATGATCTTCCTTGAAGGGCACGGCGGATGGCGCCTCCGTTTGCCAACCGTTCGGATGCGACGGCGGGATCTGGGCACCCCCTTTCCAGGGAACCTCCGACGACGCTTTCCGTCCTGCATGGGCAAGCTGGACCGCTACCGGCATATCCGACCACCGGCGCACCGATTCCAGAACGCGGCGCATCGCGCCTTCGCTCTCATCGGAATAAAGGCCCACGTCGCGATAAGTGATTCGCCCTTCGGGCTTCACCGCCGTGGCCTCGATGGTCAGCAAGGCGGCTCCTGAAAGCGCAAGGTGGCCCAGATGGATGGTGTGCCAATCCGTCATGCAGCCGTCTTCTGCCGAGTATTGGCACATCGGGGCAATGATGATGCGGTTGGATAGCTCGAGTGTTCCGACACGCGCCGGCGTGAAAAGCTTGGCTGTCATTTTCCATTCCCGGTTGGGCTCAAGACGGCTGCTGCCCCTCAAGGATCGATACTGCGAGCAGTATTCCCAAGGACTCGCAGCCGCCGCCGATCTCGGCGGGTACATAGCGCGATCACGGCCGCTCCTGTCAACGCGCCCTGCGCTGCGACAATCTGCGCAAAAAACGAGCAGATAACGTCGTTGCCATTTTATTAGGCAGGCAATAAACACTCTCTGTCGGCCATCTTTCCTCCCAGATCCGATGCCGACAGCCGAATGTGGCGTATCCTCCTCCCACGCCGCATTTCGAATTAAGCCCGCTGCCATCCTCCCTCCGGCAGCGGGCTTTATTTTTGTACCTCAGTAATCCCAGCTTGGATGGTGCCTGCAAGCCGTCGCCCGATGAGCGAGACCAACTGCCCCAAATAAATTCAACTTTCTGCCGTTTGACTTTCGGAGTAAAATATTTATTGGAGCAGGGGTTCTAAACGGGAGGAGAAAAACAAAATGCCACACTTGGCCGCACTTTATTTCAAGACAGCGATCATATTTCTGTTGATCGGGATTGTCATGGGTCTCCAAATGGCAATGTCAGGAAATCACAATGTCATTGGACCTCATGCCCATTCCAATCTTCTTGGATGGGTGACGATGGCTATATTTGGCGGTTACTTTGCCCTCAATCCAGCAAAAGCGCAAGGAAAGCTAGCGAGACTGCAATACTGGGTTTATACCTTGGGCGTTGCGGTACTGGTTCCTTCTCTGTACTTGCTTTACCTTGGTTATCCGGCTTTTGAACCGCTTACAGCGGTCAGCTCGTTGGTGATCCTGGTGGGCATTCTGATGTTTGCCGCGATCATCTACGGCAGAGAGCCCATCGCCCGAACCGCGCCGGCCGAGTAAGGGCCAACGTCGCTTGCCCCGGCAATCCATGCCGGGGCGGATCCCACCGGACAGGCATCATCGCCTCGCAAGCAGTTTGCCAACTGTCGGCATGTCGCTGGTTCCTCCAACGCGGGTTCCTGCGGATGGTGCTCTCCATTGTATCGATAATGCCGCGATCGTCGCGAATATCGCCCACCCATCAAAGAGATTGTTCCTTTCGGCAAGAGAATTTGACTTGTCTGGCTGACCGCGGGCGCTATTAAGCACGTGGCGGAACAGTCCGCGACGGATTTTGCCGCTTGGTTTGGAACGGGCCTAAGAGCCGCCACCCGCCTCAACGAAAGCAAGTTTCATGACTGCGCTGGCTACGGACGCGAAAGCGCCCCAGGTCAATCTCTGGCTTTCTGAAGCGCGAGCGACGCTTACGCTCGCATGGCCCATGATTCTGACCAATCTTGCCCAGACCTCCATGACCGTCACGGACGTGATGATGCTCGGCCGCCTCTCGCCCGAAGCGCTCGCCGCCGGCACGCTTGGTCATAACCTCTACTTCATGCTGGTGATTTTCGGGCTCGGGCTCGTGTCCGCTGCCTCGCCCATGATGGCAAGCGCCATCGGCCGCAAGCTGCACTATGTGCGCGATGTCCGGCGTACCGCGCGGCAGGGCCTCTGGCTGGCGATAGCCGTTGCCGTACCCCTCTGGCTCGTGCTCTGGAACACTGAGCACATCCTGCTTGCCATGGGTCAGGATCCCACACTTGCGCAAGGTGCCAAGGAATACATGCGCACCCTTCAGTGGGCCGCCCTGCCCTTCTATGGCTATATCGTGCTGCGCTCCTTCATCTCCGCGCTCGAGCGGCCGGGATGGGCTCTGGTCGTCGCCTTTGTCTGCGTTGCCTTCAACGCGCTTGCCGCCTGGTCCCTGATCTTCGGCCATCTCGGTCTGCCGGCGCTCGGACTTCAAGGAGCGGGCATTGCAACGACGCTTTCAAGCCTGTTCCTCTTTCTGGGTCTCGTCGCGGTGGTCTCGCTCGAACGGCAGTTCCGCCGGTTCAGCCTGTTCGGGCGCTTCTGGCGCGCCGACTGGCCGCGCTTCATGGCGCTCTTGCGGCTCGGGCTTCCGATCGCGGGCATCGTCACCTTCGAGGTGTCGATCTTCAACATCGCCGCGCTGCTGATGGGCCGGATCGACACGGTCTCGCTGGCCGCCCACGCCATCGCCATCCAGATCGCATCGGTGACCTTCATGGTGCCGATGGGCATCGGCCAGGCGGTGACGGTGCATGTCGGCCGCGCCTTCGGCGCCAGGGATCCGGAGGCGGTCACCCGCGCGGGTTGGACGGCTTTCGTCATGGGTGTGAGCTTCATGGGCCTGATGGCGCTCATCATGTTCTCTGCGCCTCGACTGCTGATTGCCGGCTTCGTCGACCTTAGCGCACCGGAAAACCAGCCCGTCATTGCAATGGCAGTGACATTCCTGGCCTTCGCGGCGCTCTTCCAGATCGCCGACGGCGCACAAGCCGTGGCCAGCGGCATGCTGCGCGGCCTGCACGATACAACCGTTCCGATGATCTACGCGGCGCTCGGCTACTGGGGCGTGGGCCTGCCGCTTGGCGTCGTGCTGGGCTTCCCCTTCGACTACAAGGGCGTCGGTATCTGGACAGGCCTGTGTGCAGGCCTTGGGGTGGTTTCCGTTCTGCTTCTCATGCGCTGGATGCGCCGCGACAAGCTCATGCTTTTTTCGCCTTGAGGCGCCGCCGCTTCGCGTCATCGATCAGCATGTTGGCAACCTGCATGCGAATGATGGCACGAGCGCGCAGATGCTCGGGCACGCGATCAGGATGGTTGCGAAAGGCGAAATCCCGGCGCAACCGGTCAAGCTCGGCAGGTTTCGACCGTTCTGCAAGGCCAAGCTCTCGTGCGATCTCCTCCGGGTCAACAGAGGGTTGCGAATGCTCTGCCTCGTTGCCTTCCTCATCCGCAAACGCGCGATAGGCAGCCTGGAGCGCATCGTCAGAAAAGGTGATTCGTCCCGAATGCAGCTCCTCGACCACGGAAAGGTAGTCGATCGAGACGAGATGCGCACGGTCCTTCTCCTGGATCCGATCGGCCAGGAGCTCATCCAGGATGCGCGCGAAATCTGGTGAAGGGCCTTTGTTCATAGGGATTGCCGAGAGGTAGGTAGAGGCCCAGGCTACGATCCTTCCGTTAAGAAAGGTCTGCCTCATCCGTGCAATTTGAGTTGATCACGGGATGGTTCCGCTTCCGAAGGGCGGGCCTTAGAATGCCGCCTCAGCCCGCGCGTCAGGTTCTGCGTCACGCCATCCTCATTCGATCCCGGAGCGATACGCAATGAAGCCATTCCTCTCCCTCCCTGCCGCTGGATACGCCCTGCTCGCCCTTGGCGTTCAGACGGCAATCGCCGAGCCTCCCTACCTCGATGACCGCTCAACGCCCGAGGCGTTGATCCGCTCGCTCTACAATGCCATCGACCGAAAGGAATATGCCCGCGCCTATGCCTATTTTTCCACACCACCGGCCGAGACGGTGGAGACCTACGCAAACGGCTACCCAGACACCGAAAGCGTGGAAGTGATAACCGGTGCGCCCAGCGAGGAGGGTGCTGCAGGAAGCATCTTCTATTCGCTCCCTGTGGCGATACGGGCCCGAAACGCGGATGGCGAAGAACAGGTATTCGCCGGCTGCTACGATTTCCGCTTTGTCCAGCCATCAGTGCAAACCAGCCCCTACACGCCGCTCATGATCGAACGCGGAAAGTTGGAGCCGGCTGAGAACTTCTCCGCGGAAGCCCTCCCGGCAAGCTGCGGAGAAGGCGCATCGGAGACCGATGCGCTCCTGCAGCGCGCCGAGCGGCTGTTCGCAGAGGTCTACGAGGAAATCTGCAACACGAGCGGAACAGGTACCGAGGAGGAGCCGGAAAGCCACGCCATCAATTTCAACTACAGCTACGATCCAGCCGACGCGCCGCCCAGGGAAGTGCGCCTCTTCCGCTTCCTCTGCGACCGCGGCGCCTACAATGAAATCCACGTCTACCTTCTGGCAGACGAGAACGGCGCCATCCTTCCGCTGCGCTTCGCCACCCCCGAGCTCGACATACAATACGAGAACGGAGATACCGATGGCCGCCTCGAGAAAGTGAGCATCATCGGCTACAACGCCGAAGACCAGCTCGTAAACTCGGAGTTCGACCCGCAGACTCTTACGCTCACCTCGCATGCCAAATGGCGCGGCGTTGGCGATGCATCGTCAAGTGCGCAGTGGATCTTCCGGTCCGGCGCGTTTACGCTGGTGCACTATGAGGTTGATGCCTCCTATGACGGCGAAATCAATCCGGAAACGCTACTGGACTACAGCACTGGGCCTTGAGCCTTGCCTGCTTGTCATCGGACGGAAAGCATCCAGTTGAGCGTCTCGCGCCAGTCCGTCATGCGAATCGGCGTGCCATGGGTGCCGGTCTCAAATCGCAGGAAGCGGACCGGGTAATCTGGCGCGCTGGCCCTGATCGTCCTGTAGAAATCCTCCTGCTTTCCGATTGGAAAGACGGTGTCTCGGCTGCCATGGCCGAAGAATACCGGAACGCGGCTGCGGAACGCGGGCGAACGCAGAAAATCCCGATCCCAGAGCGAGCCCAGCAAAAGCAGGCCGCTCAGTTTCGGGCCCAGCGTCTCCGATCTGGCAAGGTGCCAGCACAGAAGCCCGCCCATGGATCCGCATGCCACAAATATGGGCGCATGCGGCGAGCGGGCAGCATACAAGCTCAGAAGCGCCTCCACCTCCTCGGCACCCTTCTCGCCGAAATCGGAAAAGTCGGGTGACAGATAGACCCCGCCACTGCGGCCCATCAGGTTCTTGATGCGGTTGAAATTGCCGCCGAACGTGAAATCGTCCACGCCCTGATGCCGGCTGCCGCCCTGTCCATGTAGGTAGATTGTGATGAGGCGAGCATTTTCCACTCGGCCCACGGCGAAATGGGGTACCGGTCCGGCACTCGTCTCCGCCACCACGTCCCGCTGCATGCGGCGGATGTCCATGGAGATATAGCGCCGATGGGCGCGCCGCTCCGGCACTGCATCCCGGCCGTTGATGTCGCGCTCCTCGCGATAGTCGACCACGCGATAGGCGCCCCCGTCGCGCTCCTCGATGATCGCCGGGTAGGCAAAGAGCCTGTCCTTGAACGGGACAAGCTCGAGGGCGAAGGCAGGAGCGGTGAGGAAACCTGCAAAGGCGGTCAGGAGCAGCAAAATGGAGCGGCCGGGCATCGACGGCGATACCCGCTACTCGGATGGCCGCAGCACACCACCAGCGGCGCGCAGGGCATCCGGCGTGTCGACATCGAGGCTTGCCGCCGAACCCAGCTCGACATCGATCACCTCCAGCGCGCTTTCCACGATCTGACGCGCGCCGGTATCCCCTTCGAGCTTTTCCACCTCTGCAAAGAGGGCCCGCGGCAGGATGACCGGATTTCCTCGCTTGCCATTGTGGGTGGCCCTCACAATCGTCCGGCCACCGGCCTCATGGAAGGCGTCGATCATCCTATTGAGATCCGCGGTCGTGATTCCCGGCATGTCGGCAAGCGCCACGAGTGCCGCATCCGCCGAGGGAGGCAAGGTACGGATCCCCGCCTTGAGCGAGCTTGCAAGCCCGCTGGCATAGTCCTCGTTGAAGACCGTCCTGATGTCGAGGCCTGCAAGCGCCGCAGAAATGGTTTCCGATTCGTGGCCGAGCACGGCCACCGTGCCGGCAGCACGGCTATCGACCAATCGCTCTGCGGCGCGTCGCACAAGCGGCTTTCCTCCGAAATCGGCAAGAAGCTTGTTTTGCGGACCCATGCGGCGCGATTGTCCGGCCGCAAGCAGCACAGCCCAAACCTTTGCGGACGGGCGCGCGGCAGGCACCTCGCGCGGCTGCGGGCGCGTGGGGATCTCCATCAGGAGTCCGCCTACGCCCATCGCCGATATATCGCCGGACGTTACTTCGAGCCCGGCAATGAGACGGTCGATCACCCAGTCGAAGCCGTTGAGCTTCGGGCTGCGTGCGCAGCCTGGAACGCCGAGTACCGGCTTGCCGTCAAGAAAGGCAAGCACCAGCAAATTTCCCGGATCGACGGGCATGCCGACCCGCACCACCTTGCCGCCTGCGCGCCGGATAGCCGCTGGGATGACGTCCTCGTCATCGCATACCGCCGAGGCTCCGAAGACCAGCAGCATATCGTTGGCGTCAGCCTGCGCACGAATGGCCTCGGCGACGCTTTCTTCGTCATGAGGAGTGCGCACTTCCTCCGTGATGCGGCTCACCGAGCGTGCCAGCCGCGCCTCGGTTACCCGTGCGGTCTTGTCCAGAACGCTTGTCTTGACCCCTGGAAGCACCGTCTGGATGAGGCCGACGCGCCTCGGCTGGAAAGGTTGCACCGAAAAGGCTTCACGCGCCCTGCAGGCCGTCTCGGCCTGCGCCACCAGGTTTTCAGCCACCGCGAAAGGAATGATCTTCACCGTCGCGACCATCTGCCCGGCTTCGACCGCGGCATAGGGCTCAAGGGTCGCGACGGTGATCGCCGGATCAACGCCGTTGATCGCGTCGATGACATGGCGGTCGACCACGAAGATGCCCGCATCGGTCGCATGAAGATTGACGCGACCGGTCGCAGGGGCTCGCGCCTCCACATGCGAAGAAGTAAGCGATGCGGCTATACGGGCCGCGGCCGCATCTTCATCAAGGTCGTCCTCTTCCAGCACCGCCGCGACCACCTCGTGGACCCCTGCCTGAAGCAGGGATTGCACATCTTCCGCCGTCAGACGCTGGGCCTTACGCAGGCGCTTATCGCCAGCCATCGTGGCGTGGGCGAGGATCGCGCCTTCCGCCTCCTCTACAGAAATGGAACCGAACTTCACGCCGCTTCACCCTTCTCGGCACGAAGCCCACGCGAGCGCAGGGCTTCAATGATCTCAGCAAGCACTGCAACCGCGATCTCTGCGGGACTAGCCGCGCCGATGGGCAAGCCGATCGGCGCGCGGATACGCTCGATAACGTTGTGCGGGATGCCGGCCGCAACCAAGCGCTCCACGCGCCTCGCATGCGTTTTGCGGCTGCCGAGCGCACCCACATAGAAGCAATCCGCCTCCAGCGCCGCCTTCAATGCCGGATCGTCGATCTTCGGATCGTGAGTGAGCGCTGCCACTGCGCAATACGGATCGAGCGGATTGTTCTTCAGGACCTCTTCCGGCCATTCCGCGTCGAGCCGCACATTCGGAAAACGCTCCGGCGAGGCGAACGCCGTGCGGGGATCGATAATGTGCAGGTTAAATCCCGCAATGGACGCCATTGGCGCCAGGGCCTGACTGATATGGACGGCGCCAATTATCACCAGGCGCGGCGGCGGCAGATGCACGTTCAGGAAGAAGGTTCGCCCCTCGGCTTCCACGGTGCCCGACTTGCCGGAGCGGAAGGCTGCGGCAACAGCCTTGCCCAGATCTCCAGCCACGGGATCGCCTTCAGCGACGACGCGATCGCGCCCGTCCCCAAGGTCGGTAACGAGAATTGCAGCGCGTCGCTCGCGACGATAGGTGTTGAGCTTCTTCAGGGAATAGGGATCCATGGGAACGATCAGCCCAGCCGCTCAATATAAACCTTGATCCTGCCACCGCAGGAGAGTCCGACTTGCCAGGCCGTTTCGTCGGCCACGCCGAACTCCAGCATGCGAGGCTTTCCGTCGGCGATGACGTCGGCTGCTTCGGCCACCACGGCCCCTTCAACACATCCGCCGGAGACGGAACCTTCGAACAATCCATCCGCATCGATGACGAGGTGGCTTCCTACGGGCCGCGGGGCGGAACCCCACGTCTCCACGACGGTGGCGACAGCGACCTCCTTGCCGTCCTTCATCCATTCCTCTGCGATCATCAGAGGATCGAGCGTTTCGTGTGTCTGCGGGCTTTCAGGCATCTTGCCTCCTTGGGAACCGAGGCCGAACTGTTCATTCAATATGGTCACGCAGGTACGGGCTTGCCAAGCCCTCTGTTGACCGTGGCAACCGCCCGGCGTGCCCTCGGCGGGGTGGAAAGAGCTTCGCAAAGATCGGACAACGCGTCCAGCGAATGCACCGGCCGCAGCTCGTCTACATGGGGCAGCATTGCCTGCATGCCGCGGGCCCGGGGCTCGAAGCCGTCGAAACGCAGAAGCGGGTTCAGCCAGATTAGCCTCCGGCACGATTTATGCAAACGCTCCATCTCATGGGACAGTGTTTCGATGCTGTCGCGCTCCAGCCCGTCCGTTATGAGAAGAACGATCGCCCCCTGCCCCAGCACGCGCCGGGACCAGAGCCGGTTGAAGGTACCCAGCGCTTCACCGATGCGCGTGCCGCCCGACCAGTCATGCACCGCTTCGGCGCATTGGGCGAGCGCCTCGTCGGGGTCGCGATGGCGGAGCTGGCGGGAAAGATTTGTCAGGCGCGTACCGAACACGAAGCTGTGAACGCGCCGGCGGTGCTCGGTCAGCGCATGAAGGAAGTGCAGGAAGATGCGCGTGTACTGGCTCATTGAACCGGAAATATCAGCGAGAACGACGAGTGGAGGATGCACCCTGCGCGGGGAACGATAGCGCGGCAGGATGAGGTCGCCGCCTGTCCTGAGCCCCATCCTCATCATGGAACGCGGATCGATGCGCCTGCCCTGGATATCCGGCCGATAGCGCCTGGTCGCGACCCGGTCGTGCGGCATGAGGAGCTCACCGATCGCTTTTCTTGCTTCGGCAATCTCCTCTGCCGTCATCTGGGCGAAATCCTTGTTTCTCAGAACCTCACGGGAAGAGAGCGTGAGGCGCGCATCAATCTCTACTTCCGGCTTTTCCTCCTTCCGAAGGTCGTCCCGTTCCGAGCTGAGAAGAGCCTGTCCCGCACGCTTCTCTCCCGCGCGCGGCTTCTCCTTCTGGGGCGGTGCGGGCGCGATTGGCGACAGCATTGCCAGCATCTTCTCGATTAGCTCCCGCGAGCGCCAGAAAAGCCGGAATGCCTCGTCGAAGACCGCATGGTCTTCATGCCGCGTCACGAGAACGGAATGGAGCGTCCAGTAGAAATCATCCCGGGTGCCGATGCCCGCCACGAGAACCGCCTGAATGGCGTCCGTGACGGCCGCAGGCCCGACACGCAGGCCCGCCTTTCTCAAGGCACGTGCGAAATAGACGATGTTGTCAGCGATCCGTCCTTCGGGATCGGCTGCTGCCGCACGCCGTTCTGCGACCGTTCCGGCCATGATTTCACCCGGCGGCCGCGAGTTCGGCCTTGACCTCGTTGAGGATGCGGGCGCTCTCGCCCTCGCGCAGGCGCGCAATGTCGTCCTGGTACTTCAAAAGGACGCCCAACGTGTCCGACACGGTCTCGGGATCGAGCGCCACCTTGTCAAGTTCGGCGAGCGCGCTCGCCCAGTCGATCGATTCGGCCACGCCCGGCACCTTGAAAAGGTCCATCCCGCGCAGCTTCTGGATGTAGTTGACGACCTCCTCCGAGAGCCGGCTGTTCGCCTGCGGCACCTTGCGGCGGACGATTTCCAGCTCCCGCTCCGCATCCGGATAATCCACCCAATGGTAAAGACAACGGCGCTTCAGAGCGTCATGAATTTCGCGCGTGCGGTTGGTCGTGATGATGACGATGGGCGGCTCCTCGGCGCGAATCGTGCCGAGCTCCGGCACGGTGACCTGGAAATCCGAGAGGATCTCCAGGAGAAACGCTTCAAAGGCCTCGTCCGTCCGGTCGAGCTCGTCGATGAGGAAGACGGGAGCCGAGCCTCTCGTGCCCGTAAGTGCTTCCAGCACCGGCCGCCGGATCAGATATTTTTCGGAGAAGACATTGTGCTCCATGACGTCGCGATCCGCTACGCCCGAGGCTTCCTCCATGCGTATCTCGATCATCTGCGCGGCATAGTTCCACTCGTAAACCGCCGAAGAAACGTCGAGGCCTTCGTAGCACTGCAGACGGATGAGACGGCGGCCCAAAGACCGCGCGAGCACCTTGGCGATCTCTGTCTTGCCCACGCCCGCCTCGCCCTCGAGGAAGAGTGGCCGGCTCATCTTGAGGCTCAGGAAGAGCACGGTGGCAAGCGCACGGTCGGCCACGTAATCGGCCGCGTTCAGCAGCGAAACGGTCTCGTCGATCGACTGCGGAAGGGCGCGCGGCTTGGGTTCGGACATAACGTCTCCGGAGGCTTGCTCAGAGCACGCGATAGGCGCGGTCGTGATAAAGAAGGGGCCTGAGGTTAGCGCCGATGCGCAGACCTGTCACCTTGCCGAAATAGATTCGATGGGTCGCGAGTTCCTTGGCGTCGACCATCTGGCAATCGAAGACCGCTATCGCGCCCAGGAGCGTCGGCGCGCCGGAGGAGATCGTATCCCACTCGGCAAGCGCGAAGCGCTCGTCCTGCGGCAGGCCCGTCAGTCCGGAAAAGGCATTCGAAAGGTTTTCGTGGCCCGCAGCGAGGGTGTTGAGCGCGAAGACACCATTCTTCAGGAAAAGGTCGTTGTTGGCGTTCTGCCGGTTAAGGCAGGCAAGGATAGTGGGCGGGCTGTCGGAAACCGAGCAGGCTGCGATCACGGTCACGCCGCGTCTTCCGGCCGGGCCGTCGGTGGTGATTACATGCACGGCGCCGGCGAAACGCGCCATCGCATTCCGGTAATCCTGGGGTGCTACGTCGTTTGTTTTCAGCACAAAAAATCCTCGCCCGCCTCGATATAGGTATGGCCCCGACGCTTGCAAGCGCCCGTGCAGGCGCTCAATAGCGTGTTGCGCGCGGCCCTGCCAGCATTTACCAGTGCAGGATAATTGCTTCCAAGGCGCGAGGGACCTTTAATCGTCGATGCGTTCCGCTGCTCTCCCATTGCTGCTTCTCGCCATGGTTGCGGGCCGCCCGGCGTGTGCGCAGGATCTCCTGACGATTGGGCTGGCGGCGCCGTTGACCGGCGACTTTGCCCTTCTTGGCGAGCAATGGGCAAACGGAGCGCGGACGGCCGCGGCAGAGCAGGAATCGATTCGCCTCGTGGAAGCGGACGACGCCTGTACGGAGGAAGGAGGAGCAGTCGCTGCAAGGCGCCTGGTGGAGGCCCGGGTGGCCCTGGTGATCGGCTTCCTCTGCACGCCCGCGATAGAAGCGGCGATGCCAACCCTCAAGGAAGCGGGCATCCCTGTTATCACGCCCGTCCGCACGAACAGCCTGACAGACCAGAAGGACCGTACCGGCTGGCCGGTTTTCCGCCTTGGTCCACGCGCCGACGAGGAGCGCGATGCCGTGGCAGAGATTCTCGTTGATCACTGGCGCAACGAACTTTTCGCCATAGTGGACGATGGCACGATCCACGGCCGGGAGCTTGCCGAGAATCTTCGCGCCCAGGCGGAGCTTGCCGGATTGAAGCCCGTTTTCGTCGATACGTTCCGTCCTGAGCTCGACAATCAGATCGGCCTCGTCGGACGGTTGCGGCGCGCAGGCGCAACCCACGTCTTTGTCGGCGGCGGCCGCAGCGACATCGCGATCATGGCCCGCGATGCGGCCACACTTGAGTATGAGGTCGTTTTTGCCGGCGGAGAGACCCTGCGGATGGACGACGGGAGTGTCCCCCTGCCTGCGGGCGTATTGATGGTCGGTCTGCCCGAATGGCAGGATCTCGCCGAGCCTGAAGCCCTCTCGGCTCTTTCGGCGGCGAAAGTGTTACCGGAAGGGTATGTCCTGCCGGGCTTCGCCGCTCTTCAGGTGGCTGCGGTGGCGACCCAGGAAGCCACGGACGCAAGCCTTGAAATCGCAGACGTGCTGTCCCGCCTGACGTTCAACACGGCAATCGGCGAGGTCCGCTACGACAAGAAAGGTGATCTCGACCGGAACCTTTACCGGCTCTTCCGCTATGACGGCGAGCGATTCATCGAGGTGCCGTGATGTTCGAAACCGGGCCGCGCAACCTGATCACCGATGTGGCCGGTCTGAAGGTAGGTAACAGCGAAGACCTGGTGCTAAAATCCGGGGTCACGGTCGTGCTCTGCGAGGAGCCGGCAGTTGCCGGCGTGCAGGTCCTGGGCGGGGCGCCCGGGACACGCGAGACGGACCTCCTGGAGGCGCACAATCTGGTTGAAAGCGTCAACGCCGTGGTGCTTTCGGGCGGCTCGGCCTTCGGGCTTGATGCCGCCTCGGGCGCGCAGGCCGCCCTGCGCGAGATGGGGCACGGGTTCCCGGTGGGAGCGCACCGCGTGCCCATCGTGCCGGCTGCCATCCTGTTCGACCTCGCGAATGGCGGCGACAAGGGTTGGGGCCGCTACCCGCCTTATCGCGAGCTTGGCCATGCAGCCGCGGAGGCAGCATCGCAGGACTTTCGCCTGGGTTCTCACGGAGCCGGCACCGGTGCCCTGACTGCGGGGCTGAAGGGGGGCCTCGGTTCGGCCTCCACCCTGCTCCCAAACGGGATCACTGTGGGTGCATTGGTGGCGGTGAATGCCGTCGGTTCGGCGACCATTGGCGATACCGCCCATTTCTGGGCAGCTCCCTTCGAGATCGGTCGCGAGTTTGGCGGGCTCGGTCTTCCCTCGCCACTTCCTCCGAATGCGCGGGATATCGTGACAAAGGTCCGCCGGCCAACTCCCGGCGGCAACACAACCATCGGCGTCATCGCGACGGACGCGAAGCTCACCAAGGCCGCAGCGCGCCGCCTCGCCATCGCGGCGCATGACGGCTTCGCACGCGCCATCTGGCCGGCGCACACGCCCGTAGACGGTGATCTCGTCTTTGCG
>Ga0164243_10005287_pt1 | contig 19777 bp, 16 predicted proteins | sample OricompcompostOP_FD_108781 | JGI IMG/M metagenome (GOLD analysis project Ga0164243, IMG submission 108781) | Organic Plus compost microbial communities from Emeryville, California, USA - Original compost - Organic plus compost (OP) | ecosystem: Engineered > Solid waste > Mixed feedstock >... | reverse complement strand
TGAACGCGACGTCGAGCCATGCCGCCGCGAGGAGCGCGCCGGCGGCGGCGACGATCAGCGCGCCGCCGAGTCCGATGATGAGCGCCTGCCGAGAGGTGAAGCGTCGGGTGACGGCGCCGAAGGGGCGATCAGGCAAAGCCGCGCGGCGCCGCGGACCAACACGATGGCGTGGGCCCCGGCGAGCTGCCGTCGGTCATGTCGCGTCTGAGTCGTGCGGGACGATCGCGTCGAGCTCGGGGAGAAGCACGATGCCCGCCTGGTCGTCCGACGCGGTGTGCGCGACGACCGCGCGACAGACGTCCGCACTGTGGTTCACGACGATGTGCGGCAGATCCGCGGGGATGTACACGTACTCTCCGCCGCGCGCGATCGCGTGTTCCTGGAGCGCGTCGCCGAAGTAGGTGTAGGCTTCGCCCTCGATCACGTAGACCGCGGTTTCGATCTCGCGGTGGTAATGGGCCTTCGTGCGCGCGCCCGGCGGCAGGGTCGCGAACGTCATACAGATGCCGCGGGCGCCGACCGTGGCACCGGTGATGCCCATGCGGTAGACCATGTTCTGCTGGCCGACATACGCGTCACCCGACGCGATCACACGGCAAGTCGGGGAGGCGGAGCTCGGCGAGTTCGGCGTGTCGTTCACGACGCCTAATGTAAGATGCGCAGAACGTCGCTGGGGGTTGGCGCGGAGCGGTTCGCCGATTCGAGAAAGATCTCGAGGGCGAGCGGATCGACCGGCTTCGTCATGTGCCGGTCGAAGCCCGCGTCCGCCGAGCGGCGTTGATCGTCCTCGCGGCCCCAGCCGGTGACGGCGACGATCGTCATGTCCTTCCCCCACGACGCACTGCGCAGCGTACGCGCGACATCGTAGCCGCTGACGTTGGGCATCGCGAGGTCGAGAAGTGCCACTTCGGGCCGGAACTGCTCGGCGATGCGGATGGCTTCGATCCCATCGAGCGCGACGCGCACGTCGTGGCCGATCAGTCGAAGCCAACGTGACATCGACGACGCGACGTCCTTGTTGTCGTCGACAAGGAGCACCCGGCGACGCGTGCCGGTCGTCGTCGTCGTCGTCGTGATCTGCGCGGGCGGCGACGGGCGTGGTGGGGGGGCGGTGGCCTCGACCGGCGCGGCGAGCGGAAGCCACACACTGAATTCGCTTCCCATGCCGACCCCTTCGCTGAAGGCACGAATACGTCCGCCGTGCATCGCGACGATCGATCGGGAGAGCGCGAGGCCGATCCCCAAACCCCGATGGCCTGTTTCGGACGAGCGATCGAGCTGGCCGAACATCTCGAAGATCGAATCGAGCTTGTCGGGAGGAATTCCAAGCCCTGTGTCGCGCACGCGCAGCTGAACCTCGTTGGCCGTGGTCGTGGCGCTCAGCTCGATCCGGCCGGCGGCCGGCATGTACTTCGCCGCGTTGCTCAACAGGTTGACCAGCACCTGTACGAGCCGCTCCGCGTCGGCGTCCAGGACGACCGGCTCGCTCGGAAGGTCGACGGCCAGCTCGTGGCCGGCTTCTTCGATGAGCGTGCCGCTCTGCTCGAGTGCCGCGCGAACGACCGCCGAGAGCTCGACGCGCGACTTTTCCATCGGCAGTTCGCCGCGCGCGATGTCGGCGACGTGCAGCAGGTCGTCGACGAGGCGCGTGAGATGTCGAAGCTGCCGCTCCATCACCGCTCCGTATTCGACCACGGTCTGCGGATCGCCCTTCGCGCGCGTCAGCACCGCGACGCCGACGCGCACCGCAGCGAGCGGATTTCGCAGCTCGTGAGCGAGGGTCGCGAGGAAGTCGTCCTTGCGGCGATCGGCCTCGTTGGCCGTTTCGACGAGCCGCTTCATGTCGGTGATGTCGGTCGCCACGCCGACGATCCGAGTGGGAACGCCCTCGGCGTCGTCGATCAGGCGGCCGCGGCAGGTAAGCCACCGCGACGTGCCGTCCGGCCGGACGACTCGATACTCCAAATCGTAGTCGTGATCGGCGCGGGAGCGCGCTCGCTCGAGGGCGGCGTCGAACTGCGCGATGTCGAGCGGATGAACCAGCTCGCGGACCGCGGCCGAGGTGCCGCCGAATGCACCGGACGGGAGGCCGTGGATACGCTCGAGCTCATCCGACCATCGGACGCGATCGGACCTGAGATCCCAATCCCACGCGCCCATCTGGCCGGCGGAGAGCGCGACGCGCAACCGGCTCTCGCTCTCCACGCGCTGCGCCGCTTCGTGTTCGGCACGGCGGCGCAGCTCGCGTTCCGAGATCAACTGCTGCTCGAGCGCGACGGCCATCCGATGATGCTCGAGCGCGAACACCACGTAATCCGCGATCTGCTCGGCGATGGCGATCTCGGAGAGCGAGAAGGCGTGCGGCTCGGGGTAGTACAGCATGAACTTGCCGAGCAGCTTGGCGCCGAACTGCAGTGGGATGAACGCGAGCGCGTGGATGCCTTCGCGGTGCATGATCGTCGCGTATGCGCGCATCGACGGTTCGTGCGCGATATCCTCGACGACGATCGACGTCGCGTCGCTCTCGTCGCGCGACCAGGGCGAGTGGCCGTCGACGGCCTGGCGATATTCGTCGCTGAGCCCGGACCATGCGACGAAGCGCATGCTGCCCGACGCATCGAAGAGCAGGAGCGAGGCGCGTTGAATCCCCAGTCCTTCCTGCACGCAGCGCAGCGCCGACCGGTAGACCGTGTCGAGCGAGCCGGCGCTCGCCGCGAGCGCCATCAACTCGCGCAGCAGTGTACGTCGAGATTTCATCGCGAGACGGTTCTGCTCCTGCCTGAACGAGGGCCGACCGGACAACCGGCTAAGAAAACACGAACTCGGCGATCCCGCCAGAACATTTTCCGCGACGGCGGCGAGCTCTGCATACAGATCCGAGTTCCATTCAGGATTCCTCGGATTCGCGTCCGGGCGAGACCAAACCGATCGCCGACCTCAGACGTTCTTGATTTCCGCGACGAGCCCCGTCAGCGACGCCTTCGCGTCGCCGAACAGCATCGACGTCTTCCTGTCGTAGAACAGCTCGTTCTCGATCCCGGCGAAGCCCGCCGACATGCCGCGCTTCAGCACGATCACCGACTTCGCGTGATCGGCGTTCAAGATCGGCATGCCGTAGATCGGCGACGACTTGTCGTTGCGCGCCGCGGGGTTCACCACGTCGTTCGCGCCGATCACGAGCGCGACGTCCGCTCGATCGAACTCACCGTTGATCTCGTCCATGTCGAACAGCTTGTCGTACGGCACGTTCGCCTCGGCGAGAAGCACGTTCATGTGCCCCGGCATGCGGCCAGCGACGGGATGCACCGCGAACTTCACCTCGCCGCCGCGCTGCTCGATCAGCTCCGACAGCTCGCGCACCGCGTGCTGCGCCTGCGCCACGGCCATCCCGTAGCCGGGGATCACGATCACGAGCGACGCATAGGCGAGCTGGATCGCCGCGTCCTCCACTCCGATGGACCTGACGGTCAGCCCCTCGGCGCTCTTGCCCGCGGCGGCCGTGGTTTCGCTTCCGAAGGCGCCGAACAACACGTTGGTGAACGAGCGGTTCATCGCCTTGCTCATCAGGATCGACAGAATGAACCCCGACGCGCCGTCGAGCGAGCCGCTGATGATGAGAATGACGTTGCCGAGCGCGAAGCCCATCGCACACGACGCGAGTCCGGAGTACGAGTTCAGCAGCGCGACGACCACCGGCATGTCCGCGCCGCCGATCGGCAGGACGAGCGTCACGCCGAAGACCATCGCGACGCCGATCATCGTGTAGAATGCCCACGCCTGAGTGGGGTCGACGATCGTGTAGCCCGCCAGCGCCAGCACGCCGAGGAACACCACCGCGTTCACGACGTTCTGTCCAGCGAAGGTCATCGGCTTCGAGGGCAGCCACTCCTGCAACTTGCCGGCGGCGACCAACGTGCCGCCGACGGTGAGCGACCCGAGCATCACCTCGAACGCCAGCGCGAGCATCTTCCCGCGCTCGGGCGGCATGCCCGCGTGAATGTCGGTGTAGTACTCCGCGATGCCGACGAGCGCCGCGGCCGCCGCGCTGAGCGTCAGCGCGAGCGCGATGCGCTGCGGCATCGCGGTCATCGGCACCTTCATGCCGAGCGGATAGCCGATGATCACGCCGATCACGAGGCCCGCGACGATCCAGCGATAGTCGATGATCGTGTGATTGAGCAGCGTGCCCGCGACGGCGAACACCATGCCGACCGCGGCGAGCTGCATCCCGACGCGGGCCCTGTCCGGCCGCGTCAGCCCGCGCAATCCGAGAATGAAGAGAACGGACGCGACGAGATAGCTGCCCTGGATGAGAGCGTCGCGCATTACGAGGGCTTCTTCTCGTCGCGCTTGAACATCTTGAGCATGCGGTCGGTGATGAGAAAGCCGCCGACGATGTTGCTCGTCGCGCACACCACCGCGATGAAGCCGAGGATGGTCGCCACGCGATTGTGCTGCGCGCCGGCCGCGATGAGCGAGCCGACGAGCGAGATGCCGGAGATCGCGTTGGTCGCCGCCATGAGCGGCGTGTGCAGCAGCGCCGGCACCTTCGAGATCACCATGTAGCCGACGAAGGCCGCGAGAACGAAGACGTACAGCTCGAGAATCTGCATAGCGGTGTAGCTCTCCTCTGGAGCCCGGGCTCCGAACGCCGCGCGTGATCTAGCGAATCACCTGCCCATCGTGGGTCATCAGCATCGCGCCCGTGATCTCGTCGTTCACGTCGAGAGCGAGCGATCCGTCCTTCACCAGGTGCTTGAGCAGCTCGAAGATGTTGCGGCCGAACATCTGGCTCGCGTGAAACGGCACCGTCGCCGGCAGGTTCAGCGGCGCGATGATCGAGACGTCGTTGGCCTCCACCGTCTCGCCCGGCTCGCAGAGCGTGCAATTGCCGCCCGTCTCCGCGGCGAGATCGACGATGACCGAACCCGCCCGCATCGACGCGACCATCTCGTCCGTGATGAGCTTGGGCGCGGGCTTTCCTGGAATCGCCGCCGTCGTGATGACGAGGTCCTGATCCTTGATGTGATTGGCGATCGCCGCGAGCGTCCTCGCCTGCTCATCCTCGCTCTGCGCGCGGGCGTAGCCGCCCGCCGTCTGCGCCGTGTCGCTCACGAGCTCATTCGCCACGAAGGTCGCGCCGAGGCTGAGCACCTGCTCCCGAGCGGCCGGCCGAACGTCGAAGCCCGAGACCACGCCGCCGAGCCGCCGCGCCGTCGCGATGGCCTGCAGTCCGGCGACACCGGCCCCGATCACGAACACCTTCGCCGGCGAGATGTTGCCCGCGGCGGTCGTGAGCATCGGCAGGAACTTCGGCAGCGCCGCGGCGCCGAGCAGCACCGCCTTGTACCCGGAGACGGTGCTCTGCGACGACAGTACGTCCATCGATTGCGCGCGAGTGATGCGCGGAACGAGCTCGAGCGCCAGCGCCGTGATCCGCCGTCGCGCGAGCGCGTCGCGAACCTCTGTGCTCTGCCCTGGACGCATCAGGGAGATGAGGGTCGTCCCTTCGTCGATGCGCGCGATCTCGTCGAGCGACGGCGGTTGGACCTTCGCGACGATCTGCGAACCGGCGAGCGTCGATGCCGCGTCGGCCGCCATCGTCGCGCCGACGGCCACGTACGCGTCGTCGCGAAATCCGGCGCGCAGCCCCGCGCCCTGCTGAACGACGATCTCGAGCTTGAGCTGCTTGATCAACCGTGCAACGCTGTCAGGAGGCAGCGCGACTCGCGTCTCGCGCGGCGCCGTCTCCGTGGGAACGCTGATTTTCATGCAGACCCGGTCAGGTGGACGTCGGCCGGTACCTCGGCGAGCAAGAACCTAAGGCCGGGCGCTCTCGGCGCAATCGCCGTCGAGCAATCGATGCGCTGTGACCCGCGGGTGTGTCAGGAAGAAGCGGACGCACTCGAGACGAACGCCGAAGCCGCAGACGACGCAAACTGCCCCTCCGTGGTGTCCGTCGACCTCTGCGTTCGTCCTCATCCGCGATCGTCAGAGCGTTCGGCGGAACAGCGCGACCGAACTCGCGAACATCACCGCCGCGAACGCTGCCAGGAACGCCACGTCCGGGAGCACGACGTTGAGCGACGCGCCCTTGAGCAGCAGCACGCGCAGCCCGTGCACCGCGTAGGTGAACGGGTCGACGCGCGTTATCCACCGCAGCCACGACGGAAGCGACTGCACGGGGTAGATCGCGCCGCTCGGGAAATAGAGCAGCGTGTTCATCACGCCGAACAGCGCGCGCGGAAGCATGGGATTGTCCATGCGTGCCACGAGGCAGGACATCATCGCCATGAAGGCGAACGACACCACCACGATCAGCACGAGCAGCGCCAGAAACCGCAGCGGCTCGAAGACGCCGTAGACCCCCGCGATCACCGCGCCGAGGATGGCGACCATCGTCCCCGTGACGACAGCCTTCACCGTACCGGCGATGTTCTGGCCGAGCACCAGCTCGAGCTTGGTGATGGGCGTGACGAGATAGCCCTCGTGCACGCCCCGCTGCTTGTCGTCGAGATACGACATGCCGCCGCCGATCATCACCGTCATGAACATGCCGAGGGTGATGACACCCGGCAGCATGTAGCGCATGTACGGCACGAACGGGAAGAGCTCCACGGGGGCGAGTGTGACCGCCTTCACGATCCGAGGCGCCGGGTCGCCGCGCGCAGCCGACTGCACGGCTCCCGACAGCGCGCCCTGGAGCGCGCCGCTCACGACGGCGTCGGTGTTGTCGAGCAACAGTCCCGCGGTCGGGTTCTCGCCGGCGTAGACGCGCCGTGAAAAGTTCGGCGGCAGGACCACCGCGCCCTGCACGCTGCCGTCGCGAACGTCCCGCGCCGCCTCACGCTCGTTCGCATATCGGATCGGCCGTACGACGTCGCCGTTCATCTGCAACGAATAGATCGACTCGACGACGCGCCGTGCCGCGGGTCCGCCGTCCTCATCCACGACCGCCACGTTGAGGTGCCGCACCCGTCCACCGAACGCATTGCCGAGGACGACCAGATTCAGCACCGGCATGAAGAGCGTCATCACGAGCAGCACCGGCGTGCGAATGAACTTTCGCAGCTCCCGCTCGACGATCGGCCACGCGCGTGTCACTGGTGCAACCCCCGTCCGGTGTAGTAGACGAACACGTCGTCGAGCGTCGTGCTGGTCACGCCGAGCGACCGGATCACCGCGCGCTCGCGGAGTGCCAGCTCGGCGAGCGCCATGGTGGTTGCCCCGGCGTCCTCGGTGACGATCCGCCACGCGTCGCCGCCAAGACTCTGGACCGTCGTCACGTCGGGGAGTGCGCCGATGCACGTCTCCCAGTCGCCGCGCACGTTCGAGAACTGCGCTTCGATCGCGCTCGCACCGGGCACCGAGTGCTTGAGCGCGCGCGGCGTATCGAGCGCGACGAGCTTGCCGCGGTCCACGATCGCGATCCGGTCACACAGCCGATCCGCCTCGTCCATGTAGTGCGTCGTCACCAGGATCGTGAGTTGGCGCTCGCGCTTGATGTGTGTGAGCATCTCCCACACGTCCACGCGCGACACCGGATCGAGCCCGGTGGTCGGCTCGTCCAGCACGAGGATGAGCGGACTGTGAACGAGCCCGCGCGCGATCTCGACGCGCCGGCGCATGCCGCCCGACAGCGTGCCGACGAGCGAGTCCCGACGATCGGCGAGATTCACCAGCTCGAGAAGCTCCGGAATCACGCGCTTGCGGACGTCGCGCGGCACGCCGTACAGCTTCGCGTAGATGCTGAGATTTTCCTCGATGGAGAGATCGGTGTCGCTCGTCATCGCCTGCGGAATCACGCCGATCGACAGCCGCGCGCGATCCGGATCGCGCGTGACGTCGTCCCCGTGCAGCAGGATGCGGCCGCTCGTGATCGGCACGAGCGTCGTGAGCATGCGAATGAGCGTGCTCTTGCCCGCGCCGTTCGGCCCGAGCAGCCCGAGCGTTTCGCCCGGCGCGACGCTGAGCGACACGTCGTTCACCGCGGTGAACGACCCGTATTGCTTCACGACGTGATCGATGAGAATCGCCGGCTGCGTGTCGGCGAGCGGCAGGGCCGGAGCGGCGCTCATTTCTTCGGCGGCACGAGAACCTGCGCCGTCATCCCCGGCACCAGCGCGTGTCGCGGATTCGGGATCGCGACACGGACGGCCACCGCGCGGATGTCGCGCTTGGCGGAGCTCACGTCGCGCTGCGTCGCGAACTCGCCCTCTGCCGCCTTGCTGATCACGCGGCCGCGCAGCTCGTCGCCGGTCGCGACGCGCACGACCAGCGAATCGCCGACGGCGATCGTCCCGGCGTCCGTCTCCGGCATCGCGACGCGGACCCAGAGATTGTCGGGGTCGACGATCACGGCGACCGGCGTGCCCGGCCCCACGAGCTCGCCGCGCCGCGCCGTCAACACCTGGACGACGCCACTCACCGGCGCCCGCAGTTCCGCGTACTGCAGGCGAGTGATCGCCGCGAGCGAGTCGGCGCGCGCACCGCGCACGCGCGCCTCGGTCGTCGCGACCTGACTCCGCGCCGCCGCAACGGCATGCGCTCCACTCTCGGCGTTGGCGAGATCGGCTTCGGCGGCGGCGACCTCCTCGCGGCGCGCCATGGTGACGGCCTGCTGCGCGCGATAGGCATTGCCGGCCTTCTCGACGTCGGCGGGCGAAACGCCGCCGCTCTTCGCGAGCGCGGCGGTCCGGGCGTAGTCCGAGCTGTCCTGGGCGAGCTGCGCCTGCTCACGCGCGAGCGTCGCACGGGCGGACGCCAGTCGGGCGCGCGCGGCGGACAGCGTGGCTTCCGTGGTGCCGCTGACCTGAAGGGCGCTCGACCGCGACTCGTTGAGCTGAGCGGCGGCGCTCGACGCCGCGGCGGCGACCGACGCGGCCTGCGCCGCGAGCTCGGTGGACTCGAGGCTGGCGATGAGCTGGCCCGTCTCGACGCTGCTCCCTTCGTCGACGAAGAGGCTGTCGAGACGCGACTGCACGCGCGGGGTGACGACCACGTCGTTCGCGTCGATGACGCCGATGAGCACGAGGTCGCGACGACGGTTGGCCATCACGACGAAGGCGATGGCCGCGACGCCGATGATGGCGAGGACGCCGAGCAGCGTGCGCTTGCGCCTGGTGGTCGCGGGGCGGCCGGGTGCGCTGGGCGACGCGGGTGCGCTGGGGGACGCGGATGCCGTGTACGCCGCGTGCGCCGGAGGCGCGGAAGGTTTCGGAGACATGTGCGAGGTGACTCGGTTGCGCCGGACGGGGGCGGCGAGCATACTACGCGAGTTGGTTTAACACCGTTAAACTCGGTCGCCGAATATTGTTTAACACCGTTCAATTGTCAACACCGTGAGGGGCGGACACGGACGCCGAGGCTGGCCGGAGCAGCCGCACGGGCGCGAGGCGCGCCCCGGACGGCCCCGCCGCGGCACGCCGGAGTCGGTCGATGCCCGTCGGGACGCGATCGTTCGGGCCGCTCTGGCGCTGCTCGACGAGGGGGGCTTCGACCAGCTCAGCCTCCGCGGCCTGGCTCGAGTGCTCGGCATGCATGCGCCGGGGCTGTACTGGTACATCGAGAGCAAGCAGGACCTGCTGGATCTCATGGCCAAGGAGATCCTCGACCAGGGGCTCGCCGACGTCAAGCCGCTGGCCGAGGGCCAGACGTGGAGTGATTGGCTGGTCGACCTCGCATGCGTGGCGCGCCGCGCGCTGCTCAGCCGGCGCGACGGAGCGCGGGTCGTCGCCAGCGCGTTCCTGCTGCGTACGGGCGCGATCACGCCGATCATAGAACTGTCATTGGAGATTCTGGAGGGCGCGGGCTTCGAGCGCCTCACGGCGCTGGGTGCGACGATGACGCTGATGCGCTTCGCGACCGGCGTGGCGCTCGACGAGCAGGCGTCGCCGATCCCCCCGCGCGACGATCCGGCGATGGCGCGCTTCCTTGCAGAACGCAAACAACTCCTGATCGATGCCGCACGATATCCGCGCACCGCGGATGCACTCTCCAACGTGTTCGCGGGCAAATTTCACGACCGCGACGCGATCTTTCGGTGGGGCGCGCAGATGATCGTGCGAGGCATGGCCGACCTGCGTGCACGTCGATAGCTATCAAGCCACAACTTTTCCCGGGATGACCCTGGTGTCACGACTCCGAGCCGCGCTTGCGGCGACGTTCACCGCCGCGGCGGCGACGGCCACGTTCACGACGTCCCTCGCCGCGCAGAACGCGCTGCCGCTCAAGCACGCGCCGCAACCGACGACCGCCGCCATCAACCGAGCCGATCTCATGACGCGGCTCTACATCTTCGCCGACGACTCGATGATGGGGCGCGAGGTCGGCACGGAGTACAACCTCAAGGGCACCGCGTACATCGAGCGCGAAGTTCGGCGCATGGGGTTGGTTCCGGCCGGAGATTCGGGGACGTATTTCCAGAATCTTCCGGTCTACAACTCGAAAATCTCACCGTCGGGGACGATCAGCGTCGACGGCGCGACGTTCTCCGGGCCGGCCGATTTCGTGCCGCGCGACAACTCCGTGTTCGGCACGGTGCGTCCGATCGACGGCGTGTCGGTGATCTACGGCGGCGTGTACGGCGACACCGCGACGATGGTCAATCCCTTCGACGCCGTCGGCAAGTTCGTCGTGATGTCGATGCCGAACGGCCCCGACGGAAAGCCGATCTGGGGCGGCAACCGGCAGCAGTTGACCGGCTACTATCTCGCCTCGGCGGGGGTGGCCGTCGCGACGCTCGACTACGTCGACGCCGAGAATCGCGCGGCACTCGTCGCGCCGACGCAATCGTTCAAGAGCGGCGGCGAGCAGCCGATGACGGTTCCGGCCTTCATGTACGTCACGGACGCGATGGCGCGGGCGCTGCTCGGCGCCGATCCCGCGACGCTCAAGCGCGGTGCCCCGGGCAGGACGATTCACGGCGCGATCAAGTGGGACGAGACCGCGGCGCCGGGGCGCAACGTCGTCGCGATTCTCCCGGGGAGCGACCCGAAGCTCAAGGGACAGTACGTGGCGATCGGCGCGCACAACGATCACGTCGGCTTCAATCGCACGCCGGTCGATCACGATTCGCTGCGCGCGTTCAACGCGGTAGTTCGTCCGCGCGGCGCCGACGACGACGACCGTCCGGCCACGCCGGAAGAGACGAGCCGGATTCGCGTGATTCTCGACAGCCTGCGCAAGGTGAACACACCGCGGCTCGACTCCATCTTCAACGGCGCCGACGACGATGGCTCGGGGACGGTGACGGTGCTGGAGATCGCGGAGGCCTTCTCCAAGGCGAAGGTGAAGCCCAGGCGCTCGATTCTCTTCGTGTGGCACGCCGGCGAGGAGAAGGGGCTGTGGGGCTCCGAGTACTTCACTGATCATCCGACCGTTCCGCGCGACTCGATCGTCGCGCAGCTGAACATGGACATGGTCGGGCGCGGCGGAGTGCACGACGAGGAGGGCGGCGGCCCCGGCTACCTGCAGCTCATCGGCTCGCGGCGACTCTCGACGGAACTCGGAGATCTCGTGGAGACGGTCGCGAAGACGCAGCCGACGAAGTTCAGGTTCGACTACAGCTACGACGCGAACGGACATCCGGAGCAGTACTACTGCCGGAGCGATCACTACGAGTATGCGCGCTACGGCATCCCGGTCACGTTCTTCTCGACCGGTGGCCATCGCGACTACCACCAGGTCACCGACGAGCCGCAGTACATCGACTACGACCAGATGGCGCGCGTCGCGAACCTGGTCCACGACGTGGCGTGGCGTCTGGCGGACCTCGACCACCGGGTGGTGGTCGACAAGCCCAAGCCGGACCCGAAGGGGCAGTGCAGGCAGTAGTTCGTGTCGCGCGGTGCCATGTGGCGCTCTGAGTCGTCTGTTGAACGACGCTGAGCGCCGGCACCGCGAACCACGCGTGCCGGGCCCACGCACGAACTATCTTCCTGCCATGCTGCGTCGCACCGCTGCTCTCTCCCTGGTGATCGCCGCCGGTTGCGGCCGCTCGTCGCAGCCCGTGACGACCGCCCCGACGCCGACGGTCGCTTCGACGCCAACGCCGCCGCCACCGCCGGCGCCTCCGGTCACCTTCATCCCCACGACGTCCGACGCGCGCATGACCCGCGTCATCGACCTCCGCGAGGGAACCACCAAGGCGCAGGCCTTCAAGGTCGTGAGCGATTATCTCACGCAGAGCTTCCTGATCGACGTGAGTGATCCGCGGGCGGGATTTCTGATGACCACCTGGCAGAACAGCTCGGTGCGCGACGGCGCTCCGGACCTGCACTACCGCACGCGGCTCATCATCCGTATCGGCGAGGACGGCAAGCAGGCGTCGATTCGCGCCGAGGCGAACTGGCAGCGCGGCGACGAGTGGGACATCGGCTACGACACGCGTGTGCTCGAGGACGCGATCGTCGAGCTGCGGACGCGCATCGGCAAGACCACCGGTCTCTGAAGCCGCTCGGACGCGCGGCTCAGTCCTGCGTCGACTCGAGCCCCGTCAGCATCCAACGCCCCGCGGTGCGCTCGTAGTGCGCCACGTACTTGAGCGGCGTGCGGACCGGCGTCAGCGCCTCGTAGACGAACACGTCGATGGTGACCGGGGCGCTCGCGTGCGTTCCCGAGATCGACGTCGGTCCCAGCGTCGCGGTCGCGCGAACGCGATTCGATCGGGCGCCGGCATTCGCGAAGATGTCCGCGAAGATGCGCTCCTGATCGGCGTTCATGCCTGGAAACGCCTCCCGCACCAGCGCGGTGTCCTTCGTTCCGATGGCCGCCGTCAGGCGATTGAGCGGAGCCTCGAACTCGGCTTCCGCCGAGGACTGGACTGCGGCGCGCCTGGGTGGCTTCGCCGCTGCCGCTTTCGCGGCCGCCTTCATGATGGAGTCCGCCTTCGCGACTGCCGTCCGCTGGTTGATCGAATCGACGCTCAGCGCGAGGGTGTCGGGAATCGGTTCCGGCTTCACGGCCACCGGCGGCGCGGCCTGTGCCGGCCGCTCGAGCGCGGTCTCCGCCGCACGCCCACTTTCCGCCCAACGCCAGCCAGCAAACGCGGCGGCGGCCACCGCCGACGCCGCAACCATCCCGATCGCGAACCGCCTGGTGGTCACGCGCACCTGCGGCATCGGCACCGTGGGCTGCAGCGAGGGATCGTCGCGATAGGGCCCCATCGTGGCCATCGGCGACGGTACCGTGATGTTCGACGGATTCCAGCCGCCGAGCGCGATCGCGGGGTCGAGGGCGTCGCGGGCGTCGGCCGCCGAAGGAACGCGATCCTTCGGCGAGCGCGCGAGCATGTGGACGATCGTCGTGTCGAGTCGCCGCGGCAGATCGGGCATGACGTCGCGCACGTGCGGCGGCGCTTCGTGCAGCCGGCGGCGAATCATCTGCTCGCGCGACTCCGCGGCGAACGCGGGGCGCGCCGTCAACATCTGAAAGAGAATGCAGCCCAGGCTGTAGATGTCGCTGCGGCCGTCGACGGGGTCGCCGATGAGCTGTTCAGGGCTCATGTACTCGGGCGTGCCGATCACCAGGCCGCTCTGCGTGAGCGAATCCTGTCGGGCGTCGGTCGCGGCCTTCGCGATGCCGAAGTCGACGACCTTCGGGATTTCCTTCCCGGACTTGTTGCGCGTGACGATGATGTTGTCGGGCTTGAGATCGCGATGGACGATCCCGAGCTCGTGCGCCGCCTGGAGTCCGTCGGCCACCTGTCGCGCGATGTCGATGGCGCGGCGCGGATCGAGCGCGCCCTCGCGCGCGACGATCTTCGAGATGGATTCGCCGTCGACGTACTCCATCACGAGGTAGACGATCTTGTCCGCCTCGCCATAGTCGAACACCGCGGCGACGTTGGGATGGAGAATCCGCGCCGCGCTGGAGGCTTCGCGCGCGAAGCGCTGGTGCGATTCCTCGTCGTGAATCAGCGCGGGATTCATCACCTTCACGGCGCACTGCCGATTCATCTTGACGTGCTCGGCGAGGTAGACGCGGCCCATGCCGCCTTCGCCGATGAGCGCGAGGATGAGATAGCGGTCCGCGATGACGCGGCCGATCAGCGGGTCGCCGCCGGCCTTCGGGCGGAGCGGGGTGCCGTCCTTGGGGCAGAAGCGGTCGGTGGTGTCGTACTCGCCGCCGCACTGGGGGCAGACGCGCGCGACCGCGACGATCTCGTCGGGGCCGGGGGTAGGCTGTTTTGCGAGCAGGCCAGAGCCCAACCCACTTTCCGAGAGCGCTGGCGGCGTGGAAGCAGACGACGCGGGCGACGCGGGCGGTGTGTCAGGCGAGACGGATGCGGCGGAAGGGGCGGCCGACGAGGAATTCAAGACGTCGTCGTCCGGAGCCTGGTCGTTGGGCCTGGGCATGTCAGTAGCTATGGAAGCCAAGACTATGCCCGGAACGTGATCCACGCTACCGGGCTCGGCGCTTCCCGTGGTCCCGATCCTGCCCGGAGTGCCTGCCACCATGGCTCCAAGTCCGTCCAATCGAAAGCTCGACATCTCGCGGCGATTGCCGGTCGGCGTCGAGGTGGTCAACCACATTCAGTCAGCGGACCGGATGGTCCACGCGCGTGTGTGGGCTCCCGCATGCAAGTCCGTCGATCTCGTCGTCGAGGGCGGAGAAACGTTTGCACTCGAACAGGAACCGAACGGCTACTTCGCCGGTCTCGCGAAAGGTGTGACGACCGGCACGCGCTATCGTTTCCGCCTCGATGGCGGCGACGCGCTGCCGGATCCCGCCTCGCGCTATCAGCCGGAGGGGCCGCACGGGCCGTCGGAAGTCGTCGATCCGCAGCACTTCGAGTGGAGCGACACGGACTGGCGCGGCGTGTCGATCGAAGGCCAGGTCCTCTACGAGCTGCACGTCGGCACGTTCACCAAGGCAGGAACCTTCCGCGCCGCGATCGAGCGCCTTCCGGACCTCGTGGACGTGGGCGTCACGGTAGTCGAGGTGATGCCGGTCGCCGATTTCGTCGGCCAGTTCGGCTGGGGCTACGACGGCGTGAACATGTTCGCACCGTCGCACGTCTACGGCACGCCGGATGACTTTCGCGCGTTCGTGGACGCCGCGCATCGCCTCGAGCTGGGCGTCATCCTCGACGTCGTGTACAACCACCTCGGGCCGGACGGGAACTATCTCGCGCGCTTCTCGCCGCACTACTTCGCGGAGAAGGCGACGGAGTGGGGCGCCTCCATCAACTTCGACGGCGAAGGCAGTGGTTCGGTGCGCGAATTCTTCGTCGCGAATGCCCGCTACTGGATCGAGGAATTCCACCTCGATGGGCTGCGGCTCGACGCGACGCAGCAGATCTGGGATTCGTCGGCGCGGCACATACTCACCGACGTCGCGGCCGAGGTCCGATCGGCGGCGGCGGGGCGCGCGACGATCGTCATCGCCGAGAACGAGCCGCAGGACGCTCGGCTCGTGCGTCCGTGCGACACGGGCGGGTGTGGAATGGACGCGCTCTGGAACGACGACTTCCACCACAGCGCCGTGGTCGCGGCGACGGGGCGGAGCGAGGCGTACTACACGGGCTATGCGGGCACGCCGCAGGAGTTCATCAGCGCCGCGAAATATGGATTCTTGTATCAGGGCGTGTATTACATGTGGCAGCACGGCCCGCGGGGATCGCCCGCATTCGACCTGGCGCCGTCGCGGTTCGTGAACTTCACGCAGAACCACGATCAGGTCGCGAACACCGGCAACGGCAAGCGACTGCACCAGGAGACGAGTCCGGCCCGCGCCCGCGCCCTCACGGCGATGCTGCTCCTCGCACCGCAGACCCCGATGCTGTTTCAGGGGCAGGAATTCCACGCCTCGAGCCCGTTTCACTTCTTCGCCGATCACGCCGGCGAACTCGGCGCGCAGGTCCGCGCGGGCCGGTCGGCGTTCATGTCGCAGTTCTGGAGTGTGGCGGCAAGAGACGAGGCGACTCGCATCCTCGATCCCGCGCACCCGTCGACCTTCGTGCGCTGCAAGCTGGATTGGTCGGAGCGCGAGCGAAACGCCGACGTCGTGGCGCTGCATCGCGACCTGCTCCGCCTTCGGCGCGAGGACACCGTACTCCGCCGGCAACGTGCCCATGCCGTCGACGGAGCCGTGATCGGCCCTCACGCGTTCGCGCTGCGCTTCTTCGGTGACGCCGGCGACGATCGGCTGCTGGTCGTCAACCTCGGAGCGCGGCACCACGCCGACCCGATGCCCGAGCCGCTGCTCGCACCGCCGGCCGGCCGCCGGTGGAGGACCGTGATCTCGACCGAAGATCAGCAATACGGCGGATGGGGAACGCCGCCCTTACCCAGCGACGACCAGGGCTGGTGGCTGCCCAGCGAGTTCGCCGCGTTCCTTGCCCCGACCCCATGACGACACGACGACTGCTCGACCGCGTGGTGCGGCGCCTGGAGCTCCCCAAGGATCATGCGGCCCGTGCGAGAACGCTGATCAACACCGAATGGATCGTCACGAATGGCCTTGGCGGCTACTCGTCGTCGTCGCTGGCCGGTGTGGGCACGCGCCGCTATCACGGCATCCTCGTCGCCGCGCTGCCCAACCCCCTTGGCCGCATGGTCATGCTCAATCACGTCGGCGAGCGCGTCTCGGCCGGCGGGGTGATGACGATGCTGAACGGAGAGGAGCGCGTCGGCGGAAAGATCGACGCGAACGTCGCACAGACGGTCGTCGACGTGCGGCTCGAGCGCGGTCTTCCCGTCTGGGAGTACTACGCCGACGGCGTGAAGATCGAGAAGCGGATCATGATGCCGCATCGCCAGAACACGGTCTACATCTCCTACCGGCTGCTCGAGGGGCCGCCGAGCGCGATGCTGTCGCTGCGGCCGGCGGTGCACTTTCGCGGCTACGAGAATCCGGTCGACACGGAGCTCAATGCGCCCGTGGCCGACGCCTACGCGTTCACGGCCCGCGGCGACCTGCACGAGATCAGCGTCGAGGGCGATCTGCCGCCGCTGCGGATCCTCATCACCGGCGCGAAGTCGCAGGCATTCGTCGCGGATTCGCGCACGGTCAGCGAGAACCTGTACCCGGTCGAGGAAAGCCGCGGCTACGAGTTCGTCGGCGCGCTGTGGACGCCGGGGCGGTTCGAGGTGGAGATCGAGCGTGATCAGTGCGTGACGCTCATCGCGTCGGTCGAGAAGGAAGACGTCATGCGCGCGCTGAGCGCCGAAGAGGCGATGGTCTGCGAGCTGGAGCGGCGGCGGCGGCTGATCGACAGCGCGCTCGCGCAGGACGAGACCGGCGCGGAGCTGGTCCTCGCGGCCGATCAGTTCATCATCACGCCGAAGGGGCGCATCGTCGACGCGACGCGCGCCGCCGCGATGGGCAACGAGATCCGGACGATCATCGCCGGATATCACTGGTTCACCGACTGGGGGCGCGACACCATGATCAGCCTCGAGGGGCTGACGCTCATGACGGGCCGCGATCGCGAGGCATCGTTCATCCTGCGGACGTTCGCGCACTACGTTCGCGACGGCCTGATTCCGAACATGTTCCCCGACGGGAGCAACCAGGGGCTCTACCACACGGCCGACGCGTCGCTCTGGTTCTTTCACGCGGTCGAGGCGTACATCCGCCGGACAGGCGATCAGACGACGCTCATCCACCTGCTGCCGGTGATGCTCGACATCGTGCATCATCACGTCGAGGGCACGCGGTTCGGAATCGGCGTCGACCCCGCGGACGAGCTGCTTCGCCAGGGCGCCGAGGGGTACCAGTTGACCTGGATGGACGCCAAGGTGGACGGCTGGGTCGTGACGCCGCGCCGTGGCAAGCCCGTGGAGATCAATGCGCTGTGGTACAACGCGCTCCGGCTGCTCGAGGGATGGCTGGTGGAGGTGCGCGGCCGGGGCGCCGGCGACGACGTGGCCGCGCGAGCCGAGCGGGTGTATAAGTCATTCAATGAGCGTTTCTGGAATCCGTCGACCGGCTATCTGTACGACGTCATCGACGGCGACCCCGCGGAGGCGCCGTTGTGCCGGCCCAACCAGTTGCTCGCGATATCGCTCGACCATCCGGTGCTCGCGCAGGAGCGATGGGCGCCGGTCCTGAAGGTCATCGAGGAGCGGCTGTTGACGCCCGTAGGGTTGCGGTCGCTCGCGCCGGGAGAACCGAACTACAAGCCGATGTACTTCGGCGATCTGCGGGCGCGCGACGCCGCGTACCATCAGGGGACGGTGTGGGCGTGGTTGATCGGCCCGTGGATCGACGCCTGGCTCAAGGCGCATCCCGACGATCTGGCCGGCGCGCGTCGCTACCTGGACGGCTGCATCGCCTCGATGTCGAGCTTTGGGCTCGGCACCATCGCGGAGATCTTCGACGCGGAGCCGCCCTACACGGCGCGCGGATGCATCGCCCAGGCATGGAGCGTCGGCGAAGTACTTCGCTGCTGGGTGAAGACCACCCCGCAGACGGACGCCAGCCAGGGGAACCGGTAGGACGCCGCAGACACAGGACGGAGCATCGTCGCACCGTCCTGTGCCGCCGAGCGATCAGCTACGGCCACCGCGGATTTCGCGCGTGCTCACCAACCCATGCGCTTGCGCAGGTTGGCGATGTGGGCGTAGTGATGCTGGCCATGCCACGCGTAGTGCGCGAGCAGTTGATCGAGGTTGAAGTCGCCGGTCTCCGGATGGTGGATCGTCCGTGAGAAGTCCGACGACCGCAGCGCGCCGAGCAGCAAGACCCACCGGTCGTGGATGCCCTCGAGCGTGACGATGGAGGTCATGATCGGCGTCCCCAGGGAATCCGGGAGCCTGGCCCACGCCACTTCGTTGTACGGCTTGATGGTCGGGTGCTTTTCCGTCAGCGCCAGCTTGAACCGGATGTAGGCGTTCATGTGGCTGTCCGGCATGTGGTGCACGATCTGACGAATGCTCCATCCGCCCTCCCGATACGGCGTGTCGAATTGCAGGTCACTCAATCCGGACACGCCCGCTCTGAAATACGTGGGCGCCTCGGCGATCGTCTCGATGAGGATCGTCCGCTCCGCCTCTCGGAGCGGCGTGGTCGGCATGACGAACCGGCCAATGGGGTAGCGGAGCTGTTCCAGCTCTTCCTGGTTCTGGACGGCTGCGGTTGTTTGCACGAATTCTCCTGGGGATAGGGAGTCGGTGACACTTGACCGGGCCTGTGTGACAAAATATTGTCTTTGGACGGGGTCGATGATCGCCATGCTAAACGGCCAGCGTCAGGTGAGCGTCATGTCGAAGGATGGTACGGCTTTAGGCAGCCTCAGCCGCCGTGAGCGGCAGATCATGGACGTCGTCTACCGGAACGGAAAGGCTACCGCCGCCGAAATCCACGCGGCGCTCCCCGACCCGCCGGTGGCCGCCGCGGTTCGAACCATGCTCCGCATCCTCGAGGATAAGGGCCACCTCCGCCACGAGAAGGACGGCCCCCGCCACGTCTACTTCCCGGTCACCCCTCGCACCATCGCCCAGCGGTCGGCGGTTCGCCACATGGTCGGGACCTTCTTCAACGGTTCGCGCGCCGCCGCGATCGCCGCCCTCCTCGACGACGGCGACCGCCCACTGTCCAAGGACGAACGCGCCGCCCTCTCGAGCGTCATCGAGCGCCTCCGCGCCGAGGGGCAGTAGGATGACAGCCGCGCCGTCGATCGACCTCGTCGCCGCCGCCGACAGCGCCCACGCTGTCGCGGCGGTCTATACCACGTCGCTGCTCGTGTCGCTGCCGCTGGTGCTGGCCGCCGTCGCCGCGCTCGCCCTCCGCCGGTCGAGCCCCGATGCGCGTGTGCTCGTCTGGCGGTCGT
>Ga0164243_10005286_pt1 | contig 19779 bp, 19 predicted proteins | sample OricompcompostOP_FD_108781 | JGI IMG/M metagenome (GOLD analysis project Ga0164243, IMG submission 108781) | Organic Plus compost microbial communities from Emeryville, California, USA - Original compost - Organic plus compost (OP) | ecosystem: Engineered > Solid waste > Mixed feedstock >... | reverse complement strand
GGACTCTGACTCCGTTAGTCCTGGTTCGAATCCAGGTTCCCCAGCCAACAAAATCAATCACTTACATCTCAGACAAGCCGGAATTTCCGGAACATTCGGCATACGCACGACGCACGAAAGTCGGCACAGTGCCCTTGCGGTACGGCACATAGATCGCCGTTCTTTCGCCGTCCGTCACGGTGATGCAGTTCGCCTCCATGTGCCAACCGGCTTCGGTGAAGTTGGGGACGATCTTGAGGGTGCTGCCGTCCATTTCAGAGCAGCGGGGGACGTCTTCGGGGTCGATCTCGCGGATGAATTCTACCCCTTGGCTCTCGGTACCCATCTAAGGCTGCTCGTTGCTTGAATTGATAGCTCCAGAACTTCGATATAGGACAGCTCGGTAATTTTCATACCATCGAACATCAGTTCCCATTTCGGCTTGTTGCCTTCCATGGTCACGCGGATGTGGACTTTTTCGCTCATGCGTTCACCGCTACTCGTTGAATCTGGTTGATTTTTGCAGTACAAAAAGCGAACGCGCCGCTGGGCGGACGCAGCCGCCCTGCAACATCACGGCCCGCTTTGCTCGCCTCAACTTCCCCGCTCAATTGGGTCGAGCGCTCTGAGCACCAGGCCATCATTTTTGTGGAAGGTCACGGCCTGGAGGGCGCGACGGGGGCCATACCCCATCCCGGCTGCGTAGGAGTCTGGCGGGCAGAATGCCCGCAGGCTTTCATATCGTAGAGGACCTATGTCCTTGGCGTGGTCGTGGTGAACGTGGCCCACGAAGTAATGCCGATGTCGGGTTTCGCTCCAGAATGGGCAAACGTCCGAGATGTACAGCGCCATCCGGTCAGGCTTGGCGCGGTCGCCGTGGTGAGCGAAGATCGCGGACCTACCCCATTGCTTCATGAACAGGTCGCGTGGGTCTTTATCTACCACAACACGAGGATCGTTGCGGTAGCGCTCAGCAAGGGCGAATGTGAGGACCATATGGGAATGCATGTCGTGATTTCCGCGCAAGACGCGGATTGTCAGGCGCGAATGCTTCTCAAGCAGCCGCTCTATCGTCTCCGACAAGATGGCAATGGCGGTATCGATGACTTTGAACTGTCGACCGTCCACGTCCAGCTTGTGCTTGTTTTGCGGGGTTTCCGCTCGGTCGTCGTCTGCATGGAGTGTGTCGCCGCCGAGGATAAGGATTGCTTCCTTGCTGGCGGGTACCAAGGCAAGCACCTTGGCGAAGGCGTGCCGCATGTCTCGGCAGGCAAGGCTCAGGTCATAATCCTCACTCCCGGTCTCCCGGCCCCATGCCATCATCCCCAAGTGCAAATCCATCAGGGGATAGACCGTGCATAGATCGCTCAGAACGGCCTCAGGAGGCGCTACAGGCGCGGCGGGCTCCATTCCCTCGAAAGCTTCACGAATGCGCGCCAGAACATCCTCTGTGGCCTCCTGTTGGGGCTTGATGTAGACCGAGCGAGAGACGCCGTTTTCGTCCTTGCCGGTTTTGATCCACATACCGGCAGGCGTAAGGCCCGTGCCGATGGCCTCCATACCCTCTGCTATTGCCGGGTCTAGCCTGCGGGCTGCTAGCCCTACCTCAACCCGTCGTTTTGCGGCCTTCCATTCAAGGCCCATCTGGTCAGCCACGTCCTTGACGCGTGGCTTCTCCAGGCTATCCCATATCCTCATGGCCTCTGCCACGCTGGGATCATCTGCACGTATCGGAGGTGTTGGCATTAAGCGCTCCGCGCGAGGAGATCACATACAGCCTTGCCAGGGACGGCATACCCGACGCCGACCAGAGAGACGCCGAAGCCAATAGGCGCCGTGAGAACCCCGACCGTGACGCCGATCACATTGCCGTTGGAATCAAGAACCGGGCCGCCAGACTGGCCGGGAACCGTGGCAATGTCGGTGACGACCACCGAGCGCCACGGGCCGAATGCCCTTTCACCACCGGCAATCTTGCCCCACACAGTGATGAACTCATCCGAAGCCGGATTTCCCTTCGCCATGATGTCTTCGCCCACGTCAGGGACGCGGCAGGAGAGAGGAGCAACGGCGAGGTCGAGCGGCCCTTCAACGCGAAGCAGGGCAATGTCATGGGCCTTGTTCGTCCAGAGGACCTCTGCCTTCGCCTCCCCGCCCAACGAGGTCTTGAGGGAAACCGTCTCGGCTTTCATGACCACGTGGTTTGCAGTGATCAGGTAGCCCCCGCCAATGTGGAAGCCGCTACCGTGGCCGCCGTCGGTCATGATCTTGACCATAGCATCAGCGGGAGCATTGCGCATTGGAACTGAGCATGCGGTTAGAAGCGCGGCGGCGAATGCCACCACGGCAAAGATAGCCCTCATGTGGGCCTCCTATTTTGGGGGGATGAGGTAGGAAAGGAGGGGAGTGATCTTGGCGGCGACAAACCCGCCTAGCCCGATCAAGGCCATCAGGATAAAGCGCATACCCTTTGCCTGCGTAAGCAGGGTGTACATCTCGTCAATCTTGCGCCCTTGGTCATCGATCTTCTTTTCGAGGTTTTTGACCTGTTCTTCCAAGCGCACAACACGTTCACGGGTTTCGATGGTGGGGCTGCTCATTACCGCCTCACCACGCGCTCAAAGGCGGCTATTCCAAAGATGCTCGCCAGGATCATGTCGAACCGGCTCATGAACCAGGCCGGGAGCTGGAGCGGTGTCAGCCATTCCATGGGATAGGTGCTGTCAATGAGGATGGCAGCGATGTAGGCCGCGCAAGACATCTCAGCGACGAATAGCGGCAGGCGTCCGAGGACATAGGACAGCTTCACGCGGCGAACCGCTTCGTCCGCCCTGTAGGCCGCTTCTGTCACGCCAGCCTCAAGCCGCGCCTTGTCGCGCTGGTTGTCGAGATACTTTTCACCCAGAGCAGTCAGTGGCTTGAGCAGAGCAGATACGAGCCACCCGATCATGTCGCCCAACCCAAACGCTTTGCGAGGCGATAGGCATATTCGGTGCCGAGTCCCATCAGGACGCCAACCGCCGCCGTGGCGAGTTCGATCAGGTCAGGATCGGTGTTGAAGAACGCGGCGCTATCGGGGTCCAACAACCCCTTAGCGACGAGTGCGCCTGCGATATAGCGCAACAGAATGCGGGCTATGGGGCCTGCCATTACGACCTCCTGAACAGCTTGGAGATGAAGGAGAGGATGAGGGAGAGAAGGGACTTGGGGGCGATGACGGGAACGTCCGCCGTCGCGTCAGAATCCCCGGAATTGTTGGGTTCTTGGCCCGTGACGACACCATGTCCTTCGGCCATCTTCATTGCCTCGCGCACCACGTCATTGACGCGGTTCGTCCAGCCTTTGCCAAAGGTCGGCCAAGTGTTCAGGCCCTTGAGAAAAGCCATGCGCTTCGCACAGACGGCAGAGACCACATCAGCGGCGTTCATGCCCTTGGCGGCGGCGACAGTGACAGGGCCAATCTTGCCATCCTGAGCCACGCCTACGGCAGCTTGCAGGTACTTCGCCGCACGAGCGGGGCCAGAGTTCACGGCGAAGTCAAAGACCGCATAGTCAACACCGGACGGCAGATCGTCGCCCTTCACCTTGTTCCAGTAGTGGAGCTTGTAGACGGTGGCGACCTGGGCATCCGTGATGCGCCTGAGATCCTCGACCGTGCCGTTGCGCCGCACATAGCGTCGGAAGGTCGCGAGGGTGACGCCCTTGTTCGTGGCACCGCCGGGATCGCGCGGGTGATCGACGAAGCCGCCCTCATGCTTCAGGACGAGCGCAAGTGCCCTCTGGAAGTTGGCTTCCATCGGCTTTCCTTTCAGTTGGCTGTCAGTTCAGAAGTCGAGCAGGATCGCCGCGCCGGTGGGCACGGTCGGGTCCATGGTGTTTCCTTTGGGTTAAAGAAAAGCCGCCCGGAGGCGGCTTGGTCCAACCTTAAGCTACTGCTGGTCTCACCAGCGGACAGACTGGATGATGTCGACCCATTTTCCCCGCCACTTCTCGCGTGAATACGCCTCGGTCAATGTCATCGCAGTCTCAATGGCCTAATCAACCGCAGAGTTGTTAGGGCGAATGCTCTAAGAACCCGCGCCGGCCGCGAACGTGCTTGGACCAGGCTAATGTAGGCTGAAGCCAGCTTATGTGCTCGTGAGTTGATAATCGTAGAGCGAAACTCTGCAAGTTGCTTGATTTCATACAAGACAGCAGAGTCGGATTCTGAGCGCCTCTCTGCCGCCACAGCCATTTCAAGCTCTGCGATGCGCCTCACCTCCTTGACGCGCTCCCCTGCGCGCTTCACTAACTCACGGAGCGCCTCTCGCTCGGCCTTAAGTCTTTCGATCTCGCGGTCCTTTTCGGTCAATGCAATCCATGGATCAAGATAGGCACGCTTTGACATAGGCGCCGTCACTTGAACATGGCCCACTCGGCCATTCCAAACGCCGACATAGAACGTCACGTCCTCATTCGAGGCGCTATGTTCAGGCTGGGAGGGGAGAACGATACTCTGGGGGACTTCCTCGCCTTCAAAAATCTGGTCCAGCGATGTTCGCCGATTATCGAGTCTCTTGTCATCTTGCTCCAGAGCAATGAGGCCCGTTATTGGTGTAGCAAGAAGCCACTGAGCCGCCGGCCCCAAGACCTCAGTCGTAATCTCTTTGAACTCATGGAACGAGAACACGCTGGAGTGAAACGGGTTCGATATCCCTCGCTGCGCGTCAATCGCATCATTCGGGCAGCTGATAATAATCGTCCCGTCCGGCTTCAAAACCTCGCGGATGAACTGAAGGAAACGCTTGGGGTTGTTCACATGCTCAATCGTCTCGAAACAAACGACCACATCAAACCGTTCGCCCGAATGCCAACTGTCAGGGTCAAGAGCATCGCCGATGCGAAAGTCGATACCGTCGCGAGTAAAGCGAGATTTGGCAGTAGTGATAGCTTGCGCCGAGATGTCAACACCGAGTACGGACGCGGCTCCGGCATCCGCCAAATAAGCACTTCCGTAGCCTTCCCCGCACGCTATATCTAAAACGTGCCTCCCCTTGCAGACCGAGGACGCCAACGCGTAGCGCGCCAGATGTTCGGCCGCCAGCATTGAATGGTAAGGCATTTCGCCGTCCGCGAAAGTGATCCGTTCAGCCATCGATGCTCACCGTATTCCGCAGAGAAAACAATTCGGCGACCCGACGTCGGTAAGCCACACGAGAATGTCGACTTTCTAAAAGTTCTCTGGCACCAGAGATCAACTTTCCGCGCAGCGCTGAATCCGACTTCAGTCTGGCACAAGCGTCGGCATAGCGTCGCGCCATTTCAGCATCGTCTTCGACGGATTTGAGCAATACGCCAGTTTCCCCATCCACAACCAGCTCGCTAATACCGCCCACATCCGGGGCGATAACTACAAGGCCCGCAGCCATTGCCTCTATTAATACGTTCGGAATGCCGTCGAACCAACTCGTATAAAGGAATATGGAGTACCTATCCACCCGCAGAGATGAAAACCCATCGTACGGGCCACAATATCTCAAGCCGGGAACGTCGTTGAATATAGAAGGGCTACATTCATTAAAAACCGTCTGGCCGTAGACATCGATCAACATCCCCGATTTGCGACGCGCCAACTCAGCCGCGATTTGGGGTACGATGTGTGGGCGCTTCTGGGAATCCAACCTAGACGCCCACATTACCCGGCGCTCAGATCCGTCCTCTCGCTGGTTGGACTGTCCGACTTCAACGGGCGCATAGAGGCATTTCCATTTCTCGTGATGGACGCCGATCTTAGCCCCATCATTCCTAACCAATGTGTTGTTGTCGGAGATTATAGCATCTATGTAATCTATGTTCTCAGCAATAAGTCCAAACGGAGAATCCCTTGTTATAAGATGACCGTTTTTCTTTATCTGGCCGTCACAAAACCTGTAGTAGACCACCTCACGGCTATGAAGAACGGGGGCGAATGCCTTGAGAAACGCGTCGCCAAAATATGAATGCCTTATGTGGATTCGCGCTTCTGCGCAGGATGCCTCAATGATCTTCAGTGCGACTACGCATCTTTGCTCCATGCTAGACGAAGCGTTGAAGCGAGGGAGATTGAGAATCGTCACATTGGGAGGAAACCCCTCGGTCCACGTTCTGCCCCGGAAATCCTCTCCCGTGATTATCAACACATTTTTAAGAGGATCGATAGTGTAAATTGCGTCCATTAGCTCTTGTAAGTAACGCTCTGCCCCACCCCGGGAAATGAATGGGAACAAAAAAACCTCGTCATATTTGCTATCTCTCAGCGCGAGGCACGCATAATAGTACAGGGCACCCGGCTTCAGCGAAGCATAAGTGTTGTAATATGCTAAAACACCTTCGTATCTCCAGTGGCAAATTTCGGGTTCGATCAGATTCGCCAGAGATATAAACTTATCTATTGATGAACGTGAAATAATCTCAGTCGGCTGTGGGTTGGGCGGTGCGCTGGCCCCATCTTCAAGTCGGTCCCAATACGGACTACACAAACGAAGATAATTACTAGGGACGAACAGTGAAGACGGGGGGATTTGGCGAACTGACGTGAAGTTAGATTGGCGGACCAAACTATCGGTACGTTGTCGATAAAATAGTATGGTTTCCGGCACTATCAGTAGGTCGTATCCCGCGGCAACAGCTTCAGTATTGAAGTGCCAATCCTCGTAAGCATAGCCTCTGCTCAGTTTGAGATCAGAATATTGCACTTTGTCGAAGACAGATCTGTGGGCGCAAACCCTGGAAAGAAATGGGTGCGTTTCGATTAGTGCTAGAGGGGTGACTTCCGACAGGGACTTAAGGATATAAATGTGGTAGTCCGCCCCAAAAGCGAATACATATTCTGGGAAATAGAGTGCCCGCCTTCCATTCTTCTGAGCAAAAGAAAGAGTATCGGATAGAAAATTTTCCGACACCAGGTCGTCGCCATCCGCAGTAAAAATATACTCCCCAGAAGATGCTAGGATGCCATCCTTTCGAGATTTCCCGAGTGAGCCGTTTTCAACCTCCACCATTTTTACAGACGAATACAGCCCGAGATCGAAAGATTTGACCGCAGTGAGTGTGGCTTCGTCCGGGCGATCCAGGACCACGACTAGCTCGATCGAATAGCCGGCAGTCTTCGCTACGCGCATCGCGTCATCTAGAGACAGGAGAGTGCGTGTCAAATATGCGCCCTCTCGATGCAGGTTGAGAATGATCGACGCGTCGAACCGACCTGTATCCCCAATGTCCATGTAAGATCGCCTCAAAGAAAGCCTACATGGGGCGCATAAACTGACATTCTCTCGCGGTCAACCTGAGAACTCCTTGCTCCTTTCAGCCCAACCCTCTAGAATATCAAAAGCGGGTCCCACCACAGCTGTGGCGTAAGAGACGCCAATCAATTCCTTGAGAAGAACAACGTCTTCAAGGGAAATCTCTACGTCGTCTTCTGCGGAAGCTATGACCTGCGCCAGTCGCCAGCGGCGGACCTTACAATCTCTCGCTTCCAGTTGCTCGATGCTAGTCGCATTTAATAGTGCTTCAAGGCAAACATGCCGCAATGTAGCGTCGTCAGCATCGGTGGATCTCCCCCACTTTAGGGGTAGACCGCCGACAGTGTGAAGTTTACGGCTGAAATCGATCTTCATGATTATCTCCTTTCCCTCACTAGGATGTGCTGACAGTACGAACACTGCCGCTGATCATTATTCGTAGCTGCCCGTCAAACCACATATCGCCGTTCTGAGGATTTGTTGGCACCCCTCCAGGAGTAAGCCGCAGATGGGCGTAGGTCCCATTTGACTCGGGGAGCACCAGGCGTGCCGTAGCAGCGCTCGCAGAACTACCGACAGCCATCGCGCTAGCATTCACCGAGAGCGCAAAGTTGCCTCCGATAACCCAATCGAACTTGTCCGCCCCAGCGTCAAAGTTGCTAAAATCGTTTGCATCGTATTCGATGACGCCTCGACCGGCACCAGCGAACGGCATCTTTATGGCAGCATGGTTGACCTTGGCCAGGTTCATGCCAATGCCGACATTGTAGCTACCATCGAGCGCGCCCCCCCCGTCCACAGACACCAGATCGACACCAGCCGAGATGGCGTAGCCCTGCCCGTTGGTGACTAACACCCCGCGGTATCTGTGTGCGTCGTCGGCCGCTCCCTTGCGGGCTTCAATTATGGCCTGCACCGCAGCCATCGAGACTGACTGCTCGTTTGCCGCTGCTGGGTTCTGCACAGCAAACTCGTTTGAGCAAATGCCGGACCCATACTGCACAGCGCCAGCAGCGATACCAGACACCCCTCTGTCGTCCCAACCTGTAATGCGGCCGACTGCGTGAGCGTCTAACCCTACGATGTCCTTGGTCTGCCCCTGCCACTGCGTACCATCGAACGCCCCCGATGCCAGAATACGGACGCCGTTAGCAATCGTACGCCGCTGTGCCGTGCTATAATTTGTCGTATCACGGTCAATGTGATGGATGGTAAGCGCTTCACGGATCGCACCAGTACCCCCAGTCGCCTCCAGATTCTCCGACTGCTGCATGCGAAAAACTATGCCAGAGCCACAATCATAGTCTGAGAACCAGCCGCCGGCTGCCCCAAAGCTCCAGTTCAGATCAGCATTTTTGTCGGCGTATACGAGACTTGTTGACCGGGATGTCCCTTCAAGGACCCAAGCGCCTTGGGTGCTGGCGACTTCAGATGACTCGACATACTGGTACTGATCTGGGTCAGCACTAACACGCGCTGAATAATCCCCATCGCGCCAAACAAAAGGGCCTTCTCGACCACTCCCCGTCAGGCGAGCTGATGTGAATATCGACGGTGACAGTAGCGTGAGGTCTGCCGCAGTCGATACGGGAGCACCATCAAAAGCATTCCCGCCGCGATCGCCGGGATCATACTCGCTCTTGAGCATGTCTCCGGTGCCGGCGTCAGACCAGACCGATCCCGTCCAAATGCGGAGAATTTCGTTACCAGTATTCCAGTAGAGTGCGCCAATAACAGGAGACCCACCCGCCGCAGCCGTGGCCGCAGCGTCATTGGCGAACGCACCAATGTATTTTTCATTGAAGCTTGCAAGCGCTTCCTCTGCCCCCTCTTGTGCGGCCTCCGCTGCTTCCTTCGCCGCTTCAGCGTCCGCTTGTGCTTGGTCGGGGTCGAAGGTGGTATTGATGTAATTGCCCGTTTCGGCATCGAACTTGATGCCCTTACCGTTCTCTGGTGCAGGCAGCTCGACATTCTTATAGCCGCTCGTCTCGGAGAACTTAGGAGCGCGGTCGATCTCGCCCTGCTGCTGCTGGTCGATCATCGTCAGACGATCAAGCGCACGCTCATGCGAGGCCGCAGGAAACTTGGTGTTCTCGGGATAATTGGTCGGCTGGAGAATATCCACCCAGCGCTCAATGCGCAGTCGTTCCCCGGCAGCCGGGGCCGTCAGCATTGTGACGGAGCCGCCGTCCGCATTGCCAGCACCCGACACGGTATAGTCCGTGGTCAACGCTTGAACGTGGTCCACGCCGTCAGCGTCGATCAGCGTCACGAGCAGATCGGTCGGCTGGAGGAAATAGATCACGCCGTCATTGGCAACAGGGAATACAGTGGTGCTGCCGTCTCCGTTGTAGGTAACGGAACGGTTCTCGTTCGTGACAGTCATGTATGGAGGGCTCCATCTATGGGATTGGCGCGCTGTCACAGCGGGCCGGGTCGGCTTGCCCAAGGCCGATGTTCGGGCAATGAAAAAGCCGCCTCAGAGGGCGGCCCTTCAATCTGTATGGATAGTTCTAGATCAGCAGTAATCCATCGCCTGAGCGCGCGGGCCGTAGTCTGAGCAAGAACCGTCGAGTTCCAACCCGATCTGTCCTGCTATCAGGCCGGATGCGACAACAACGGCGAAGAACGCACCGGCACCCCAGCCCATGCCGTACTCATTGGCGACGAACTTGGTGACCCCGAATGCTACGATGAGGGACGCGAGAAACCAGACTTCGTATATCACTCTACTGCCTCTTGCAGCTCCGGCTTGATGCCGACGTGTATCGCTGTCCTCGCACCCGGCAACGTAGCGCCGGGAATCTGCCGGATCAAGGCATTCGCGCCCGATTTCTTCAGGTCTCCCTTGGAAAGCTGTTCAGCAATTGTAGCCAGATCCTCGAAGAGACCGGCAGACGGACCCAGCACCGCCCCCAGCTTGCCGCGTGAGGCATAGCGGGAAACGGATCCGCCCTGGTCAGGGTCCCCCGCTACGGCCTGTGCAGCCGACATAATGCCGACAGGGCTGCCGAGCTTTTCCGCCGTATTAGAAATCTCGAACGGCAGCGAAAGGATGCCCGTCCTGTCCAACCCGTCCGCGATCCACAGACCGGGGTTCTCAAGCAGGCGGTTTGCCTCGTCCACATCGCCCCGCTCCATGAACTTCACGTAGGCGATCATCATGCCAATGGCCGTGCCGAATACCATCTGTTCCGCAAGCCTGTGCGGGCGCTCCTGCAACCCGGCGATGAGCACCCGTTGATGCGAGGCAAGGCCGAAGCTCTTGAACTGCATGATGAGCTTGCCCCAATTGGTCTTCATCCACAGGGGCGTATCGGCCACTCCCTTCGTGACAATGGTGCGATCAACATCCTTGTTCAGGGCTGCGGCCCATGCGCGTTGCGCAACCTCGTCATCCCATCGGGAGACATTCGCGCCCCAGATGCCGCGCTCCTCAATGCCGTGCTTTTCAAGTTGGGCAGCGATGCGCTGGGCCATATCCTCGTTAATGCCGAGATAGGCCATGTAAGCGCGTTCCCGCTCGCCCGCCTTGGACCAGTTGAGAGTATTCCTCGCCATGCGGTTCTGCGTCATAACCGACGCCATGCTTTTCACGGTGTCATTCCACCAGCCAAGCCCGGTCAGCTTTGAGAAGGTGTTGGTGGCGTTGGACAGATACCGATCAAAGGCAGAGCTAGAACGATAAGGGTCGTTCAGATCAGCCAGGGACGCGAGGCGCGATTGCAGCACGGTTTCCGTCACCGCCCCAAGGTCCCTCGCATCCTGCTTGGAAATCTTGATCGCTCTGACATTGGAAACGAGCGATGGAAGCGCCTCCCTCATTGTTGCCCGAACGCCATGCACACCAATCAAGCGAGCCGTGTCGGCAAGGCTCGTGAAGGTCACGCCCCCAAGCAGGCGCATATAGTTCCATGCCAGCGCGGCACGAGTCAGCTTCGACCACTCCGTTCCCTCTTCCGCCGCCCGGTATGTGCCCCGGATCATGTCGCGGAAGGCTTCCAGGTTGCCGATGTCGCGATCCATCAGCTTGCGCAACTTCTCGCGCTCCTTCGGGTCCTTTGCGGACCGGGAAAGCTCCTCATATTCCTTGCGCACCGCGTCTATCTGGTCCTTCATGTCGGCGCGACCGAACTTCTCGGTCAACTCCACTTCCGCCGCCATGGTGCGGGCGTAGCGACGCAGGATCATTTCCATGTCGTTTTCGAGGAAGTCTTCAACCAACTCGTCAGGGATGTTGAATGTGCGTTCCTTCAGCGGCCCGCGCTTAGCCGGAACAATCCATTCCGGCACGTCAGAGGCACCGCGCCCCGTCAGGTTGTTGAAGACAGACGTGACGATCTCCTCGACATAATCCCGCATGTCGGCATCGTTCACGAAATCAGGGCGCTTGTCGGCAGGCACCTTGCGAAGTTCGCCCATGAAGTAGTTGCGGGCGATCTCCCTGAAACGATCCTCTTCGGCAATAAGCCGCGTCCGGTTCCACAGGCGGGTAACGTAGCTTGCCGCCGTCGTGACCTTCACATCCTCAGGCAGGAGCTTTGCCTTGATGGCACGCTCAAGCAGAGGGTCGAAGACCAGTTCCCTTGCCTTCTGTGCGGCCTGCGTAACGAAGGGATCGCCCATTGGGTCCACATCGCCACGCCTGCCCGCACGAGCAACGCGATTATAGAACTCTGTCCGCGTTCCCTCGAACCCCGCCTTCCGGGCATCTCGGTACAAAGCGCGAGAGGCTGAGATCCATTGCCCAAGCCGACCGCGTGAATACTCTTTGACTAGGTTCTCCACGTCAGCGCCTATTGTGCGGCCCTCCATGTTCATCTTCGTGTAGACGGGGTTGTCCACCATCTGCGCGTAAATCTGCCGCACCTTCTTGGACGGCGAGAACATGGTTTGAATGCCGGGGTTGATCTTGGCCGCCTCCGTGGCCTTGGCGACGATCTGCGCCGCCCTTCCGCCACCAATCCCCAAATCATCAAGCGGGATGTCATCCACAGCCGCCGCGCCGGCAGACTGCATGCGTTGGACGATTGCATCCGTCACTTCACGCGGGTTCGGCACCTCTTCGGCAAGCTGCTCATAGAGACTGTTGCCTACCCGGTCCCATTCGGCCTTGGAAAAGAACTTCGCGCCCACCGAGCCGACAAGGCCGCCAAGGATAGCGGAGCCGCCAATCGCCAGACCGCTTTCGGTCAGCGTCCGCGTTTCCTGCGACGCTTGCAATGCCACTTCAGATGCTCCAGTGGCAAGAGCTGCCGCCGTCCCTACGCTTCCAGCCGTCCGAAGAGCACTATAGCCGACCTTTCCTGTGCGATAAAACACGCCGCCAGGCAGGAGGATCGTCGGATCCATGAGGATCGCGGCACCCATGCCAAGAGCCGTGGGGATGAGCCCCGATTGCGCCTGCGTCTCGCGGTCCTTAATCTCTTGATCGATCTGAGCCTTTACCGCCTGTGTGACCTTGGGGTGATAGACTTCCTCGAACCTATCGGCGTAGTCCTCGTAACCCTTGATGTCGTTGAAGACATCATAGGTCGGATCGACCTCACCCATATCCACGCCGCGCGTGGCCGAGGTGAGACCTGAAACCACCGGGTTCTCCTGCCTCAACCACGCCGTGATGGTATCGACATACGACGGCTCAGGCTGGTCAAACTCGGACAGCCCGACATAGCCGCCCGCGACAGGTGCGGTTCTATCAAGGGGCATCCGGCGCTTCTCCGGTCAGTGGGTTGCCCTCAAGGAAGACATCAAGGTTCTGCTCCCTGTCCCGACCGCGCACTAGGTCCTCACGGTTCTGGTCGCGGCGGGCACGGTTTTCCGAGAAATCGCGCTCGCCGGACGGCTCGACGGCATAGAACGGAAGATTGAACATCTCGATCTTGCCGTCCTTCTCGTACCAGACTTGATAGCGCGGCGGCTTGCCTGCCCGCCAATCCGCTTCGGTCTGGTCGTAATACTGAAGGAAGACGTTATCGGCTTCGATGCCTTCCGCCGCGAGCGCTTCCTTTACTTGCTCACCCACATAGGCATGCGTGCCATCGGGTCCGGGAGGATAGACCTTCTCAGGCGGCAGGCGGGTAATTACGCCGTCTCCCGCAAGCGTCAGGGCTGAAACGCCATGCAATCGGCTGAAGCGCTGTGCCGCTAGATGCCTTGCAAGCTCCTGGTCGCCATTCGCTTCGACTATGCTGTCTTCGAAAATGGCTTTGTATTCGCCCAGCATGGAGGCTTCAGCCAGTGGCGTCTCACCCAGCTGCGGGTCAAAGCCAAAGAAGCCGGGATCGAAGATGTCGCGCACTTCGTTGACATCGATATCCTTGATGCGCTTCTTGACCGGCTCGGAATTAAGCAGAGCATCCCTTTGCTTCTGCTTCTCCGGGTCGTTCATATCGATCATGCGCCGACCGGCCTCCTCGCGGCTAAGCCCAAGGTTTTCAGTCAGATGCCGGTATGTCGTCGCAGCCTTCAGCAAGTCCTCCCCGCCCTCGGTCGCCTCTAGCCCGCCGCGATCTATATCGGCTAGCTGGAGTGCGATTGACCCTGCCATCCCTACCCTTGCAGGGTCGCTGCTAAGAAGGCCGGCGCGGATTTCATTCTTCGCCGTTGTCGGGATGATGTGTGAGCGGCCATACATGAAGCCAAGGACGGCTTGCGCCTGTTCATTATCGTAAAGGCTCGCACCCTTGGTGGTCGCATCGTAAGCTAGAGATATCCCCTTCCGGTCGTCAGCATTGAAAGGATTGAGTGCTCCCGCCGTGTCAAGCTTCCTCATCGTTTCTTCAGCAAGACGGAGATCACCGCGCTTCGCTGTATAGGAATTGACGAGTGCGGCCTTGTCCCCATCGTCCAGCGGTGAACTGAGAATATCCTGCTGCGTCAGCGTTGGATCGCCCGTTGCAATGCGTAGGGAGAAATTATCCTTCATGCTGGCTAGGTTTGCCGTGCGCTGCGCTTCCATCTCCCGCTGGCGGGCAAGGATTTCATTGTTCGACTGCTCGATCAGCTTCAGTCGCGTATCGAGCGGGACATCTGCAAAGCGAGGGTCTGGCGGGCTCATCGGACGGCGAACATCCGCCACGTTCCCTGTCCCGCCCATCTTCTCGTCGGCCCACGCTATTACCTGCGCAACCGACTTCGGATTGCCCTTGCGGTAGAAGACCGACTGGTTCGCCTTGGCCGCAGCAGGGTTGACGCTCGCCGCGTCCGCATTGGGATCGGCCTGTAGCATATCGATTGCGCCTTGGGGGCCAAGGAAGTGCGCCAGGTAGAGGTTCCCAGCGGTAGGCTGCAATCCCGCTGCCTGAAGCTGAGCCGCATTCTCCTCGGCGTAGCGTGCGACCATCTCGCGAGAAAGATCGCCATTAGTCCGCAATGCGAGAATTTGGCTGCGGCTTCTGCCCTCGGCCAGATCCGGGCGATGCCTGCGGATCATGTCGACCCACGTCGAATCTATGAACTGGCCCGCGCCGGTCGCCGTGGAATTCGGATTCCTGGCATTCGGGTTGCCGCCACTTTCCACGCCAACAATCCGGTCGACCACCGTCCCGGTCGCTGTTGGGATGTCGATTCCAAGAGCATCGCCCAGAGCACGCTTGCGCTCCTCGGGCGGCATGGACAGGAGTGCAGTGGTTTGCGCCGTCTCGCGCCACTTGCGCCTTAACTCCTCCTTGGCGATCTTCGGAAGGCTGGTCGCGTTGATAATCTCTTCGCCTTGCGAGAGATAATCCTCCATGCTGCCGGGGCCATACTGATTGATGCCCGTGGCAAGCTGATCCAGCATCTTCGTCGTTTCAGTGGTCTGATACGTGTCCCACTGCTTGACCTCTTCCGCCGCAACCCTGTTGGACGTGTCCATTTGCAGAGTCTTGACACGTTCGGCCCACTTCTCGCGCATGGGTTCGGGAACGGATGCGAGGAACTCCTGCGCCCGCTTCTCGAACATCTGCATGGCCCCATCATGGAAGCCCTTGCCGGTCGGGTCCATGTCGCGCTGCAAAGCCATGAAATCCTGCTCGATTGCAGAACCCATCTGCTGGAAGCGCTGTTGCGTCAAAAACTCGTCACGTTGGCGCTCACGCATGGCAAGACGTTCGCCAATAGCAGAAAGTTCCTGTCCGGCACCGGCCAACGCCTCACCGACCGCGCCGCTAATGCGCGTGTTCGGAATGGTGCCCGCAGCACTATCAAGCGATGCCTGCCGAGTGTAGGTCGGTATTCTAGCCACTAGCGATCACCCAACGGCATACGGATTGCGGAGACGGGTACGAGCAAGGCCGGAGAAGAGATTGGTCCCGGCATTGATGAACCCTGCGGTTCGTGCGGAGCTGGCATTGGCCCTGTCATAGGCCGCCTGCGTACGGAAGTTGCCCGCCCGGAGAGCAGAGCCATAACGGATGGCGGCAATATCCAGAGCGGTTTCCGCAGCTGTGTCCTCGATCACCGCCGTTGGCGTTCCCTCAAGCGCTACGCCCGAGGCCGCGAAATTGGCCCGCTGCCGAGCAAGGATGCGCTGCGCATTCTCCCGTTCACGCTGAGCCTCGAATGCCCCACGCTCCCGCTCGATCTCGGCCTGCCGCTCGTTAAGGGCCGCCTGCTGCCGCAACCCCGCAGCCTGTGCGTTTGCGGACTGGATAGCGCCAACAGCACTAAGACCCGTACCCGCGATAGAGGCTGCCGTGGCAAGGCCAGAACCACCGCCGCTGAATAATCCGCCAACGGCTCCAAGCAAAGCTGGAAAGCACATATCAGGGCTCCGGTTCTATGACTGGCATCACTGCGCGAATGGTGGCGGGAACAGGCAGGTCAACGAACAGAACAACCTCACCCGGCGCTTCGCCCCACGAACCATCCGGGCGAAACGTCTTCCACCCACTGAAGAGCGGTACGGCCTCGTCCATCACATCCGATGTCGAGCGGAGGACTAGGATTTCCGCCCTGGAGCTACCAGCAGTGCGGCCCATAAGCTCACCAGTCTGGTAAAGGTCGACCATCACCTTCGTAATCTTCTTGCGGCGGCCAAGGCCCGCCCCGTCGCCGCGTGACACGCCGGGATCAAGCGTGTGCATCTGGCTGTTGTAGGCGAGGCCGATCGAAGCCTTGGAAACCTCTTCGCCGTCCTGGAGCGTCACCTGCCCGCCTGTAACGACACGAGACGGGAACACGGCTCCATCACCAAGAATCGCGACTTCCTCACCTTCCAGATGATCGAGACCGCTGAAGGTGCTTTCAGGAGGGCCGTCATAGGTGAGCCCGCTATCAACGAAGAAGGCTTCCGTCAGTTCGCCATTGAATGCGCTTGAAAGCCGTTCAACATAACGCTTGGTCTGTCCGTTGATCGTCCGCTTGACCACCAGCCAAAGCTCATCGCCACTCTCGCCGGGGATGCTTGCTACGCTCTCGACGTGGCCGAATTCGTCATCCCCAAACCGGCCCCCAAGCCGATGCACATGCGTGGCGAACATCTCCTGTTCGCGTTCGTAGGTGATGCCTGCCAATTCGCCCGTATCAAGCACAATCCAGAGGATTGAATCCGGTGAAGCCTGGAAAGCAACGTCGCCCACGCCACGCGCGAAAATATGCTCGGAAAGGACCGTCACCTCGGGTGCCACAATGGCATCATTCTCAAACGAATACATCGCCTCGCGGATGCCCTTGCGAAACCTATCGATGTAAAGCGTGACCTGCCCGACTTCGACCGGTTGCTTGGAAGACGCCCCGTAATTGACATGCCTGCGCTGGATGACGTTATCCGGTGCAAAGGCATTGGAATTGTCGGACGGACCAAGCGAGCGAATGCCCGCCGATGTCCCGATGAGAAGGTCCGTCCCCTCCTTGATCCACTGGATCTCGTTAACGCTCTCCGAGAGGATGGTGAAGGATAGACCGTCATCCGCCAGGACCGGCTGCGAATCCCCATAATCGTCCAGAATGCTGACCTTGGAAAACCACACGGTCTGAGGCTGCGAATTGGTCCGTGCCCAGACAAGGCGCTCCTGATAGAAGCCCACGCGTCCCGGAAAGCCGGATGTTTCTGAGAATGCACCGAGCTTCCAACTGGAGATAGGGTTCAAATTTGGCAGGGCGTGACCATGGAGCCGAATGGTAACAACCGTGCTGGATACGCGGGACACAATCTCTGCCCACCGCCAGCGGCCATCAGAAGCAAGGAGACGGATTGACCGGCCCACATCGCTTGCCAGAAAGCCTTGGCCACCATTGATGCCAGTCGTAGAGGAAGCGGTCAGATTGAATGGCGTCTGGCTGGCAGCAGCCTTATTGAATCCAATCTCATTGATCTGTGCAACGGAATCCGCACCGTTCAGACCGGTCCATGAGAGGCGGTAATAAGAGAACGCAGTCTTGTTGGCGAATTCATAAAAACGTGTTTCGCCGCCCGTCCAGCCACCTTCGCCTTGCCGTGAGTCAAGCGGGATCCAGGTCGAGCCGTCGTTGGACCCCTCTACAACCCAATTGACAGGCATGCGGTCCACCTTGTCCCCGTTCGGGGCGGTGAGCCAATAGTGATCAACAATGGCCGAACCACTGGCGAGGCGGTAGCCGATAAAGCCGGATGGGGCTCCATCCCAAGACACTCCCGTGCTGGCATCCTTATCGAACGCGTCATGAGCGTCCGGCTCAGAACCGGTGGAGATGACCGTCCCCGATGGAGTTGTATTGCTCGTCATCCTGGGCGTCAGCGAGCCGTAATCCGATGGCGTCAGCGTCGTATCTGTGTCGTTCGTCTCCAGATAGGGGCCGTCCTTAAAGTCGAACGCCTCAATGGTCCAAACGGTATCCGACGTGCGGCTAATCTTGCGCGGCGCGTGTGCGGGATGGGCGATGAACAACACATCCGCCGATTGCACATAATGCAGGTCGAAAATCTGATCCTGAGTGTACGGTGTGGCAATCTCTACAGGCGTCCCGCCACTGACAACCACGCCACCGTTGGCATAGACCCGCATGTAGAGATGGCCGAACTCCAGCACATACGCCTGTTCGGTCGAGAAAACAAAGTCAATCAGGCGAACACGTTGCGATGAGTTCTTGACTTCGTTGATGAATTCCGTTCCCGTCCGGCGTGTCAGGCCGCCCTGCCGCATGACGGTGAAGTTGGTGCATTCCTTCAGCGCCAGGGCATAGTGGGAGATATCCGCACGCGCCCAAAGACGCGGGCTGATCTCACCTCGGGAGAAGGCGGGCTGGAGCGCGAAGACGGGCATTAGCTGAACCGGACTTCAATCAGGTCTTCGTCAAGCGGGTCGGCAGGGCTTCCCTCAAGGGCGTCCAGAAGCGTCGCCTGCTCGTTCAACTGAGCGGCTATCTGCCCAAGCCTCTCGGCGTAGGATTGCTTACCGGTGATCCAGCTTGCGGCGCGGTACGCCAACTCGGCCGCGAGAAGTTGGATGAAGAGCGCATCGAACAGGCTCGGGTCTTCAACGCGGCGCACGTAGCGGATTTTCAGCGGGCTCTTGGCATTGGTGAGGATGCGCCGCCCTTCGACCTCATGCTTGATCGGATCGCCGTTGAGCCTCCCGCCGCAGGTAAGCGGGAGAAGACGCAGGCAGTCGGCAGGCAGCTGATACTGGTAGTCCCATCCGAAATCCGGGTCGGCGGAAAGGGCAGGCAAAGACGCGCGCGCTAGAGCGAAATTCCACGGATGACGACGCAACAGTGCATCGCGCACCAGAGGGTAATTCCGCTTCATCCACCGAACTGGAGCGCGATCATCCGCAGGATCAATCGCAACTTCCTCGTCCAGCAGATCGAAGGCGGCATTGAAGATGTCCGCTTCGTCTATCGCCATGAATGAGAATCCATCTAAGGGAGGGTCGGCGTCTCACGACGCTGCTAATTGGATGTCACCCAAGTTATCGGGTACTCTTGGGACTGGCCCATCGAGCCTTGGCATTCCCACGTGGCGGTGGTGTGTTCGCCGTCAAACGCCCAATCGGAAATAACATCGCCGATCGTCACGCCGGGAATGACAGGAACCCAGCCAGAGACAATGCTGGTACAGTCACCAACAAAAGCGACCTGGGTATAATTCTCGTTGCGGGTGGCAAACTCCAGAAGCGGATAATCCGCCAGCGGCTCAGCACTGATCGAGCCATAGACGGTGGAATAATAACCGGAATCCCCGCTTTCCATATTGACGCCTGCCGTGACAGTCATCGGGCCGAAGGGATTGACTCCAACGTTGGCGTCCTCCATGCGCTGCTTGCGGCGCTTGCGGGAGTAATACAGCGCGGCCTGCTGCGCTGCGGTGAGGCGTCCACCGCGGGGGCGGTCCCTGCCGCCGATGTCAACCGGGCGTGCAGCCTCACGCAAGAGCGCGTTGCGGGGAAGTCTTGCCATTATACACACCGATGTTGCCGTCAGGCGGGATGCGAAGCGGCACCTTCTTCTCGTGAGGAAGGCGCTTGCCGTCGATCACGGAAGCAAGAAAACTGCGAACCTGCTTGATCTTCTTCGGCCCGTACGCCTCGATATACGGCTTCATCATCTCATTGATGCAGGCATTGCGCTTGGCAAT
>Ga0164243_10005284_pt1 | contig 19783 bp, 17 predicted proteins | sample OricompcompostOP_FD_108781 | JGI IMG/M metagenome (GOLD analysis project Ga0164243, IMG submission 108781) | Organic Plus compost microbial communities from Emeryville, California, USA - Original compost - Organic plus compost (OP) | ecosystem: Engineered > Solid waste > Mixed feedstock >... | reverse complement strand
GGCTTCGACGCGCCGGCGGATCTGCAGGCGGCCGAGAGCCTGAACGTGGTGCACGCCAGCGGCTGGGGCTATCACACCCCGCCGCCGCCGGACGGCGCGCGGCCGCCGCTGAAGGGGCCGGGCCGGTTCCTGGCGGACTATGACGCCGGACTGGAGGGCGCCATCTGCACCCTCGCCTGCCTGTTCGCTGCCGGCCGGACCGGGCGGGGCGAGTTCATCGACGTCTCGGCGCGGGACGTGCTGGTCTCGCGGGCGGACACCGTCGTCGGCCGCATGCTCGCCAGCGAGCTCGAGCCGCGCGTCGGCCGGCGTGCGTTCGAACACCGCGGACCGGCCGCCGCCTACCGCTGCCGCGACGGTTTCGTCTATCTGTTCATCACCAGCCGCGCCCACTGGGCCGGCGTAGGCAAGCTCCTGGGCGAGCCGGGATGGTGGGCCGAGTTCGCCCCCGACTGGCTGGAGTTCGGCGCGACCGACGAGGCGATCGCGCGCTTCCGCGACGGCTTCGCCGCCTGGGTCGCCGACAAGGAGCGCACCTCGGTCTGCGAGGCCGCCCAGCGCCTCGGCGTGCCGCTGGTGCCGGTCGCCAGCGCCGCCGACCTGCACGCCTCCGAGCAGTTCCAGTTCCGCGGCTTCTTCCAGAAGCTGAGCGATCCGGCGCTGGGCGAGGCGCTCTATCCGACCGCGCCCTACAAGCTGAGCGCCACGCCGGCGAAGCTGGAGCGGCCCGCCCCCGCCTCGGCCAGGACGACGGCGCGATCGAGCCGCGGGCGGCCCAGGCCCGGCCGAGGGGGACGCCTTCGTCGGCTGCGCCGCGCCGGCGCGGCGGCCCGCTCGAAGGCCTGCGGGTGCTCTGCAACACCAAGGTCTGGGCCGGACCTTACGCCGGCAAGATCCTGGCCATGCTCGGCGCCGAGGTGATCAAGGTCGAGAGCCACAGGAACATGGACGAGATGCGCGTCTACGGCGGCGCCGACCCCGACAACGCGCCGCACTACCTGTGCCTCAACCCCGAGGTCCTCTCGATCCAGCTGAACCTGAAGTCGGAGGCCGGTCTCGCCCGCTTCCGCGAGCTGACGGCCAAGAGCGACATCGTCATCAACAACATCAAGCCGGGGGCGATGGAGCGGGCCGGTCTCGGCTACGAGGACCTGAAGCGGGCCAAGCCCGACGTGATCTCGGTCTCGCTGAAGATGAACGGCGCCGACGGGCCGCTCGCCTATCAGACCGGCTACGCCCCCTGCTTCGCCGCGCTCGGCGGCATGCACTATCTGGTCGGCTACGACGGCGAACCGCCGATGGGCATGAACATGTCCTATGGCGACTCCAGCTGCGGGGCGATGACGGCGCTCGGCGCCCTGGTCGCCCTGCTGCATCGCGAGCGCACCGGCGAGGGCCAGTTCGTCGACGTCTCCGCCGTCGAGTGCATGGCCGCCCTGGTCGGCGACAGCCTGTTCGCCTGCAGCCTGACCGGCGAGGCCCCTGGCCCGGACGCCAACCGCCACGCCGACATGGCGCCGCACGGCGCCTATCCGTGCGCCGGGCCGGACTCATGGATCAGCATCGCCGTCCGCACCGAAGCCCAGTGGCGCGCGCTCTGCGAGGTGCTGCGCGCGCCGCAGCTGGCGGACGATCCGCGCTTCGCCGCCCTCGCCGATCGCCAGGCGAAGCTGCCGGCGCTGGACGAGGCGCTCGCCGCCCTGACGGCCAAGCACCACGCCGGACCGCTGGCGGCGATGCTGCGCCAGGCCGGCGTGCCGGCGTTCAAGAGCCAGACCGCCCTGGACCTGGTCGGCGACGACGAACTCTGGCGGCGCGGGGTCTTCACCACCGTCGCCGGCGCCGACGGCGGGCTCCGGCCGATCGTCGCCGCGCCCTGGCGGCTGGCCCGCAATCCGCCGGCGATCCGCCGCGGCGCGCCGAAGCTCGGCGAGCACAACGCCTACGTCTACGGGGAGATTCTCGGGCTGTCGGCCGGGGCGCTGCAGGCGCTGATCGACGAGGGGGTGGTGGACTGACGGTCCCCGTCAGCGTGACGGCCTCGACTGAATCGGCGGCCCGCCGCCTTACGGCGTTCCTTCATCAACGGCCGAATTCCGCAGGCGAGATGTCAAGACACCCGCCGAAGGCGGGTCGAAAACGTCAGCCAATGATCAAGGAGGACCGCTCATGGACGACTACAAGAAGCTGAGAGAAGACGCCAAGCCGTACATCAAGTACGAAAAGGACCGGAAGAACCGGATCGCCTATCTCACGTTCAATCGTCCCGATGCGCTGAACGCCGCCAATATCGGCATGCGTCAGAACTATGCGGAGATGATCGCCGAGGCCAACGTCGATGACGAGGTCAAGGTCCTGGTCATCCGCGGCGAGGGCAAGCACTTCGGCGGCGGCGGCGACCTGCCCGAACAGTCCGACATGCTCTCAGAAGAAGGCGGCGCCTCGCTGCTGCCGGAGTTCGCCATCGACAACCCGGACGTGGTCTACCCGTCGAAGGACAAGTACCGCTACCTGTTCACCCTGACCGACCACTACGCCCGCGGCCGCGCCGGCAACCGGCCGCTGCAGGAGTTCAAGAAGGTCAGCATCCTCGAAGCCAAGGGCTACTGCTACGGCTGGCACTTCTACCAGGCGGGCGACGCCGACCTCGTGGTCTCCTCCGACGACGCCCTGTTCGGCCATCCCTCGTTCCGCTACGCCGGCTGGGGGCCGCGCCTGTGGACCTGGTGCGAGACGGTCGGCCTGCGCCGCTTCTCCGAGATGCTGTTCACTGGCCGGCCGTTCACCGCCGCGGAGATGAAGGAGGCCGGCTTCCTCAACAGCGTGGTGCCGCGCGACCAGCTCGAGGCCGAGACCGAGAAGTACGCCCTCGCCTGCTCGCGCTCGCGGCCGACCGACACGGTGGCGGTGCAGAAGACCTTCCTCGAGCTCTATAAGCAGTACCGCGGGGAATACTTCGGCAGCCTGCTGACCGGCTTCGTCGAGGGCATGCTGCCGATGATGAAGAACGACACCGACGCCGACCTGCAGCTCAACAAGGAGACCTTCGACAAGGGCCTCAACAACGCGGTGAAGGACAACGACATGGACTTCCCGCCGGAATGGCGCCTGTCGATGTCGGGCCGCCGCAAGCCTTGATCATAGAGCTCGCCCCGGTGACGGGGGCGAGCTCCCTTCAGTGTCATCCCGGTTTCGCGCAGCGAACACCGGGCCCAGTGAACACGGCGCCGCCAGGTGAGCGCACCTCCTGAACCTCAGCGTTCATGGGTCCCGGACAGCCGCTGCGCGGCTTCCGGGATGACACGAGAGGGCGCCGCCTCCGCTACTTCACCACCACGCGCACCCGGCCGAGATTCTGTATCTGGGCGTAGGGCGTCTTGGCGTCGCCCTGCCGCTGGGAGATCCCGCGCAGCGCCGGGAAGTAGGTCCCCGGCTTGTCGAAGCGATGGGTGGTGGTGACGCGAACCGTCTTGGCGCCCTCGCCCACCGGCGAGCTCTGCGCGAAGGCGCCGGCGCCCTCGAAGTCCCACTGGGCGTGGGTGATCGATCCGGCGCCGGGCGGGACCGTGATGGTCCCGACGAAGGTCACCGGCTGGCCGCGGGAAACCTCGGCCCGCGCGCCGCCGTCGGCGGTCAGCGTCACGACCGGCTGGACGCCCTTGCGCTCGGCGGCGGTGGGCGCCGTCACCACCTGGCCGTCGTCGAGGCGGTAGCCGGTGGTCGCCGGCGGGGGCGTGCCGTTCTCCACCCAGGCGGCGACGTCGCGCAGCGCCTGGTGCAGCACGCCGAGGTAGCTGACGGTGCGGGTCGGATCCTCCTGCGTGGTGGCGTCCCCGTGCAGCGCATGGTCGACGTACCAGAGGCGGAAGTGCTCGTCCGTGGCGGCGCCAAAGTGCTTCTGCACCCGTCCGCGGTACCAGTCCGCCGACCACGGATAGGCCTCACGGTCCCACAGCGACTCCACCAGGATCATCTTGCCCTCGAAGTTCCCCTCGGGGATCGAGCCGGCGGTCGACTTGGTGAAGATGGGACCGAGCAGCATCGGCCGCTGCGGATAGATCGGCTTGCCGTCCGGGCCGCGGAACTGGTCCCAGACCTTGAACTCCGGGCCCGGCGCCTGGTGGCGGTGATAGGTCTGGGCGGCCAGGAAGTTCGAGTTGTCGACCTGCACCTCGTCGCCGGGCGCCAGCTTGGCGGCGACGGCCGGGTCGACGATGCCGAGGATCACCTTGTCGCCGTCGATGCGGCTGACCATCAGCCGCTGGCCCTTGGCCGCGCCGGAGAGGACGATCAGGTCGCCGCCCATGAACTGCACCGGCGGCGGCGCGCTCGCCAGGCGGAACGCCGCGACCTGCTGGCCGGCCTGGCCCTGCAGCGCGGCGTAGGAGTCGTCGACGTTGCCGGCCTTCTTGCCCGTGACCAGGCCGGTCTCAAGCCCGCTCTTGGCCGCCTCCAGCGCGGTGATCGGCTGGGCCACCGTGGTCGTGTGCTGCAGCCGCGCGCCCGCGAAGCTCTCCGGATGGTCGAAGCCGTAGTAGCCGGGCTTGGTCCAGAACTCGGTGAAGTAGGTCGGATCGGCCATCACCACCCCGCCGTAGAGCGCGGCGAAGCCGTGGATGCCCATGGTCTTCCAGCCGAACCACGACTGCGGCGGAAAGCCCATCCGGGTGACCTCGCGCAGCGCCTCGGCCTGTTCGGCATTGAGCCCGGCGTAGGGATCGCCGCTGCCGCCCGGCTCCACCGCGTCGAGGATCTGCGGGAACTTGCCGTCCAGCAGCCGCATGGCGTGCATCCGCACGGTGAAGGAGTTGGGAATCGCCATGCTCGAGCCCATGACGTAGGGCACGGCTCCGTCCCAGACGCCGCGGGTGTTCTCGAACGCGCCGACGGTGCGGTAGGCGCCGCCGCTGCCGCCGTAGACATAGCCGTAGGGCCGCTTGCCGCCGTACATCTGCTGGGCGACGAGCCGCGAATACCGCGCCGCCGCGGCGTTGGCGCGATAGGCGCCGATGGTCGGGTCCTGCGAGCCGTAGCCGGCGACCGCCGGCCCGCCGCCGTTGGTCTCGACGAAGTAGCCGCCGCTGGAGACGGCGAAGCCGATCTTGTTCTCTTCGGGCGAGCCGGGGCGCTGCGCGAGGTTCTCGTTGTCCGGCGCGGGCGTCAGGTGCTGGAAGAAGCGGCCCTGGTACTGCTCCTTCGGCGGGAAGTAGAACGAAAAGCGCGTCTCGGTGCCCTTGAACCCGCCATGGACGTAGCGGTGGCGCACCGGCGCGTCGCGCCATTCGTCGACGTCGATGTAGGGCTGGCTGAACAGCGCGTCCTCGCCCGTAGCAGTTTCCGCCGGAGTCTGGGCCGCGTCGGCCGCCGGCTGGGCGGAGGCGGCGAGCGCCGCCAGCGAACTCGCGCCGGCGAGCGCCGCCGCCAGGGGAAGGACGGCCAGCAGGCGATGAGGCTTGGAGATCATGGAGCTTTCCGCCATCGGTTTGGTGCTAGATTTGATCAGAACGAGAACGCCGTCACGCCGTCGTTCCTGAAGGAACGACGGCGTTGGTAGGCAAACGAGATCAGAACTTCTTGTTGACCCCGAGCTGGACGACCCGGCCGATGCTGGAGACCGCATAGCCGTCGAGCGAATTCAGGGCGCCGTTATAGCCGGGCGGATCCTGATTGAAGATGTTGTCGACGTTCAAGGTCAGGGCGAGGTCCTTGTAGACGCCTTCGCCGTCGAACTCGTACTGCACGAAGGTGTTAACGACGTTGAAGGCCTTGATCCTGCTCTGGTCGAGGTTTTGCGGCGTCGGGGCGACGTCCCAGCCGCCGAGGCGGTTGAACGTGGCCTGGGCCCGCAAATTGCCGATCACCGTGCCGAGCGTGGTCGACAACGAGAACCGGGATTGAGCGTTGACCGTGTTGCTGAAGGCCGCGCCGGCGACCGCCTTCTCCTTGCGCGTCAGAACGTAGGCGCCGGCGATGTTGCCGTAGACCTGCCCGAAACTGACGTCGGTCTGATAGTTGACCTGGAAGTCGAGGCCGTCGGTGTGCACCGACGCCAGGTTGGTGCGCCGGCCGTCGGCGATCGAATAGACCTGCCCCGGCGTGACCGTATAGGGCGAGACCTCCGCCAGGCCGCCGGGGGCCTGCGCCGCCAGCGCCAGCACCTGCTCGACGGTCGGGTTCATGATGTAGTTGCCGGTGAACAGCGTGTAGAACACCGACGGATTGAACACCGGCGGAATGTCGATCAGGTTCTTGAAGCGGATGTTGTAGTAGTTGAGGCTCATTGAGAGCCCCTCCACGACGGGCGGCTGCACGTCGAAGCCGACCGACCAGGTCGTCGACTTCTGCGGCTTCAGGTCGGGGCCGCCGCCGCCGAGGAAGATCTGCGCCTGACCGGGCGCCGGAGCCGCCGCCGGGTTTGCGAAGATCACCATCGGGAAGGCGAAGACGTCCGGCGGCGCCGCGCCCGCGCCGTCGGCCAGGCTCGGCGCCTGGAACGACTTGCCCCAGGTCCCGCGCAGCTTGGCCCAGTGCACCGGCTCCCACGTCAGGCCGACCTTCGGATTGAAGGTGCCGCCGAAGTCGCTGTAGTGATCCCAGCGCCCCGAGGCCGAGAGGTTCAGGGCGTAGATCCCGGCGACGCGGTTGCCCTCGCCGACGATCGGCGCCTGCAGTTCGCCGAAGAGCGCGCCGACGTCGCGGGCGTCGGAATTCTTCGGCAGCGCATCGACGGCGGACGCTGCGACGGTGCCGTTGATCTGCGCCGAATACTTCTCGTGAATGTATTCGCCGCCGACCGCGACCTTGAGCTCGCCGCCCGGCAGGTTGAAGAGGGCGCCGTCCAGCACCACGCGGCTGTTGAACAGCTCGTTCGTCGCCAGGCCGTAGTCGCGGAAGTTGATGATCTGCGAAAGGCCGGCGGCGTTTGCCGGGTTGCCGAGGTCGTACGGGTCGAACTGCCCGGTGAGCACGAGGGTCGACAGCGTGCCGTCGTCGAGCTTGTCGTTGGAGACCTTCGAGCGGCCCTTGCCGTAGTTGATGAAGCCGCGGGCCTGCCAGCCGCGCCCGAGGTCGGCGGTGACCGACGGGGTGAAGCCCCAGGTCTGCAGCTGGGTGCGCTGGCCGCTGTGCCCGCCGAGGATCGGCGAGAAGTCCATCGAGACCGTCTGGGCGGCGAAGGCGTTGGCGTCGCCGGTCGAGCGATAGAACGGGTTGAGCACCATCCCGGGGGCGAACGGATTGACCGGCGCGATAGTGGCGGTGGCGGTCAGCGGCCCGCCGTCGCCTTCGTTGACGCGGTGCATGTAGAAGCCGGTGACGCCGAACTTGACCGGGCCGCCCGGCTCCACATCGAAGCCGCCGAACACCGAATGGCGCTTCTCGGTTGGATAGAAGGTGCGGTTGTCGCTGAGGTCGCAGCGGTTGCCGGCGCCCGGCGTCAGGCCCGGCAGGGCGTAGATCGAGGCGCCGACCTGCACATTGCCTGGGTCGCAGGTCAGATCGAGCGGCAGGCCGGTCTGGTAGTCGAGCCGGCGCACGTAGTCGCGGTCGCGGCCGTAGAGCGAGTCGTGCCAGGCGTAGTCGTAGGAGACGAAGCCCGAGGCCCAGTCCCAGCTCCGGCCCACCGTCAGGCTGACGTCGGCCGACTGGTAGTCCTCGCCGAAGCCGTAGCGCGCCTTGGCCTCGGCGCCGTTGAAGTTCTTCCGGGTGATGAAGTTGATCACGCCGCCGACCGCGTCGGCGCCGTAGATCGACGAGCCGCCGTCGAGCACGATTTCGACCCGGTCGATCGCGCCCGGCGCGATGGCGTCGGGGTCCGGCGCCGTCTGGCGCACCCCCATGCCCGGCAGCCGGTGGCCGTTGAGCAGCACCAGGGTCGAGGAGCCGCCGCCCGAGGCGCCCGGCAGGTTGCGCAGGTTCGGCCGGTTGATGGTGATCTGCGTCGAACTCACCGCCGAAACGATCGGCCGGGTGTTGAACGAAGCCGCCTGGGGCACGGTCGCCAGCAGCTGGGCAGTGGAGTTCGCGCCGGTCGCGGTGATCTCCTGGCGGTCGACCGCCACCACTTCCGACCCCGACGGCGCCACGCCGCGCAGCAGGGTGCCGGTGACGACGACCTCGTCGAGCTGGGCCGCATCGCTGGCGGCGGTCTGCGCCGCGGCCGCCCCGGCGATCGCCCAGGCGCTCGTCGCTGCAAACAGCGGCGGAATGGTTCTGTGCACGGTAGGCCTCCCCGAAGTAGTTTTTTTGATTGGCGAACAAACTGGCCTGGGTCGGCTTAGCCGTCAACGCAATTTACTCAGACAAGTATCGTCCTCGCCAAGGGGTGCGCGGCGCCGCAAGGGCGATGGCGGGTGCTGGGCCAACCTAGGGACACTGAACCTGCGTTCAGAACCGCTCCCCACGGGCCGACCGAGCAGCTAAGCTCAAGTGCGGCGGCCTGCGTCGATATTATTCGACGCACTTAGGATATAAGCCCGGCGCGCGGCGGATGAGGAGCGGGAGTGCGGGTCAGCGATCAGGAGTTCAACCGGCTGCAGGTGCTGAAGGCGATCCGCCGGGCGGAGCCGGTGGCGCGCAGCGAACTGACGGCCCTCACCGGCCTTTCCGGGGCGACCATCACCGAGATCGTCCGCGATCTCGTCGCCCGCGGCTTTCTGCAGGAGGAGAAGGCCCCGCCCGGCGGCATGGGCCGGCGGCGGGTGCAGTTGCGGCTCAACCCCGACGCGGCGCGGGTGGTCGGCGCCTATCTGCTGTCCGGCCACCGGCTGCGGGTCGAGATCAGCAATCTTCGCGGCGACGCGCTGTTCGTCCGCGAGCCGCTGTTGACCCGCGCGCCGAGCATCACCGCCTTCGCCGAACAGATCGCCGACGCCGTCGCGGGAGTGATCGCCGAAAGCCCCTTCGACCCCGCGGACATCGACAGCGTCGGCGTGGCCTTGCCGGCGCTCGTCGATGCCGCCGGCGGCCAGATTCTCTGGCTGCAGACCTATCCGCTGGAGACGGTGCCCGCCGCCGCGATCATGGAGGCGCGGCTGAAGCTGCCGGTGGTCGTCGACAACTCGATCAACGTCATCACCCGGGCGGAGCACTGGTTCGGCGAGGACCGGCAGGTGGACGACTTCAGCCTGTTCGTGATCGGCCTCGCGATCGGCTTCGGCCGCTATGTCGACGGCGAACTCTGGAGCGGCGCCCACGGCGCCAATCCGGAGATCTCGCACGTCAAGGTTGGCGTCGACGGCGGCATGGCCTGCACCTGCGGCGCCCGCGGATGCCTGACCACCTACGCCTCCATGCAGGGCGTCGTGCACCGCATCTGGGAAGCGCGCGGCCTCCCCTTCCCCCGCAAGCGCGACCTTGAGGCCGCATTCCGCACCTGCGTCGCCGACGCGCGCGCCGGCGATCAGGCGGCGCTGGCCGCGTTCGATCTGGCCGGCCGCGCGCTGGGGATCGCGGTGGCCAACTACATCAACGCCTGGGACCCGCGGCGCATCCTGATGCTGGCCATGGATTCCGGCTTCGCCGACCTGATCACCCCGCCGTTCTATGCGGCGCTGCACGAGAACACTCTGCCGCCGCTGCGCGGCCGCGCGCCGGTGCAGTTCCGGGTCTCGGACGAGGAGCGCTTCTCCCAGGGCGCCGCGGCCATGGTGCTGGAGCGGCTGTACCGCACCTCGGGACGGGCGGAGCGTCGCGTCCCGGAGCTCGCCGCCCCGCCGTCCTGAGCCGCGAGGCTTAAGTGACCGCCTCAGGCCACTCGTCGGGGCGAAGCGGCCGTAGGTCGCACAGCGCCTCGGCGGTCAGGCGGCAGGTCACGGTCTCCTCGGTGAACACCAACTCCTCGGGCTTGAGCGCATGCAGATGCTCGCCGACGCCGCCGACGCCGCCCTGCCGAACGACGAGATAGGCCAGGCGCCCGTCGGCGCAGCGGATCATGCCGTCGACGACCGCGCCGAGCGGCTGGTCGTCGGGACCGACCAGCTTGCGCCCCGGCAGCGAGGCCGCCGAAAACAGCGTCGGCGTTCGCCGCGCCGCGCTCTTGCTCGCCGCCGCCTTGCCGCCGTCCTCGTACTTGGCCTGCCGGCCCAGCCAGCGCCACACGCCCATCGCGTTCACCACGGCCAGGAAGCCGTTGGTCCACAAGAGGTTCTGCTGCCCGGTGGCGACGGCGACCAGGATCCAGGCGATCGAGCCGACGAAAAAGACCGCGAAGCCCCAACCGGTGACCCTCGCGCCGAGGTTGGAGGCGGTCATCACCGCCGCAATCATCGTGGCCGCAGGCGCGACCCAGCCGGCGATCTGCTCCATCACGTCCGCCTCATGACTTCAGCACCCGACCGTCGAGCTCTCGCAGGTAGTTGTGCGCTCGCGTCGCGGCGATGGCGCCATGGCCGACCGCGACGCTGATCTGGTCCAGCCCGTCGACGACGTCGCCCGCCGCGAACAGCCCCGGCGTCGGCAGCGCCTGATGGTCGTCCGTCGCAAGGCAGCCCTCGTCCGTGGCTTCGAGCCCGAGCTGCGTGACCAGGTCGGACCTCGGCTCGCAGCCGAGCGCCGGATAGAGCACGTCGAAGCGCAGCTCGGTCCCGTCCCGAAGGACGACCCCCATGCACTCTTCCGTCGGTCGCACGCTGGCCACGGGAACATCGATCACCCTTACGCCGGCGGCTTCGAGCTCCGCGCACTGTTCGGGCGTGAGGTCGGCCGCAGCATTCGGCAACAGGGTGACGTCGCGGGTGTATTCGCGCAGGAACAAGGCTTCCCGCGCCCCGCGCGCGCTGCTGCCGAGGACGCCAACCGCCTTGTCCGAGGCCTCGTATCCGTCGCAGATCGGGCAGTAGCGCAACCGGCCCGCCGCGACCGCGCGATCGTGCTCCTCCTGGCTGAGGTCGATCTGGTTGAGCTGCACGCCGGTGGCGAGGATCACCGCCCGGGCGCGATAGTCGACGCTGCCGACGGCGCGGAAGCCCGCCTCGTCGGCGACCAGCCGCTCCACCCGGTCCTGTCGGACCTCCGCCCCGTAGAGCTGGGCCTGCTCCGCCATCCGCCGGATCAGGTCCTGGCCCGCCACGCCGCCCGGAAAGCCCGGCGCATTGTGGGTGAAGGGAATGGCCAGCGCCCGGCTGCGCCCGTCGTGCACCGCCAGCACCCGCCGACGATAGCGGGCGAGGTAGCAGGCGGCGGTCAGCCCGGCCGGCCCCGCGCCGACGACGAGGACATCGCAATGCTCCGCAGCTTCATTCATCCGAGGCTCCACTGGCGTTCGCCTCAAACGCCTGACGGCGGGCAAGGATCAGCGCTCCCGCTGTCGGCGACGATGAGCGCTAGAACATCCCGAGATCCGGCAGCAGCGACGGCTCGGCCGAATCGCGTCGCTTCCGGTCCGTGAAGTTCGACAGCGTCACCCCGACCAGCCGCACGCCCTTCGACGGCGGGGACACCGAGCGGACGAGGCCGAGGCTGGCGTCGTGCAGCCGCTCACGGCTGTCGATCGCGCGCGGGAAGGACTGGCTGCGGGTCGACTGCTGGAAGTCGGCCCACTTGATCTTCACCGTCACCGTGCGCCCCCGACGGCCGGTCTTCTCGCACCAGCCCCAGACGTCGTCGGCCATGGCCAGCACGCCCGCCTCGATCCGCGCCGGATCGGTCAGGTCCTGGTCGAAGGTGGTCTCCGAGCCCGAGGACTTGCGCTCGCGATTGGGGTTCACCGGCCGCTCGTCCCGCCCGCGGGCGACGGCGTAGTACCAGCCGCCGACATTGCCGAAGCGGGCCTGCAGCTGCGGGAGCGTCCAGGCCTTCAGGTCCGCCCCGGTGCGGATGCCCAGGGCCTCCATCTTCGCCGCGGTCGCCGGGCCGACGCCGTGGAACTTCGCCACCGGCAGGGCCGCGACGAAGGCCTCGCCCTCTTCCGGGGTGATGGCGAACTGGCCGTTCGGCTTGCGCTGGCCGGACGCCAGCTTGGCGAGGAACTTGTTGTAGGAGACGCCGGCCGAGGCCGTCAGGCCGGTCTCCTCGAGGATCCGCGCGCGGATCGCCTTGGCGGTCAGCCAGGCGGTCGGCAGCCCCGCCCGGTTGGCGGTGACGTCGAGGTAGGCCTCATCGAGCGCCAGGGGCTCGATCAGCTCGGTGAACTCGGCGAAGACCGCGTGCACCTGCCGCGAGACCGCGCGGTAGACCTCGAAACGCGGCGGCACGAACACCAGCTCGGGACACAGCCGCAGCGCCCTCGTCGACGGCAGGGCCGAGCGCACGCCGAACTTCCGCGCCTCGTAGCTCGCGGCGGCGACGACGCCGCGCTGCGCGCCGTGGCCGACGGCGACCGGTCGGCCGCGGAGCTCCGGATTGTCCCGCTGTTCGACCGACGCATAGAAGGCGTCCATGTCGACGTGGATGATCTTGCGGACGGCGGTCACCGCCACATGCTCTTCAGTCGCGCGCCGACGTCGATCACCGGCGCTGCGGGGGCGTGGTTGGCCGGCGGCGCCGCCACGGCGAGCGGCCAGGACGTCTTCTCGAACAGGCCCAGCAGGCTCTTCGGAATGAACCGCGTGCGCGAGGCGTAGACGTGGCGGTCGCCAAACTTCTGCTGGCCGTGGACGAAGAACCGCTGCGGCAGGATCAGGTGCAGTTCGTCCTTCGCCCGGGTCATGGCCACGTAGAGCAGCCGGCGCTCCTCCTCCAGCTCGGCCTGGGCGCCGGTCCCGAGGTCCGAGGGCATGCAGCCGTCGACGACGTTCAGCACATGGACCGAGGTCCACTCCTGCCCCTTGGCGGAATGGATGGTCGACAGGATCAGGTAGTCCTCGTCGAGCAGCGGCGCGCCCGCCTGGTCCGACGTGGCGTCCGGCGGATCGAGCGTCAGCTCGGTCAGGAAGCGCTCGCGCGAGGGATAGCCGGCGGCGATCTGCTCGAGCTGCAGGAGGTCGCCAAGGCGCACCTCGCCGTCCTCGTGGATGCGCTGCAGGTGCGGCTCGTACCAGGCCCGCGCCCGCTCCAGCTCTGCCGGCCAGCCCAGCTCGCGCGAGGCGACCTCGGCGATCAGTTCGAGAAAGTCCCGCCACTCCGGCCCGGCCCGCGGCGGGACCGGCGCAGAGGCGAGGGCCGTGAGCGGGCTCGCGGAGGCGGCGATGTGGTCCATCACCCGCTGCGCCGAGGTCGGGCCGACGCCGGGCAGCAGCTGCATGACCCGGAAGCCGACCACCCGGTCGCGCGGGTTCTCGACGAAGCGCAGGATCGCCATCACGTCCTTCACGTGGGCGGCGTCGAGGAACTTCAGACCGCCGAACTTGACGAACGGGATGTTGCGCCGGGTCAGCTCCACCTCGAGCGGCCCGCTGTGGCTGGAGGTGCGGAAGAGCACCGCCTGCTGCTTCAGCGCCGTGCCGGCCTCGCGCCGCTCCAGCACCTGCTCGACGACATAGCGCGCCTGGTCGCTCTCGCCGCGCACGGTGACCAGCCGCGGCGGCGCGTCCGAGCTGCGCTCGGTCCAGAGGTCCTTGGTGAACCGCTCGGCGGCCTGAGCGATCACCGCGTTGGCCGCCGCCAGGATCGGCTGGGTCGAGCGGTAGTTCTGATCCAGCGTCAGCACCTGCGCCGGCGGCGAGAAATGGCCGGGGAAGTCCAGGATGTTGCGCACCGTCGCCGCGCGGAAGGCGTAGATCGACTGGGCGTCGTCGCCGACCACCGTCAGGCCGCGCCCGTCGGGCTTCAGCGCCAGCAGGATCTGCGCCTGCAGGCGGTTGGTGTCCTGGTACTCGTCCACCAGCACATGGTCGAAGCGGCCGCCGATCTCGGCGGCGAGGCTCGGCTCCGACATCGCCTGGGCCCAGTAGAGCAGCAGGTCGTCGTAATCGAGCACGTTCTGGCGCTGCTTGGCCTCGACGTAGCCGCCGAACAGCGCCTTGAGCTCCGCCAGCCAGTCGGCGCACCAGGGGAAGGCCGAATGGAGCACCGCCTCCAGCGGCGTCTGGCTGTTCACGCAGCGCGAGTAGATCGACAGGCAGGTCGCCTTGGCCGGAAACCGGCTGTCGAGCTTGGAGTAGCCCAGCTCGTGGCGGACCAGGTTCATCAGGTCCGCGGCGTCCTCGCGGTCGTGGATGGTGAAGTTCGGGTCGAGGCCGATCTGCGGGGCGATCTCGCGCAGCAGGCGCGCGCCGATGGCGTGGAAAGTGCCCGCCCACTCCAGCGCTCCGGTGAGGATCGCCGCCTTGTCGCCCATCACCTTGCGGCCGATCCGCTCGACCCGGCTGGTCATCTCGCCGGCGGCGCGGCGCGAGAAGGTCATCAGCAGGATGCGCCGCGGATCGGCCCCGTTGACGATCAGATGCGCGACCCGGTGCGCCAGGGTGTTGGTCTTGCCGGACCCGGCGCCGGCGATGACCAGCAGCGGCGCCGCCGGCGGCGCCCTGCCCGCCTCGACGCCGTGCTCGACGGCGCGCCGCTGGTTCAGGTTCAGGGCGTCGAGATAGGCGGCCATGGCTGCGGGCGACTCGGAGGCGACTCAGGGAAACTGGAAGCTGCACGATCCCAGTTTCCCGTTTTGTTCGCAAACGTCTTGCGGCCGCAGCCTCGCTGCCGAGCTTCGCCGGGCGTGGGAGGGCCGAGGCGCGTCAGCCGGCGCGGCGGGCTCCGTAGAGGCCGCGCGAGGCGGCGATCAGCAGCACGGCCACCAGCACGAACAGCAGGCTCACCAAGGCCAAGGCGTAGCGGATGCCCGTCCCGCCGCCGAAGTGATCGGACAGTGCGCCAGTCAGCAGCGGGCCGAGGCCAAAGCCGACCAGGTTGGTCGACAGCTGCATGATCGACATCACGCCGCCGCGGATCGAGGCGGGCGTGTGGTTCATCAGCACCGAGTAGAGCAGCGGCGCGTAGCCCAGCCGCGTCATGTCCGCGACGATGAAGCAGACGACCGACACCGCAAGGACCGGACTGAAGAGCATCACCTGGGTCAGGGCGAGCGAGATCAGCCCCGCGCCCCAGATCAGCCGCAGCGGCCAGCGCGGGTTGCGCGGCGAAAGCCGGTCGGACAGCCAGCCGAGGGCCGGCGGCGTGGCCAAGGCGCAGATGCCGCCGCCGAGCCCGAGGATCAGGCCGGTCTCCTTCAATCCCAGGCCGTGGACCCGGATGAAGAACGAGCTCATCCAGACGCTCATGGCGATATTCAGCAGGCCCATGGTGGTGCCGGCCGCCACGAGGCCGATCAGGGCCGGCGTCTTGAGGACGTGATGAAAGGCCTCGCTGATGCGCGGGCGCGCGGGCTTCGCGGCCTCGCCCGCGCCGGCGTCATCCCAGCGCCCACGCGGCGGCTCCGGCACGGTCAGCATCAACAGCACCGCCAGGAGCAGACCCGGCAGGCCGGCGATGAAGAAGGCCGCACGCCAGCCGTGTTCCGCAGCGATGTAGCCGCCGACCGCGGCCGAGACGACGCCGGCGATCGGACCGCTCATGTAGAGGATGCCGAGCGCCGAGGCCCGCTTCTGCGGCGGGTACATGTCGCTCAGCATGGTCATCGTCAGCGGCGCGCCGCCCGCTTCCGCCAGGCCGATGCCGAAGCGCACCAGGATCAGCTGCGCGAAGTTCTTGGTCATGCCCGTCAGAGCGGTGAGCAGGCTCCAGAGCAGCAGGGCGCCGGCCAGCAGGTTGCGCCGGTTTCCCCGGTCGCTGAGATAGCCCATCGGCAGGATGGCGATGGAGAAGGCGATGGCGAAGGCCAGGCCCGAGAACAGGCCTAGCTGGCTGTCGTTCAGCCCGAACTCCTGCCGCACCGGCTCGATCAGGATGTTCGGCAGGCCGCGGTCGATGATGTGGCAGGTGAAGATGAGCGTCAGGATGAAGAGGGCGTAGCCGCGGCGCAGGCGCGCCGCCCCGCTAAGCGTCTCCTGCGGAGCCGGCGCGGCCGTCGCCTCGTCGACTCCCGACTCGGCGCCTGTGGCGACGACCGTGCGTTCCATGATCTGCTCCCCCCGCTCGGCCGCTTGATGTCGCCGCGCTTGCAGCAATCCGCCGAGCCCTTTTTGATGATGCCCGCGACACGCTCGCGTCGCGCACCGCCTCGGAGCGAGACTATATGGACGCCTCGTCCAACGGCAATACGATGCGTCGGGGCGTCAGGTGAAGGGGCTGAAACTCACATGAGCAAGGCTCTTGTCCAGATAAACGGAGCGTCTCAATGACCAACGGCCATCCCGCGCTTGCGGGGCTGCGGATCGTCTTCGGCGGCAACGTCTTCGGCTGGACGATCGACCAGGACCAGAGTTTCGCCGTCCTCGACGCCTTCTACGAGGCCGGCGGCCGGATGATCGATTCCGCCGAGGGCTATTCCAGCTGGGTCCCGGGGAACAAGGGCGGCGAGTCCGAGACGATCATCGGCGCCTGGCTGGAGAGCCGCGGCGTCCGCGCCGACATGCGGATCGCCACCAAGACCGGCATGGGCGGGCCGCCCGGCGCGTTGGCGCCGGAGAAGGTCGCCGCCGCCCTGGAGGGCTCGCTGGAGCGGCTGCGGACCGACTACGTCGACCTCTACTACGCCCATCGCGACGAGCCGCAGACCCCGATCGACGAGGTGGTGGAGGGCTTCGACGCCCTGGTGAAGCGCGGCAAGGCGCGCTCGCTGGGCGCCTCCAACTTCACGCCGGAACGACTGACGCAGTCGCTGGACGCCGCCGCGGCGAAGGGCCTGACCGCCTACAGCGTCCTGCAGCCGGGCTACAACCTGGTCTGGCGCGGCGAGTTTCCGCCCGAGCTTCAGCGGCTGGCGGTCGCGCGCGGCCTGGCCGTCCTGCCCTATTACGCGCTCGCGTCAGGCTTCTTGACTGGCAAGTACCGCTCCCCTGACGACCTCACCGGCATGCGCGGCGGCGCCGCGCGGCAGTTCGCCGAGAACGGCTGGAAGGCGCTGCCGGTGCTCGACGCCGTGGCCCGCGAGGCGGGCGCCTCCTCCGGCGCGGTGGCGCTGGCCTGGCTCAACGCCCAGCCGGCGATCCACGCGCCCGTCGCCAGCGGCACCTCGCTCCCGCAGGTCAAGGAGCTCTGCGCCGCCGCGACGCTCGAACTGCCGCCGGAACAGCTGCAGCGGCTGACCGCGGTGAGCGTCGACGCGGCGGCCTGAGCCGCGGGACGAGCGCCCGGCGACGATCGCTTGCGCGGCCGTGCGCGACGGACGACAGTCGCCGCACGTCAGCCGCCGCCAGCCCTGAGGACCGGATGCCCGCCATTGTCGCCAGCGAAGAAGACATCCAGGCCGCCGCCGACGCGGTCCGCGAGGCCGAGCGCGCGCTCAATGCGGCCATCTCAGAGGCCGCAAGCCTCGGCATCCTGGTGGAGGCCGGGGCGACCGAGCTGCAGACGATCCACGGCGCGATCCCGCGCGTCCACGTGAAGCTCGCCCGGCCGATCTGAGGTCAGGCGCGCGCTTCGGGCGAGCCTTTGTCGGTGCGAGCGCGGCTGAGGGGACCTGCGAAGGTGCTGACGCGCTCGTCGCCGCGCCAGAGCTCGGCTCCGAAGGACGGCACACAGCGCGACGCCCGTTCGATAGCCTCCACGTCGGAAGCGCAGGACCATTCCTCGGCGTGGCTCGCCTCGCCCGACGAGGTCAGCGTGATGAAGCGATACTCCATGGTCATCCTCCTGGTTTGCGAACAAGCTAGGGGACGGCCGGTTCCCGGCGGAAGCGCGCGGGCCCGCGTCGATCAATTGAGGCCGGCGGCCGCGAGCAGCGCATCCGGATCGCCGCCGAGCGCTTCGACGCGCGCGCGCCACCGCTCGAGCGCCGTCTCATAGTAGTCGAAGATGCACGGGCAGCAGCCGCGGCGGCAGCATTCGTAATCCGCGGGGCGGGTCGGCGGCGGCGGCAGGGTCCCAGGCTGGCTCACCCTCTCGCTGTAAGGCCATGCGCGCGAAGCCGCCAGGGCTGATGGCGCCGATGCTCAGGCGCCAGGGCGAGCCGCGAGGCGCCGAGGGTGAGCGCGTCCTCGACCAGGCCGGTCGACTTCTGGCCGAACCGCCGCATCGCCCGCGTGCGCGCGCCGAACGTCAGATAGGCGGCGCCCACCGCGGCGGTGGCGCCGAGCAGCCCGCCCAGCCACGCCTGGCGCCGCGGCGCGAGCGCGGCGCCCGCCAGGCCGCCGGCGACGATCCGGGCGATGATCCCGGCCGGCGCGGTGCGGTTGGGCGCGGAGTTGAGCTTGTCGCCCCACAACTCTCCCGCGGCCAGCAGCTTGGAGCCGGCGGCCACCGCCGGATGGCCGAGCCAACGCGGCGCGCCGCTGTTCGCCGGAAGCGCGCCGCGCCGGGCCGCCTCGCTGACCGCGGCGAGCGGCGTCAACGAGCGGCTTCCCGCGACCAGGCCGATGAGGAGAGAGCGGAGCATGCGAGGTCCCTTTGTTCTGCGCTTTCCTGCAGAACCGCGTGCGGCCAAGTTCGATCCTGACGGACGGCGACGCCTCGACGCGTCTGCCCGCCGGCGCGGCGCCAACATGTGAACGCCGGCCATCCCCAGACTATTGAGATCTCCGGGAAATTCCGTCCTTCTGACTTGTCCGCCAAAATCCTTGGCGGCGTTTTGACTCATCCGACGATTCGGATGGGAGCGCCCGAAACCCGGGCAAAGGCAACGCCGATGAACTCGGTCCAGATCGCCGACTCGCTCCTGGAATTCGAAGGCGCGCCAAGGCTGCTCGCCCTGCTCGGCTCCGGCCGCAAGTGCGACGCCGTTCCCGTCGAGTTCGCCATGCTGAGGATGTTCCCCGACGCCAGCTACGACGACCTCGCCGCAGGCCTGCAGTTGGCGCTCGACATCGCCCGGCTCGACATGGCCGAGCTCTCTTCGGAGGGCGGTTGCGGGCTTCCGCATTGAGCGCCGCGCCCGACGGCCTCAGCCGAGGAAGATCTCCGCGGCGTGATAGGTGTCGACGTACTCCTTGACCTTGCAGATCTGCCCGTCCCGGAAGTGGAGCAGGTAGTGGAAGGTGTTGTTGTAGAGCTTGCCGTTCGGCGCGACGCCTTCGACCTCGACCTCCACGGCGACGCGATCGGCCTCCGCGGTGACGGCGCCGATCCTCTGCTCGAGCCCGGTCTTGAAGATGCTGGGGGTGGCGAAGTAGGCGCACATCTCGGCCTTCCCCCGGGTTCCGGCGTAGGGGAAGAGGTGCGGCTTGCCCTGCACCCAGTAGACGAGGTCCTCGGTCAGCATCGCCTCCAGGGCGGCCGCATCATGCGCGCCGCTCGCGCGGACGAACTCCAGGGCGATCGCCTTGTTCTGCTCCAGCGACATCGCAGGTCCTCCGGCGGCTTGGTCTGAACCGAGCCTAGTCAGGCGTCGGGCGCTCGCCAACGCCTGACCCGCCGAGACGACCGCGACGCACCTTCCGGCAAGTTGGTCGCACTGAGACATTGTTTCCGGATCGACATCCCGGCTCTGCGCATTCAGTATCCAGACCATAAGGGAGGACCGCTCAGGTCAGGAGGCGGAGGGATGAAGCTACCCTCGCTGAGCCACATGCACGCGCCACGGCGCGCCGATGGACGACGGCCGCACGCCTTCTCGGCGAGCGGCGACATCCTGATCGGCGTCGGCCTGATCGCGATCATGGTGTTGCTCACGCAACTGGTTTCGATGGCGACCGACGTGCTCGGCAAGCTCTTCGGCGCGTGAGCTGCGCCACGCCTAGGTGTTTAGTCCCGAGGTCAAGTGGACTGGGTCGAACTTGAAGCGCTCCGGCTCATCCGCCCAGACCTTGCAGATGGCCTCATAGGGCGTGAGCCCGCGTAGGGTCTTTAGCCGCTTGGC
>Ga0164243_10005283_pt1 | contig 19783 bp, 16 predicted proteins | sample OricompcompostOP_FD_108781 | JGI IMG/M metagenome (GOLD analysis project Ga0164243, IMG submission 108781) | Organic Plus compost microbial communities from Emeryville, California, USA - Original compost - Organic plus compost (OP) | ecosystem: Engineered > Solid waste > Mixed feedstock >... | reverse complement strand
CGCGCCTTTTACATTGTCCAGTATCCAGCGCACCTTGGTAGCGGAAAAATAAGCGTCTACAATAAGCCCTGTTTTTTCCTGGATGGCCTTGCCATGTTTTTGTTTCAGTTCATCGCAAAAACCAGCGGTACGACGGTCCTGCCAAACAATGGCATTGTATACAGGCTGACCGGTTTCGCGGTCCCACACAATCGTGGTTTCGCGCTGGTTGGTGATACCGATGGCCGCAATATCCTGCGCACGCAATCCGGCCTTGGCCACCACTTCAGTGGCCACGCTGATCTGCGTACTCCATATCTCTGCGGGGTCATGTTCTACCCATCCCGGCTGCGGAAAGATTTGCGTAAACTCTTTCTGCGCTACGGCCATGATTTGTCCGGCCTTATCAAATAAAATAGCTCTTGAACTGGTGGTACCCTGATCGAAAGAAAGAATGTATTGCATCGTTAGATTGGTTGTGTATAGTGTCTTACTTCAAATAACCTCCCTGCTTCAGGATCTCTGCCCACTTTTTGTACCCTTCGGCATTGAGGTGCAATCCGTCCATGGTGTAGCGTTTGTCCAGTTTCTGCTGGTCATCCAAAAAATGCGGATGCAGGTCAATCACCGTAATGTTCTCTTCAGTGGCCAGTTGCTTCAGGGCATTGTTCACATAAGCAATGTGTTCGTCTTTATTATAGTGATTTTTGAATTGCGTGAATTCATTGTTCACCGGTAACAAAGTCTGAAAATAAATTTTCGTTTTCGGCGAATCGTGTTTGATCTTTTTGATAATGCGCCGGTAGTTGTTGACGATAACATCATCCGGAATATTGCGCGATATATCATTGATGCCGATCAGGATGAACACTTTCTTCGGTTTTCCCTCCGTCACTTCATCCAATCGTTCCAGCACGCCAAAGGTGATGTCGCCGGAAATACCGCGATTCTTGCAATGCGGATTGCCGAGCAATTCACTCCAGTCGGTACCGAATGTAATGCTGTTGCCGAGGAAAATGATATCCGAGGCTGCATTGGGATAGCTTTTGAACTGTTCCCATTTGGTTTTAAAAGCGCCCGGACGATGGGTGCTGTCCCAGGCGGGTTGCTGCGCCTGTACGGAAACGGCGAGCGAAAGTGTGAGCGCAGTCCCCACACAAGAAAGGAAGTAGCGTATTTGCATGTTTAAGCGTTTACCCGGGCTTCCGATTCATAGGACCTGCCAAAGCGGTCGGTCGCCTTCACTTTTACCACCTGCACGCCTTCGGGAATGGTTGTTTTGAATATATGTTTTGTTTTTTTAGGCTCAACAAAGGGCCGTCCTGCGGGCAACTTGTCTCCCTTGTACAAAACTACGGCCAGCGGATCATAACCTTCAGCTGCAGGCAAAACACCTTTATCCTGTCCGTCTGCCTGCCATACCACTTCCCAGGAGGGATCCCAGTTCCACACGTTCGCCACCAGTTCCTGTGCCCCTGTTTCGTTTCGTTGTATAAATATACTGGATTGAAAATTCTGTTCGTTGCCCACAGGTTTGTAATACCATGTCAAATCTGTTCCATTCACTTCATATACGCCATAGCCGGGCGGTGTACCGTCGCCGCAGATGGGGCCCGTCCACCAGGCGCCACACACCGTACCATGCACATGTTCATACACGCCGTTTTTGATCACGTTCAGATTGGTGTGCGTGTGGCCCGACATGATGTGTGCTTTGAACGGCTGCAGCAATTTATACAGATCGTCGCGGTTGCTGACGCCATTATGCACAGGAATATGCAGGCATACAATCACCAGGTGATCTCCGGGCACAAAAGACAAATCTTTTTCCAGCCACTTCAACTGGTTTTCGGTAATGTATCCGTCATACTCTCTTTCCCTGCCAAGATAGCGCACATCATCCAACACTACATAATGTACTTTTCCACGATTGAAAGAGTAGTAGGTAGGACCAAAATGACTTTTGAACGTTTTGTCAGATACGGAGTCATCTCCCTGCCGGTAGTCCATATCATGGTTGCCCAGCGCCTGGAAGAAGGGAATGTTCATTTTGCTGACCGCTTCCTTGTAATCTTCAAAACGGTCATGGTTATCCCAGACAATATCGCCTACGGTAATGCCGTGTATCAATCCGCCGCCCAGTTGCTTTACGTGCTGCTGCATATCGGGCACGGATTGCGTAAGCATTTTCTCCACATCGCTCTTATTCTTTACCTGCGGGTCGGCCCAGATGATAAAGTGGTGCCGGCTGTCGTCCTGTTCCAGCGGCTGCAACTTGAAGTCAACCCGCTTGCGCGAGGCGATGTCTTTTACCATCCGGTAATGACGCGCAATATGGTTTTCGTGCGTAAACGCATAACCGGAAGGCACCGAAACAAATACTGCCGCCGCATCGGGGTGCAGTTCCATTTCATAGGCGCCGGCGGCATCGGTAGCAGTGACCGTATAGCCATCACTTACCACCACATCTTTCAGTCCTTTTCCGAGCGCCAGTACCCGGCCTTTGATCCGTACGGGTTTGGCAAGGCCCAGCAGCGATTCAAGCGGGCGCAGTTTGGTGGCCAGCATACCGCCGGCCACCCACGCCAGGTTGGATATAAATTTTCTTCTGTTCATCATAGCGCATAACGGATTATTTCAGCGAGGTAGCACCTTCGCCTTCAATTTCTTCCAGAGTGGATGTAGGGGTTAAGAAAAAGTTTGTCTGTGTTCTGGCCGTTGTCCATCTGCCCAGCGAAGCATTATACACACCACCCAGCTGCACAAACTGACCCTGACCGCCTGTAGGATATACCAGCGCCAGCGTATTGGAACCACTCCTGTAGAAAGGCTGATCAGTGAGCGTGATGGGATTTTTTACATCGTAATAATCTGTATTGGTAATCCGGTACCCGACGGCCGGAGGACCTGCTGAATAAATGGTGCCGCCGGTGGCCACAAACATAACATCTACCGGTTTTGAATTTACGTCTACGTCGGTGCCTTCAAATACCGCTATACCACTGGCATTGCCGCTGTTGGCCAGCAGGTTGGTGGTGACACCGCCAAAGCCTTCGCCGGGCGTACTGGTGTAATTGAAAGCCCTGATCCAGTTGGCGCTGCTGATATCCGTGGAGCCGCTGCCGCAGATCTTTTTCTGGCTGCCACCTACATAAAAGAAAGTGCCTTTGGCGGCTGTACCTGAGGTAAGATTGAATTTAAAGGTGCGCAGTCCGCCGGTAGCCCAGCCATTGACAGGGAGCCCACCAGGCGTGGAAGCACCCGCATTATTGGTTGTTACTACCGAGAAAGGCGTCACAGAAAAATCAATATCACGCGTTGCCATGAACTGGATATACTCATAGTTGTTATCGCTGCCGACCGGGTCGTTGAGAAATCCGGTAATGACAATGGGCGCAATCTCAATAGTGGAACTGAGCAACACCAAATCTTCGTTTGTGCGCATCCGTAAGTACTGTTTAGCCTGGCCGTCATCGCCAATGGAATTAAAAATGATTCCATAGAAGTTGGCCAGCACCGGCTTTTCCACATTGGCAAAGGAGGCGCCCGCTTCGGTATGCAGCGTCAGTTCGCCGAAGCCATCGGTGAGCACGTGATCACCACTCAGCACTTCACCCGGCTGGGGCAGCGGGTCAAAACCGCCTTTTACAATGACGCCCAGGGTGCTTTCATACTGATCGGGATTTTCCAGTATTTTGTTGATAGGCACACGCTCAGGCGGAATGTCATTGCCCGAAGATATTTTTTTGATGGCGCTTTCCGGAATATTGGTGATCTGCAGCATACCGTCCACTCTTTTCAATACCCCTCCTTCTACTGTAATCACCAGTGAATCACCGGGCACATAACTGGCAGCCGCATCACCTATTGATATGGCAATGCCTCTCAACTGGTTTAAACGCCGGCGGTCCTGCACAAACAGCAATCCCTGCGGCAGATTCCCTCCTGAATGATCAGATACTACCATGCAGGCGAGCTGGGTGGCGCCGAACATGTTCTCTTTGGTAAGGGTCACTTCTTTCCCTTTATAGATGTTCCGTATGTCGTAGATCGCTATGTACGGACTCACTTTGTGACCGGGATAATTGTCTTTCTCGCAACCTGTAATGAAGATCAGCGAGAGTAAGCATGCTATATAAAAACCTGATTGTTTCATAATAATGTTTTTAAGTCTTACAGCTATTTCCTTCAACAGGCGTATCGCTTATGGTTTTTGCCACCATACCTGTGTGGAGATCACATCCGGTCCCTGGGCGGCAACAGCCGCTTTATAGTTGGTGGGATTGGTGGATTGCACATACACAGGATAGGTCATGCGCGCGGGCATTACACCGCCATTGCCCAGGCCAGGCCCTTTGGGCAATACCGGGTAACCGGTACGGCGATGCTCAAACCATTGCTGCAAGTCTGTACAAAACAGGGCGTAATATTTCTGCAGATGGATCTTCTCTATTTTCTCTTCCAGCGTTGCGCTTTCATCCCAATCAATATCGGCTGCCGACAGGTAATCGGTAATGGACAGGTTCCATTGCGGCAACCACAACGTTATGCTGGCCTGTGCTCCTTTGTTATAATAATTTTCAGCAGAACCGCTGATCCATCCCCTCGCTGCACATTCTGCCAGTATGAACTGCAGCTCGGCATAGTTCATGATCATACCGGTTAACGGATCGGTACGCAATGATTTGGCGGGCGCACTGTTTACCGTCTGCGCATCGGAATAGAAATAGGATTTTTTCTGTGGATTGGCGCCGGGTTCATAGCCGCTCGCCACGCCTACAAAGGCGCCCTGGTAAGGAGCAATGCCCCACCTGTTCACACCATTGGTGCCATAGGTGGGAATATCAATGCGCGGGTCGTTCCAGTTTACCAGGTTATCAATAAAGAAGCTGGCAATAGCGGGAGCTCTCCAGTCCTGTTCCCTTACCGTAAGGAAAGGCGATGTATACGGGCTCACGCCTGTCCAGCGGAGAATGGCCGATTCATCATTGTTGGCCATGAGGGGGTATTTGGAAGAAGTCGTCACAATCTCCTGTATCTTACTGATCACCGAGTCTGCTACTTCCGCTTTGCCGGAAATACGCAACAGCAAACGCAGGTACAGCGAGTTGCCGAATTTTCTCCAGCGGCCTATATTACCATTGTAAACGGGATCGCTGGTTACGTCTATGGCAGTTCCTGCGCTCAGCAGTTCATTCGCTTCTTCCAGCTTTTTGAAAATATCGAGGTAGATATCTTTCTGCGCATCAAAAGCCGGTTCGTATACTTTCTCTCTTCCCTTATTGGATTCAAAATAGGGCACATCGCCGTAGGTATCTGTGAGCAGGGAGTATATCCACGACTGGCATATCAATGCAATGCCCATATACGAACGGTTAAAGGTCACTTCTTCACTGGCAATCCTGTACAGGTCTTTGAAGTTGGTGAGTTCTGAATACCACGAATTGTACAGGTAGTCGCTCCAGTTAGAACGAAATTCATAGCGGAATACCCTTCCGTCTGCATCGCTCATGTCAACCGTAACCTGCATCAGTTCGTTGTTGAAGTTCCGGTTGCGGAGCATATTGGCATGCACGGTACTTACCAGTGCCGGCGCCAGCAACTGCTGCGGCAGGGCATTGGGCGTGTTATTGGGGTCGGTGTTCATTTCCTCGAACCCCTTCGTGCAGGATGAAAGCGTTATACTGAACAACAGGATAACGGCAGTAAGTTTATAGATTAACTGTTTCATGTTTTTTCAGATTAGAATCCAACAACAATGTTTACACCCATTGTACGGGTAGAGGGGAACTGTCCGATCTCAAAACCCTGTACAATGTCATTACCGCTCAGGGTACCAAATTCCGGGTCGAACATGGGCCAGTCGGACCAGATGAAGAGGTCGCGGCCATACACGCCAATGGTAGCACGCTGCAGTCCCAGTTTTTTCAATGCGTTCGGACCCAGCGAGTAGTCCAGGCGCGCTTCGCGGAATTTGATGAAGTCGGTGCGGAATACACTGCCTTCAGCATTGTCTATCCCGAAGTGCGAACGGTAGTATTGGTCTATATCTGTAGCAATTACAGTATTGGGAATATATTTTCCATCGCCGGTCAGGACTACACCATTGCCGATGATGCCATTGTAGCGGCCGGGCAATGTTTTGGTGAGTTTACCCTGCTCGGCCAGTTTGTAATGCATCAGCGAGTGCGCAACAGCGCCATACTGCGCATCGAACAACAGATGCAGGCGGAAGCGTTTATATTTAAAGTCGTTGCCGAAGCCCACTTTGAATTTGGGAAGCACATTGCCGAGGTATTTCACTTCTTCTGTTATAAGGGCTACGCCGGTATTGCCGTCATACACCACCTGGCCGTCCGGAGAACGCACATAGCCTCTTCCATACAGGTCGCCCATGCTGCCGCCCACCTGCGCTACAATTTGTCCGCCACCTACGGGGCCAAGGCGCAATACCACGGAACTGTCGGCCAGTTCAGCAATGCGGTTGCGGTTGGAGAAAAATACAACATGGGTATTCCAGGTAAGACCATCTTTCGATTTAACGGGTGTACCGCTCAGCGTAATTTCAATACCCTTGTTTTGCACCTTACCGGCGTTGATCACCATACGCGTATAACCGGTAGAGCGGTCCAGGATGCGTTCAAGTATCTGGTCCTTGGTGGTACCTGCGTATACAGAGAGGTTAAGTCCCAGGCGTCCTTTAAACATTTTCAGGTCTGTGCCCGCTTCAAAAGAAATTGTCCGCAGCGGTCTCAGGTCGGGATTGGCCAGCAGACTGGGATTGGAAAGTCCGCCGCTGAACAAAGAGCCGGCTGAAGTATAGTTATAGGCAGTAAGATAGGGCTTTGACTGACCGCTACCCACACCCGAAGCGGAAAAACGGACCTTTGCATAATCAATTTGTTTCGGCATCTTCATCACATCTGAAAGAATCAGACTCACGTTAGCCGAAGGATAAAAGAATCCGGAATTTTCTGTACGGTTGGGCGTAGCCAGCACACTGGCCCAGTCCTGGCGGGCAGTAAGGTCAAAATACAACACTTCCTTATAGCTGGTGGTGATTACACCAAACAAACTGTTGATACCCTATTTACTCTTATAGGGAAGCGAAATCAGCGGGCCGGCATTGTTGGCCATGGTATATACGCCGGGGAAAGTAAGCGAGTCGGCCCTGGTCTCTTCCCTGTTGTAGTTATTTCTCAGCACGCTTCCACCGAAAGTAGCTGAAAAACTGAAGTCTTTATTCAAATCCCGCTGATACTTCAACATGAAGTCGGTGCTGGCTTCCTGCGAAAAAATACTCTGGATGCGATAGCTTCCCTTGGGGAACTTGGAACCCGCATCGTATGGACGTTCCTGCGCGCGGTTTTCATACGACAGGTCCATTGACGTGCGCACCATCAGGCTCAGGTTATCTGTAAACTGGTAAGTAGCCTGCACATTGCCGGTAACCACATGCCTGTTGGAACGGTTGATGAATTCATAGGCAACAGCGTATGGGTTTTCGGGGAAACTACTGTAGGGATACAGGATTTTTCTCTTTTCCTGTCCCTTTACCCAGTAATCCTTCAGCCAGTCGAGATCTGCATTCGGTTGCCAGAAAATAAACCAATACATGATGGATTGGTTGCCATAACCGGCGCCGGGCAGGTTATCGCTCCATTTGTTGGTATAGTTGATTCTTGAAGATATCTGCAGTTTCTCACTCACTTTGGAGTTTACCGAGAGTGTAACGGTATTGCGGTTGTACCCGGTGTTGGGGATGATCCACTGGTTCTTCACATTGGTGAGTGAAAAACGAGCGGATGTTTTATCGGAACCGCCATCAATACTCACCGTGTTGGTAAATGTATTGCCTGTTTCAAAGTAATTGCGGATCTTATGCGGATAAGCCACCCAGGGCGTTCTTTCCTTTCCCTGCGCCTGTGTAACAGGATCAAACTGGTAGAACATTTGTCCTTCGAAGCGCGGACCATAGGCAGAGCTGGTGCTGCTGGTGCTGGCGCCGTCTACGGAAGCGCCGAAAGAATAATAAGCCTGGCCGGCAAGTCCCTGACCGTATTCATACTGCAGGTCGGGCCAGCGGTTGATCTGTTCTATGGAAGCGTTGGAGCTCACGGTAACCCCCAATCCGTTCTTCTTGCTTCTGCCCGATTTGGTGGTAATAACAATGGCTCCGTTGGCGGCGCGCTGACCATACAAGGCCGCGGCGCCGGGACCGCTCAATATGTTAACGGACTCAATGTCTTCCGAGTTGAGGTCATTCAGGCTGCTGCCATAGTCGGCGGGCATGTTATCACTGCCCGTTCCGTAGGTGCTCTCACCGCTTATGGCGTTACGGCGGCCACTGCTCTGGTTGATGACCACGCCATCAATTACAATCAGCGCTTCATTGTCGCCGGTGAGGTTGTTTTCGCCACGAAGAATGATTTTATTGGAACCGGCGGGACCGCTGCCGGAGCGCACCAGGTTGAGACCTGCTACTTTGCCCGACAAGGCGTCGGTCCAGTTGCCCGACATGGCATCGGTAAGCTGATCGCCCTTTACTACCGTAGTGGCATACCCGAGCGATCTTTCTTCACGGCGTATACCCAATGCCGTTACTACCACATTTTCCAGTTCCTTGTCGGTCAAAACCAATTGAATAGTGAGGGAATCCCTGTCGTTGATGGCCACCTCCCGCACCTGGAAGCCGACCGCAGAAATGATCAGGCTTTCCTTACCGGTGGCGCTGATGGTAAACCGCCCCCTGGTGTCAGTAGTAGTTCCGCGGGCAGTGCCTTTCACCATAACGCTCGCGTTGACGACGGGAGTATTATCAGCAGGGTTTGTAACAACCCCTGTGATCTTTTTCTGCTGAGCCAGCGAAGCATTGCCGGCCATCACAACGAGGGTGATCAGGAGCAGTCCCATGCGGGCAAAGAACTTCCCTGCAGCAATCGTTTTCTTGTTCATAAGCAATAATTGGTTAAGAGTTGTTATCATAAACATCATGCATAAACGCATATTTGATTTTGTCAAAACTGCGCTATACATATTATCTGAATGTTAATTCAACACTTAATTTTTTCACATGGCCGGGATTATGCTGTTGTACGTCCTTTCTTTGCTTGTTCTGGCAGCAATACTGATCAATTCAATACATACTTACCTGCTACTTCTTTATAGGCGTTCACCTGTTCCTGTATCCATTGTTCGTCTTTGTTCAACACTTTCGCCATGATAGCGGCCACCTGCGGCGCAATGCGCATGCTTTCACGCGCATCGAGCAGCAATGCCCTGGTCCTGCGCGACAGCACATCTTCTACGGTACAGGCCATCTCTTCCTTCACTGCCCAGATCACCTGTGCTTTGTGAATGCGCAAACTGTTGCTGATCCATTCCTGCGCGTCGCCATTCATCAGCGAACGGATGCGCGGCGCATCGCTGCCGTAGAAGGCAAGCGGGTCTTCGCCATTGGCCACATAATTGTAGCCGTGGATCTTCAGATTGGCAGTGCCTGTTTTGCGGTGCGGCCAGCCCTTGATCTTTTCCACACGGTCTACCAGGTCTTCCCCCATTTTGCGGAAGGTGGTCCATTTACCGCCGATCATGGTAAACAGGTGCGAAGGCGAAACAATGATCTTATGACTTCTTGAAATTTCTTTGGTCTTTTGCTGTTCTTTCTGCGGAGCTGCCAGCGGACGCAATCCGGCAAATACACTCAGCACATCGCTCCGCTGCGGCACACGGGTAAAATACTGGCCGGCTGTTTTCAGTATGAAATTGATCTCATTTTCCAGCGCCACCGGTTCCATGGAAGCCTGCTGCACCGGCGTGTCCGTAGTGCCTACCACTACCTTGCCGTGCCAGGGAACGGCAAACAGCACGCGGCCATCGCTGGTGGCCGGGATCATCAGGGCGTCGTCGGAAGGAAAGAATTCTTTGTCGAGCACCAGGTGCACCCCCTGGCTCACACAAATGCTTTTTCTGCCGCCGGGATTGTCCATGCCCAGGATATCATCGGCAAAAACACCCGTGGCGTTCACCACCGCTTTGGCGTTGATCCGGAAGTCCTCCCCTTTCATAATATCACGGGCAACCACACCCGAAATTTTCTGTGCTTTATCTTTCAGCAGACCGGTAACCCGGATATAGTTGAGGGCATAGCCGCCGTTTTCGAAAATGCTTTGAACAAGGTTAATGGCGAGGCGGGAGTCATCAAACTGACCATCGTGATAGAGCACACCACCAATGAGTCCCTTTGACCGGATATTGGGCAGGTGTTCGAGCGTTTCCCTGCGGGAAATAAATACAGAAGGCCCCAGGCTCAGTTTGCCTGCAATCCAGTCGTACAATTTCAGCCCGATGGTATATTTCAACCGCTCCCAGTAGCTGTATACCGGTATGATGAATGTCTGGTTCTTTACCAGGTGGGGAGCATTGCGATGCAACAGGCCACGTTCAACGCTGGCTTCGCGCACCAGCCTGATCTCGCCCTGCGCCAGGTAGCGCACGCCGCCGTGTACCAGTTTGGTGCTGCGACTGGAAGTGCCTTTGGCAAAATCTGCCTGCTCTACTAACAGTGTCTTGTAACCGCGCGAGACAGCATCGAGTGCAATGCCCAGCCCGGTTGCGCCTCCGCCAATCACTACCATATCCCAACAACTCACCTCCCGGATGGCCTGTAATCCTAACGCCCGTTTATTATTGTCCCAGTTTGGCATGTTTTGGATATCGCTTTTGCTATGTTTCGTTTTTTATTAAAGCGAAACTAAAAAAGTAACAAAACGAAAGTATAAACAATTATTTTTACAAAAAAAGAAATGTTTGGAAAGTTTTGCACTTTCGGGTTGTTTTCTTTCTAATACGTTGATAGCCATAGATTTTAACTGTTTGCTTCAAGAGATATTCAGGCGGGAAGAAACAAAAACCGGGGTTATCCGGTTATTTTTGCACCTGTTTACCGTTTATTTCGAAAGGAAAATATTCGCAGGCATCGCCTAACAAAATCAAAAGCATGATCAGTCAACCGGAACGACACCAACATATTCTGAATCGTCTGCAGCAGGAAGGCTATGTGAAAGTACTGGACCTGTGCAAGGAACTTAATGTGAGTTCCGTAACCATACGAAAGGACCTGAAACTGCTGGAAGATAAAAACCTCCTCTACCGTACGCATGGTGGCGTTACGCTGAACAATCCCTATGCCGCCGACCGGCCGGTGAACGAGAAAGAAAAGATCCGCTCCAATGAAAAAATGCTGATCGGCCAGGCGGCCGCCAATATTATAGAGCAGGACGATTGTATCATGATTGGTTCCGGCACCACCGTACTGGCATTGGCGCGGCAAATTCATCCCAAGGGAAATCTCACCGTTATCACCGCTGCGCTGAACGTTGCATTGGAACTGATCCATCATCCGCAGATTGAAGTGATTCAACTCGGCGGCATGGTGCGCAAGAGTTCTTCTTCCACCACCGGGCCTTATGCAGAAAAAGTGCTGGATGATTTCAGCTGCAACAAATTGTTCCTGGGCGTAGATGGTATTGACGTGGAATTCGGGCTGACCACCACCAATGCTTTTGAAGCGCACCTGAACCGGAAAATGATTGCGGCTGCGCAGAAGACGATTGTGCTGGCGGACTCCTCCAAATTCGGCAAGCGTGGCTTTGGCCGCATCTGCGGTCCCGAAGAAGTGGACCAGATCATTACCGACAGCGGCATTTCCGATCACATGAGCAAGACCCTGCGGGGAATGGGCATTGAAGTAACCATAGTGTGAGTATAACGAGCATCGTTACCTGTAATTAGCCAGTTCTATCAGCCGCATCACATCTTTTACGATGATCTTTCTGCCCTTGGTTTCGAGGATACCTTTTTCCTTGAATTCGGTGAGCACGCGCACCACGTTTTCGCGGGCAGTGCCTACGAGACTGGCGAGGTCGTCGCGCGACATGTTGATGGCCACCGGCATGCCGGGTTCAAAATTCTCCTTGTATTTTTCGCGCAGTACTACCAGTTGCAATGCCAAACGCTCCCGCACCGGGCGTTGGGCGAACAACGCCAGACTGTTGATCAGGACGGCAAATTCATGGCTGAGTGTTTTCAACAGGCGGCGACCCAGCACCACCGAATGATCGAGGGTTTGTAAAAAATCTTCGCGCGGAATGAAATGAATGATGCTTTCTTCCAGCGCTGCTGCAGAATCGGGATAACGGTCATCGGCCAGTACGGCATGATAGCCGATCAGTTCACCTTTATTGGCCACGTAGATGATCTGTTCTTTCCCGTCTTTATCCAGTTTGTATTTTTTCACTTTGCCCGACTTCAGGAAAAATATGCCTGAAGGATAGGCGCCTTCACGAAATATGATATCTCCTTTCCTGTAAACCTGCTCACTGTAATGGGCCATCAGCAATTGCACATCCTCCTCCGGTAAGTTCAACAGAACCGACTGACTCTCGAAGTCCCATTTATCTATCGGAAAAATTCCCTTGATACTCATACGAGGCCCCAAAGTTACCGGTTTATAAATTGATAATTATCACTTTTTGCGTTGACTTCCTGCACTGGCACCCATGGCTTCGCGGCAGTAATTTTGCACGTATGAGCGCACCAAAGACCTCAAAAAGAGACCTCTATTTCACCAGCAGCCACGACTGGATAGATTTCCAGGGGTCGGTGGCTTATATTGGCGTGTGTGCCGGGAAGCTGAAGCAGGTGGAAGCAGTGCACGAACTGCTTGTGAAGGAAAATGCCGGTTTTACCGCCAGAGGTGCAATTGTGGCAGAGATCCGGTACGATGAAAAGACCATTCCCGTCCACATGCCTGTAGACGGCAAGATCATCAGCATCAACGAAGTACTGCTGGCCGGCAATCACCAGCTGTTACTGGAACAGCCGGAAAACAACGGATGGGTAGCATTAATAGTGCCTTCACAGCCCTATGAGCGTAGCGGATTGATGCCTCCGGAACAGTATAGGCAATTCATCAGGAAAAATTCATAAGTGCAACTATGGACTCAATAGCGTCATCGCAGCATCCGGGTAAGTGGTTTGGTTCCGACGAAGCGTTTCATAGTCTCTATCCGCTTTCCATACAACACCTGGCTTACAAACACTGGACGCCCCTGCGCGTTGCGCGTACGGCGGCCGGTTTCCTGGCGCCCCGCAAGGGTGTGCGCATACTCGACATCGGTAGCGGCATCGGCAAATTCTGTCTGGCGGCCGCTCATTATAAACCCGGCGCTCATTTTACCGGCATCGAACAACGCATTCAGCTGGTAATGCTGGCCAACGATGCCAAATCGAAATTAAAGCTCAGCAATGTGTCGTTTATTCACAACAATTTTACGCGGATCAATTTTCGTGAGTACGACCATTTCTATTTCTTCAATTCCTTTTACGAGAATTTGTCCGGCACCAGCAAAATAGACGACAGCATTGAATATAGCAGCGAACTGTACAATTACTACTGCCGCTGCCTGCATAAAAAACTGGATGATATGCCGAAAGGGACCCGCCTGGTGACGTTTCACAGTCTTGAGGATGAAGTTCCTTCTCCTATCAGCCCGTACTAACGCGGTTCAATAACCGGTTAAAATGCTGGATCAAAGAATAGTAAACAAAAAAACAAAACACAAAAGGCAAATCACAAAACAGAGCAAACACACACCAGGCAAAGCATCATTGGAACAGCATGCTGATGATGCCTGCTATCTGGCTTTGGGATTTTTCCCGGAGCTTGTTATTTGAATTTTGGTTCTTTTAAACGACTATGATTTTCAGGCCGAAGCTTTTAGACACATTAAAGGAGTACGACAGGGAAAGATTTATTAAGGATCTCTGGGCGGGAGTCATCGTGGGCATTGTAGCGTTGCCGCTGGCAATTGCATTTGCCATTGCATCGGGTGTATCGCCGGAAAAAGGATTGTTTACGGCTGTGATAGCCGGCTTTATCATTTCTGCCATGGGAGGAAGCCGGGTACAGATTGGCGGACCAACCGGCGCCTTCATCGTGATTGTGTACGGTATCGTACAACAATATGGCGTGAACGGATTGATCATTGCAACGTTTCTTGCCGGCATTATGCTGGTGATTATGGGGGTGGCCCGGCTGGGTGCTGTGATCAAGTTTATTCCGCATCCATTGATCGTAGGATTTACCAGTGGCATAGCACTGATCATCTTTTCTTCGCAGCTGAATGATTTCTTTGGCTGGCAGATCAGTAACATTCCTGCCGGTTTCATTGGCAAATGGAAAGTGTATTTTGAACATGCCACTTCCATCAACTTGTATGCAGTACTGATGGCAGCCCTTACGGTTGCCATCAGTTTGTTCTGGCCAAAGATTACCCATAAAATTCCGGGCTCGCTGGTAGCCATTGTGGTCACCACGGCGGCTGCTCAGTTGCTGCACCTGCCTGTTGAAACCATTGGCAGCCGCTTTGGCAGCATCCCTTCTACCCTGCCTGCGCCCGTGGTGCCCGACCTGGATTTGGATACCATCCGCAACCTGCTGGCGCCGGCCTTTGCCATTGCTTTGCTGGGCGGCATTGAATCGTTATTATCTGCCGTAGTAGCCGATGGTATGACGAGCGGCAACCACCGCTCCAATACCGAATTGATTGCACAGGGCACTGCCAATATTTTTTCTTCCATCTTTGGCGGCATTCCGGCCACCGGCGCCATCGCGCGCACGGCAACCAATATCAAGAATGGCGGCAGAACGCCGGTTGCAGGTATGATTCATGCCCTCACCTTGCTCCTGATCATGTTGTTTGTAGGTAAATGGGCTGCGTGGATACCCATGGCCACGCTGGCAGGCATATTGATCATTGTTGCCTACAACATGAGTGAATGGCAAAATTTTGTTTCTGTGCTGAAAGGTCCGGGCAGCGATGCCGTAGTGCTGCTGACTACTTTTTTGCTGACAGTGCTGATAGATCTTACTGTTGCCATTGAAATTGGCATGGTACTGGCCGCATTCCTGTTCATGCGCAAAATGATCAGGATCAGTGATGTGAACATTCTTACCAGCCAGATAGAAGACCAGGAAAACTCCAATGATAAGCAGGCCATCAGCAATTATACCATTCCACCCGGCGTGGAAGTATTTGAAATAACCGGTCCATTGTTTTTTGGCGCCGCATACAAATTCAAGGACGCGCTGCGTTTGATTGAAAAACCGCCGCACGTGCTGATCATCCGCATGCGGCAGGTGCCCATTATTGACGCCACCGGTTTGCGCACGCTGCGGGAAGTATATAAGGAAACGAAACACCGCGGCACCAAACTGATATTGAGTGAAGTATACAGCAAACAGGTGATGGATGAACTGAAGGATTCACGGCTCCTGTTTGCCATTGGCAAAGCCAACGTCACCAATTCGGTGGAAGAGGCGCTTGCCCGCAGTCGCGTAATATTGGCAGAAAAGGCAGCAGCGCAGCAAAAAGATCATGCATCGTTCAGCCATATGCAGCGTGTTTAGTGAAGCAATGGTGAACAAACCTGCATGAACTTTGTTCTTTAATAAAAAATCAACCAGGTATGAAAAATGACAACAGGGAAAGCACGGACGCAAAAAAAAGACTCACGCCTGCCTCCCTGGAAAGTTTAAGAAAGAAAGGCTTTCGGTATGTTCAGGTGCAGGGATTTTCGCCCGATAAACACCTGGATTATATGGAACCACGGTATTTTGTTCTGGTGCCCATGAAAAACCTGCCGGTAGACCCTGATCAGAAAGGCATCTACGAGCCGATAGACAGCAGGATTCTTGCAGATTGGGCCAATGCAGCCGATGAAGGATTTGAAGTATTGATCGCTGCAGCCGGATAAGGGAACCAATCCATCTCAAAAAATCAATAATAGCCGCTGATTTTTTTCATAATGAGCGGACAGGGCCGTTGATGTATTTTCAAATTACCATCTGCCCTTTGTTATTTGTGTTTTACTGTATGTTTAGCGCCAAAACTAAACAAGCGCCCAACCATTCTTCCTCCTTTGAACAGCACCGTACCTAACAGCAATGCAGCTCCTACCAGCACACTCCCGGCAACGATATCTGCGGGTACCCTTTTCCGTTTGCGCCAATTCTTCCACCGGTTATAAATGCTCCTGCCCGCATTGCGCGGCTTAAGTCCTTCTTTTAATGCTTTCCAGTCGTCCCTGATCTTGTGCTCCAACTCCTCCTGGTGTTCTTCCAGGCGATGGTGCTCCTGGCGCAGTTGCTTCTGATTTTTTATCTTATCCATGTGCTCTGTCGTTTTTGAATAATTGACGGATCATACTGTTCATAATCGGAATGCGCAACAACTTCTGACGGCCAAACCATATGCCCAGTCCGATGGCCAGGTAAATGCCCGCCACAATCAGAAAGCCGGACCAGCTCGCACCTATCCAACCGGATAAAGCCAGCGCACCGGCAACGCTCAGAAAGGCGAGAAAGAAAAGAAATACAATGGCCACCACCACGCCTGCTATGGTATTGGCTGCTATGCCGGAGCTTTTTTCAGCAGCATTGAACTTTACATTCTCAATGCGCATATTCACATACTCCTTCATGTGCGTAGCAAGCTCTTCGATTTTTGAAAACGGATCAACCATGATGTTATGTTTTTGATGACAGTGGGATACGAGATTGCCTGAAAGGACGCCGGCAGGCAGGGTGTGCTACCCCGGCCGGCTGCTATGTACTATCAGCAATTTTATTACCGTATGCGGCCGCCGGTATGCCCGTTTTATTTCCTTTTCCGGGCAGCATCGCTCCTGCCTTGCGCGAACCGGTTGCATAAAAGCGGCGAATATTTTCCCCGTATTGTGCTTTATACCTTTTGCAGCAGGGCCTTTTCTGCTTCCATGATGTTCTCAATACCACGCAACAGGGCATCGGCATTGAACGATATGCTGGTAATGCCCTGCTGCACCAGGAACCGGGCAAATTCAGGACGATCACTGGGGGCCTGCCCGCATAGGCCTATGGGTATGCCTGCTCTTTTTGCTTTGCTGATGGCAGACGCAATCATTTCCAGCACCGCTTCGTTCTGCTCACTGAACAGATCACTGACGATAGCTGAATCGCGGTCAATGCCCAGCACCAGTTGGGTGAGATCATTGGAACCGATGGAAAAGCCATCAAACAGCTTTGCAAATTGTTCCGCGAGCAACACGTTTGACGGAATTTCTACCATCATATATATTTCCAGCGTATCATCTTTCGATCTGTCCAAACCGTTAGCACGCATCACTTCTATCACCTTCTTACCTTCTTCCACCGTTCGGCAGAAGGGGATCATCACTTTCACATTGTGCAGCCCCATGTCTTCCCGCACTTTTTTAATGGCCAGACATTCCAGGCGAAATCCTTCGCGGTACCGCTCATTGTAGTAGCGGGATGCGCCACGGAAACCGAGCATGGGATTTTCTTCGTCAGGCTCAAATTCCCTGCCCCCGATGAGGTGGGCATATTCATTGGTTTTGAAATCGCTCGTGCGCACCAGCACCATTTTTGGATAAAAGGCTGCCGCGATGGTGGCGATGCCCTGTGAAAGTTTTTCTATGAAATAAGTTTCCTTATCAGGGTAATGACGGGTAAGCTGTTCAATCTGTTTTTTAGCTGCTTCATCTTTGAGGGAATGGAATCTGGCCAATGCCATGGGATGAATGCGTACGGTATGATTGATGATGAATTCCAATCGCATCAGTCCAACGCCATCATTGGGAAAGAACGAGAGGTGAAAAGCCTGGTCGGGATCACCGGCAATGAACATCACCTGTGTGCCTTCGGGCTTTTGTACGTTGGAGAAATCATGCTTTTGTTCACGCACTTTCAGCTGACCTTCGTATATGCGTCCGGTTTTGCCTTCGCTGCAGGAGACGGTGATGAGCTGTCCGTCTTTGATCACTTCGGTCGCATTGCCGCAACCAACCACAGCAGGCACGCCTAATTCACGTGCTACAATGGAAGCATGACTGGTGCGTCCGCCTTTATTGGTCACAATGGCGCCGGCCTGCAGCAGAATGGGGTCCCAGTCGGGACTGGTGATATCGGTTACAAGGATCTCTCCCTGCTGCAATTTGTCAGACTCTTCCGGCGAATGGAGAATGCGCGCCCTGCCGGAAGCAACGCGACTGCCGATGGCTTCGCCCTGTGTGAGCGGTTTTCCTTTTTCTTCCAGTTCATAAGAAGTGATCTGGTAGGGATTTCGCCGCGAATGAACGGTTTCCGGCCGCGCCTGCACAATATACAGCTGACCGTCTTCACCGTCTTTTGCCCATTCTATGTCCATGGGTTTGCCGTAATGCTCTTCAATGTTGAGGGTCCACAGCGCCAGTTGTTGTACCTCCTGGTCAGACAACACAAACTGTGTTCTTTTTTCCGGCGGCGTTTCGATATTTTCAACGGAACGTTTGGTAAATCCTTCTCCCGCATAAATCATCGTTTTGCCTTTATCGCCCGTTTTTTTCTGAATAATGGCATGCTTTCCTTTACGCAGCGTAGGTTTGAACACGTAAAACTCATCGGGTGTTACGGCGCCCTGCACAATATTTTCACCCAGTCCCCATACGCCCGTAAGATGGACCACATCCCGAAAACCTGACTCGGGCTCCAGTGAAAAACCGATACCGGCACAGGCCTTATCGGCCCGCACCATTTTCTGCACGCCTACCGACAAGGCCACCAGGTGGTGTTCGAACCCGTTATCCTCCCGGTACTTGATGGCACGGTCCGTATACAGGGAAGCAAAACATTTTTTCACTGCATCCAGCAAGGCTTCGGCGCCACGGATGTTGAGGTAAGACTCATGCTGACCGGCAAAGCTGGCATGGGGAAGATCTTCTGCGGTGGCGCTGCTTCGTACGGCAACGGAACAATCCGCACCGCCGCACAACTGCGTATATTGATCAACGATAGCACGCTGCAAATCTTCCGGCAAGGTGGCCTCTGCAATCAGCTGCCGGGCCTGTTCGCCGAGCTGACGCAGGTTGGAAAACTCCCGGCGGTCCAGTTGCATCATCAATTGGTGCAGTGGTTCGCGCAAACCATTGGTATCAAGAAACTGCCAGAAGGCGGCGGCGGTGGTGGCAAAACCGTCGGGCACACGCACGCCTTTGCCGGACAATTGGGTAAACATTTCGCCCAGGGAGGCATTCTTACCACCTACTTCTGCCACATTATGTATACCGATGCCGCTAAAAGGAATTACGATAGGTTCCATGTTTCTGTATTTACTGGTGAAGACCGGTGGGGCAATGGTTACTACAGCATTGCCTGCCGCTTCCGGTTGCTCTATGCCGGAAGTTTTTCAATTTTTATTCCATCTAAGATAGCGCGCCGGGCAGGCCGTTCCCGCTGACGGGTGTCACCGGTTGTAATGATTTTGCCTGATGATAAAGATCATGCCGGGTGCTTACCAGGTTCAGGAGGAGCCTGCAGGGAGAAGTGGAATAATACTTTTAGCTTTATAGTATACACCAATATGGAAAACACCTCCGTCAATACTGCGTTGCTGAAATATTGCGGCATTGTGGTGCTTGGCAGCATCATTCTCTATTTTGGCAAGTCTTTGTTCATACCATTGAGCTATGCGCTGTTTGTGGCCATTGTGTTGTATCCTGTATGCAAATGGCTGGAGCAGCACAAATGGCCGCGCAGCCTGGCCATTACTGCCGGACTGTTGATCGTTACCATCCTATTTGCCGCGCTGGTGGGGTTGCTGGTAGTGGAGATCAATGCCCTGCGTGCAGAATGGCCTGAACTGATGCAGCGACTGAGACCTTCCCTGGCGGCCCTGCAGGAGTGGTTGCAACACCATTTCAATAT
>Ga0164243_10005282_pt1 | contig 19784 bp, 20 predicted proteins | sample OricompcompostOP_FD_108781 | JGI IMG/M metagenome (GOLD analysis project Ga0164243, IMG submission 108781) | Organic Plus compost microbial communities from Emeryville, California, USA - Original compost - Organic plus compost (OP) | ecosystem: Engineered > Solid waste > Mixed feedstock >... | reverse complement strand
GCCTGTTCGGCTGTGCTCATCACTTGTACAAAATCGCGGGCCACATCTTTGAACAAGGCCGCCAGATCGACTTCCTGCTGGAAATCCCCGCCCAGACTCGATCGCGCCTGCTGGCCCACAATGGCGACCACGGGCTGGTGATCCAGTTTGGCGTCATACAAGCCATTGAGCAAATGAATGGCGCCTGGCCCCGATGTTGCCAGGCATACGCCGATCTGACCGGTGAACTTCGCATGGGCGCAGGCCATAAAGGCAGCCTCTTCCTCGTGGCGCGACTGGATGAAACGCATGGTCTGTCCCTCGCGCCCGAATGCGCCAATCAGGCCATTGATGCCATCGCCCGGGTAACCGAACACGCGTTCGATGCCCCACTCTGCCAGTCGCGCCAGCACAAAATCCGCTACTGTCTTTGCCATGCTTTGCCCCCATTAAGCGTGAATGCGAAATAATCGGAGCGGCGCAAGTTGTATGCCTGGCGTAGCGGTTATGGGACGAACTCGATGCGACATCAGACGGAGCGTGATCGCTGTCCCTCGAGGTGTCTATCGGAAACACGTGCGTGACGCGCTGCAATAGCCGCCGCCGCTTGGCGCATACGCTCTACCACCATAGGGAAGCGCTGTTCCGCCAGCCGCTCTGCCATCGCCGTCACTGTAACGGCACCCAGCGCCTGGCCATCTGTGCCCGTGATGGGAACGGCTACCGCGCTCGTGCCCGGCATCAACCCGGCAGGTTTGTGCGCCAGGCCGCCAAGCGCACGCGCCTGTTCGACACTGGCGAGAACGTCATGGGCGTGTTCACCCTGCACCTCCAAACGCGTAGCGTTCTGCTGTACCAACGAAGTGCTTTCCTCGGGGGACAGACAAGCGAGCAATGCCACCCCAGAGACACCCAACCCCAACGGGCGCCGCACCCCTACCTCGATGGAAAGCACCTGAATCGGATGATGTCCTGTATGGCGCCCAATACAGATCGAGTCGTGTCCATGCCGAATGCTCAGGAACACGGTATCGCCCACTTCATCAGCGAGCTCCCGCAGATAAGGATCCGCCACCGTCAACAATGGAAAACGTCGCGTGCGCGCCAATCCCAGCAAACTGATTTCCGGCCCAATCAAATAACGCCGCGTATCAGTGTCCTGCTCAACGGCGCCTTCCTGGATCAGCGTCTTGAGCAAGCGATGCACCGTTGGCCGGTTCAATCCGGACATGCGCACCAGATCAATCAACCTGACGCCACGTTCCTGGCCACAGGCCACCAAACGCAGGATGCTCAATGCACGGCGCACCGTCTGCGCACCGCCTGCCGAATCTTCCGTCAAGGTTGTGCTCATGTGGAATCTCTCGCCATCACCGTCTTGGCCGTTTGGCGTATCGCACGTTTGGTCACGATGGGTCCCAGCGACGCATAGTTCGGCCCACCGATACGGCAGATAGGCCGCAATTGCGTGGTGTCGATCTTGCCGTCTTGCAGCAACCCGTCGCGAATATGGAACACCAGCACTTCGCCTACGTAAAACTCGGCTCCCGTGTCGCCATAGGGTGTCGCGTTATGGAACCGACATTCCAGACTGATAGGCGCCTCGGCAATACGCGGCGTAGCAATGGCCTCGCCCGGCAGGACCGACAGGCCCAGCAGTTCCGCCTCGCTCACCTCTGGCGGATGTTCCTCTGCGCTCATATGAATTGCATCAAGCAGCGTCTCATCGCCGATATTCACCACAAAATGGCCGTGGGTGACGATGTTGTTGGCGGTGTCCTTTCGTATGCCGGCCTTGCGTCCGATGTTCACGCCGATCATCGGAGGCGTGTTGGAAACAAAGGTATAGCAACTGAAAGGCGCGAGATTGACCTGCCCATGGGCGTTCAGGCTGCTGATCCAGGCAATCGGCCGCGGAACCACGATGCCACTCATGAGCCGGTAAGTCTGTTCGGGATTGAGATCGGGGGCGGAAATGCGCATGAGACGTCTCTTTTTCAGTCCGTATATTGAACTACAAAGTACCGATATTCTCCCGGGTTTATGCATGTTGATTGCGAGGCCGCTCTGGCAGATTCCAGATTAAGTCCAATATTCGGACTTTTTTCGAATTTCTCGATTGTCGGTTACGGAGCAAGTTTTTAGAGTTTCAACACAACAGAAACACGACAAAAACGAACCAGGAGACCGACATGCATTTCCCATTCATCCTGCGAACTTGCGCTGCGATCGCGCTCACTGCCTATGCGTCGCTCAGCATTGCGGCGTGGCCCGACAAGCCCGTCAAGATTGTGGTTCCCTATCCACCCGGCGGAAATGTAGACGTTGCCGCGCGCCTCGTTGCGCCGGGATTGCAAGCCGAGTTAGGCCAGCCGTTTATCGTCGACAACAAGCCTGGTGCGGGCGGCATGATTGCCGGCGAGCAAGTTGCTCGTGCCGATCCAGATGGCTACACCCTGTTCATGGCAGCCAATGGCCCTCTGCTGTTCAGCCCGTTGATTTTCAAACGCCAAGCTTATAAATGGGACCGCGATTTCGAACCTATCAGCTCGATCTCGTACACCCCACTGGTATTGCAGGTGAATCCCAAATTGCCGGTGAAGACAATGAGCGATCTGATCGCGATGGCAAAGCAGGATCCCGACAAACTCATCATGGCCTCACCCGGGGCGGGCACGACGAATCATCTGGCGAGCGAACTGCTGCAGTCGCTCACCGGCGCGCATTGGACGACAGCCCACTACAAAGGCAATGCGCCCGCCACCACCGATCTGATAGGCGGCCAAGTGGATTTCAACTTCGACCAGATTTCGGTCGCCTTGCCGTACGTCAAAGAAGGCCGTTTGCGCGCCTTGGCCGTCACGACAGCCGAGCGCGTGTCGTCGATGCCGGACGTGCCCACCTTTGCCGAGGCCGGGATATCCGGCATGGAGGCGGCAACATTCACAGGATTGTTGGCCCCGAAAGGGACGCCATCCGACATCCTGAATCGTCTCAGCGCCGCGTTGACCAAGATCCTGGCCGATCCCACCATCATTCAACGCTTTGACGACCTCGGCGCTCAAGCACGTGCGAGCACGCCTGAGGCATTCACAAAATACCTGGCCGCCGAAGATGCGCGCTGGAGCCCGATCATCGAACGCGCGGGCATCACCGCGAACTAATCCTCAAATCGATTCCTGGATCCCTCCATGACACGACGCAGTATCTACGCCGATAGCTTCAGCCATAAAAATCCCATTCCTGCTGCCAGCCGTATCGACAATATGCTGTATTCAGGCAGCATCCAAGGCACCGACCCTGCCACAGGCGCCTATGGCAGCACGATCGAGCGCCAATGCGAACTGATGTTTGACCACGTTCGCCGCATCGTCGAGGCCGGTGGCGGATCGCTCGCCGACATCATCAAGATGACTGTATGGATGCGGGATCGCAGCCAGCGCGCGGCGTTGAACACGGTGTGGCTGCGTGACTTTCCTGATCCGCAAAGCCGGCCCGCCCGTCACACGATGCAAGCCGACCTGGATGGCGACAAGCTGATCGAATGCGACTTCATTGCGATACTGAATGAGAAAGAGGCCACACGTTGAGCTCACAATATCAGGTCTTTCATCCCTCTCCGACTGCGCCCCGAACCTCGCTGCCACGTGGCGCGTGCGATAGTCAGTTCCATGTATTCGGTCCACCCGAGCGCTATCCCGTACGCGCTGGCGCCGCCTATGAAATGCCCAGCGCCACGATCGACATAGCACTACGTTTGCATGAGTTGCTGGGCATTGAACGCGGCGTCATCGTGCAAGCCACCACGTATGGTGCCGATCATCAGGTCGTACTCGACGGTCTGGCTGCCGCCGGGCCGAATTATCGAGGTTGCGCTAACGCAGCTGTCCTAGCAGAACGCGATGACGCCTACATAGCCAAGCTGCACGATGCCGGCGTACGGGGCGCACGCTTTAGCCGCCAGGGTCTGGGCATCAGTATGGCGCCCGCGGTGTTTGACCGGGCGATTGGGCGCATCCGAGAACTGGGCTGGTACGCCAAGTTCCAGCCCGAACCGGACGGCATGATGGCGCAGGTCGAGCAGTTCGAAAATCTGGACATCCCCGTGCTGCTAGACCATATGGGGCGCGCCGATCCGGTTGCCGGCGCCAACGACCCGACGTTGCGCAAGCTGCAGGAACTGCTACAGCGCGGCAATTTCTGGGTCATGCTGTCGCTCACGGAAAAGCTGTCCAAGACGGGCTATCCCTGGGATGACGTCCTGCCGTTAGCCCGTACGCTCATCGCCGCCAACCCTGACCGCATTGTATGGGGCAGCGACTGGCCTCACCCCGTTTCGGTCAAGGCGACTCCCGACGAAGGACAGTTGGTGGATCAACTCGCCCGTTATGCCGGCGATGCCGTCACGCTGCAAAAAATCCTGGTCGACAATCCGGCCCGCCTGTTTGGATTCAACCAATGAAATTGCTTTCGTACGAACATCAAGGACGTATCGGCTTTGGCGCATTGCGTGATGGTGAGCACATCGTGACGCTGGACGACCTAGGCTATGACAGCCTGAAAGGCGTATTGACTGCTCGAGCCTTGCCCATATTGCAACGGCTGGCCGCCGAGCGAGCGGCGAGCTTGCACCTGGACCAAGTCCGTCTCCTGCCACCCATCACCGCACCGGAAAAAATCATCTGTGTCGGTGTCAACTATGGCAATCGCAACGAAGAATACAAGGACGGCAGCGCGCCGCCCGCCTATCCCAGCGTATTTCCGCGGTTCCCCGGATCCTTTGTCGGACATGGCCAACCGTTGCTACGCCCACCTGAGTCCGAGCAGCTCGATTACGAAGGGGAAATCGCGCTGATCATAGGCAAAGCGGGCCGCCGCATATCGGCCGAAGATGCCTGGGATCATGTTGCCGCCTTGACCTGCCTGAACGAAGGCACCGTACGTGACTGGCTGAAGCACGGAAAATTCAACGTTACCCAAGGCAAGAACTTCGACGCCAGTGGATCAATAGGCCCCTGGATGGTGACAACGGATGAATTCGATCCCCACGCGCCACTCGAGGTCCGCACACGTGTCAACGGCGAACTACGCCAGCACGACCGCACCGACAATCTGATGTTCCCTTTTGCCGAGTTGATTCGCTATATCTCGATCTGGACCACCCTGAAACCGGGGGATGTCATCTCTACCGGGACGCCTATCGGTGCGGGGGTGAGGTTTACTCCCCCCCGGTTTCTGAAGCCTGGTGACGTGGTAGAGGTAGAAGTCTCAGGCATAGGCGTGCTGTCGAATCCGGTGGCCGACGAATTGATCTCTCATTCTTAAGGAACCCTCATGCTCAACGCCAGCGACCGCGAACGCGCCGCCACATTGCTGATAGAGGCTGAACGCAGCGGTGTCCCCTGCCAGCAGCTAGATCGGCTCTTTCCCGATATCGAAATTGCAGATTCTTATGCAATCCAGAAAAGAATCATCGATGACAAGCTTGGCCGCGGCGCAGTCCTGCGCGGCCACAAGATCGGCCTGACATCCAAAGCCATGCAAAGCACGGTAGGCATCAACGAACCGGACTACGGCCATTTGCTCGACAGCATGTTTTATCAGGATGGTGAAACCATCTCGACCAAAACACTCATCGTCCCCCGCGTCGAAATGGAATTGGCCTTTGTGCTGGGCAAGCCCTTGACCGGCCCGAACGTCAGCCTGTTTGATGTGCTGGACGCCACCGACTATGTCATGCCCGCCTTGGAACTCATCGACGGACGTAGTCAGTATCCCCGCCGCATTGTCGACAACATCGCCGATAACGCCGCCTGCGCCGGGATTGTGCTGGGAGGCCGTCCCGTCAAACCCCTCGATGTCGACCTGCGTTGGGTCGCAGGCCTGCTGCTCAAGAACGGCGTTATCGAAGAGTCTGGCGTGTCCGCTGCCGTACTAGGCCATCCTGGCCTGGCCGTTGCCTGGCTCGCCAACAAACTGGCGCAACACGACACCAGCCTTCGAGCTGGTCACGTTGTGCTCGCCGGCTCATTCACGCGTACCGTGGCCGTCGCACGGGGCGATACCTTGCATGCCGATTACGGTCCTTTGGGGAGTATTTCCGTGCATTTTTCATAGGACCCGCTCGGTCCGCGTGCCCTATCGCCCCGGGGCGGCCCCTTGCCGTCGCCAACACGCCACGATGCTGGCGCGGCATTTGAAATGCCTGGGCCCCTTGCGGGATGGAGCATAATAGCGACACCCCCATTCAGCACCGCACTCCCGCCGTCATGCCCACCCTACACGTGTTCCTGCTGTATCTGGCCGCCGATCTGGCGCTCAAACTCACCCCAGGCCCGGACATGGCGCTGACGCTCACGCGGGGCATGACACAAGGGTTTCGGACGGCATGGATCAGCGTGCTGGGAACCTGGTCGGCAGGATTTGTGCAGGTGCCGCTGGTCGTGCTCGGCTTGGCGGCGATTTTTCAGGAATCTCAGACTCTCTTCGCTGCGGTGAAGGTTCTGGGCGCGATCTATCTGGTCTATCTAGGCATTCGTGCGTTGCGCCGGTGTGCCCGAGCCACCGCCACCAACCTCACCGCCCAGCCCGGGAGTGCCCGGGATGCCTATTGGCAAGGGTTCATGACCAACTTGCTCAACCCCAAGGTGTTCATCTTCATGATCGCCTTTCTGCCGCAGTTTACCGATCCGGCCCGCGGCCCGGTATGGGTTCAGATGCTGGTCTTGGGTGTGTTTTCCAAAATGCTGGGGCTGGTGACGGGCGCGATTTATGCCTATGGCGCTTCACGGATCCGGGGCTGGTTGAGTCGTAATGCGTGGTTCATGCGTCTGCAGGACGGTCTGCTAGGCGTTGCCATGTTGGGCATTGCCGGATGGTTGATATTTAATCGGGATCCGATCAGCTCGCCGTCCCGCTAACGCGACTCATCGCAACGTCTGGGAAACCGCCTTCCATTGACCGTCTTTCTGGCAAAACAAAAACTCCCAGCTTTCATGGTTTGGGCCGCGCTCCAAACGTGAATGCAACAAGCGGCATGGCATACCGTTTTGTTGCTGGACACCGTCGGCATTCAGTGTTGCCGTAATGGGCGTTCGGCGTTTGGTGGGGCTGCTCCACAACGTCGTCGCATTGTCCTGGGTGTTTTCAAGAACGCCCACCGCCGCTTTGTTGAACGAGACTGCCTCTTCATGCTTTAACGAACCATAAATCGTGTCGGTGGAAAACGCGCTATAGGCTTGCGCCCAAGCGCCCTCACCAACCCATACCAGTGCAAGTGCCATTACCGACAGCGATAGATTGCGGCGAGATACCTTCATTACTATTCTCCAGCGTTGACAATTGATTTTTTCACTAACGGTCAATCGAGGAACGGCCAGCGTCCAGGCCGAATGCCCCTCACAAAGCTTTGCAAACCTGACTGCCCGCATTTGGCAGGCCGCGCCGCAAAAGCCATATGCCTAGTTCGCCCTTGCGAGGTATTTACAATAGTATGAAGTCGACACAAACGCTATCCAAAAAACGAAATAAACAATCGATCGAACACATAGACCTGACTCCCTGGGCATGCCGCTTGCAGTATGGCCACATCTACCAAGCTAGGGAGGCAGCATGCAATCACAGCGCGACAGTGGCAGTCGCTTCGCCCTCAGGTTGCTGACGGTCAATACGCACAAGGGGTTCACCAGTTTCAACCGCCGTTTCATGCTGCACGATCTGCGTGAGGCGTTGCGTTCCGCGGCACCCGACATCGTCTTTTTGCAAGAAGTCGTCGGGGCCCATCAGGGACATGCCGAGCGGTTGCCCGATTGGCCAGTGCTGTCGCAGTACGAATACCTGGCCGATACGCTATGGTCCGACTACGCCTATGGACGCAATGCCGTCTACCCGGACGGCCACCATGGCAATGCGATCCTCTCGCGCTACCCTATCGCTACTTATACCAACCATGATGTCAGCATCGCCGGCCCTGAACCGCGCGGTTTACTGCATTGCGTGCTGCGCCCGCCGGAGCTGGCGCATCCGCTACATGCGGTATGCGTGCATCTGGGTCTGCGCGAACGTCACCGGCAACGCCAGTTGCACTTGCTGTGCGAGCTGGCCCAACGACAGATTCCGACGAATGAACCGCTGCTGATCGCAGGCGACTTCAATGATTGGCGCTTGCGTGCCGACCGGGTCATGGCCGGCTGCAACGCCCAAGAGGTATTTACGCGGCATTACGGCAAGCCGGCCCGATCATATCCGGCGGTGTGCCCGATCCTGCGGCTGGACCGTATCTACGTACGAGGCGTACATACCTCTCGGCCCGAACCTCAAACCTCGCGCGTATGGGCAGGCCTATCCGACCATGTGCCGTTGACCGCAGAGATCTCGCTATGAGCACGGGCTGGCGTACGGGGAATCATTTTGAACTGCTCGAGAACGGCAATGCGTTTTTCCCTGCCGTCGAGGCAGCCATCGCGCGGGCAAATAAAGAGGTCCTGCTGGAGACATTCATTCTGTTTGACGATCCGGTGGGGAGGTCATTGCAGCAGGCACTCATCAAAGCTGCGCAACGCGGCGTCTCGGTCGTCCTGACGCTGGACGGCTATGGCTCTGATCCGCTGGAGCCCGCCTTTCTCGCCGAACTGGCCACTGCCGGGGTACGTGTACATATATTCGATCCCAAACCGCGCCTGCTCGGGATGCGATTTCATCTGTTTCGGCGCCTGCACCGCAAGCTGATCGTCGTGGATAACGAGTTGGCATTCGTCGGCGGCATAAATTTTTCAGAGGACCATCTGACCGAATATGGCGATCAGGCCAAACAGGACTACGCGGTCAGCGTGCGAGGTCCGTTGTGCGCCGATATCGCTGCCTATATGCGTGCCGCCGTGCGGGCTGCGCCGGGCAGATTGCCGGCCTCGGACCCTGGACCTGTGCCCGACGAAGACGGAACGGGCAAGCTGGTGGTACGCGACAATGCGCGGCACCAGCAGGACATCGAGCGCCTGTATCGCGCCAGCCTGCGTTCGGCTCGCGAGGATGTATTGATCGCCAATGCCTATTTCTTTCCTGGGTACCGCTTGCTGCACGATCTGGCGGGCGCTGCCCGTCGAGGCGTGCGCGTACGCCTGATATTGCAGGGCGAGCCGGACATGCGTATCGCCCGGCTCGCCGCGACGATGCTGTATGACTATCTCATCGATGCCGGCGTGGAGATCTACGAGTATTGCCGCCGCCCTCTGCATGGCAAAGTCGCGTGCTTCGACCAGGACTGGAGCACAGTGGGCTCGAGCAATCTGGATCCGTTCAGCCTGGCCCTGAACCTGGAGGCCAACGTCCTCATGCGGGACCGGGCGCTGAACCGCGTATTGCGCGAGCGTCTGGAACGCCTGCTGCAAGAGGATTGCCAGCGCATCCCCCGTTCATCGATCGGCACGCGACGTCTGCGGCGATTGTGGGCCGGGGTGGTGGTATTCCACGTATTGCGGCGTTTTCCTAACTGGGTGGGCAGCCTGCCCGCTCATAAGCCTCGCCTGCAGCGCATAGCGGCAGAACCTGTGGACTGCCAGCAGCCGGCGCGAGAATGAGGATCCCCATGGACACATTCCGACTACGTACGACAAGACGGCGCTGGACTCGGATCAGTCCCCGGGCTCGACGTTCTATAGGCAGGTGGCTGGCCGTGCTGATCCTGGCGGTCGTGGCGGGCATGTTGTATTACCTCGCTCGCGACGTGGACTGGCCCGGTGTGTGGAAGGCCGTGCGCGCGCTTCCCCGGCCCACGATCGCCTTGGCAATCGCGGTCGCACTAGGTGGCTATCTCGCGTATTCACTCATGGACGTTCTGGGCCGCCGCTACATCGGTCACAAACTGCCGCTGTTCAGCGTCGCAGGCATCGCCATGCTCAGTTATGCGCTGAACCTGAACCTGGGCATGCTGCTTGGCGGCTTCGCAACCCGTTTGCGGCTTTATCTGCGCATGGGCTGCCGCAAGTCGGTGCCGACGCGGGTGGCGCTATTCTCCGCCCTATCGAACTGGATCGGGTTCGGCTGGGTGGCTGGCGCCTTGTTCGTCAGCGGCGCCGTCCCTCTGCCTCAGACCATCGCTTGGGGAGAAGATGGATTGAGAGTGGTCGGCCTCGTACTGCTGGCGCTTTCTGGCGCATATGTCCTCGCTTGCCTGAAATACCCGGGACGGACGTGGATGGTGCGCAGGTGGCGTATCGTGTTGCCCGGCGCACGGATGGCGCTCGCACAGAGCCTGAGTGCCATCCTGTCCTGGGGTTTGATGGGACTGGTGCTGTACGTTGTGTTGCAGGGACGAGTCCCCTATGCGGCGGCATTAGGGGTGCTGTTGTATGCCAGCGTCGCCGCGTTGGTCGTACGTGTGCCGGGCGGACTGGGCACCACCGAGGCCATTACCGTCGCCGCACTGGGGAAATATCTTCCTCCCGTGGATATCCTGGGCGCGGTGTTGATTTACCGCGCCGTCTATTTCCTTTTGCCTCTGGCAGTGGCGTTGCTGGCGTTCGGCGTGGTCGAGGCCAAATGGTCTATTCGGCGCCGCGAATCCCGGCCGTCACCGCAATGAGGCCAGGCATGGCGCTTGCGGGAGGTACGCCATGACACACTCTTCTCGATTCTCTCCGGCCTGCGTGGTGGCCTATCCCCGCGATAACGATGCATCGGAGCACGAAGTCGCCACGCAATTATGCCTGGCACGCAAACTCGCCGAATTGCTGCAATGCCAGGTAATGGAGCCCTATCAGACCAATAGCGCCCGGCCTGGGACGGCGCACTATTACGTTCCCGATCAAACGCTGATTGCTCCAGCGCAAGCGCAGGAGCTAGGCATCAGCGACGAAACGCAGTTTTTTGGTGGCATGGTGCCCTACGATTTCGTGGCCAGCAAAGCGATCACACATGGCCTATGGCGTCGGCACAGCGCTGCGCCCGAGGGCTGGTCGCACGTCTTGGCCGAGCGTCTCGGAGACGCCGTGCTCGAGGGCTACACCGCATTTTCAGCCGAGGACGCCACACAAGCCGGCACCGCATTGCTGCGTCGTGGACCGATACGTCTGAAGCCCGTGTACGCCAACGCCGGACGAGGACAGCGCGTGGTTCAGAACGTGGACGAACTGAAACGCGCCATCGCCGAGATGGCCGACATAACCCGAGGCGTCGTACTGGAAGAAAACCTGACCGACGTCGAGACCTACAGCGTAGGATGGTGCCGCGTGGGCGGCTATACCTTGTCGTATGTGGGCACACAGGGATTGACTCAGGACAATAGCGGCCAGGACGTTTATGGCGGATCGATCCTGCGCTGCATTCTCGACGAACCGGCTGCGCTCACGTCGCTGAATATGACGCAGAACGAACATGACGCCGTCACGCTGGCGATGCGCTATGACGCGGCGGTGAGCCAGGCGTACCCATCCCTGATCGCGTCCCGCCGCAATTACGATATTGCGCTCGGACAGTCTATGACGGGGACATGGCGGGCTGGGGTATTGGAACAATCGTGGCGCGCCGGAGGCGCGAGCATCGCCGAGGCATCCGCCCTGCTCCATTTGGCGCATCACCCTGACTGCCGCGAAATCAGGGCCTATACGCAAGAGCGTTACGGATCCACGTCGGAACCGCCAGACCAAGGAGAACTCGTATTCCACGGGCAAGACAGCCAGGTGGGATGGTTGACAAAGACAGGTGGCATAGTGAGGGAAAACGATGGTGGCACATAGCGATGCGATAGACATCAAGGTCGCAGATGATGTCCTGGCGGGCACGCTGCTGACGCCCAAGAGCAAAATTCCTGGAATACTTTTCATACACGGCTGGGGGGGCGATCAGGCCTTTGACCTGAAACGGGCAGCGGGGATAGCCGGCCTGGGTTGCGTCTGCCTGACCTTCGATCTCAGAGGCCATGCCGCGAATGAAATCCAGCGCGAACACGTATCCCGCGACGATAATCTGCACGACGTGATGGCGGCCTATGATCGTCTGGTCGCACATCCTGCCGTGGAAACCGGTGAAATCGCCGTGGTCGGCAGCAGTTATGGCGCCTACCTGGCAGCGATCTTGACCGAATTGCGCAAAGTCCGATGGTTGGCCTTGCACGTGCCGGCGCTGTATCTTGACGATGAATGGTTCAAACCCAAGCACCAGTTGAATCGGGAAGTATTACGCGCCTATCGCAGTGATTACGTTGCGCCCGAGAGCAATCGTGCGCTGTCGGCATGCACCACATTCCCGGGCGATGTGTTGATCGTGGAGTCGGAACAGGACGACTACATTCCCCACTCCACCATCATGAGCTATCGCTCGGCGTTTCGGCGCGCACATTCCATGACTCATCGGATTATCGACGGTGCGGATCATGCGTTGACACAAAAGACTGCGCAGCGGGCATATACAGCGGTGCTGGTGAACTGGATCACGGAAATGGTCATGGGCGCACGCACCGGCACTACCCCTTCCCTCACAGGTGCGCCATAAAGGAGAGGCAATATCAGCCGTAGATGAGTATGGAGCCGCCAATGACACTACGCGCCACTGCGCGTCTGCAATTGCATGCCGACTTTCCTTTCGATGCAGCACGCGCACAACTGGATTACTACGCCGATCTGGGCGTCAGCCACCTGTACTTATCGCCCATCACACAGGCTCGCCCCGGTTCGATGCACGGGTACGACGTGCTGGATCCCACCCGCGTCAGCGCCGACCTGGGCGGAGAACAGGCGCTCGAGCGGCTGGTGGCTGCCGTCAAAGCACGCGGCATGGGATTGCTGCTGGATATCGTGCCGAATCACATGGCCGCCGATGCGCGCAACCCGTGGTGGCGCGATGTCCTGCGGCACGGCCGCGCCAGTGCTTACGCGGATTACTTCGATATCGATTGGGAGATGCACGCAGGAAAAATCCTGCTGCCCATTCTCGGCCAACCCTATGGCTCCGCCTTGTGCAAGGGGGATATCCAGCTAGGCAAACAACACGGTGAACCTGTGGTGCTGGCGGGAGGCCAAGCCCTGCCCATATCGGGCCCATCAGTGTTAGCAGCGCTGGCCCGTTACACCGACGCTACGGATCATGCAGAACGCAAAGCCGCACTGCATGCGCTGTTGGAACAACAGTGTTATTGCCTGGCCTGGTGGCGCTCGGCAACGAACCAACTGAATTGGCGCCGTTTTTTTGACATCAATGATCTGGTGGGCGTGCGGGTCGAAGACCCGTCAGTGTTCGAGGCGGCGCACAGCTTGCCTCTGGCGTTATATCGCCAAGGCTGGATAGACGGACTGCGCATCGATCATGTAGATGGATTGGCAGAACCCGGCGCCTATTTGCGCCGGCTGCACACGGCTATGCGAGAGGCTGCGCCGACGCGCACGCCATATATTGTGGTCGAAAAAATTCTGGCCCCACAAGAAGCGCTCGACCGGCGCTGGCCTGTCGCCGGCACCACAGGCTATGACTTTATGGACGATGTGAGCGCATTGTTGCATGCGCCCTCCGCGCGCCGCCCACTGTTGGCCTGCTGGTATGCGCATGGCGGCGATTCGACCGGATTGAAACACCAGCTGCATGTCATCCGTGCGCAATTGTTGGAGCGGCGTCTGGCGCATGAGCGGCACGGATTATTGAAGGCGTGGTCACGCCTGGCGTCGCATAAAGCCGAAGACGAAGTGGCCTGGGATCGTGTGCTCGGTGCGTGGTTGACGGCGTTCCCGGTCTATCGCAGCTATGCCGAGGATGGTGGTCCATCGGCTGCGGACCGTACCCATTGGGACGAAGCCACTCGTTCGGCGCGGGCCATGCTGGCCGAATCGGATAGTGCACGCCTGGAGGAATTGCTGCGCGATCTCCATGCGCCCGCAGGACCTGAGGGTCTCAGTGCGCTCAAACGGCTGCAGCAGGTCACGCCGCCATTAGCCGCGAAATCGCTGGAAGACACCCTCCATTACCGTCAAGGCACGTTGCTATCCCGTAACGAGGTAGGCGCGTGGCCGCAGCGATTTGCGCTGGGACCACAGGGCTTTCATGCCCGCAATCATTGGCGATCCCGGCACATGCCGCACTCTCTGCTGGCCACGGCAACCCATGACCATAAACGTGGCGAAGACACCCGGGCACGTCTGGCCGTCTTGACGGAGATGCCCTCGGAGTGGGCGGAAATGGCGGCAGAGTGGTTGGCCTTGCTCCCGGCCAGTTCGTTCAGCGAATCCGACCGCTACATACTGCTGCAAGCATTGATCGGCGCATGGCCTGCGGATTGGCCGGCCGACATCGATACACTGGACCCATTGCTCATACGTGAGTGGCTGACGCGCATCAGCGCCTGGCAGCGCAAAGCATTGCGCGAGGCAGGGCTGCACAGTTCATGGTCAGATCCCGACGAGCATTATGAAGCTGCCGCCCAGGCTTGCATTGATGTCCTGGGCCCCGACGGACATGATCGCCAGCCCCTGCGCAAGCTCGCAGCCCTGGCCCAATCGCTGGTCGAGCCGGGGCATATCAATAGCCTGGCTCAGACCCTGCTGCGCAATACGTGTCCCGGTGTGCCAGACCTGTACCAGGGCACCGAACTGTGGGATTACAGCCTGGTCGACCCCGACAATCGCCGGCCTGTAGATTACGCGCGCCGTCGTTTTCTGCTGTCCTCTGGAATCGTTACGCGGCCCGAGTCAAAACACTGGCGCAATGGGGCGGTCAAGCAGTCGTTGATCTATGCAGCCTTGCAATTGCGTGCGCAGCAGCCTGCCCTGTTCACCGGCCCATATCGACCGCTATGTGCAGACGGCCCTCGTGCCGCCCATGTCGTGGCCTTCCTGCGCGGCACAGGCCGGCGAACGGCATTGGTCGCCGTACCGCGATTGTGCGCACGTCGTATTGCGGGTTATGCGAGAGACGAAGCCGAGGCCGCGAGACAATTCTGGCAAGGTACGACGTTACGCGTGCCTTCCTTGCCGGGCCTCATTTGGAAAGACCTGCTGAACCAGCGCGAGCTTCCTTTGAGCACAACAGGCGAAATCGCCCTGGATACGCTATTTCAGGACTGGCCTGTTGCGCTCTGCGCCAGCACGGATTAGGCGCTCGCTATAACCGGCCCGTCAGCAGCATGACGATAAGGACGATCAATAGAATGCCCAAGATGCCGCTGGGGAAATATCCCCAACTGCGGCTATGGGGCCACGCAGGAAAGGCGCCCACCAACAACAGAATCAGCACAATCAGCAGAATGGTCGACATGACGGCAGTCCTCCTCCGAAATCGCGTCAGGAGCCCCCATGGGCCCGTGCTGTTTCGTACAGCAATTTGCGTACCCGCCTCGCGCCGGGAATACAAATTGCGAGGCTTTGAGCTTATGCCGCGCCCCGCCTGGGCGCCCGATAGCCAAGGAGAAACAGATGACGAACCATTCTCGCGATCAAGACGCTGACGCCACCGCCCGCCGCCAACGCGAACTGCAACGCGACCAAGATCAACGCGATGCAAAGTCGTCCAAGTCGTCCAAGTCGAGCAGTCCCGCTCAGACCGGCGATCGCCATCAGCCCGAGCCGCCTCAGCCCGCCCAGCATCAGCAGAAACCGGGGCGGGAATCCGACCTGGATCCCGCGCCCCGGTATTCCGCACCAGGATATCGAGGCAGCGAAAAGCTGGAAGGTAAAGTCGCGCTGATTACCGGTGCAGACTCCGGTATCGGGCGCGCTGTCGCCGTCCTGTATGCCCGCGAGGGGGCTGATGTCGCCGTAGCCTATCTGAGCGAAGACGATGACGCCGCCCAGACCAAGAAAGCCGTCGAAGCCGAAGGCAGCCGATGCATCACTATCAGTGGCGATGTGCGCGATCCCGAGTTCTGCCAGCAAGCCGTCAATGAAACCATCAGCGCCTTCGGGCAGCTGGATATTCTCGTCAATAACGCTGCCTTTCAGGAACACGCGGAATCGCTGGAGGATATTTCGGACGAACGCCTGGACGAAACCCTGCGCACCAATATCTATGGCTATTTTTATATGGCGCGGGCTGCGCTGCCCCATCTGCCCGAAGGCGGCTGCATCATCAATACCGGGTCGGTGACCGGCCTGCGCGGCAGTCCCCAACTGCTGGACTACTCGGCAACCAAGGGCGCCATCCATTCATTCACCCGCGCGCTCGCAGCCAATCTGGTCAGTCGCGGGATTCGCGTCAATGCGGTCGCGCCAGGCCCTGTCTGGACCCCGCTCAACCCCGCTGACCGTGCCGCGCAGGACGTTCGAAAATTTGGCGAACAGACACAAATGGGCCGTGCCGCGCAGCCGGAGGAACTGTCGCCCGCGTACGTCTTTCTGGCGGCGCCGTGCTGCTCGAGCTATATCACGGGCATTGTGCTGCCCATAACAGGGAACGCGGGCGATTAGTGTTGCACGAGAACCGCATATCGCAATGCCAGGACGGACCATTGGCAATACCGCCCTGCTTTTATTCGCATTTTGTAATATTTTGATGCGAGCCCGCTCCGCGACATTTTCTGTCCCGGGTTATCCTTGCGCCCCAGGATGATCACCCCTGCCCGCGCCAAGCGGGGCTGCGCGCATGCCCACCAAACGTACCACTATCAATACCATCACACTGACCTGCTCCACCTGTGGCAGCAGCCAGTTCACCAAGCTCGCGACCAACGAGTATCGCTGCAATCACTGCCAGGCCGTCACACTGGTCGAGGACGATGTTGCACAGCGGCTGGAAAAAATCCTGCGAGGCATGCAACAACCACAGCCGACGCCGGTGCAAATCAAGCCGGCGGCGATTGCGATCATTGTCGCCGCCGTGGCCGCGATTTTTCTGGTGCCGTTGGTCATGACGCTGCTGCACGATTCTCGTACGCCCACTCCTCGGTATGAGCCGGAAAAGCCCATCGATCCAGGCCTGGTCAAGCTCACCAACGTCCAGAACATCAAAACCAATCGTGGCCGCGAGTTGGTCATGATCATGCACAACGACACGGGCCGCGACATCAGCGCACCGAACGTATCGGCGACCTTTTACCGCGATGCATTGACGCTCAGCAGCACGTCGGGCTCGACGATTGCCAACACGCTGCTGCCTGGCGAATACGCGCCTGTCCGCTTGTCGATGCCTGATGAGCCGTTCACGCGCTACGAGTTGAAGGTCGAGCGCGTTTCTCCGACGAACCGTATCAGCCGCGCCGTAGTGGCGGAAAAAGTGCAACTCGTTCTCAATGACGGCACCTACCGTCTGGTGGGTTTGGCACGCAACATCGAGATGGGCACTGCGCGTAGTGCAAGAATCGTCGTCACCCTGTATGGCAAGGACGGCCGCATCATAGGCGTGGGCTCCGGGTATGGCGTTGCCAACGAGCTGGGGCCCAATGCCGCCACGCCGTTCGATGTGCATTGCGATATGTTCAGCGACGAGAAAGTCGCGTCTTATGACTATATGGTGCAAAGTGAAGGCTAGCCGCTACACCGCCGCGCTGCTGGCCGGCATGATTCCCTCGTTGGCGTTTGCACAAGCAACAGAAGTCCCGCCAACACCCAGTCCGTCTCGCATCATTCGCGTCGATCCGGCCAATGTACGGGTCATCGACCATTTGCGCCTCAGTACCGAAGAATTGCTGGATGAGAACTTCAAGTTTTTCGATAGTTCCGTCATGGCTGTCGTCGATCCGCATCGGCTGCCGAGCGAAATCGGACGTTCGCAGCTGTATCTGGAGTTCGTCAATACCAGCAAAGACACCATCATGGTCGATCCCAACGTGACGATGGCGTTTTTCGACGGGTCGACGGCAATCGGGTTGCGTCACGAGTGGACGATGCCCAGCACGATCTATCCCGGCGAGCGTGTGCCGATGATTTTCACGGGCGAGCGCTTTAACAAGATCACAGAAATCAAGGCAGACTGGCAACCAGCCAAACCCTCCGCCCTGCCCGGTCCACGTCCGAAACTGAAAGTCACCATCGAGAAAACCGATGCAGGCATCGGCAGCGGCACCTTGAATTTCACATACCGCTATCAGTACAAGTATGTGACAGTCTTCGGCCGTGTGCTCAACGAATCACAAAGCGATGTCGACGAAATCCGCGTGTGGGTCAGCCTGTACGATGCCAAAGATCATCTGACGGGCGCGCGCTACGAAGAACTGCGTGTGCCGACGCTCAAGCCAGGCGAAAGCGTGCCGTTTCAATTCGACGTCAAACAGCATGGCGCCAATTTTGCACGCGTCGCGGTTATCTATGATGCCGAGGCGCAGTAGCCGTCACAGACTGAGCCCTCATTCGCCGCTTGGCATCAGGACTACCAGCGCCGCCGCTGCGCGCAGGCTTTTATCCTCGCTCCACACACGTAACGTGCTCGCTGCCGGGCCGAAGCACGTCGCGGATATGCTGCAGCGCGAGTTCTGGTTGCGCATGACCGCACATGAAGACATCCAGCGCCGCAAAGCCATGTTCGGGCCAAGTGTGAATACTGATGTGCGATTCGCTCAGCATGACGACACCGGTAACGCCGGCCTGCTCGCCAAAATGATGGAAATGCGCGCCCAGCACGTGGGCACCGGCCTGCCGTGCCGCCTGGATCAAGGCGTCTTGCAGAGCCTCGGCGTCCATCAATAGCGGCGCGGCTATTCCTCGCAAGTCAGCCAGCAAATGACGGCCGGGCGTGGCATGCACAATCATTTATGACTGCCGCCTGAAGACCAGCCGGAGCCGCTGGAGCCGCCCCACGAGCTGGACCCGCCGCTCGATGTGGTGGGACTGATGGACATTGTCAGCACGACAACGGCGGCATAGATGATGTACAGAATCTTTCCCATCGATCAGTCGCCCTGTCCGAAAAACTTGTCCGCCAGGACAGCGGGAATCCATAACAGAATCACGCCCATGATCAGGAAAGGCAGCTTGCCGCTGAAAATGCTGGAGAAATTGAAAAACAGCATGGCTATCGTGGCGCGGCCGGCCCAGGTGCGATAACCCGTGATGCTGCGACCCGAGGAATAGGCCTTCTGCTTGGCCAATTCGGGTTGACCGAACCATTCGGCCAACGAGGCCGGATTAACCGGTGTCGACATGGACCATCCCAATTCGTTCTCGGATTCTTCACGCGTCATCTTGCTGCCGCCGGATTGATAATCCGAGATCTCGGTGGTGTCGCCGACCTTGACCCTCCAATTGAATGCGCCCAGGGCCAGCGTGACCCTGGACGTATAGTCGTACAGTTTCCGGTAGGGTTTGCCCAGCCAATTGATACTACTGTTGTTATTACGCGTGGGCCAGATATCGCAGACACGCACGCGCTCCCAGCCATCCTCGGATTCAACGAGCCACAGAAAACCTTTTTGGGAATTGAACAGCAGATACTCGATCCAGTCGGAGGGCTCCTCCGGATCGGGGTCTTCGCATTTCAACAAGCCGATCAAGGTATATTCCGCGCCATCGATCTTTGCTTTTGCGCCCAGGGCCAACGTGGTCTTGATGGCGTTGAGGTTGCGTTGTTGCTCGATGACCTTGGCCGTGTCTTCGGCACAATCCACCACCGCCATGCAGGATGGACACACAACCTGTGTCGCCATCGCCGCCACAAAACTGATCGGTGCGCCGCAGTTGGGGCAGTCCAGCGCATGGATTTTGCCGCGAAAACGCCCCGCGGTTTCCTCGACCTGTGCGTCGCTGCGCAACGACGCCGCCTGCATGTCCGCCAGATCAAACGCCTTGCCCACATAGAGTTCGGGCGTGTCGCCGTCGGAATAATCGAGCGTCAAAAAAGCATTGACACTGCGATAGTCCGCGACGCGGGCCTGCCAGCCGTCTCCCGGAACAAACGGC
>Ga0164243_10005281_pt1 | contig 19786 bp, 9 predicted proteins | sample OricompcompostOP_FD_108781 | JGI IMG/M metagenome (GOLD analysis project Ga0164243, IMG submission 108781) | Organic Plus compost microbial communities from Emeryville, California, USA - Original compost - Organic plus compost (OP) | ecosystem: Engineered > Solid waste > Mixed feedstock >... | reverse complement strand
CCTCATCGCCATTGACGGCATTATTAAAGTCATTTGGCGTCAAATCGTGATTTTGGTACTCAGTTCCCACGTAAAGCGCGGTCCTCAAGCCGGACCGAAGGAACTGATAGCCCACCATGACGTCGCCAATCCAGGCATCGCCGTCGATGTCGGATTGCGTGGACCCAAGAAAAGTATCGTACTCGTAGCCGGCGTAGACACCGGCAATCCGGAACAAAACGCCGTCCTTCGACAGATCTCTATTAAGGGCGGTAATGAGGCCGCTGTAGCCAGCATGCGAATTCTTGGCGACGTCGACGCCGGAAAAAACGACCGTTCCGGCAACGCCAGAGTATCTGGCCTCTTGTGCCTGGGTGATGCCAGCCGAGCCAAGAACACAGCCTAGACCAAAAACCAGAGCCCCGCCGGCGCTCCACAAACCCTTGAACTGAGAAAGCATCATGGTTGGCCCGTCCCCCGTTCAGAGCTTCCGAACTCGGCGTGAGCTCTGCCGCTTGCTTGCCACTACAAGAATCAACGTCAGTTATGCTGAAACTAATTACATTGAAGCTCCGTACGCTAGAGCGAATTGCACTGGAGTGCCGAATGTGCCGAAGTCCGTCGAGTGGAGTTGCTCCTCCGCCACATAAAGGCTCAGGAGGAGGCGGACTTTTTGACCTCCAGTCCACGCCTGGGCAGCTTGTCCCAGCCGATCAGCCGTCCACGAATGGCAGCCGCGAGCGTCTTGATCGCTACAAAGTAGAGCAGCTGCCGATAGCAGAATCGCTGCACGATCAACAGCGGCAGGAGCGAGCCCGGGATGGCTCGCTTGTCCAATGAGAAAGCCAATGCCGCGACGGCGAATTCCAGGGCCTGCCATACCGCCCAGTAAAAGACGAGCGATTGGCTCCTCGACGAAATTCCAATGGTTGGATTCGTCCAATAACTTATGGCGTCAATTGCTACGCTCGAAAGCAGGAGTAGATCGACGAATGGCGCAATGAGTGCGAAGAAGAACTGAAACAGTACGATGCTCGGCAGGGCGATGTACTTTACTCCTGCGGCGCCGGGCTGTCGAAGAGCGTTCGAATGCTTCCATGCGACCTGCAGCATTCCAAACATCCAACGGAATCTCTGGCGCAAGAACAATCGAGTTGTTTGAGGTGCCTCGGTAACAGCGAGCGCCCGCGGTTCGGTCAGGATGCGCCAGCCAGCTCGCTGCAGCTTGAGCGTGAGGTCAGCGTCCTCTGCAAGCGTGTCATCTTCATAGGCTCCGACTTCCTGTACGGCTCGCCGCCGCCAAGCCCCGAGTGCGCCCGGCACGACAATGATGCCGTTTGCCATTTCCATCGCGCGCCGGTCGAGGTTCTGGTTCACGATGTATTCGATTTCCTGAAACCGGGTGATTAGGCGATCTCGGTTCCCGACGCCGATTGTCCCGGCTACCGCTCCAACGTGGGGGTCCTCAAAATGCCGTGTCAACCAGAAGACGGCTTGGTCATCGAGACGTGTATCGGCGTCGATCGCAATGAAGATCTCCGCCCGCGTGTGCTGAAGCGCCAAATTGAGCGCCGATGCCTTGCCCCCATTCTGCTTTCGTAGGACACGCACACTTGGGTGATCCGCAAACGCCGCTTGCGCAATCTCAAACGTGCGATCTTTCGAACCGTCATCGACAACGATGATTTCGGTCGCGTCATGGTCCAGACGGAGGAGCGTATTGACGGAGTCTACAATTACCTTTTCTTCGTTGTAGGCAGGTACGAGGATGGCGACGGACTCGGGCTGCCAAGCTCTGTCGGCTCTCGACTTAACGCGACGGCTTTGAGCCACTGCGCCGAAGCTAACGAGAAAAAGACGGCCGACACCGAGCGCAATTGAAATGACGAACAGCGCGCTGACTAGGTTTGTGCCTGTGCTGAAGATTGTGAAGCCGGCATTGTTAACTGCTGCTTCAAAGTCTGCCGAATTTTGGATCGGCGGCATGATCTCGTGCCGCTGAAGGCCGAGTAATTCGTGCACGGTGACGAACTTGAAACCTTTGGCCTCGAGCTCGTCGATAATGCGCGGGAGCGCTTCGACGGTCTGCTCCCGGTCTCCTCCAGCGTCATGCAACAGTATGACATTGCCGCGACGAGCTTCGGCATAGGCCACGGTGCGACGGACAATCTCGTCCACTCCGGGCCGTGCCCAATCCAAGGGATCAATCTCCAACCCAATGGTGATGTAGCCCAGCCCGGCAGCGCTAAGCAGTGTCCTTGCTTCGTCCTTGGTCGAAGGCTTAGAACCCTTGTTAAATGGTGGCCGGAAGAGCCGGGTACCCACGCCGAGCTTTGCCTCCAACACCCGCTGTGTCGCGTTCAACTCTAGGTCGAGAAGTGTGGCGCCGACCGAGCGCAAGTTGGGGTGGGTGAATGTGTGATTGCCGATGTCGTGCCCTTCTGCATAGATTCGCTGCAGCAGTCCGGCCTCCAGAGCAGCATTGGCGCCAACGACGAAGAACGTAGCTTTGACGTTCTTCCTTTGCAGAAACTCCAGGATCCTTGGCGTGTAAAGATTGGAGGGGCCGTCATCAAAGGTGAGCGCTAGGAGCTTGTTCTCATTGTGCCCCCAATGGTGCAGGCTCAAGGACTTGGGGGCCTGCTCCAGTTTCTGGGACGTGATGAGATTATACCGGTCTTTGAACTCAATCTCTCGACGTCCAGGCGCGTCGCGATCAGAGATCGTTAAGACTTCGCCCTCTCCCGTGTGGACGATTCCCTGAGCCGGCCCGATCGCCAGTAGCTCATCGAGGTTGGCCTCCTCCGCCACACGGCCGCGTGCGAAGCTAGACCAGATCGTAGGATCCTCGGTCCCAAGGCGCCACAGCGCCAAGCCGCCTGGCTTCATAGCGAGTGCTGCAGCGATCTGATTGTACCCAGTGACGCCATCCAGAAACCAAACCTGATGGTGGTTGGCCTCGGACTTATAGCCGAAGGTTGGGTTAAGGCTCTCGGGATCGAAGTGCAGCTTGGCTTTTGCGTCCTCAAGCAGATCCCACGCCTCCGACACCGACAGGCGCCGGCCATGACCGCCGCTCTGCCAATCGATGGCGTAGGAGCCCACTGTAACGATAAATTTGGTACCGGTATTGGTCGCGAACACGCGGTCGAGCTGAGCTTCGAACCACCCTTGCGAGCTCAGCGGCCCCTCGCTCCCCCCCTCCCAGTGCTCATCATATCCCACAATGATGACGTGGTCGGCTGCTTCGGACAGCTTCCAGAGGTCGAAACGGCTTTCATATGGCGACGCGACGACCATGACCTTGCGGCCGACGGCCCCTAGCTCTTGCTTCAGCTGAGAGATGAACGAGACATATGCGTCCAGCGAGTCATCGCTGATCAGCTTGAAGTCGACAACAATGCCCTCGTCCTGCTTTTCCTCCAGGAAGTCCGCAATCGACTTAATCAGGGCATCTGAACGAGACTTGCTCTGCAGAAGCAAATCCATCGCCGTGCCATCCCAGCTGCGACTCGCGGGATCATAGTTGTTGATCACCGGCATGATCTGCAAATGAGCGGCGTTCTTCTGAATCCAAAGCCGTGTCTCGGATTCGGTGCGCGCATTGTCGCGGGTGATCTGACCTTCTGAGCCCATCGCATGCAGCCATTCCGGCAGCAGAACGTCGAACGACTTGGCGTTTAGCCGGAGTGAATAGAAGCCGTTCTCGTCCCAGCTATTGTAAAATGCCAGTCGCGGTACCTTGCGCGCCTGATCGGCTGACGTCCGGACATGAGAAAAGTCGAGAGCTGGTGACGAGCTGCCGACTGTGAGCGGCCGAAAGCTCGCACTCAAAGCGCGCTCGAACGCGATCCTCAAACTTGGCAGTGACGCGGGCCGCGCCAGACTGACGATCAAACCGCTCAGAATGGCAACAAGCGCTAAGAGCGCGGCTGTTGCGCATACCCAGAACACAATGCCTCGTCGCCCCGCCGGGTCGTAGAACACGGGGGGCCGCCGATCGGGCTTTGACGGGGGTGAAATCACTCGGACGCATACCAACAATGCCTAATGATTTATGTATGCATAATGGATTATGGGACGATCAAGCCGTCTGTTAATAGAAGGTTAAGCAGGCGGTACAATCGAGACGGCGTGTTGCGCTGAAGGCGCAGTTGTGCGCCCCAAGGGGACTGCGTCAGCGGATCCGTGAACTGTCAACGAGGCCCCTGCTCACCGAGCCAAAGGGGCCGAAGGATGAAAGCGTCTGCTCACAGGCGGAGCCGGGGCCAACCTCTTCAGAGAGGGTCGCAAAGGCCGAGAAACCCCGCGTCAGCTCCGCCGGCACCTCTCCGTTTCCCGATTTTGAGACTGAGCCCTCGAGTGCATTCCAGCCGCCCCCTGGCCGAAACGCGCAGGCAGCTAGTGCTGCCGATAGAAAACCGAAGTGGTAGTCGGATGATCGCGTATGAAGCAGCAAAGACGACGGCCTTGCTGGCGCCCGCTCCCTGGGCAAGGCAAGCACTGCAACCGTAGCAAGTGCACAGCAGGAGCAAATGGCTATAGTGGATAGTGCAACTCTGCTCCGGACCATTTTGCCGGATGCTTTTCGCGCCGCAATTCCCATTCTACTCAGGTTCCGTAACCGCTCTGAACATCTTCTCGCACTGTTCAGATTCTGAGGCGGGCGTCACGCTTGGGAGTTAATCCTGTCCCCACCTTTCACAGGTGCAAAAAGCTCAACCAACCTATAACGTCCCACTAACGGGCGATGTTCCGTTGCAAGACTACCAAGATCGACCAGGGACCGCGCTGAGGGGAGCTCCCAAGTAGATTGGGAGAGAGATCTATGCGTATTTGTCAGAGAGCCACCCTGGTGGCTTTGCTTGTTCTCATCGGCATCGCGCAAATCGGCGCAGCGACAGCCTCTGATCGCACGAACGAGGTTCCGAGCGTGATCGCTGCCGACCTGCGCCGCGACGCCGAGCACGCCTGGAAATACTTCGAGCGAAAGACGTCGTCGCTGCCGGGCATCGTTCCACCGAACATTTGGCCGGAGGGCGGCGACAGCTACGGTTCTTACGACATCGTGACCATGTGGGACATGGGCTCACTCATCATGGCAACGGTTGCCGCGCGCTCGATAGGCATTATAGATGAAGCAAACTTTGACCGGCGCATTACGGGGATCAAGGCGTTCCTCAAGCAGGCGACATATACCCGCAAGAAGGTTCGCGTCCCCAATTTCCGATCTCGCGTCGATAATGCTGCCTCTGTCGAAGATGGCTATGACGCCACCGACACTGGTCGTCTGTTCGTGGCTCTCCACGTTCTGGAGAAGTTTACCGGAGGAAAGTACGACTTTGCTTCCGTCGTAAAGGATTGGACCATCGCCGACACTATCAAGAAGGGGGTGATCAGTGATATCAAAGGCGGCAAATACTCGCCCGCACACTCCAATATCTACCGGTACTACGTTGGTCGTGGGTACGATCTCTGGTCCATCGGACATGCGCCCGTTTTTGCCGGCGAAACACCTGACGCGAGCCCCGAGTCCAGAAGCGCCTTTCTGAAGACACTAGGCGAGATCGGTCCGATCGCGACGGAACCGAGCCTCGCCGAGATCATTGAATTGGGCCCGTCCCCATACGCGAGCGTCATCGCGGATGTGCTTGGAGAGCGCCAGCAGAAGCGATACGAGGAGACGGGCAAGCTTACGAGCGTTTCGGAAACTCCCATCGACCGCGCGCCATGGTTTACATATCAAGGCCTCGACCTGACGCGCGAAGGGGAGAGCGCTTGGACTGTTTATCCTTACGCCACGGATAAAAAGTGGGACACGCCGACGTTTGCGAACTACAACCGGACGATCAACACGAAGTCCGCCTTTCTTTGGTATGCGGTACGGCCGAACAGTTATACCGAGAAGGTCTGGAGTTTCGTGCGGGAGCGGGCTAAATCCGAACAGTTCGGGTTTCACCCGGGGGTTTACGAAGCCACGAATACCCCGCCGGCGAATATCGATCTGAATACAAACGCCACAATCCTCGAGGCCATTGCGTACATTCTAAATGACCGGAAGCCGCTCTCGGAGCTCCGCCAGTCGTCCTGAGAGTTGGATTAAAAGCAGAGTGCCTGTGCTCAGGCCCAGGTGAGTGCGATCCTAACGTCGGTGCTTTCGACCAGGATAGGAAGCAGCAGCGCAGGGTTGCGCTTGAGCAAGTTGGCGAGCGCGTCGACGCGGGCAACCGAGGCGCGCCAAACATCGGTTGTCGCGACGTTAGCTGGGTTCATGAGAACGGATCGGCGGACGTCTAGAAATGCCTCCAGGAAGCGCGATTCCGAGAACGGGCCAGGATGGTCTGAGATGTCTTGCGCACGGTCAAGGATGGACCAGAATGAATCGGGGTCGTTGCCTCCACCGTGCTGCAGGATCGTGTCATAGAAGATTGACTGACCCACCGGCGAGGCTACTTGCATGTCATGCGCCGCGCTCATAGCGGGTGTGAAGTAAAGGTCGTCGGCGACCGTTTCACAGGCTTGCGCCAAGGAAGGGCGACCGCGAGCCTCTCGCTGCCAAGCGTCTACGAATCCCGAGAGTTTCTTCATATCGGTTCCCGAACCGCGTGGCGGCAAGGACGGAAGATAGCGCATCAACTGTGTTTCGGGCGTCGACCGGGCGTGCAGCTCGATCACCCGCGCCAACTCCGGTTCGTTCGAGCACAAGCCATATTGCGTTGCGGTGTAGCCGCGGCCGTCGCCCAGATCCTCAATGTAGCTGTAGTCCGCCTCGGGAGACCCGACCTCAAAGACATTCGTGATCGCCTTGATTCGTCTCACAAGCTCTCGCGGCACCGCCAATCCCTGCCCTTCAGTGGACCCGTGCGACGTTTCTGCTTCGGCAGCATCATAATCAAATAGGAGGGAGCAAGGCGAGATCGCCGCAGCGAAGGAAAGTGCCAACATGCTGCGTCTGTTCATGCCGCTCGGAAGTTCGCGGCCGTTCACGAGAGATCTGGTCTTGGATCGAATCTTCATCCGCAAGCTTGGTTCCAGGAGCGATAGGGTTTTCGATCCAAACGCTTTACGCGGAGGCAACGCGAGAACTTGAAGCACTGTTCCTGTGGGAGGACGGAACTCGATTGTCCGCTCTCGTGTGCGCCAGAAAGGACCACCATCGGCACCGGGTCGAACGAGTGCTAGAGTACTGAGAGAACGTTCACCCCTCTCCGACTGATCAACTCCGAACTCACGCAATCCTTAGCTGAGTCGCTGTCTCACGAAGCATGACCTGGAGTAATCCCCGTCCAATTTCGGCTGCCCTGTTACGCATCTGGGCTTTCCCCTGCGTCTCGGGGGCGAAGACAATTCGGGGACAAGCGGCTCCGTCTCCCGGAGCCGGGATTCGGCGTTCTCCAGAGCAGACGTCGGACGCAGGTTGGCGCTGCTCCCAAGTCCGCGCCGTCAGTGGTACTCGCGAGCTGAGTTCAAGGCTGTCGGTTGTCTACGGAACGGGTGATGAATCGAGCTGAGCGTGAGTGTGACGGCATCGCGCCAGGGGCGAATGGCTGCCTCGCAGTGATTCAGCCTTATGCGCAACGCCCCTCACGGGACCTGAACATGCGCTCATGGCGGGCCATTCAATGAAACCATCTGCACGAGGAGGACAAAAAAACGCTCAGAGTCGCTCTATCTCTGCCGAGCATCGGTCAGCACTGTCAGCCCGGGTGCCGACAGAACGCGGACGAAAACATTACAATTGATGAGTCGAGTTCGGCGGTCTGAAATCGGCCTCAGCATGCCAGGATCGCGTTGCTGGCCAAGCGTATGTCTGGGGCGGCTGATCAGGCTGTTAGTAGGTCCTCCGCCGCGCTCTTAAATCGATGAAATTACAGTTTTTTAGCGGCATGACAACAGTCGGGACTTAGACTGTTAGCGGCCTATGCGAACAAATCAACTTCTAAAGAGAGGGCCAGCCAATTTGCGCCTTTTGCGGTTTCCAACAGCTACAAGTCGGATCGAACGCGCGACTGCGGCAGCTCCACACCGATTGCTGGAATCGTTTCCGCGCGGACCTGCGGGACGTTGAAAATGTCCGCAGCGCGAGAGTGAAGCCCCCCACCAAGCTCAAGCGCAGCCGCCTCCGCGACCGTGACGGGAGAGGTCGCTCACCGCCATTGGCTAATCCGCTGGGAAGGCAGGACGACCGCAGGGCTCGATAGAGCCCTTCATCCGCAAGCCGGGAGACCTGCCAACGTCGTGACTGATCGGGCGAACGGCGTGTTCCGCTACCGGTAGGTGGCCGCCTGATTTCGCCGGCGTGTCCCTTCGGGCCAGCACCTCCAGCTCCATAGAAGGTGCGGGATGGCCAATCTCCTAGTCTGCACAACTTGTCGTCGCGGCGCTCCCGTCGACCATTAGGGCAGCTGCCCAGGGCAGTTGATGCATTCTGCAATCATGGCAGCCGGCCTACCCGAGGGGCTGCGTCTTCAGCCTGTCGAATGCCTCTCAGCTTGCGCGCAAGACTGCGCCATTACGCTCAGCGGTCCGGGGAAGTGGACGTACGTCTACGGTCGGCTCGACCCTGCTCAGCACATTCCAGAGATCATTGAGGGGGGCGCGATAGGCCGCCAGCGCTGACGGCGTCGTGCCTTGGCGCGAGCGCTCGGAAATCTTCCGAAAAATTTTTTTCGCGCGCATCTCGCCCCTGGAGGACGAATGAGCATTAGTCGCAAGGCTTGTCGGGAGATGAACCGGTCTGAGGCACCGGTCGTGACTGATGATCCCGGTTCGGGGCCGCCGGTAGCGGCATTATCTGCATTGCCGCATCGAGCAGCTGGCCTGGATCGAAGGGCTTGCCGAGCAACGGCACCTTCGCAAAGCTCGCAGGAAGATCGTCTCGCCCGTAGCCGCTGACGAACACGAACGGCACCTTGCGATCAACGAGCACTGTTGCGATCTCGTTGATTGGCCTGCCCTTGAGATTGCCGTCGAGCAGCACGCCATCAAGTGAGTTCTCGTCAATGAAGCGCAGGGCTTCCTCGGGCGTGCCCGCGGGGCCGACGACCACGGCTCCGACTCCTTGCAGAATGGTGGCGAGCTCCAGGGCGATCAGCGGCTCGTCCTCGACGATGAGTATGCGCCGGCCGTGGAGGGTCTTCTCGTTCGTTCCGTCGCCATTCAGGTATTTGGCCGCTTTCTGTTGTTCATGTTGGATAAGCGCGGAAGCGCGTTGCGCGTCAGTCGCCCCCGTAGGTGGTGTCACGGGTACCTTGATCTCCCAGACAATTCCATCGGGGTTGTAGGCCGCGACGGCTGAGCCGCCCTCAGCACTGACGCTTTGCTCAATGAGGCTGGTGCCGAATCCGCGCCGCGTCGGCAGCGTTGGTACTTTCGCCCCGCTTTCAGTCCATGTGAGGTGAAGCTGATCGCCGACAAGCGCCCAGCACACGGCGATCCTCCCGAGCGGGTTCGACAGTGCGCCATACTTTATGGCGTTGGTGCCGAGCTCGTGCAGGATCATGGCGAGATGCAGCGCGAGCTGCGGGGCGAGGCAAGTATCGGGTCCGCTCGCCGTCAGCCTTGCGGCGTCGACAGCGCCGGCGCTGAGCTGCTCGCGCACTAGGTCGGCGACCTTGGCGCCCTTCCAAGTAGAGCTGGACAACAGCGAGTGAACGCGGGCGAGCGACTGGATGCGGCCGGAAAATTTCTCTGCGAATTCGGTAGGGTCGCTTGCATGGCGCACGGTCTGCCCGGCGATGGCCTGCACCGTCGCCAGCATGTTCTTGACCCGGTGGTTGAGCTCGCCGATCAACAGCCGCTGAGTTTCCTCCGCACGCTTGCGCTCGGTGACATCGAGAATCTGCGCGCTCACCGAGGCGAGCTTGCCGTCGGAGCCGATAAGGGCCGACGCATACCACTCGCATTCGATCTCGCTGCCGTCCTTGCGCACGGCGCGTAGCGGCACAACACTGCGACCGCGCTCCTGCAGCTCGGCCGTCATTGCCTCGAATGCCGCGACTGCGTCCATCCCAAGCCAGCCGAGCTCGGTGACGGTGCGGCCGATCGCTTCATCCGCCGTCCATCCGAACAGGCGCTCGGCGCCCTGCCACCAAGCGGTGATGCGGAACTCAGGGTCGAGCTGCACGCAAGCGAGCGGCGAGTTGTCGCCGTGCGCCTGCAGAAGATCGAGCGCCTCGGCAAGCTTCAGCGCGGTGCCGCGCAGCTCGTCGCGCTGAAAGGAGATCTCCTGCCGCTGGCGGGCCAGCTCGAAGAAGATGGTCGCCTTGCTCAGCAGCACCTGTCCGTCGACGGGCTTGAAGAGATAATCGACGGCGCCGGCCTCGTAGCCGCGGAAGCGCCGCCGCTCGTCGGTCGCGACTGCCGTCAAGAAAATGATGGGCACGCGCCTCGTACGCTCGGTGCCGCGCATCAGCTCAGCGAGCTCGAATCCGTCCATGCGGTTCATCTGCACGTCGAGCAGCGCCAACGCAAAGTCGTGCTTGAGCAGCAGCTCCAGCGCCTCCTCGCCCGAGCGCGCCTTGAACAGCTCAAGCCCGTCGCGGCGCAACAGCGCTTCGAGCGCCAGCAGGTTCTCATCGAGGTCGTCGACGAGCAGGAATTTCACATCCTCAAGCTGGCGCATCGGCGACCTCCTGGTGGACGGAGACTGCGACGCGGCGGTAGATGCGCTCGCGCGGAGAAAAGCCCGCGAACGAGGGGGCGTGGGTCGAAAAACGCAGAGACTCCTTTGATCCAAGGCCCAGAAAACCGCCGTGCACGAGCGAATCCTTGAACAGGCCGAGGGCACGGTCCTGGAGGCTTCTGTCGAAATAGATCAGGACGTTGCGGCACGAGATGAGATGCAGCTCGGCGAAGACCTCGTCGGAGACGAGGCTGTGCTCGGAAAAGACTGCTCGCTGGCGCAGCGTCCTGTCGAGCACGGCTGCGCCGTAGCCGGCCTGGTAGTAGTCGGAGAGCGAGGACTTGCCGCCGCTCAGGCGGTGGTTCTCGGTGAAGCGCGGGATGCGGTCGAGATCGTAGATGCCGGCTTCCGCCTTCTTGAGCGCCGCCGGGTTGAGGTCGGTCGCATAGAAAATGGTGCGCTCTTCGAGCCCTTCCTCGCGCAAGAGGATGGCGAGCGAATAGAACTCCTCGCCATCGCCGCAGCCGGCAATCCAGACTTTCAGCGACGGATAGGTTCTAAGATGCGGGATTACGGTCTCGCGCAGCGCCTTGAAGTAGGTAGGATCGCGGAACATCTCGCTGACCTGGATGGTCAGGAAGCCCAAGAGCTCACGGAACAGCTCGGGCTCGTGCAGCAGTCGGTCCTGCAACATCGACAGACTGCTGCAGCCGAAGTGCTGCTGCGCCTTGGCGAGGCGACGCTTGACGGACGTCAGCGCGTAGCTGCGGAAGTCGTAGCGGTAGCGCTGGTGGATGGCCTCGAGCAGCAGATCGAGCTCGATATCCTCCACCGGCCTTGTCCTGGTGAGAGAAGTCATCGCGGCATCCACACCCTGACAAGCGAAACCAGCTTGTCGACGTTGAGAGGCTTGGCGAGATAGTCGTTGGCGCCGGCTGCCAGGCACTGCTCCTGATCGTGCGGCATGGCCTTGGCGGTGAGCATGATGATCGGCAGCGACTTCCATTGCGCGCGGCTGCGGATCTCGCGGGTCGCCGTGAGGCCGTCCATCTCCGGCATCATCACGTCCATGAGCACGAGATCGACGGGCCTGGCGCCCTCTTGCGAGGCCCGGTCCAAGGCATCGATCGCCTCGCGGCCGTTGCGGGCGATCGAGACCTTGCCTCCGTGCGGCTCGAACAGACTGGTGAGCGCATAGACATTGCGAACGTCGTCTTCGACGACGAGGATGTGACGGCCCTCGATGGCGGAGTCGCGCCCCAAGGATTTCGCTAGCATCTTCTGCTGCTGCTCGGGAAGCTCCGAGACCACCTGGTGCAGGAACAGGGTGACCTCGTCCAGCAGCCGCTCGGGCGACTTGGCACCCTTGATAATGATCGACTTCGAGTACTTCCTGAGCCGCAGCTCTTCCTCGGCCGAGAGCTCGCGGCCGGTGTAGACGATGACCGGCGGGAAGGCGACGTTGTCGTCCTGGCTCAGCTGCTCGAGGAAGTCAAGGCCCGGCACGTCGGGCAGGCTGAGGTCGAGAACGATGCAGTCGTACGTCTCCTGCTTCAGCTTCTCGAAGGCTTCGGCGGCGAGGCCTACCCCGACCGCTTCGACGTCCCGGGATGCAAGAAGCAGCCGCAAGCTCTTAAGTTGGGTGGGGTCGTCCTCAACGACGAGGACGCGCCGCATCTTCTGGGCGAAACGGACTTCGATCTGCTCGAGCGCCTTCACGAGCTCCTCGCGCTTCACCGGCTTCAGCATATAGCCGACGGCGCCGAACGACATCGCCTTTTGCGTGTAGTCGTTCACGGAGACGACGTGCACCGGGATGTGGCGCGTGCGGACGTCCCGCTTCAGGCGGTCGAGCACGGAAAGGCCAGTGTGGTCGGGCAGGCCCATGTCGAGAATAACGGCTTGCGGCAGATACTGCCGTGCGGCCGCCACGCCCTCCTCGGCGGTAGAGGCAACAATGCAGGCAAAGCCCAATTCATGCGCCAAGTCGTAGAGGATCTGGGCGAAGGCGGCATCGTCCTCGACGACGAGCATGACGCGGCTGTCACCAGTCAGGCGCTCGCGATCGTCGTCGATGAGACGGATGGGCTGCGCCGGAGCTGCGGTGACTTCCTCTTTGGCGCGAGCGGACCGCGAAACAGCTGCCGTCGGCGGCCCACCAATGCCGCGTGAGCCGGTATCCGGCGAGGCCTGCGGCTGGGCGCCATAGGTGGCGGGAATGATGACAGTAAAGGCGCTGCCCTCGCCCGGCGTGCTCCGAACCTCGATGGCGCCGCCCAGGATACGGGCCAGCTCGCGCGAGATCGAGAGGCCGAGGCCGGTGCCGCCGTACTTGCGGTTGATGGTGCCGTCGGCCTGGCGGAAGGCCTCGAAGATGACCTCCTGCTGGTCTTCGGGGATGCCGATGCCGGTGTCGCTGACGGTGAACGCGATGCCGCCCCTGAGCGCCGTGCTGACGGTGAGCGCCACCTCGCCGCGGTCGGTGAACTTGACCGCGTTGGACAGGAAGTTCTTGAGGATCTGCTCGAGCCGTAAGGGGTCGGTCTCGATCTCTTCCGGCACGTCACGCGCGATGTCGCCGCGCACCTCGATGCCCTTGCCGGACGCGGCCGCAACGAACTGCGCCTTCAGTTTGTCGACGAGCGAGGCGATCTTGACGGGCGCCGGCTGCAGCTCCAAGTGACCGGCCTCGATCTTGGAGATGTCGAGGATGTCGTTGATGAGCATCAGGAGATCATTGCCGGAGGTTTCGATTGTCTGCGCGTATTGCACCTGCTCGGACGAGAGATTGCCGTCGCGGTTGTCAGCCAGGAGGCGTGCCAGGATCAGCAGCGAGTTCAGTGGCGTGCGCAACTCATGCGACATGTTGGCAAGGAATTCAGATTTGTAGCGGCTCGCCTGCTCGAGTTCGCGCGACTGCTTCCGCAACGAGTTCTGTACCCGGGCGAGATCGTCACGCTGCCTTTCGAGAATTTGCGTCTGCTCCTCGAGCTGGGCGTTGCTCTGCTCGAGCTCAACCTGCTGGGCTTCTAGGCGCGACTGGGACTCCTGCAGTGAACGGCTCTGCTCCTCGAGTTCCTCGTTCGTCGTGCGCAATTCCTCGCTCTGCGCCTGCAACTCCTCGGCCTGGCGCTGCGTCTCTTCCAGCAGCTCCTGCAGCCGCACGCGGTAGCGCGCCGAGCGCACCGCGATGCTGATGGCGGCGGACAGCCTATCGAGAGCATCTGAATAAATTCGTTCCGGTGGTTCCCTGAAGCCGAGCTCGAGGACGGCGTTGATCTCGCCGTCGGCCACAGCCGGCGCGATCAGAAGGTGGCGGGGCTTGGCTTCGCCGAGGCCGGAACCGAAATAGAGATAGCCCTCTGGAACATCATCGATCTTGACAATGCGGTTGTCGCGAATCGCTTCGCCTATCATGCCGTCGCGGGGGGTGATGGACGTGGGCACATTGGCGGCGGACGGCACGCCAAACGTGGCAGCTCGGTGGAAGGCGCCGTCGTCCCGGATGAAGATCGCGCCGGCCTCCGCGTCGAGGTGGCGCGCCAGGAAGCTCAGAATGTTGTGGCCGAGCTCATCCAGGCGCTGCTCGCCGCTCACCGCCTTTCCGAGCCCGACCTGTGCGCTCTGCAGCCACTCCTCCCTGGCGACGGCAAGCTTGCTGCCGATGAAGAAGTAGCCGGTAATGGCGACGATCCAGGCCGTGACGAGGCCGAGGGTCCGGTTGAGGCGGGCGATCTCGTGATCAAGCCCAGGGGGGGCCAAAAAATATCCGAAACCAACAAGCACCGTGGCAAGCATCGCCAGCCCGATCGGCAGCTCCTGGCGCTGTCCTAGGAGCGAAAGCGCGATTGGGAACAGGTATAGCACCCACACGGCGGTGCCGAGGGGCATCGTTAAGTCCGCGACGAAGGGCAATGCCACGGCAATGGCGACGGTGCCATAGAGCAGCCGTTCGTCTGTTTGCCCGCGGTAAGGCTTCACTCGTTAAAACTCCTCCCGCCCAGCCAGGGGGGCGAATTATTCCAGGGGGCGCACTATTCGGCAATACCGTAGGGACGACCTTGGCGGCCGCACCCGGTCTGTTTCCAGTCATAGTGCCGAAAGCTCCGATTGGCACAATTTGCGGCGGCAACTACGACCTTCGCGAATTTGCAAGAAGAGTGAGAATCCGCCGGAGCAAGCGTGATCTTAGTCATAGCCGTTCTAAGGGAACACATGCGACAGTTCGCCAGGAGGGCCTTACCTTTGCAAGTCATTCGCTCGCCCTTGGGGCCGCTGATGTCATCAGCTGTTCGGGACCGTAGCCCAAGAATGGCCTAGTGAATTCAGGATCGACTTTGGGGCAAGAGGTGGCGAACCGCTTGCAAGAGGTCGCTTTCGCTGTAGGGCTTGTTCAGGAAAAGAACGAGGGCGTCGTCCTTGTAGTGTTCGCGTACCGACGTCTCGGCAAAGCCGCTCGCGAAGATTATGGGCAACTCCGGATAGAATGCTCGTAGCTCGCTGGCCAACACATCGCCCCTGCGATCAGGGAGGCCCAAATCGATGACAGCCAGGTCAGCGCCCTGCATTAGTCGGATCTTGTCCAGCGCCTGCGATGCAGTTCTTGCTACCTCTGTTTTGTAGCCAGCCGCCCCCAGCTGCTCTAGCGCAAGGGTCTGTATGAGGATCTCATCCTCGACGAGGAGCACGCGCGGCGCATGCGTCCGGCTGTCGAGAACATCACGCAACCTTTCGGCAAGGGCCAGATACGTGAAGGGCTTGGTGATGAGCTGGACGCCCGGGTCGAGTCGACCCTCGTGCACGATTGCATTGCGCGCGTAGCCAGTTGTGAACAGGACTTTGAGGTCCGGGCGCAGCCGCCTAGCTTCCTCGGCAAGCTGGCGCCCGTTCATGCCTCCCGGCAAGCCCACGTCGGTGAAGAGTAGCTCGATTTCTTCGTGCACGCTAAGCAGCGCTAGGGCGGAGGCGCCGTCCGGAGCGTCAATCACCTTATAGCCCAGCTCAGTGATGACCTCTTTCGAGTATTCGCGCACATCTTGCTCATCTTCGACCACGAGCACGGTCTCGGTGCCCTGAACCATTTCACCTTTATGGGACGGAGCGTCATCGCGCTCGACGTCGCCTTGCAATCTGGGCAAATAGACCTTGACAGTCGTTCCTTCGCCGGGCTCGGAGTAGATCTTGACGTGCCCGCCGGACTGCTTAACGAAGCCATAGACTTGGGACAGACCCAACCCGGTGCCTTGCCCCGCTTCCTTGGTGGTGAAGAACGGTTCGAAAACCCGCTGCATGATCTCTCGTGTCATGCCGGTCCCAGTATCGCTGACGCAAATCACGACATATTGGCCAGGGATTACTTCGGCTTGCTGGGCCGCGTAATGTTCGTCTAGGTACGCGTTTGCCGTTTCGATTGTGAGTTTTCCGCCCTTCGGCATCGCGTCACGCGCATTCACGGCAAGATTGAGGATCGCCATTTCCAGCTGGTTTGCGTCGATGAGGGCACGCCAGAGCCCTCCGGCCAAAACGGTCTCAACGGCGATCTGCTCACCCAACGTGCGCCTCAATAGATCGGAGATGCCCGTTACCAGGCGACCCACGTCCACGGGCTTTGGATCGAGCGGCTGCCGACGCGAGAAGGCGAGCAATCTTTGGGTCAATGCCGCCGCGCGCTGGGCGCCGCGCGTGGCGTTGGCGGCTGCCCGTCTCATTCTCGATATGTCCGGGCGCTCCTCCGATAGGATGCGTCCCATAGTATCAAGATTGCCGAGAATGATCGTCAGCAAATTGTTGAAGTCATGCGCTACACCGCCCGTGAGCTGGCCGATACTTTCCATCTTCTGCGATTGGGCGAGCAGCTCCTGCGCCTGTCTCAGTTCCTCCTCGGACTTCTTCCGCTCACTGATGTCGCGCGTAATCTTGGCAAACCCGACGAGCTGCCCGCTTTCGTCATGCACTGGATTAATGACAACGCTCGCCCAGAACGTCGACCCGTCCTTCCTAACACGCAGGCCTTCGGTCTCAAATTTCCCCGTGGCGGCAGCCGTTGCTAGGCCCTTCTGAGGGATGCCTCGAAGGCGATCCTCTTCCGTGTAAAAGATGCTGAAGTGCTTACCGACGATCTCCGACGCAGCGTAGCCTTTGATCCGCTGGGCGCCCGGAAGCCAATTCGTGACCACACCACTATCGTCGAGCATAAACAGGGCATAGTCGACGACGTTGTTCACGAGAAGGCGAAAGCGTCCTTCGGCGAGTTGACGCTCAAGGGATTCCCGCCTCAGCCTCTCGTGGGATTTCTCGAGCTCAAGGGTCCTCTTTTGAACTTCATTCTCGAGCTCGTTACGGAGTCGAGCCTGTAACTCCCGGGCCTCAACGATGTCCTGGATGTCGGTGCACGTTCCGAACCACTGAATGGTGTACTCACCATCGCGTATGGGAGTCGCTCGAGCTTTGAACCAGCGATATTCGCCGTCGTAACGTCGAATGCGGAAGTCAATATCATAGGGGTGTTCGCCGCGTACGGCGCCCAACCAGTGTTGAAGGACGCGCGCCCTATCGTCGGGATGGACCGACAGCTCCAGCCAGTTGAGCTGAAGCTGCTTCTCTTCTGGAGTGCCGGTAAAGTCCACCCATTGTCGGCTTAGATGGCTGCAATCGCCGTTCGGGTTACAGATCCAGACGAGCTGAGGGAGTGTCTCTATGATGGTTCGATAGAACTCGCGTTCATCTATACGAGGCGACATGGATGCTCTTCCCGCCACTGATACGTAGCCTGAACGACCGAACCCAATAGCTAGATCCATCGCAACAAAATAGCGAAAGTACAGAATGAGACAACTCGGGCCTCGTGCGGCGTTGGCAATGGACGGGGTCCGCTAAGCGCAGTCACCTGCTACCGACGGTTCTGGTGGCCGAGCTCAACGGCACGCGGGGCGAATCAATACCGGGGCTAGTGTCGGACCGACAGCGACAGTTTAGCTCAACGGGAGCTATAAGGCGGCCGCGCACGAGAGCTGGAACGCTGGGATATCGTTGCGCGTGAGTTGGTAGCCTGCTCCAACTCCGGCAGAATCGACGGGCGGCAAATCGATTAAGGTGCAGCTGCAATTCGAATTGACGAGCATATAAGAGCCTGGGGCGGCATTGGCCGCACGGGACCACGGCACTCTCCAAGGGCCTCGGCTGGGAAGCCAGTGGATGTCGCTACACTTGGCCGCTACGGGCTCATCTCGACGTCATCTGGCACATCCGTCACGCGCATGGTGAGCAAGTCGATCGTGTCCCGGCGTAGGGGGATCATGCTCGCCCCTTCACCGAGGGTCAGCATTGGCTCACAATAGTTCGACGCCGCGACCACGTCACCAGCTTACGCTCGCCATCATCAGCAAGCCGGGATCACCGGCGCCAGCCCACGGGGAAAGATCGCCGGCCGCGGGGCGAAGGCGGTGGCGCGGTTGTCGCCAACCCGGAACATGGCCATGACCTCGCTGCGCGAGCGCGTCCTGCGAGTAGAGATTGTACATAGCTGGTCGTGAGCTCCCCTCGGTTCAGGTCGGCGTCGGGGTTTAGCGCCGGAAAACGGCCATAGTGCGGGTATTCAGACTGCGGCACGGCGCATGCAACGCAGACTTCGGGCGGGCCGGTGAGGATTCGCCATCTGATCGCTGAGGGCAAGCTCATCTGGACTACTGCCGGTCCTGCGGGCACGAGCGCGAGCTCGCCCCGAAACCGCTGGGCCTGCCGCCCGACCTGCCCGTGCCCCACGCCGGTAGCCGCCTCGTCTGCTCGGCCTGCGGTGACCGGAAGATTACCACCCGCCCGGAGCTCTACCCCGACGGCCTGGCGCCGATCCGCAAGAAGTTTCGCGGGGCGCGGGCGGAATAGGCCGGGCTGCCAGTCGGAAAACGCCACAATTGCAGACCGATGAGGCAGCGGAGCGCGTCGTCATCAGCCGACGTACTTAAGCGCTCATGATGCTAAGCTGGTTAAGCGCGAGAGCTCCTCCCACTCGCTGATTTCACCCCGCATCGCGTCGAGCTTCTGGTCGACCAGCCCCAGCGCGTCGTCGCCCAAGAACAGCCGTACCGGCGGGTTCGCGGCATCGATTAGCACGAGCAACGCCTGCGCGGCCTTGGCCGGATCGCCCGGTTGGTTGCCGCTCTTGGCCTGTCGCGCGGCGCGGATCGGGTCCATGACCGCGTCATAGTCGGCGATGCTGCGCGGCGTGCGATCCATCGAGCGTCCGGCCCAATCCGTGCGGAATTGGCCGGGAGCGAGCGCCGTCACCCGAATTCCAAAGCCTGCCACTTCCTTGCCGAGCGCTTCGGAGATGCCTTCAAGCGCGAATTTGCTCCCGCAGTAGAAGGTGATCCCGGGCATGGTGATGAAGCCGCCCATGGACGTGACGTTGATGATATGGCCGCGACGCCGCTCGCGCATGCCCGGCAGCACCGCCTTGATCATCGCGACGGGCCCGAAGACGTTGGCGGCGAACTGGCGCTGGAGATCGTCCATGGAGGACTCCTCCAGCACGCCCTCATGGCCATAACCAGCGTTGTTCACCAGCACGTCGATTGGCCCCGCCTGCCGTTCGGCCGCGGCGACAGCCGCCGGGATCTCGTCGAAATGGGTCACGTCCAGTAAGAGAGGGTGGGCGCGATTCGGCGCGAGCGCAGCGAAGGTCTCAGCGTCGCTCTCCCGCCGCACGGTGCCGATCACATGATGGCCCGCTTCAAGCGCACCGATGGCGAATGCTCGCCCCAGCCCGGAGCTGACACCGGTGATGAGGAATGTCTTAGAGGTGGAAGTCATGGTTCAACTCCGGGCTATGATTGAAATTATATCATGATATAGATACTGCATGGCACCAAACAAGACCAAGGTTGCTCCGACCGCCACTCGGGGTGAGCCGCTTCGCCAGCGTGTGATCGATGCGGCGGAACGACTGCTCCGACGGGGTAAGGCCGATTTCTCGATGCGCGACCTCGCCACCGAAGCCGGAGTCAGTTTCGCGACGCCGTTCAATCAGTTCGGGAGCAAGGCCGCGATCATGCTGGCCCTTTCGGAGCGGCGGATCGATACAATGGCCCAGCGCTTTGCTGGGATGTCACTGCCTGACGATGCCGCCGGCCGCGTGCTGTTGGCCATCGATACTGCGGTCGAGGTGATGCTGGAGCAGCGGGAGAT
>Ga0164243_10005280_pt1 | contig 19789 bp, 15 predicted proteins | sample OricompcompostOP_FD_108781 | JGI IMG/M metagenome (GOLD analysis project Ga0164243, IMG submission 108781) | Organic Plus compost microbial communities from Emeryville, California, USA - Original compost - Organic plus compost (OP) | ecosystem: Engineered > Solid waste > Mixed feedstock >... | reverse complement strand
GACCGCGCGAACACCTCCGGCTGACGCGCCATGGCTCACCTCCACCGGCAAGCCTCGCGATCAGCAGCCCAGATGTCCACGCGACACGATTACAACGCCAACCTTCCTTGGCGAGGCACTAGCCCGCGGCGCCGGATTTGCGCGCCGCGGCCTTGACGGCGTCCGCCACCGCGGGCGCGACCGCCGAGTCGAACACGCTCGGCACGATGTACGACGCGTTGAGCCGGTCATCCACCACGTCCGCGATCGCGTTGGCCGCCGCGATCAGCATGTCGTCGGTGATCTCGTGCGCCTGCGCGTCGAGCAGGCCGCGGAACACCCCGGGGAAGGCGAGCACGTTGTTGATCTGGTTCGGGTAGTCGCTGCGCCCGGTGGCCACGACCGCGGCGTGCTGCTGCGCCTCGATCGGGTCGATCTCCGGGTCCGGGTTGGCCAGTGCGAACACCACCGCGTCATCGGCCATGGTGGCGACCTGCTCCGCCCCGAACAGGTTGGGCGCCGACACGCCGATGAACACGTCCGCACCGACGAGCGCGTCGTGCAGGGTGCCGGACACGTTGTCCTTGTTGGTGTTCCCCGCCAGCCAGCGCAGATTCTCGTCCAGATCGGACCGTCCGTGGTGGACGATCCCGTTGATGTCGGCGGCGATGATGTCGCCCGGCTTCTTGTGCATCAGCAGGCGCATGATCGCCGAACCCGCCGCACCCGCGCCGCTGACGACGATCTTGCAGTCCTCGATCTCCTTGCCGACGACGCGCAACGCGTTGCGCAGCGCGGCCACCACGACGATCGCGGTGCCGTGCTGGTCGTCGTGGAACACCGGGATGTCGAGCTGCTCCCGCAGCCGCTGCTCGATCTCGAAGCAGCGCGGCGCCGCGATGTCCTCCAGGTTGATCCCGGCGTACACCGGCGCAAGCGCCTTGACCGTGCGGATGATCTCCTCGGTGTCCTGGGTGTCCAGGCACACCGGCCACGCGTCGACGTCGGCGAACTTCTTGAACAGCGCCGCCTTGCCCTCCATGACCGGCAGCGCCGCCGACGGCCCGATGTTGCCGAGTCCGAGCACCGCCGAACCGTCGGTGACCACGGCCACCGTGTTGCGCTTGATGGTCAGGCGCCGCGCGTCGGCCGGGTTGGCCGCGATCGCCTGGCACACCCGCGCCACACCCGGCGTGTACGCCCGGGACAGGTCGTCGCGGTTGCGCAGCTGCACCTTCGGCGACACCGACAGCTTGCCGCCGAGGTGCATGAGGAACGTGCGGTCGGACACCTTCCGCACCCGGACGCCCGGCAGCGCGTCGAGCGCCTCGGTCACGACGTCGACGTGGTCGGCGTTGGAGACGTTCGCCGTGATGTCGACGACGATCGCGTCCGAGTGGGATTCGACGACGTCGAACGCGGTCAGCACGCCACCGACCCGGCCCACCGCCGAAGTGAGGTCGCCCGCGGCGCTCGCCGACGGCGGAGCTTCGACGCGGACGGTGATCGAATACCCGGGGCCGGGAACCGGCACGACGGTTACCCCCTGCTGTCTACTTGTTGATCTCGGTTTCCGGGTGCACGTACGGCACGGTGTCGAGGGGGAACGTCACGTTCCCGTACGGGGACAGCGCCCCCTGACGGTCCGAGGAGAGCTCGGTGACCGGGTGCTCCCCGTCCGGCAGATGCGGCCAGGTCGGGTCGATGCGATCGCTCTTCTTGTCCTTGTCGCCCTTCGCCACTTCGTCCTCCCGAGGGGTTGCGCACCTTCGGTGTTAGTTTGCCTCACAGCCGCACGAACACGATGGTCAGGGCGGGTATCCTCACTGTGATGCCCGCGACCTCCCTGGCGGACTGGCTGCGCGCCGCGTCCGACGACGAGCTGGCCGCGCTGCTGCGGGTCCGCCGTGACCTGGCGACTCCGCCGCCCTCCGACAGCACCGTGCTGGCCACGCGCGCCGGCACGGCCGGATCCGTCGCCAGGGCCATGGAGGACCTGGACACGTTCACGCTGTCGGTGCTCGACGCCCTGCTCATCGCCGACGCCGACACCGAAGCCGTCCCGCTGTCGCGGATCGCCGAGCTCATCGGGGCCGACCCACGCCCCGGCGTCGAGCGGCTGCGCGCCCGGGTGCTGGCCTGGGGCGGCGACGACGCCGTCCGCGTCCTGCCCGCCACCCGCGAGCTCGCGGGGCCGTTCCCCGCCGGGCTGGGCGAGTCCGTGCCCGATCTCGACGTGGAGGCCGCGCTCGCCGAGGTCGGCGACGACGAGCGCGGGCTGCTCGGCGCGCTCGCCGCGGGCCCGCCGATCGGGCGCACCCGCGACGCGAGCGCCGAACCGTCGCTGGCCGACGGGGCCACGGCGGTGCAGAAGCTGTTCGCACGCGGGTTGCTGCTGCGCCGCGACGACGAGACCGTCGAGCTGCCCCGCGAGGTCGCGATCGCGCTGCGCGGCGGCCGGGTGTGCTCACCGAAGGCGCTGCACGAGCCCGAACTGCCCACCACCCGGCACCAGCAGTCCACAGTGGATGAGGCCGCGGCGGGCGAGGGGATGGAGTTCCTGCGGCAGGTCGAGGCGCTGCTCACGCAGTGGTCCGACCAACCGCCGCCGGTGCTGAAGGCCGGCGGGCTCGGTGTCCGTGAGCTGCGCAAACTCGCGCGCGAGCTGGATGTGGACGACACCCGGGCGACGCTGGTGGCCGAGCTGGCCGCGGGCGCCGGTCTGGTCGCCGACAGCCAGAGCACCACCCCGGAGTGGGTGCCGACCACCCTGGCCGACTCGTGGTTGGCGTCCGAGCCGGCGCAGCGGTGGGTCGTCCTCGCCGAGGCGTGGCTGGACCTGCCCCGCCTGCCCGGCCTGGCCGGCCTGCGCGACGCGAAGGACAAGCCGCTCGCGCCGCTGTCGGACGACCTGCGGCGACCGCTCGCGCCGACGGTACGCAGGCGCGTGCTGGGCGCGCTGGCCGAGCTGCCCGGCGGGGCGGGTGTGCACGGCGCCGACGACCTGGTCGAGCTGCTCGCGTGGCGGGCGCCGCGGCGCGGCGGGCGGTTGCGAGACGAAACGGTGCGCTGGACGTTCGCCGAGGCCGCGGCGCTCGGCGTCATCGCGATGGGCGCGCTCACCACCGCGTCGGCGGCGCTGGTGGAGGGCGACCGCTCGGCCGCGCTGAACGCCGTCCACGACGCGATGCCCAAGCCGATCGGGTACGTGCTGGTCCAGGCCGACCTGACGGTGGTGGCGCCCGGGCCGCTGGAGATGGACCTGGCCACGGAGATCGCGGCGGTCGCCGATGTCGAATCCGCCGGGCACGCCACGGTGTACCGCGTCACGGAGGCGTCGGTGCGCCGGGCCCTCGACACCGGGCGGACCGCCGACGAGCTGCACGAGCTGTTCCGCAAGCGGTCGGCCACCGACGTGCCGCAGTCGCTGAGCTACCTCATCGACGACGTGGCGCGGCGGCACGGGCGGTTGCGCGGCGGGGCGGCGGGATCGTTCCTGCGGTGCGACGACGAGGTGCTGCTCGCCGAGGTGCTCGGCAATCCCGCGGCCACCGAGTACGAGCTGCGCAAGATCGCACCGACGGTGCTGATCAGCCCGTACCCGCTGGCCGAGGTGCTGGACGGGCTGCGGGCCGCCGGTTTCGCCCCCGCCGCGGAGGGGCCGGACGGCCGGGTGGTGGACCTGCGCCCGTCCGGGCGGCGGATCCCGGCGCGGCCGCGGTCGGCGCGGCGGGTGCTCCCCGAGACCACGCTGAACGACGAGCAGGCCGCGTCGGTGGTCGCGCACATCAGGGCGGGCGACCGCGCGGCGGCGAGCCGCAAGGGAGCCGCGGTGCGGTTGCCGGGCGGGGGCGGCGGCTCGGACACGGCAGCCACGATGGCGCTGCTGGCCCGCGCCCACCGCGAGCGGCGCGAGGTGTGGATCGGGTACGTGGACGCGCACGGCACCGCCAGCCAGCGGATCGTGACGCCGGCCCACGTGGGCGGCGGAGTGCTGACCAGCACCGAGGACGAACGCTACCCGCTGCACCGCATCACGTCGGCCGCCCTCGTGGACGACTGAGCGCGCCGGTGGCGCGCACCGGCCGCGGCGCGGGGCAGCGCGTGCGGCGCGGGCGCGGCAGCGCGGGCGCGCATGAGCGCGCCGGCTCCGGCCGCGGCGCGTGGGCGACGAAGCGTGGGCGGCACCGTGGTGCGCGGCGCGTGGGCGGCGGCGCGCGGCAGCGCGTGCGCGCATGAGCGCGCCGGCTCCGGCCGCGGCGCGGGGCGGCCGGAGCCGCCGTGGTGCGTGGCGGGTGGGCGACGAAGCGTGCGTGGCACCGTGGTGGGCGGCGGCGTGCGGCGGCGTGGTGCACGGGCGACGAAGCGTGGGCGGCGCCGCGCGTAGTGCGCGGGGCGGCACCGGGCGTGGGGCGCGGCGGCGCACTGGCACGACTCGGCGCGCTGAGACGGCCCGACCGGGCATGGCCCGCGCCCGGCCCGGGCGGCCGCGGGACAGGGTGGCGGGGCAGCGACGTAACGCGGGGCGCTAAGCGGGCCCAAGCACACCCCGATCCACGGCGGCGGCGCGCCGGCACGACTCCCCGCGGCGGCACAGCTCCGCACAGCGGCACGGCCCGACCGAGCACGACGCGCAGCGGGGCCGGCGGCGCGTGGGCACGGCAGCTCCGGCGACGGCGCACGGCGGCTGCGGCGGCGGCGCGCTACCACGACTCCCCCCGGCGGCACAGCTCCGCACAGCGGCACGGCCCGACCGAGCACGACGCGCAGCGGGGCCGGCGGCGCGGCGGCTCCGGCGGCGGCGCGCTACCACGGCTCGGCGCGGCGGCACGACTCCACGCGGCCGCCCGGCCCGCACCCGGCCCGGGCGGCCGCGGGACAGGGTGGCGGGGCAGCGACGTAACGCGGGGCCCACAGACCAAAGGCACCCCCGACACGGCCCGCGCGGCGGCCGCGCAACGCCTGGCACCCATCCGGCTGCCCCTCGCAGCAGAACCCGGCCAGCGCGAACGGCCGCCCAACGTGGACCGACGTCGGCGGCACCCCGGCTCGCGCCCGCGCGGTGACGGGCCCGACTGCGGCGACAGCGCCGCGGGCGCCCACCCAACGCACGGGACACCGCCCGGCGCGGCACGACGGCGACGAGACACAGCAGCGGCAGCTTCCGAGGGACCTCACAAGCCGCCGACCTGCTCAGAGCCGGCGCAGCCCCTGCAGCACCCGGTCCATGAACTCGCGCGACGAGCGGTCCCCGAAGGAGAGCCCGGACTGGTGGATCATCACCAGCCCATCGTTGTCCAGGTCGCTGACCAGCACCTTCACCACGTTCAGCGGCAGGCTCAGGTACGCCGCGATCTCCGCGATCGACCGCGGCTCGCAGCACAGGCCGCAGATTCGCCGGTACTGCACGCCACTGACGGCCTGCGGCAGACGCGCCCGCTCGGTGGTCGACACCAGCGCCTCGAGCGCCAGGTCGTAGTCGGGACAGGTGCGGCCGCCGGTCCTGGCGTACGGGCGCATGATCATCCGCGGCCGGACCGACGTCGTGGTGCCGCGAGTCTGCTCGGGCGGCACCGGGCCCGGCCTGCCCGCACCGTCAGCGGGCCGGGTGGGACCGGGGACGTCGGTGACCGGCGCGGCACGGCGGTGCGACCCGCCACGAGCGGCACGCGCCCGTCCCGGCTCGGCCACCTGGGCGCCCACCGGCACCTGGCGGACAGCGCTGCGCACCGGCAGCACCACCGGCTTCCCCGTCAGCACGAACCGCGCGGGCGAGTCCAGCCCCTCGCGGTCGGTGCCCTCGTGCAACCGATCCCACGCGTCTGTTCCCAGCGGACGTCCCTTCATCGGCTACCGCACGCCACCCTGGAGCCTGCTGCGCAGCTCCGGCGTCATCTGCATGCCGACGCGATCCACCAACAACGTCATCTCGTAAGCCACCGTCCCGATGTCGCAGTTCGGCGCGCCCAGCACCGCGAGACACGACCCGTCGGAGATCGACATCAGGAACAGGTAACCCCGCTCCATCTCGACCACCGTCTGGTTGACGTACCCGGCCTCGAAACACCGAGCAGCACCGGACGTCAGGCTCACCAGGCCGGAGGCGACCGCGGCGAGCTGGTCCGCGCGGTCCTGCGGCAGCCCCTCCGAGCCGGCCAGCAACAGGCCGTCGGCGGAGACGACGACGGCGTGCGCCGCGCCCGGGACCCGTCGCACGAAGTCGGTGATCAGCCAGCCGAAGCCGAAGCCGCCCGGCTGCTGTGCCGATGCCGTCATGTGCCTCCTCACCGGTCGAGCCTGTTTTGCGATTATTCCGACCAGGGTATTGCCGGCCCCGGCACCGGTTGCCCGCCGCCCGGGGGCATCTCACACCGATTCACCCGTCCGGCGGGTAATCCGGTCACCCCGGCTGCAGCGCCCGGTCCCGGTTGATCGCGTACTCCACCACCGTGATCAGCACCTGCTTGGCGGAGTCCCGCTCCCGCGCGTCGCACGCGATGATCGGTACCGACTCGGAGATCGTGAGGGCGTCCCGCACGTCGTCGATCTGGTGGTGCAGCAGCCGGTCGAAGCAGTTGATCGCGACGATGTAGGGCAGGTTCCGGTTCTCGAAGAAGTCGATCGACGGGAACGCGTCGGACAGCCTGCGCGTGTCGACCAGCACCACCGCGCCGATCGCACCGACCGCCAGGTCGTCCCACATGAACCAGAACCGGTGCTGCCCTGGCGTGCCGAAGACGTAGAGCACGAGGTCGTCGTCGAGCGAGAGACGACCGAAGTCCATCGCGACCGTCGTGGTCGCCTTGTTCGGGGTCGCCGAGACGTCGTCGACGGACACGCTGGCCTCGGTCATGACCGCCTCGGTGGTCAGCGGGTCGATCTCCGACACCGCGCGGACGAGCGTCGTCTTACCCGCACCGAAGCCGCCGGCGACCACGATCTTGGCCGACTGCGTCGGTCCGTCCGCGGCCGACGTGTTCGCGTCGGAGTCAAATTCTCCGAAGCCCACTGAGCACCCTCTCCATGAACTCGATACTGGGACGGTCGCCGACGACCGACGTCGTGGAATGGATCATCACCAAACCCTGCTCGACCACGTCGCCGATCAGCACGCGGGCCACGCCGAGCGGCAGGCGCAGGTACGCCGCCACTTCCGCGACCGACCGCGTGTCCAGGCACAGGCCGCAGATCGACCGGTGCTCGGGCACGCGCACCCGTTCGAGCGCCCGCCCGCGTTCACTCGTCGACACGAGCGCCTCGATCGCCAGATCGTAGCTGGGCCGCGTCCGGCCGCGCGTCCGGAAGTACGGCCGCACCAGACCCGACGACGTCTCCTCCGCCGCGGCTCCCCCGACCGGTGCGGGCAGCGACGGGAAACTCGGGTGGCTCTCGGCCGCGGGCTGCGGCGGCAGCTCACCCGCCGGGGCCAGCGGTCCGTTGTGGTCCCCGAACAGCTCGGCGGCCGGGCCGGACATCAGCCGGTCTTGCGAAAGGCCGGGGTACTCGGTCGCCTCGTAGCCCGGGGAATCGTCGGCGTCGCTCAGGGAACTGGACTGCGGCTTCTCGCCGCCGGAGGCCCGGCGCAGGCGCCAGGCGCGGTCGACCCTGGCCCGGAACGCGCTCCAGTCCTCGGTCCGCGCCACCCGGTCGTCGTCCGACCAGGCTCCGGTGTCGTCGTCCAGCCGGCCCGAGCCAACGCCCGTCGGCTGCCCACCGTTCACTGCAGTCCCTCTCGTGCCCGGCGCGCTCAACCGCGCGCGGCTCCTTGGAGCTGTGCCCGCATCTCGGGCGTCATCTGCTGACCGACCCGATCCACCAGAAGCGTCATTTCGTACACCACGAGGCCGATGTCGCTGTCCGGGGACCCGAGCACGGCCAGGCAAGAACCGTCCGAGACCGACATGAGGAACAGGAACCCGTTGGCCATCTCGATCACGGTCTGCGCCACGGGTCCGCCCTCGAACACCTTCGACGCGCCGCGCGCGAGGCTGGTCAGCCCCGAGGCGACCGCGGCCAGCTGGTCGGCCCGGTCCTTGGGCAGCCCCCGGGAGGCGGCCAGCAGCAACCCGTCCGCCGACACCACGACGGCGTGCGCGGCGCCAGGCACCCGGTGCACGAAGTCCGTGATCAGCCACGCGAAACCGTTCCGCGGCGCCTGCGGCGTCGAGCCTCCCGGCTGAAGCGATCCCGCCCGTGTCACTCCTCACTCCTCACTGCCGTGCCCGGCGAGGTGGTTCCCCCGCCGCTCTCCTGCAGCGCGTGCCGACCACTCGTGTAGCCGCGCTGGAAGCTCGCCATTCGTTCGCGTGCCGCCTCCGCTGATCGGGCCAGCGCGCCCTGCCCCGGCCTGCTCACCGTGGTGTCGGTGAACGCGTCGGTGTCGCCGGTCGGGATCGACCCCGGGACGAGGTGGGCGTTGGGCACCCGCTTCGGCAGACCTGCCGGGGTGATCTCCTCCTCCCGCGACTCGAGCAGCGACTGCGCGGCGCGCCAGCCGTCGTCGGACACACTGTGCCAAAGATCGCCGGATTTGTCGTCAGCCGACGGGACCTCCGGCGCGGGGGCGGCGCCGGTGTCCTCGTCGAGGTCGCCGCCGACCACGTCGGGCTCCTCCCCCTCCTCGCTGAACCATCGCGACACCACCGACTGGTAGATCGGCAGCCGCTTGGTGGGCACGTCGTCGTCGAACGGGTTGTCCGCGGGTGGCAGCGATTCCTCCGCCGGTTGCGGCGTGGGCGGCTCGGCCACCGGGACGTACTGCGGCTCGCGCTTCGGCAGCGCCAGGCTGCCGAAGCGGCCCGGCCCGTTCCCGCCCGCCTGCCCGTTCTCGTGCACGTGCGCGTCCGGCTGCTGGACCTGCTCGCCCGGCGGTGTCTGTGGCGCCTGCGGTGTCTGGGGTGTCTGCGGTGTCTGGGGTGTCTGGGCGGGCGGTTGCGCCGGGCGCGGTTTGCCGCGGCTGAGGAACGCCGCGTCGGAGGATCCCGCCACCAGGTCGTCCAGGCTGATCGGCTGGTCGAGCGCCCGCAGCGTGCCGGTCTGGGTCTGCTCGCGCACCTCCTCCGGACCGGCCTGCTCGCGGGTGGCGAGGTTGGCGGGCGTGCGCTGCGCGGGCACCGGCGGCAGGCTCGGCGAGGAGACCTCCGCAGGCCGTGGAGGTGGTTCCGGCGTGACCTGACCGAGCAGGTCCGGCGGCACGACCACACGGGCGATCACGCCGCCCTCGATGTCCTCGTTCTCGCGCAGCCGCACCTCGATGCCCTGCCGCTTGGCCAGCCGCGCGACCACGTACAGCCCCATCCGCCGCGTCACCGACACGTCCAGGTCCGGCGGATCGGCGAGGCGCTTGTTCGCCTCGGTGATCTGCTCGGTGGACATCCCGACACCCCGGTCGGTGATCTGGATGGCGAGGGCCTTCTTCCGCGTCACCACCGCGCGCACGCTGACCTTCGTCTCCGGTTCGGAGAAGTAGGTCGCGTTGTCCAGCAGTTCGGCGAGCAGGTGCACGAGGTCGTGCACGGACGGTCCGCGCACCGCGACGTCCGGGATCGAACCGACGTCGACCCGCGCGTACTGCTCGATCTCCGACACCGAGGCGCCGATGACATCGGCCGCGGAGACCGGCTTGGGCACCGACTTGCTCAGCCCGGCGCCGGAGAGCACCAGCAGGCTCTCGCCGTTGCGGCGCAGCCGGGTGGCCAGGTGGTCCAGCTCGAACAGGCTCGCGAGGTGGTCCGGGTCCTGCTCGTCGGCCTCCAGCCGGTCGATCACGGCGAGCTGGCGCTCCACGAGCCGCTGCGAACGCCGGGAGAGGTTGACGAAGATGCCGTTGACGTTGTCCCGCAGCAGTGCCTGCTCGGCGGCGAGCCGGACGGCCTGCCCGTGCACCACGTCGAACGAGCGGGCCACCTGCCCGATCTCCTCGGTGGTGTGAACCGGCACCGGCGCGATCGCCTTCGCGGCGGCCGCGGTCGGATCGGCCTCGCGCATGATCCGCTCGACCGCGTCCGGCAGGTGCACCTCGGCGACCTGCAACGCGTTGCTGCGCAGGGTGCGCAGCGGCCGGATCAGGGAGCGGGCCACGACGTACATCAGCGCGAGCACGATCAACAGCCCGGCGAGGATGATCGCGATCGTGATCAACAGGCTTTGCTGCTGGGAACTGATCAGCGTGCCGGTGTAGGCCGAGGCGTCCGCCAGCAGGCGGTCCTGCACCTCGTTGATCAGGCCGAGGGTGTCCGATGAGGACTGTGCGACGGCGGTGGGGTCGATGGCCAGCGCGAGCGGCGGGTTCGCCTGCGCGCGCAGCAGGGCCAGCTGCTGCAGCGTGAACCGCTGCGAGACCTGCGGCCCCGCCATGGTCGTGGAGTAGTCCAGTTGGGCCTGCGGGGTGGCGACGGCGTTGAAGCGGTCGATCGCGGCCACCAGGTTGGACTGCGCGGTCGTCAGGTTCTTCAGCTCGGCCGGGTCGAACTGGCCGCGGATGGCGGCGCTGCGCAGGTACGAGTTCTGCTGCGCGGAGTACTCCTTGGCGTCGGCCAGGAAACCGAGCGCCTGGTGGCGGTCCTGCAGGCCCTGGTCGGTCACGTCGGCATCGAACTCGGCCGCGATCAGCTGGAGCGCGTCGATGACCCCGGTGTAGCCGGCCTGCGCGGCCAGGCTCGGGAAGTCCGCGGCGCCCGCCGACGAGCGCAGCCTGCTCAACCCGTCGAGCCGGGCCAGCCCCTGCTGGTACCGGGCCGAGGTGGCGTCGTCGCTGATCTCGCTGACGTCGGAGACGGCCCCGCGCACGGTGTCGGCGGCGTTCTCCGCGACGCTGATCGCGCTGTCCAGTTCGGACCGATCCGCGGGGCGGCCCGAGGCGATCCACGCCGACATCGCATCCCGCTCACGCTGCAGGGCGTCGACCTCGGCCGCGACCTTCTGGCTGAGCTCGATGCGCTGCTCGGCGTTCTGGTAGACGGTCATCGTGGCGAAGCTGTCGTAGACGCGCAGGCCCGCCAGCGACAGCGCCGCCGCGGTCGGCACCGCGACCACCGCCGCGATCTTGGCGGTGACGCGCCAGTTCGCCAGACCCCGGACGCGTCGCCCGGAGCCGCCATCGGCCGATGCTCCGATCGCGTTGTCCTGCGCACCAGTTTCGTTACTCTGTGCGACAGGCGACTCCGCCGGGGACACTGCCTTGCGACCGCGCTCCCCGCTCGTTGGCTGGGGCACCGAGGACTTCCTTCCCGGTTCGTGCTGTCCAGTTTCCGCGTTTTCGCTCTCGGGTCCCACGCCGTGGGAACCAGGACGTGAATGGTTAACGCTGGGCCACCCGATTGGGGGTAGAGGCTATCGGCTGCCGGGACGAAAAGGAAGCCGCGCAGAAGCCTCTCACCACGAACTTTGCCCGTCACCCCGGTGACGAATTCTCACCAACTGTCCCAATGGAAGGAGGAACGCGCATCACGCTGCGTGTATCCCTTTCCCGACCCGGCAGTGTTACTTGTGTCACTATCCGCGGACTGGGAAGTGGGTGTGACATCGGCGGGGTGAATGTCTCACGAACCGCGCACCGACCTCACAAGGTCTTGACGCGAGCGTCGGACCTGCACAATCCTTCGCGGAAGCTCGTGATCTACTCCCACCCGTTCGGGTGCCCCTTGCGTCACCGAGAGTAGATAGCGGCGACAGGCTCACGGCCAGGAGGGACCCCGCACACGATGACGGCTTCACCACGGCGATCACGCTTCGCCGCCCTGCTCACGGCGGTCGCGCTGGGCGCGGCCACCGCTTGCTCCGCCAGCGGCGGTGCGGTGCCCGACGACAGCGGCGCGGGCCAGGAGCAGAGTCTGCTCGACCGCGCCCCGGTGGCCACCGAGGCCGACCTCGCGGCCAGCCCCACCGCACAGGCGATCAAGCAGCGCGGACAGATCCTCATCGGCAGCCAGCTGGACACCCCGCTGCTCTCGCAGCAGAACCCGACCACCGGCCAGACCGAGGGGTTCGACGCGATCCTCGGCAGACTGCTCGCGAAGTACATCCTGGGCAGGCCCAACACCAAGATCGTCAACTCGACCTCGCAGATCCGCGAGGCGCTCCTGCAGAACAGCACCGTCGACGTCGTGCTGCACACCTACTCGATCACGCCGACCCGCGCGGAGAAGGTGTCGTTCGCGGGTCCCTACTTCGTGTCCGGCCCCGCGATCATGGGGCGCAAGGGCGACTCGAGCGTCACGAAACCGCAGGACCTCAAGGGCAAGAAGGTGTTGGCGGTGACGAACTCGACCGGCGCCGCGATGATCGAGCAGTACGAACCGGCGCAGATCATCACGCTCAGCACGAACTCCGAATGCATGGCCGCGCTGGAACAGGGCCGCGCCGATGCCTACGTCAACGATCTCACGCAGCTCGCGGGCAACGCGGTCACCAACGACAAGGTTCAGGTCAACAGCGGAACCTTCGGTCAGGACCCGTACGGCATCGGCATCCGGCACGGCGACGAGGCGTTCAAGCAGTTCCTCAACGACTGGCTGAAGAAGATCGAGGACGCGGGCCTGTGGCAGGAGGCGTACAAGCAGACGCTGGGCACGGTGATCCCGGGTGACGCGCCGACGCCGCCGTCGACGGGTTCCGTCCCCGGCTCGTGACCGGGTGGGCCGATCACCTCGGGAAATTCGCCGAAGGGGCGCTGAACACGGTCGAGCTCACCGTGTTCAGCGCCGGACTCGCGGCCGTTGTCGCCGTGGTGGTCACGACGTTCCGGATATGCCCGGTTCGCCCATTACGTGCTTTCGGCACGGCGTACGTGGAGTTGTTCCAGAACATTCCGCTCGCGGTGTGGCTGGTGCTGTTCGTATTCGCGTTGCCGGTGATCGGGCTCAAGTTCCCGTTGTTCCCGACCGCGGTGCTGGCGACCGGTTTGTACATGGCCTCGTATTACGCGGAAACGCTGCGGTCCGGCATCAACGGCATCGGCGCGGGTCAGGCCGAGGCGGCCCGGGCTCTCGGTCTCGGCTTCGGACAGTCACTGCGCTGCGTGATCCTGCCGCAGGCGCTGCGCACCATCATCCAGCCGCTCGGCAACGTGACGATCCAGTTGCTGATGAACACGGCACTCGCGGCCGCGGTCGGCGTGGTCGAGCTGACCGAGGCGACCAACCGGGTCAACCTCGTGCTGGCCGAACCGTTGCCGCTCTACATCGGCGCGGGCGTCTGCTACGCGGCACTGGCGCTGATCATCTCGTCCGTCGCCGGTCTGCTCGACCGCAAGCTGGTGCCGAGGTGAGCCGCTCATGACCTCGGTGCTCTTCGACGTCCCGGGACCGCGCGCCCGGCGGCGCACCCGCATCGCCACCGTCGTCGCGGTCCTGGTCGGCCTCGTGCTGTTCGCACTGGCCGTGCGGCAGTTCGCGATCAACGGCGAGCTCGCCGCGCAGCGCTGGACGCCGTACGCGTCGTGGCCAATGTGGCGCTACCTGCTGGGCGGGCTCGGGGGCACCGCGCTGGCCGCGGTCCTCGCCGTCGCCATCGCCATGTCGATCGGCCTGGTCGCCGCCTTCGGTCGCATCTCGCGGCACCTCGTCCTGCGCGCACCCTCGCGGGCCTACGTCGAGGTGGTGCGGATCATCCCGCTGCTGCTGCTCATCTACTTCGCGATGTTCGCGCTGCCGCGCTACGGCCTGGACCTGCCGCTGCTGTGGAAGCTCGTGCTGCCGATCGCGGTGTCCCGCGGCGCCCAGTTCGCCGAAATCTTCCGCAGCGGGTTCCGCTCACTGGAGGCGGGCCAGGGCGAGGCCGCCGCCGCGCTCGGGATGCGGCCGTACCAAGCGATGCTGCACGTGGTGTTCCCGCAGGCGATCCGCCGCGTCGTGCCCGCGTTGATCAGCCAGGGCGCCGGAGTGCTGAAGGACACCTCGCTCGGCATCGTCGTCAGCTACGCCGAACTCCTGCAAAGCGGCAAGGTGCTCGCCGGGTACAACCGGCTGCTGATCCAGACCTACCTGATCATCGCGTTGCTCTACTTCGTGATCAACTACGCCCTGTCGCGACTGGCGCGCAGCATCGAGGCCCGCCGGCACCAAACGGGCGGGCCGGCGCCGGTCAGCTCTCCGCCCCCCGCGCGTCGCGGGCTCGGGCGAAACCGTTCTGCAGCCGGGACATCCGATGACGCACCTCGTCGGGCTCGAGTGAGAGCGTAGACGTCTCGACCGGTTCGGGATGCCTGCGCACCTGCTGCGGGAAGATCGACGCCCGCCGTCCGGGCGGCTCGTCGTCGTCCGTCGCGGGCCACTCGGGTTCCTCGGGCCAGGCGGGTTCGCCCCCGTCCGGCGCCGAACGCCCGTGGTGGCTGATCGGCCAGTGCTCGCCGGTGGTGAACCACCGCGACAGCACCGCCTGGTAGGCGGGCAGCCGCTCGGTCGGCTCCTCGTCCTCCGCTGGGAAGGCGTCACCGTCCGCCGTCGGCCAGTCCACCTGGTCCGCCGCGGCGCGCGGGACGTCCTCCCGCACCACCGGAATGGCGACCGTGTCGTCCGGCTCCGGCGCGGGCTGGGGCGCGGGTTCCGGCAGCGGGACCGGGGCCGGCGAGGGCAGGCCGACCGGTACCGGCGGTTCCGGCGGCGTGGGCGGGGGCAGCGGCTCGGACGGCGCGACCCGTTCGACCAGTCTGGCGGGCACCACGACCGTCGCGACCAGGCCACGACCGTCCGCCGAGCGCAGCCGCACCCGGATGTCGTGCCGCTTGGCCAGGGTGGCGACGACGAACAGGCCCATCCGCCGCGACACCTCGACGTCCACCGCGGGCGGGTTCGCCAGCCGCCGGTTGACGCGGTCGATCTCCGGCTGCGGCATGCCCGCGCCCTGGTCCGTGATGTGCACGTGCCAGGAGCCGTCGTCGGCCAGCGAGCTCACCACCGTCACCGTCTTGTCCGGTGGGGAGTACAGCGTCGCGTTCTCCAGCAGCTCGGAGATGACGTGCACGACGTCGTTGCACGCCTCGCCGCGGACGGCGATCTCCGGCATCTCGGTCAGCTCGATGCGCTGGTAGTGCTCGACCTCGGACAGCGCGGCGCCGATGATCTCCTCGGCGGCGACCGGTTCGGCCTGCGCGTCGTTGAACTCGTGACCGGACAGCACCAGCAGGTTCTCGCTGTTGCGCCGCATCCGCGTGGCCAGGTGGTCCAGCTCGAACAAACCACCGAGTGTGTCCGGGTCCTGCTCGTCGGCCTCCATCCGGTCCAGCACACCGAGCTGGCGTTCCACGAGGTCCTGGCTGCGCTTGGACAGGTTCACGAACATCGCGTTGATGTTCTCCCGCAGCAGGGCCTGCTCACCGGCCAGCCGCACGGCTCGCCCGTGCACCGCGTCGAAGGCCCGAGCGACCTGGCCGACCTCCTCGCGGGTGAACACCGGCACGGGCGCGACCCCGCGGTGCGCAGCCATGAAGTCGGGGTGCGGGTCGGCGAGGATCTCGTCGACGGCGGCGGGCAGGCGGTGTTCGGCCACGTCGAACGCGGTGTTGCGGAGGGTCCGCAGCGGCCGCAGCAGCGACCGGCCGATCACCACGGCGAGCACGGCGCACAGCAGGAGCGCACCGAACACGGACGCGGCGTTGATGATGGCGGAGCGACGGGCGTCGGTGGCGAGCGCGTCACACCGGTCCTGCGTGCGCACCTGCAGCGACTGCTGGAGCTGGTAGGTGAGGTCGATGGTCGCGCTGATCGCCTGGTCCCACTCGCGGGAGTCCAGACCGGACAGGCTCTGCTCGTTCTCGGTGCGGGTGATCGCCTGTTCGAAAAGGTTGTTCGCGGTCTGCACGGCGGCGCCGGCGACGGTCTCCGCGTAGATCCGCTGCTCGGCGTCGGTGGCGAACTTCCGGTAGTCGTTCTGGGCGGCCGTCAGCTGCGCGTCCGCGCCGAGCAACGCGCGCAACCGGTCGTCGTCCACCTCGCCCTCGGCGAACGCCTGCCCGAGCACGGCCCGTTCGACCGACATCTGGTCCTTGATGCGAGCCAGCGCGTTGCCCGCCAGCCGCAGGCGCGCGACCTCGGCGTCGGCGATCTCGGCGACCGCTTGGTCGCAAAGATCGAGGATGCCGGAAATCAGGTCGCTGTAGGACGTGCGGACCGTGTTCGCGGAGGCGTCCGAGAACTCACCCGAGTAGCGCAGTCCGGGCAGCGCGTCGAGCCGTGACTGCGCCTCGCGCAGCTCGGCGGCGCTTGACGGGGACAGCATCGACTGCTGGGCGGCGAGGTTGTGCGCGAACGCGCCTGCCGCCTGGTCCACGCGGGTGCGCTGGTCGCGCACCTCGTCCAGCCCGGTGCGGCGCTGGCTCGCGACGTAGCGGACCGTCAGGTCGCGCTCCCGCTGCAGTTCGTTGACCACGGCGTTGACACCCGCGTCGACCCGGCTGTGGGCCGCGAGTTCGGCGAGCTGGTCGGCGTGCTGCAGATCGGTGCGCACGTGCAGGGTGATGAGCGCGAGCACCGTGAGCATCGGGATGAGCAGGACGGCGATCAGCTTGGTGCGCAGGCGCCAGTTCCGCAGCCGCCACCGGCTGCCTGCCCGGGTGTCCGGTCGCCGGTCCAGCGCCTCATCGCTGTCGGGACGCTTGTGCCGCCGGGCCACCTGACTTCCTTCTCTTGCCGTCGTCTCCGGTTTCGGATCGGCACCGGCCGGTCGTCAACCCCGGGTGAGGGTAGCGACCCCTGCCGCACAGGCCCCGCCCGCGCCGTTCGGGATGCGGTCCGTCGGCGATCGTATTGGCCGCGCCGCGCCGCTTCCACCCGCCTCCCGGAAACTTTCGCTCAGCGAGGGCGTGCACACAGCGGGTGCACGTCTCACCGCTTATCACTGCGTCCCCCTGGGATCTACCGCGCGCCGAGGTCACCGAACCCGGTCGCCAGCATCGCGAAAGCCTTTTCCCCGGCTGCCCGGGCCCGGGGCGCGACCTCATCGGCCGACCGGCCTGCCGCGACCGCCGCGTGGTTCTCCTGCGCCAGGGCCCACAGCACGCCACCGATGGCGGCCGCCGCGACCCGCGCCTCGACCGCGGGCATCCCGGCGGTGTCGACGAGCGCCTCCGCGAGGGCCGCGGCGCCTGCCTGGTTGAACTCCAGCATGCGCGCGCGCAGTGCGGGTGTGGTGAAGAGCATCCGGTAGAGCGCGAGGACCTCGGGCTCGTCGCAGAGGCCGGTGATCGGATCGTGCCGGTCGAGTCCGTCGAGGTGGTGGGCGCGCAGTGCGTCCAGCGGCGACTGGTCCGCGGGCCGCTCGCGGACCACGCGGGCGCTCTCCGTCTCGTGATCGGCGATGCGGTGCACCACCAGTGCTTCCTTGGTCGGGAAGTACGCGAAGAAGGTGCGGCGGGAGACCTCCGCGGCCTCCGCGATCCGATCGATCGGCACGTTGTCGTACCCGTGCTCGAGGAACAGCTCGATCGCCGCGTTGGAGATCGCCTCACGGGTGCGCTGCTTCTTCCGCTCGCGGAGTCCGGCGGGTTCGGTCACCACCCCAGACTAGCAAAATCCTTCACTTAGTATTACTCTGCACTCAGTATACTTTTGCACTGAGGAGGACTTGTGGACGTGGACGTCGTCATCGCCGGGGCGGGGCCGACCGGCTTGGCCCTGGCTCACGAGCTGGCACTCGCCGGGGTGCACGCCGTGGTGCTGGAACGTCTGGCGCAGCGCGTGGAGCAGACGAAGGGCGGGACCATCCAGCCCCGCACGGCCGAGCTGCTCGACGCCCGCGGCCTGCTCGACGCGGTGCTCGACCGCACGTACGAGCGCGCGCCGACGGGCGGGCACTTCGCGACGCTGCCGGTTGCGCTGGACCACTCGACCTGGCCGACCCGGCACCCGTTTCCGCTGCCGATCCGCCAGGACCTGTTCGAGGAGGTGTTGGAGCGGGCCGCGCTCGCGCGCGGCGCCGAGGTGCTGCGGGAGGCGCCCGTCACGGCGGTGGAGCAGGACGGCGAGGGCGTGACGGCGACGGCGGGCGGTCGCACGGTCCGCGCGCGCTACCTGGTGGCCGCCGACGGCGGGCACAGCACCGTGCGCAAGCTGCTCCGGCTGCCGTTCCCGGGCAGGCCCGGCACGTTCCAGGCGGCGCTCGCGGAGATCCGGCTCGCGTCGGTGTCCGAGCTCGTTCCGGAGCGGGCCGGGCACATCAGCGATCTCACCCGGGCGGCGGGCGGCTACTGGGCGATGCTCGTGCCCGTGGGCGGCGACCGGTACCGGTTCACGTTCGGCGCCGAGGACGAAGTGGCCGCGGGTGAGGTGACCGACGGGGAGGTCAGCACCGCTCTCGCCGCGGTGTACGGCGAGCGGACCCGGCTGGCGCAGGTGCTCGCCGCCTCGCGCTGGAGCGATGCGACCCGGCAGCTCGACCGGTACCGCCACGGCCGGATCCTGTTCGCGGGCGACGCCGCGCACATCCACCCGCCGCTCGGCGGTCAGGGCCTGAACCTCGGGGTGCAGGATGCGGTGAACCTGGGCTGGAAGCTGGCGGCGACCGTGCGAGGCTGGGCCCCGGACGACCTGCTGGACAGTTACCACCGGGAGCGGCACCCGGCGGCGGCGCGCGTGCTGCACCACACCGCGGCTCAGCGGGTGCTGGCGACACCGAAGCCGTCGCCGGACGTCGCCGCGTTGCGCGACATCGTCGTCGACCTGGTGCACCTGCCGGACACCAACCACCACCTCGCCGGGATGATGTCCGGTTTGGACGCTCCAGACCGGGTGCCGGACGCCGATCTGGTGATCGACGGCGCCACCACGCGCCTGTCCACGCTGCTGCGGCCGGGCCGCGGGCTGCTGCTCGACCTCAGCGGCGACCACCCGCTGCCCGCGGGCTGGGCGGACCGCGTCGACCGGGTCGTGGCGAAACCGGACGAGCAGCTCACCGAGGACGTACTGCTGATCCGCCCGGACGGGTGCCGCTGCTGGTCGCCGGGGGCTGGTCCGCTCGACGCGGCGTTGTCCCGCTGGTTCGGCCGCCCGAACGTCCAACACGGCCGCACCGGTGGCGACGCCGTATAAAGGAGTACGTGACCGATGGCCCGTTGATCGTCCAGTCCGACAAGACCGTGCTGCTCGAAGTCGACCACTCCATGGCCGACGACGCCCGGATCGCGATCGCACCGTTCGCCGAACTGGAACGGGCTCCCGAGCACGTGCACACCTACCGGATCACGCCGCTCGCGTTGTGGAACGCCCGTGCCGCGGGCCACGACGCCGAGCAGGTGGTCGACGCGCTGACCACCTACTCGCGGTTCCCGGTGCCGCAGCCCCTGCTGATCGACATCGTCGACACGATGGCGCGGTTCGGCAGGCTGCAGATCACGAACAACCCCGCCCACGGCCTGGTGATGACCACCACCGACCGCGCGGTGCTGGAAGAGGTGATGCGGCACAAGAAGATCAGCCCGATGCTGGGCGGCCGCATCGACGACGACACCGTCCTGGTACACCCGTCGGAGCGGGGCAGGCTCAAGCAGGCGCTGCTGAAGGTGGGCTGGCCCGCCGAGGACCTGGCGGGGTACGTCGACGGCGAGGCGCACCCGATCCAGCTGGCCGAGACGGGCTGGCACCTGCGCCACTACCAGCGGCAGGCGGCGGAGGCGTTCTGGGCGGGCGGTTCCGGCGTGGTGGTGCTGCCGTGCGGCGCGGGCAAGACGCTGGTGGGCGCGGCGGCCATGGCGCGAGCGCAGGCCACCACGCTGATCCTGGTGACGAACACGGTGGCGGGCAGGCAGTGGAAGCGCGAACTGGTGGCGCGCACGTCCCTCACCGAGGACGAGATCGGCGAGTACTCCGGGGAGAAGAAG
>Ga0164243_10005279_pt1 | contig 19791 bp, 14 predicted proteins | sample OricompcompostOP_FD_108781 | JGI IMG/M metagenome (GOLD analysis project Ga0164243, IMG submission 108781) | Organic Plus compost microbial communities from Emeryville, California, USA - Original compost - Organic plus compost (OP) | ecosystem: Engineered > Solid waste > Mixed feedstock >... | reverse complement strand
GGGGACACGGCCTAGGAGCCGCAAGCCCGGATGTACGGTTGCAATCTGGTCTGTTCGCTATGTTGCTTGGGTGCTTGGCAAGCCCGGGGCGTCCATGTACGCCTCAAAGCCGAGTGGAGCGGATACCGTAGGTAGGCCCGAACGGGCCGGACGAGGTGAGCGAACACGATGTCCGGCGCCCGCGCGCCGGACCGGCTTTGTGAAGCCCTCACGGCCCGATTGCCTCGGCTCGACGTCCAATAAATACACCGGCCCCACACCTACCGGCAACTGCAAATTAACAGCACGATCAAGCCGCCGTCATCACCACCATGATCTCCGCATCGCGCGCGCTCAATGACAGGTATATGTGTCCTTGACCGCTATCAAAATACGCCGACTCATGTTTATTGAGCGTCAGGTTCTCACCCGACTCGAAACAGATACGGACTTTGCCAGACAAGACCACGATGAATTCCTGGCCAGCATGTCGGATGAAGCCGTCAAAATCGTCGATGCTGCGAGCCATGATGCGCCCGTACATGGGCGTCATGGTGCGCTGCGGATAGTCGCCGGCGAGCAAGCGATAGCTATAGTTGCCCGTATCGTAGTCGGGAGACTGGGTGGTCGAGGCTCGCGTTGGAACGGTGCCATGGTGCGCGTCCGGGTCGGACAATAGCTGAGAGATGTCAATGTTCAGCGCACGCGCGACGGCAGTGAATTTCTCGTAGCTGACAGAAACCTGGCCCAATTCCATCTTGGACAAGGTGGACAGGGCCACGCCCGAGACGGTGGACAATTGCTTCAGTGTCAGTGCACAGGCTTTGCGGGCGGCACGCAGCTGTTGACCCATGCGCACGCGCGCCGTATCCGGCGAAGAAGGGGCAGAGGGCTGAGTCAAGCGCGATACCTCGAAAATGTGCATCGCCCGTGGGGCGAGGCTATTTAGGAACGCCGGCGGGATGGTGGGCCGCGCTACATGCTACGCAAAACCCCTTCGGCACCGTATAAGGTAACTACTGATTGACTGTAATTTTGTCACATAAGAGAATTCTCTTAAATGAGAATTTTGGAAGCGCTGCACCGCTATGAACGAATCTGATGTGTTTGACTTTGCCGTGATCGGTGGCGGAATCGCCGGGGCCTCGGTGGCTTACCGGCTATCCCGCCACGCCCGGGTGGTGGTGCTGGAGCGTGAGGAACAGCCTGGCTACCATTCCACTGGCCGTTCGGCTGCCATGTTCATGGAGGCCTACGGGACGCCGCAGATCCAGGCCTTGACGCGTGCCAGCCGGGCGTTTTACGAGCGGCCGCCCGAGGGGTTTGCCGAACATCCGATTCTGTCGCCTCGCGGGTGTCTGTACCTGGGCAAGACTGGCCAGGAAGCGTTGCTGCAACAGGTCTACGAGGAAACCGTCAAGGCCGCACCCAACGTCAGTCTCATCAGTGTCGACGACGCGATGTCGCGAGTGCCGTGTTTACGCGCGGATCGCTTGATCGGTGCCATGTTCGAGCCCGAAGCGCAGGATCTGGACGTGCACGGATTGCATCAAGGATTCCTGAGGGCCATGCGTCAGCAGGACGGAGTGCTGCGTTGCAGGGCGGAGGTGGCCTCTGCAGTGCGGGATGCGGGACATTGGACCTTGACGCTGGCCGATGGGCAGACGGTACGTGCGGCGCACGTGGTCAATGCCGCGGGTGCATGGGCAGATCACGTGGCAGCTCATTTCGGTGTGCAGCCTATCGGGTTGGAGCCACGCCGACGCACGGCATTTACCTTTGCGGGTCCAGAGGGCGTCGATTGTTCACAGTGGCCCACCGTGTCCGATCTGGACGAGCAGTTTTATTTCAAGCCGGATGCCGGGCAACTGCTGGGTTCGCCAGCGAATGCCGATCCGGTGACGGCCCACGACGTCATGCCTGAGGAACTGGATGTGGCGACAGGCATCTATCACATCGAAGAGGCCACCACACTCACGATTCGACGCCCGCGTCATACCTGGGCCGGACTGCGTTCGTTCGTCCGTGATGGCGATCTGGTCGTCGGGTGGGACGACGCAGTGCCCGGATTTTTCTGGTTGGCCGCGCAAGGCGGCTACGGCATTCAATCGGCTGCCGGGGTATCCGAGCTGGCGGCGGCGTTGCTGTTGAACCAGCCGGTGCCTGATACTTTATTGGCGCACGGCGTACAGGCCGAGGTCATTGCACCTACGCGTCTGCGTTGATTCTTAAATAAGCCCGCCGACACGCGGCTGATCAAGCACAAGGGGAAACCATGAAGACCTTATCAACGATGTGTGGCGCAGTGGCCATCGGCGTGGCGTCGATGGCCGTCACCTCCGTCAGCGTGGCAGCATATCCCGAGCGGCCCATTCAGTTGATCATTCCCTATTCGCCAGGTGGCGCTGGCGATGTGGCCGGCCGTATTCTGGCCAAGGCGATGACCGACGCATTGAAGCAGACGGTCGTCGTGGAAAACAAGGCGGGCGCAGGCACGATTCTCGGTGCGCAGTATGTCGCTAAAGCGAGCCCGGATGGCTATACGCTGCTGCTGAGTTCCGGGACGACGTTCACTATCAATCCCGCGATTTATCCTTCGTTGCCTTATTCCCCCAAAGAGGATTTTGTGCCTTTGGGTGTTCTCGGGCGAACGGCCATGGCGATCGTCGCGAACCCGAAAACACCGTACTCCAATCTGGCTGATCTGGTGGGCGCCGCAAAGGCCAAGCCGGACAGTATCGCCTATGCATCTTTCGGTATCGGGACGGTATCGCATTTTGTGGCCGAGCAGTTTCAAGAGGCTGCGGGCATCAAGATGATGCATATCCCCTACAAAGGCAGCGCGCCCGGGATGACGGATTTGATCGGCGGTCAGGTGCCGGTGATGTTTGACACGGTGGTGGCCGCTATGCCGCAGGTGAAGGCAGGAAAAATTAAGGCACTGGCCGTGACAACGGCAAAGCGTTCGAGCTTCTTGCCCGATGTGCCCACATTGGCGGAAAGCGGATATCCTGGTTTTAATGTGGATACGTGGATCGCTTTGTTCGGCCCGAAAGGCCTGCCTGAAGACGTGCAGCATACTTTGAGTCAGGCAATGGAAGCCGCGCTGAAAGATCCCGCCACGCTGGATCAGTTGCGCGCGGCCGGCGTGGAGGCCTCATTCGAATCTGCCGACTCGTTGCGCAAGACGATCGCAGAAGAGACTCCGCGTTTTGCGGAGATCGCCAAGCGCGCCAATATTCAGGCGCAGTGAGTACCGGTTATGCCATCGAATGTTGTGACGCCTGAGTTTTTACAAGCATTGCGCAATGCCGAACCTGTTCTGTGGTTACGTCCCGGGCCCGAGGATTGCCGCGTGGATGCGCCCGCTGAGACAGGATTGACGACGGATCAGATTGCGGCTGCGCAGGCACGGTTTGATCGATTTGCGCCGTTGCTGGCGGAGCTCTTTCCCGAGTTGCAGGACAGCGGCGGAGTGATCGAGTCGCCGTTGTCGCGTACGCCGAAAATGCAGGCGGCTTTGGGTTTGCCCGAGGCGCAGGGAACATTGTGGATCAAGTCTGATCATGCGTTGCCGGTGGCCGGGTCGATCAAGGCGCGCGGCGGCATTCACGAAGTGCTGGAATTTGCCGAGTCCGTCGCGTTGCGCGAGGGGCTGATTCAATCCGGCGATGATTACCGGAAATTGGCTACGCCGACCGCGCGGACATGCTTCGCCCGTTATCAAGTTGCGGTGGGGTCCACTGGCAATCTGGGACTGTCGATTGGCGTGATGGCATCTGCCTTGGGTTTCCGTGCCGCAGTGCATATGTCTGCGGACGCAAAGGCCTGGAAAAAAGCCCGCTTGCGGGCGCGTGGCGTCGAGGTCGTCGAGCACAGCGGCGATTACGAGCGCGCTGTTGCTGCGGGCCGGGTCCAGGTACAGGCTGATCCTCAGGGCTATTTTGTCGATGATGAGCGTTCGGCGTCTCTGTTTATGGGGTATGCCGCTGCGGCCTTGCATTTGCGTGCACAGCTTGAGGCGGCGCTGATTCGCGTAGACGCGCAGCATCCCCTATTCGTTTATCTGCCCTGCGGCGTAGGCGGCGCGCCTGGCGGGATTGCCTATGGTCTGAGGCAGGTGTTGGGCGAGCATGTGCATTGTTTCTTTGCCGAGCCCGTGCAATCGCCGTGTTTTCTGGTGCGCATGATGGCAGGCCATGGGCAATTGCCTGGTCTGCCGGCAGCGCCTTCGGTGTATGACGTGGGCCTGCATAATCGCACCGAGGCCGATGGACTGGCCGTGCCCCGTGCGTCTGAACTGGCGTACAGCGCGGTAGGAGGCATGCTGTCCGGAGTCTATACGGTGGCGGATCAGACCTTGTTTGACGACTTGATTCGGCTGCACGATACCGAAGGCATACGGATTGAACCGTCCGCGGCGGCAGGCTTCAGCGGCCCCCGGCATATCTGCCTGAGCACAGCGGGTCAGGCCTACCTGGCCGAGCACGGTTTGTTGGCGCAGATGCCGCAATCAACACATCTGGTATGGACCACCGGCGGGCTGTTTGTGCCCGACGAAGAGTATGCGCATTTCCTGAATCGCCGTTGATTCACCATCGGAGCAATGCATGAAAAAAGCTTTACTGGCGATGAGTCTCGCCATGTCTTGCATGGCAGTAGGCATGACAGCTGCCGTGGCACAAGAGCCTTATCCCTCTCGTCCCATTACGCTGGTCGTGCCATTCCCGCCGGGCGGCTCTACCGATACGATGGGCCGGGTCATGGCCAAGGCCCTGGGCGATGTGCTGGAGCAGAGCGTCGTGGTAGAAAACAAGGGCGGTGCGGGAACGGTGATTGGCGCCAGCTATGTGGCCAAGGCCGCCCCGGATGGGTACACCTTGTTGGTCAGCTCTGGCACGACGTTCACGGTCAATCCCGCGATTCGTGCCAATATGCCCTACGATCCGGTCAAGAGTTTCGAGCCGTTGGGCATCGTGGGGCGAACGGGCCTGGTGTTGTTGGCGAATCCCAAGGTGCCCGTGCATAACCTGAAAGAGTTCGTGGCGTATGTGAAAGACCCCGCGAACAAGCAGCCGCCTTATGGTTCGTACGGCACCGGCACTACGTCGCAATTTGTCGGCGAGGCGTTCTTGGCCGAGGCCGGATTGCAGATGGCGCACATTCCCTATAAAGGCAGTGCGCCGGCGATGACGGATTTGATCGGCGGGCAGATCCCCTTCACGTTCGATACAGTGTCGGCTGCGATTCCGCAGGTCAAGCAGGGAACCGTGCGGGCGATTGCATTGTCCAGCCCGAAGCGTTCCAAGTTTTTTCCGGACCTTCCTACGTTTGTAGAACAGGGGTATGCTGGACCCGAGATGGATACGTGGTTCATGGTGGTTGCGCCGCGAGGCTTGCCGGCAGAGGTCAAGACCAAGCTGGAATCTGCGCTGCGGACCGCGGTGGCGAACCCAGAGGTTCAGAAGAATCTGGAGGCCCAAGGGTTCGAGCCGGACTACGGCAGTGCTGCCGATGGCGAAGCACTGATTCAAAAAGAATTGCCGATCATGCGCGACATTGCGGAGCGCGCTCACATCAAGCTTGATTAAGGTTTTCTCATGGCACTGGATGATTCCCTGGTTTCTCTTTCGGCCGTTACGCTGCGGCAAATGATAGGCGCGCGACAGTTGTCGCCGGTCGAGTTGCTGGAGGCCTGCATCGCCCGTATCGAAGCGGTGAACCCGTACGTCAATGCGGTGACGGCCAAAGCCTATGCGCGTGCCCGCGAAGAGGCTCGCGCCGCCGAGCGCGCGGTAATGGCGGGCGACATGCTGGGCTTGCTGCACGGTCTGCCGATGGGGGTGAAAGACCTGGAGCCCACGGCGGGACTGCTGACGACGTTTGGTTCGCCGATTTATCGGGATCATGTGCCGGACCAGGATGTTGAGCTGGTTGCGCGTTTGCGCCGTGCAGGCGCCATCGTGACGGCGAAGACCAACGTGCCCGAGATGGGTGCGGGCGCGAACTCGCGCAACGTGGTATGGGGTGCGACGGGGAACCCATTCAACCCGAATCTCAATGCGGGTGGGTCCTCGGGCGGATCCGCCGCGGCGTTGGCATGCGACATGTTGCCGGTCTGCACGGGCTCGGATACGGGCGGATCATTGCGTATTCCCGCTGCCAAGTGCGGTGTGGTGGGATTCCGTCCCTCGCCTGGCGTGGTGCCTAGCGTGCGCAAGTTGCTGGGCTGGACGCCGATTTCAGTCGTGGGCCCGATGGGGCGCACCGTGGAAGAGGCTTGCCTGCAAATGGCGGCCTCGGCGGGGATGGACGCGGGGGATCCTTTGAGCTATCCGCTGGATCCGTTGTCGTTCCTGCGTCCGGAGTCGGTCGACTTGGGCTCGTTGCGCGTGGCGTATACCGAGGATTTCGGCGTATGTGCAGTGGATGATGGCATTCGCGCTACGTTCCGTACCAAGATCGCAGCGATGAAGCATTTGTTCGCAGCCTGCGATCCGATCGAGTTGGACCTGGGCGATGCTCATCGTTGTTTTGATGTGTTGCGCGCGGAAGCATTCGTAGCTGGGATGCGCGAGGCATACGAACGGGACCCCGCCAGCCTGGGCCCAAATCCCCGGGCGAACTATGAGATGGGCGCAGCGATGAGCCTGAAGGACAGCGCGTGGGCGCAAGCCGAGCAGACGCGTATCCTGAAGCGTTTCCAAGAGGTTTACGCCGACTATGATCTGATCTTGTCGCCGACCACGCCAGTTTCACCGTTCCCGTGGACCAGCCTGTACGCAGATACGATCAACGGTGAAAAGCAGGAGAACTACTACCGTTGGCTGGCGCTGACGTATGTGGTGACCCTGACCACACATCCTGCCTTGTCCTTGCCTTGCGGCCTGGACGGACATGGAATGCCGTTTGGTTTGCAGATCGTGGGTCCGTTCCGTGGCGATCGCGAGGTGCTGGGGGCGTCGTACGCGATGGAGCAGGCGTTCTCGCGCATCGAGGCGCTGCGTCGCCCGCGTCCGAATCTGGCGGCATTGCAGGTTGCCGAGCCAGCCTTGACGTCGATTGTGACGGCGCCGCCGGTGTTGGATGGACAGGGGCAGGGCGGGGCTGTATCGGCGGTGTGATGGTTTTTTGGGAAGGTGCAGGTCGAAGGTGTGGCTTAGTGAAGGCGGGACGGGTTCTTGAGACGTTTGCCGCGGCCGGGCAGGTGCGGCGGGTTGGCCCGGTCCGCTGACTCGCCCCCTGAACGGGGGCTCGGCCTACGTCCGTGCATGATCGGCGGGCCGGGGGGCAAACTCGCTTCGCTCCAACATGGCCCCCGGACTTCCCCCGCCGATGATGCAGGGACTGGGCAGCTCCCAACAGGCCCACCCGCCGCACCTGCCCAGCCGCGGCAAACTCAGGCCCCGGAGGACTCGGATCACGATCCTGAGTTTGAGCCGCTGACGTCGACTTCGGGTTGTACCGACATGCCTACGCGCAGCAGGCTGGTGTTTTCTTGGTGAGGATCCAGCGCAATGCGCACGGGCAGGCGTTGCACGATTTTGGTGAAGTTGCCTGTCGCGTTGTGGGGCGCGATGGCGGAATAGCTGACGCCGCTGGCGGGACCTACGCTTTGCACTTTGCCGGAGAACGTTTGTCCGGGCAGCGCGTCGACAGTCAGGGTGACAGGTTGGCCTGCGCGCATCTTTGCCAGCTGGGTTTCGCGGAAGTTGGCCTCCACATAGATGTCCGCCAACGGAACCACGGTGACGAGGGCCTCTCCGATTTTGGCGAAATTGCCGACTCGGATGTTTTTGTGGCCGATCACGCCCGAGATCGGGGCCACGATATGGGTATAGGACAGGTTGAGTTCGGCTTGCGCGACAGCCGCTTTGGCTTGTTCGACGGCAGCGGCCGCGCGTTGCAGATCGGCTTGCAAAATGGTGAGGCGTTCGGTTTCCGCTTGATGAATGGCGCGGTTCTTCTCGTGCTGGGCTTCTTGTACGCGCAGACGTGCCTGGGCCTGCTGGCGCGCTTGAATGGTGCCTGAGCCATCTGCGGCCAGGCTGCTATACCGATTGAAATCGGCGCGAGCCAGTTTGAGATTGGCTTGGTCGGCGTTTAATGTGGCGCTGGCTTGGTGGATGACCGATTGTTGTACGGTGGCTTGTGCTTTTAATGCGTCGGCACTGGCTTGTGCGCTGGCGAGTGTGGCCTTGGCACTGCGCACCGCCAGTTCGTAATCGCGATCGTCAATGCGTGCGAGTAATTGGCCGGCTTTGACGGTCTCGTTTTCTTCGACCAGGACGTGGGTGACCAGACCTGCAACCTGAGGGGCGACTGAAGTGATATCGGCTCGGATATAGGCATCGTCCGTTGATTGAGACGAGGCGGAGGCCTCGGGGCGATTGATCACGATGGCCGCGATGGCGGCAGCGGCAATCAATATGCCGCCCGATACGAATTTGGTTTTTTTGCTCAATGCCATGATGGTTCTCAGTGCTTTGAATCAGTGTTTCGGGTGCATCGCCGCGGTCGGCGAGGGGATGTATTGGAGGGCGAAGACCAACGGGATCAGGATGGCTGCGAAGGCAGCCAACGCCCAATAAGCGTCGGCGATGGACAGCACGGCCGCTTGGCCTGCGATAGTGGATGCCAAATCAGCCGGTGCTGGAGCCTGCGCCCGAGCGGCATGATCCAGCAGCATTTCGCTATGAAAGCGCGTGCGTAGTTCGATCAACCGACTGATTGCCGCGGAACCCGCCAATGTTCCCAAGGCACGCAACAGATTGACCATGCCCGAGACATAGGGGCCTTCCATCGGTTGAACTACGCTGGTCGATAGGAACAGCAACGCCACGACCGCCAAGGGTTGGCCGATGGCTTGCAGGCTCTGCGCCCACATGAATTCCGTCCACATCCATTCGGAGGTCAGGTGTGCGCCTATCACGCAGGACAAGGACAGACATGCCAGCCCCAGGGCCATGACGGCTCGGGCGTCTACCCATCTGCGATACAGCAGCAACGACACGGCAGGAGCAACGATGAGCTGGGGCAGCCCGATCATCAAGCCGATGGGGGCGCTTTGCTGTGCGCGATAGTCCCATGTATGGCCCAGGTGCAGGGACGGCAGCAATGAGCCGGACAGGAAAATGACCAACAGGGAAAAGAAAATCGTGAAGCCCAATCCCAGGTTGCGCCGGCTCAGCAACTGCAGTTTGATGAATGGTGCGGGATGGTGCCATTCCGTGAACAAGTAGTATGCGACTAGCAGCAGGCCTACGACGAGGCAGGTGCTGATCAGCGGGGAAGCAAACCATTCGAGCCGGTTGCCCTGATCCAGGCCGACTGCCACGAGCGCCAAGCCGAGGGCGCCGAAAATCAATCCGAACCAGTTCGCCTGGCCGAAGCGCTCGGGCTTGGGCATGTCTTGCGGTACGCCCCAGGCGACTAATAGGCCGGCGATCAGGCCTGCGGGAATGACTTGCCAATACACCATCCGCAAATCGAGCAATTGATCAGTCCATAGTCCGGCCAACCACGTAGACACATTGGGCGCGAAGGTCGCTGTCATCGAGTACAGCGCCAGCGCATATAACCGGATCGATGGCGGCAGGAATCGCAGCGCTGCCATCATCAACAAGGGGATCAAGGCACCGGCGGTCAAGCCCTGCAGAGCACGCAGGATCAGCAGCAAGCTCATGTCTTGCACGAACGGCAGCACGCAGGCAATCGCGCTGCAGGTGCCGAGCATCATCAGATGAAAACGGCGCAGACTTAGCGTGATCGCAAACCAGCCGGCGATCGGCATGGCGAGCAGCTCGCCCGCGCTATAGACGGTGGTGATCCAGGAGCCGTCGTCCAGGCCAAAGCCGCTGGCACCGCGCAGATCGGCCAGGGTCAGTGATCCTACTCGATTGTTGATGCCCGCGATCATGGCGGCCAGGAATATGCCGGTCAATCCGGCCGCCAGGCGTGGAGTGAGCGCGTTTGCGTTGTGGCTAGCCGTGGCTGGGGTGTTGTTGGAGGGGGACGAGTTGGCGGTCGCTGATGGGGCTGCACCGGCCGCGGCCTCGGTAATTGTCGGCGTGCTGGTCGAGGTTGCAGTGTTAGCCGTCGATGGGCGGGTCGCGGCCGGAACGCTGGCCGTTGCCGCAGTATTGAGGGTGACCGTTGCCGAGGTCATGACTGCGCCTCTGCTTGCGGCGCCCAGCCGCCTCCCAGGGCCTTGTAGAGATAGACAATCGCCACGGCACTGCCTGTGGTGGCATTGCTGAGTTCCAATTCGCTGGCCAGGAGATTGCGCTGAGCCGTCAGTACTGTGACGTAATCTGTCGCCCCGGCACGGTAAGCGCTTTCTGCTGCGTCCAGCGCCTCCCGGCTCTCGGTCATGGCACGCTGCAACGCGGTCTGACGCTGTTGCTGCGCGACCAGGGCGTTGAAGGCATTGTCGACTTCGTGCCAGGCTTGCAGTACGGTCTGGCGATAGGTAACGGCGGCCTCTTTCTGTTTCAGCTCGGTTAATTCCAGTGTGCGCGTCAGGCGGCCACCCTCGAAGATCGGCAAATGAATGGTCGGGCCGATAGCGAAATTGGTAGAGCTCCACAAACCCAGGTCATCACGTTCGAACGCCTGTGTGCCAAAGCTGCCGATGAGAGAAATACGGGGATAGAAATCGGCCTTGGCCACGCCGATTGCGGCAGTGGCCGCGTGCAGATTGGCCTGGGCGCGCTGGATGTCGGGACGGCGCAGGGCCAGTTCCGAGGGCAGCCCGACAGGCAACTGTACGGCTGCATCGGGCAGGACGTGGGTCTTTTCCAACTGCGTATCCAGGCTGCGGGGCGGCTCGCCCACCAGCAGCGCCAGCGCATTGAGCAAGACATTCTGCTCATCGCGCAATTGAGGAATCAACGCGTCAACGGACGCTTGTTGCGATAAGGACGAGGCAACGTCGAAACGCGTCGCGACACCGTTTTTCTGACGGCTCTGCGTCAGCTTCACGAGATGGGTCGCGATATCCTGGTTTTGCAGCGCAATGGCCAGGCGCGTCTGTACGCCGCGCAGCGCGAGATACTGCCGGGCGATTTCCGCAGACAGGGACACCTGGACGCCGCGTTCTTCGTAGATAGAGGCCTCGAGCGAGGCGAGGGACTGTTCGCGTTGCCGGCGCAGCCGGCCCCAGATATCGATTTCCCAACTGGCATCAAAACCTGCCTGCCATAGGTCGGTGGCAGCGGTGGGAGACCCCAGCGCGACCATCGGCCCGTTTTCGCTCAACGCCTGGCGGGTCACGCTGGCGTCCAGCCCGATGCGCGGAAACAGGCTGGACATGACGATGCCGGATCGCGCGCGGCTTTGCTGTACACGCAGCGCGGCCGCCTGGACGTCGAGATTGCCTTCCCAGGCGCGAGCGATCAGGCTGTCCAGCACGGGATCATTCAGCAAGCGCCACCAATCCCGGGGCACGGGATCCGCCGATAATGCCTGGTGGGCTTGCCCCTCCTTGGGCTGGAGTTGCATGCCGTCAAGCGCCGCCTGAGGGGCCTGGAAGTCCGGGCCAACGGCGCAGCCAGCAAGCAGCGCCAAGGCCAGGATGGGCGCCGCGCGGCTGCCGAAATAGGTGACGATAGACATGGGATGAGCCGTACGAAAACTTTTGCGGATTGAACTAAACCTCTCGGTACAGTATGGTATTCTCTGCTCAGAGACAGGTCAACCATTTTTGAACCGAACGGTACACACGCCCAATGAAAAAGACCGATCACCCATCTGAATCCACATCGGGTCAGTACAGGAGCGCTGGGGTTGCACGCGTGACAAGCGGTGCACAGTCCGGTTCCGGTAGTGATCCCAAGCTCTCGGAGTCGTCACCTTGTCCGACGGGTAAGGCATTGGCGGTACTTGATGCGGCGCGCGATGTTTTCCTGACGCACGGTTTTTCCGCGGCGACGACGGACATGATTCAACAGGCCGCGGGTGTGTCCAAGGCCACGGTTTATGCCCACTACCCGACAAAAGAGGCCCTGTTTGCGGCCGTGATCGAAAGGCAATGCGCCATGCACATGGATGCGCTCCGAGCCGGGCGGTCGGTGTCAGGAGGCATCCAGGCGGTTTTGGCCGAAATGGCAAATGCGTACCTGGATTTTGGATTGGCGCCGTCTGGCTTGGCTTTGTTTCGCGTGGCGGCGGCGGAAGCGATCCGTTTTCCCGAGCTGGCACGCACGTTTTACGAGAAAGGCCCCAAGGTCTATTGCACAATCGTGGCCGAACACCTGGAACGGGCCGTGCAGGCCAAAGAGTTGGATCTGGGAACAATGACTACCCAAGAGGCCGCTGCGGTGTTTTTCAGCCTGGTCCGTGGCCATATCCAGCTGCAAAGCCTGCTGTTGTCCGATCGCCCCGCGACAGCGGCCCAGCGCAAGCGCTGGGCCAATCTGGCGTTAGAGACGTTTTTCAAGGCGTTTGGGACGCGCTAGCCACAGTCGAAGTCGCATCGGCGCCGCCGCCCAGCACCTTGTAGAGCGTGACGCGATTGATGGCCTCGCTTAGCTGCAACGTGATCAATGTCTGCTGTGCGCTGTATAGCGTGCGTTGAGAGACCAAAGTTTCCAAGTAACTGTCTACGCCATTGCGGTACAGGGCATCGGCGAGCGTGTAGCTGCGTTGGTTTGCTGCGACCTGAGCGCGTTGTGCATCGAGTTGCTCATCGATGTTGTTGCGCGCGACTAGGGCATCGGCGACTTCGCTGAACGCAGTCTGGATGGCTTTTTCATATTCGGCCACGGTGACTTCTTTTTGAATCTTGGCGGAATCGAGCGAGGCTCGCAGCGATCCGGCATTAAAGATCGGGATGGAAATGCTGGGCGCGAACGACCAGGTGCGGGTGCCGGCGTCAAACAGGCTGGACAACGCGTCGCTGCTGCGTCCTGTTGCGGCGGTCAATGAGATCGTAGGAAAAAATGCCGCCCGTGCTGCGCCGATATCGGCGTTTGCCGCTTTCAATGAGTGCTCTGCGTACAGCACGTCGGGGCGTTGCAAGAGCACCTCTGACGACAGGTTGGCCGGCAGGGGAGCGAGCGCGACGGCTTCGCGGTCGGTGGGGACTGGAAGCAGATCATCGCCGACGGGGGAGCCTACGACCAGATCCAAAGCGTTGCGCGCCTGTTCCAATGACGTGGTGTAGCTGGCGACATCGGCGCGGGCGCTTTCTACACTGCCTTGTACTTCGGATAAGTCTACGCCGGACGCGATGCCCAGCGCGTGTTTGCTCTCTGTGAGCTTCAAGGTGGCGCGTTGGCTTTCCAAGGTCTCCCTGGCCAGCGCCAGTTGTTCTTGATACGCGGCGATGGTGAGCCAATCGCCTGCGACCTCGGCGACCAGGCTCATGCGCGTGCTGCGTTGCGTTTGCTCGGTTGCGAGATAGGTTTCGAGCGCCTCGTCGGTTAGGCTGCGAATGCGTCCAAAGAGGTCCAGTTCCCAACTGCTGAATCCGACTTCGGCGCTGACACTGCGGCCGACTTGCGAACTGCCTGTGCCTGTGCTGGCGGCGCTGGTGCGTGCTGCGTTATAGCTGCCGGAGGCCTGCACCGAGGGAAACAGATCGGATCGTTGGATGCGGTAGGTGGCGCGTGCTTTCTCGATGTTCAGCACCGCGACGCGCAGGTCGCGGTTGTTCTCCAATGCGGTGGCGATGACCTTTTGCAGGCGTGCATCGAGAAAGACTTTGCGCCAGTCCAGGTCCGCGACGGGTGTGGCATCAGCGACGCCAGCCGTGGCGCCGCGAAACTGCGTGGGCACCGGCGATGCCGGACGTTCATAATCGGGAGCCATGCTGACGCAGCCGCTCAAGGCGAGCGCGCACACGAGGGGGATCAGTTTCAGGGGCAAGGACTTCATGGGTTGACCTCGTTATGGTTGGCGGTGTCGCCGTGCTGGGTCGGTGCCGAGGCGTCAACCGATTTGGGTTTGCCTGGGAACACGGTACGTACTACTACGTAGAAGAGAGGAACAAAGAAAATACCCAACACGGTGGATGCCAGTGTGCCGCCCAGTACGCCGGTACCCAGCGAGTGGCGGCCGCCCGAGCCTGCGCCTGTGCTGATGACCAGAGGCAGCACGCCGAGCATGAACGCCAGAGACGTCATGAGGATAGGACGCAAACGTTGCTGGGCAGCTTCCAAAGTTGCTGCAATCAAGGATTTGCCTTGTTCTTCGAGTTCCTTTGCGAACTCGACGATCAAGATGCCGTTCTTGGCGGCCAGCCCCACGGTGGCCAGTAAACCCACCTGGAAATACACGTCATTGCTCAGGCCGCGCAGGCTGGTCAGCAATAGCGCGCCTACGACACCGATGGGAACCGCCAGCATTACGGAGAAGGGAATGGACCAGCTTTCGTACAGGGCGGCCAGGCACAGGAATACGAACAACAGCGACACGGCATATAGCAGTGGGGCTTGAGATCCCGATTGTTGTTCCTGATACGACAGGCCTGACCACGAGTAACCGAAACCTGCGGGCAGCTGTTTGACGAGTTTGGTCATTTCCGTCATAGCGGTACCCGAACTGACGCCAGATGCTGCCTGTCCGGTAATCTCCATGGAGGCTGAACCATTGAATCGCGATAGCGAGGCGGGCGCGTATCCCCAGCTGCTGCTGGCGAACGCCGAGAATGGCACCATATCGTCGGCGCTATTGCGTACAGACCACCGGCCGATGTCATCTGGCAGCATGCGGGCCTCGGCTTCACCCTGAACGTAGACCTTCTTGATGCGTCCGCGATTGACGAAGTCGTTGACATAGGTGCTACCTACGGCGGTAGCGAGCGTACTGTTGATGTCGCTTTGCGACAGGCCGAGTGCGCCTGCTTTGGCGTCGTCGATCTTGACGTCAAAGGTGGGAGCGTCCTCTAGCGCCTGATAACGTACGGAGTCGAGTTTGTCGTTCTTGGCGGCCAGCGCGAGGAGTTGTTCGCGCGCCTGGACCAGGGCCTCGTGGCCAGCGCCACCGAGGTCTTGCAGTTCCATCGTGAAGCCCGCGCTCTGGCCCAGGCCGGGTATGCCTGAGGGCGCCATAGCAAAGATCTGCGCGTCGCGGAAACGCTTTGCCATTTCCATGCTGATGCGCATGCCCACCGTATTGGCGTCTGCCTCGCGTTCGTCCCAGTCTTTCAGGCGTACGAAACCCATCCCCGAGTTTTGCCCGCTGCCGCCGGTGCTGAAGCCCGCCACAGACATGATAGAGTCGGTTTCGGGCTGTTCCTTGATGTAGTCGGCAACCTGGTCCATGACTTTCAGCGTCTGTTGTTGCGTGGCCCCCGACGGCAGTTTCACCATGACCATCAGCATGCCCTGGTCTTCTTCGGGCAGGAACGACGTGGGCAAATGCCAGAACAAGCCGCCTGCGACGATCAGGATCGCCAGATAAATGATGCCGCCTGATTTGCGATGGCGGGTCATGAGACCGACACCCTTGTGATAGCGCTTGCCAGTGCGATCGAAGAGCGTGTTGAACCATTGGAAAAAGCGCCCCAACAGGCCTCTGCGGCTGACATGGCCGCCTTTTTCGATCGGCGTGAGCATCGTGGCGCAGAGCGCCGGGGTGAGGGTCATCGCAACCAGCACCGACAGGATCATGGCGGAGGCAATGGTCACCGAAAACTGGCGATAAATGGCGCCGGTGGAGCCGCCAAAGAACGCCATGGGCAAGAAGACGGCCGTGAGCACCAACGCGATGCCGATCAACGCGCCCGTGATCTGCCCCATGGATTTGCGCGTGGCCTCGCGTGGGCTGAGGCCTTCTTCGCTCATGATGCGTTCGACGTTCTCGACGACCACGATGGCATCATCCACCAACAACCCGATAGCCAGCACCATGGCGAACATGGATAGGGTATTGATGGAGTATCCGAGCAGGGCCAGAATCCCGAAAGTACCCATCAACACGACAGGCACCGCGATAGCGGGGATCAAGGTCACCCGCCAGTTCTGCAGGAACAGGTACATGATGGCCACCACCAGCACGATGGCTTCGAACAGGGTGGTCACGACTTCTTGAATCGAGATTTTGACGAAAGGCGTCGTGCTATAGGCGACGTGGTACTGCAAGCCGCTAGGGAAGAAAGGCTGCAGCTCTTGCAGCTTGGCATCGACGGCCTCGGAAACATCGAGTGCGTTGGCGCCTGAGGCGAGTTCGATCCCGATACCGGCGGCAGGCTTGCCGTTGAATTTACTGATGATGGAGTAGTCTTCGGTGCCCAGTCCTACGCGCGCAACATCCGAGAGATGGACGACTGCGCCACTGGTTTCGGATTTGATGACGATGTCTTTGAACTGATCGGCCGTTTTCAGGCGGCTGCGGGAATTGACGGTCGCAGTGAGTGCCTGGCCTTCGACGGCGGGCACCGCGCCCAGCGAGCCCGAGGATACGTCAGCGTTCTGATTCTCGATGGCGCTCGTGACGTCCGAAGGCATCAGAGAATAAGTGCGTAGTTTTTCTGGGTCCAGCCAGATGCGCATGGAGTATTCCGATCCCATGACACGCACGTTGCCTACCCCAGAGACGCGGCTGACCGGGTCCTGGATGGTAGAAACCATGTAGTCGGCCAGGTCCGTACCATCCATGCTGCCGTTTTCAGAGGTGAACGCCAACACCAGGAACATATTGCCCGATGACTTGGTGACGGTGACGCCGGTGCTTTGCACGCTGTCGGGCAGCATGGATTGCGCCTGCTGCAGCTTGTTTTGCACCTGGACTTGAGCCGTGTCGGGGTTGGTGCCGGAAGCAAAGGTCAGGGTGATTTCCGAGCTGCCCGATGAGGTGCTGCTAGAGGACATGTACAGCAGATTGTCCAGGCCCGTCATGTTTTGTTCGATCACCTGTGTGACCGAATTTTCGGTCGTCTCCGCCGACGCGCCGGTGTAGGTCGCGCGTATCGAGATGGAAGGCGGGGCGATATCGGGGTATTGCTCGATGGGCAGAGTAAAGATCGACAATGCGCCAGCCAGCGTGATGACGATGGCAATTACCCAGGCGAAGATCGGTCGGTCAATGAAGAAGCGAGCCATGGCGGTTCCTTACTCAGCCTTTGCAGTCGATGGCGGAGTCGGGGCACTAGCCGCGTTCGGTTGATTGGTATTGCTGGCCGTCTTGAGTTCCTTGACGGCGACCTCCTGGCCCGCCATGACTTTGCTGCCGCCATCGACCACCAGGCGTTCACCGGCCTGCAGGCCGCTGGTAACCACCCACTGGTCTTTGATCGCGTTGCCGGTTTGCACAACGCGTTCGATGATCTTGTTGTCGTCTCCGACCAGTTTCACCACGGCTTCGCCCTTGGTGTTGCGCGTGACGGCGCTTTGCGGCACCAGGATCGCAGTGTCATTGATGGCCATGGGCAACACCGCGCGTACGTACGTGCCGGGCAGCAGCAGGAAATCCGGATTGGGCACCACGGCGCGCAGTGTCACGCTGCCGGTGCTGGTATTCACCGAGGTGCCGACGAATTCCAGTGTGCCGGTACGATCGTAGAGACTGCCGTCTTCCAATTGGATTTTGACTTCGGCTTTGCCGTTGACCGCCTTCAGCGCGCCGCTATCGATTTGTTTGCGCAGGGCCAGCATCTGCGCGCTGGTCTGAGTGACGTCGACGTAGATGGGGTCCAGTTGCTGAATCGTTGTCAGGGCTGTTTCCTGACTGGCCGTGACTAATGCGCCAGGCGTGTAGGTCGAGGTGCCGATGCGGCCGCTGATGGGCGCTGTCACTTTGGTGTAGTCCAGATTGATTTTTGCGGTTTGCAATGCTGCCTTGGCGGAGACGACCGCGGCTTCGTTCTGGCGCAGCGTCGCCAGTGCATCGTCGCTGTCTTGTTTGCTCACGGCGTCGATGGCGACCAGCTTGCGATAGCGCTCCGCCTTGGGCTTAGCTGCCATGACAACGGCCTCGGCCTGGACGAGATCCGCCTTGGCGCTGTCGTGGCTGGCCTGGTAGGTTTTGGGATCGATCTGGTAGAGCACCTGGCCCTCTTTGACTTCCTGGCCTTCGGTGAACAGGCGCTTTTGAATGATGCCGCCGACTTGCGGGCGTACGTCCGACTCCATATAGGCGACGGTACGGCCCGGCAGGTATTGTTCCATCGCGAGCCGTTGTGTGGTGACGCGCTGCACGCCGACTTCCGACACGGGCAGTGGCGCTGGTGTTTCGTCCTGGCAGGCACTCAATACGAGAGCCAGGACGCAGGCCAGCAGGCTGTAGCGTGCGGTTCGGGGAACGGCTGAGAGGAAACGATGGGACATGCGACACCCGCAATGAGTCAAATGATGAGCCATGCTAGCTAACGAATGTGCAGGAAATAGGGAGGCTGCAGTGCGGTCGAACTGGAGGCTGGCGCGGGTATGATGATGTGTCGACTGTCGCAATATGTGGCAGATTACATGCAAAGAATTGCCCATTTTGAACTGGGGGCGCATTGTGCAAGAGCAATCTGAATCTATCGAAGATCCTGCGTGGGATGGACTCGTGTTTCGAGCGCTGAGGCCGGAGGATCTGCCGCAGGCGTGGGGTTTGTCCCAAGCTGCCCGGTGGCCGCACCGCCTGGAGGATTGGCAATTCATCTATCCGCTAGGCAGCGGCGTAGCGGTACTACACGGCGATCAACTGATTGGGGTGGCCATGTCTTGGGATTTTGGATCGTGCGCCACGTTGGGGATGATCATCGTTTCCGAGACCTATCGGGGACGAGGCATTGCGAGCCGTTTGGTGGCGGGCCTATTGGATGCTTTGTCGGCACCTGCCGCGCTATTGCATGCGACGCCGCACGGTGCGGGTGTGTACGCCCGGCATGGGTTTCAGCCGGTGGGGCAGATCAGCCAGCATCAGGGCGTGGCGATAGATAAGCAGCAAGAGACGTTACCGGCAGGCTGGTCGTTGCGGCCGGCTGCACATGATGACCTGGATGTCCTGGCCGAGCTGGATCGGTGCGCGTCAGGCATGTCGCGCCGTTCCCTGGTGCAAGCATTGCTCGATAAAGGGCAAGGCGTGGTGTTGCAGGATCATGGCGAGGTCATCGGGTTTTCGATGCTGCGCCCGTTTGGGCGTGGGGAGTTGATCGGGCCCGTTGTTGCCGTTGATGAAAAGGCTGCGCGTGTGTTGATTGCGCATTGGCTGGCTGTTTGCGCGGGCCGATTTGTACGTATCGATATTCCGCCTGAGATCGGTATTGCCAACTGGCTGGCTACGGCAGGGCTCGTGCGGGTCGATACGGGGACGCGGATGGCCTACGGCGCGTCTGTTGCGGGCGATGGGGAGTTTCATACTTATGCTCTGGCGGCTCAGGCATTGGGTTAGGTAAGCGTTTAAGGCTTGTGGTGGAACGGTCGTGGGTGGAGGTGTCGGTGTGGATGAGGGCTGTGTGCTTATGGACGTCGAGCCGAGGCAATCGGGCCGTGCGGGCTTCACAAAGCCGGTCCGGCGCGCGGGCGCCGGACACCGTGTTCGCTCGCTTCGTCCGGCCCCTACGGGCCTCCCTTCAGCATCCGCTCCACTCGGCTTTGAGGCGCCCGCACGGCCCGATTGCCTCGGCTCGACTCGCAGTAATTCAAGCTCATCACATCGCTGGCACGATTTTCTTGCTTGGCGTTTTTTTGTGAGCGCATTGACAAAGAGGAAGATCTTGCGGTGCTGCTATTCGCGCGTGCCCTGCACACGCGCGAATAGCGATCAGTCCGGGCATGCGGCGGGGTGGCATGGTGCCAGCTTGGAAGATCTGCTTGGCTAGAGTTGATGCATGCCAAGATGATGCGCACTTCATCTCTCGGGCTAACGAAATCGTAGCTCGAG
>Ga0164243_10005277_pt1 | contig 19795 bp, 16 predicted proteins | sample OricompcompostOP_FD_108781 | JGI IMG/M metagenome (GOLD analysis project Ga0164243, IMG submission 108781) | Organic Plus compost microbial communities from Emeryville, California, USA - Original compost - Organic plus compost (OP) | ecosystem: Engineered > Solid waste > Mixed feedstock >... | reverse complement strand
TGACGGTCATGACGTGGTGCAGCCGGACGCCGGGGGTCTCCGGCACCTCGAACCCGTTCTCGGTGTGGATCGAGGGGTTGTTCTGGTTGAAGACGTAGACGCCACCGCCGTACAGGGTGTGGTGGCGTACCCGGTCGCCGACCTTGTAGCCGGCCCACCCCCGCACGTCGCCGTTCATCCAGTCGGCCTGTGTGGGCGGGTCGTACGGCAGTTCGTTCTGGTAGAGGACCGTCGTGCCGTGGTCGCCGTTCCAGACGGTGTTGTACCGCTGGAAGTGCTCGACGAAGAGCCCCGTCGCCGTCACGTGGTCGCCGTTGATGACGGCGCCGTAGCGGCCGGTGTTGGTCCGCCAGCGGTCGGTGTCGCCGTTGACCCCCTCGGTGAAGCCCTCCACGCCGTGGTCGCCGCGCCACACCCAGGTGTGGTCGATGAGCACGTGGTCGCTGTTGACCTCCAGCGCGATGTTGGTCCGGCCGACGTGCGGGCCGCCGACGCGGAAGTACACGTCGGACAGGGTGGTCGGGTCGGCGGGGTTGGCGCGGTCGCGCCCGTGCCGGTCGCCGACGCGCAGCAGGGCCGGGGACTCCCGCAGGCCGGCGTCGACGGTCACGCCGGCCACGACCACGCCGGGAACGTCGGCAATCTCCAGCGGGACGGCGCCGCCGACGGCCGTGAGGGTGGCGTGGCCCAGCCCGAGCACCACGGTGCCGGGACGCTTGACCCGGATGCTGCGGGCCACGTCGTACACGCCGGGGGTGAGCAGGAGGTGCTTCCCGCGTGCGAGCTGCCTGTTGATGGTGCTCACCGCGTCGCCCGGGCGGGCGACGAAGAAGTCGTCGAGCGGGACCGTGCGGCCCGGGGTGAGGCCGTCGGCCCAGGAGACGCCGCGGCTGTCGTGCCGCGCCGCCGGCACGCGGACCTGGTACCGGCCGCGGCTGTCGACGAAGAGGTACGGCTTCTCCCGGCTCACGGGGGTGGTGTCCAGGGTCGTGTACGGCGGGTCGGGGAAGCCGGCGTCGTCCGGGGCGCCGACGACGCCCGCGAAGACCTGGTTCCACACAGCGTTGGACCAGCCGGCGATCTCGCTGTTGCGGGTCAGCCACTGCTGTTGGGAGCCGTTGGTGACGGCCGGCAGCCGGGAGTCGGCGATGAAGCCGCCGCTCGCGTACTGGGGGCCGGCGGTGCAGTAGTCCATGAGGGACAGCCCGCCGCCGGAGACGTCCAGCCGTCGCAGGGACACCGCCTGGGACACCGCCCAGAAGTTCGCCGAGGCCCGGCAGCCGTCCTGGCCGGCCGCGTCGATGCGCAGCGAGAGGTTCGACAGCGTACGCCAGAAGTTGACGAGCGCGATGCAGTTGCCGGTGCCGCCGTCGGCCAGGCAGCGGTTGTACGCCTCGATCTTGCCGTTGATCCGCACGTCCGTGGGGGACGCGCCGAGGCCGGCGATCTCGGTGTAGTAGCCGACCTTGATCTGCAACGGCTGTTCGGGGGTGCCGTAGGTGCCCGGTTTGAACAGGTACGCGTACCGCTGGGTGCCCATCTCGTCGTCGACCTGCCGGGCGTACGTCGCGTCGAGCGTCGCCTGGATCTCGCTGACGGGCATGCTCGGGTCGAAGACCGTGACCCGCGGGCCGAGGTCCGCGGGGCGGTGCCGGGACGGGGCGGCGCCGGCGGCCGTTCCCGTCGTGCCGGCGGCCGTGCAGAGCACGAGGCCGAGGATGAGCGCGCGGCGGAGCCGCCGCGCGCCGGGGGAGTGTGTCATCCGGTTCGTCCTCTCCGCCGCGCCGGAGGTCCGGGCGGCGACGTGGGGGAGGTGCGGTGAGAGCGCTCTCTCGCACCTGCGGCTCGTATCACGCCGTGATGGAAGGGATCGGCATGTTTCTACCCGGTAAAGCCGCGCGGCGCTACGGGGTGGCGGCGGGGAATCGGGCGTCGGTGGGCGTCAGCTGCCCGGGCGCGGTGTGGGCGTGACCCCCGCGTAGCGGGTGCGCATGACCTCGCTCGCCGCGGGGCCGGCGGCGAAGACGAAGCTCTCCGGGTCGAGTTCACGTCCGGTGGCGCGGTCCACCACCACGGGCTCGACCTCCTCGCCCGTCTCCCGGTCGACCAGGATCATGCTGCGCTGCTCCGGCCGGAGCCGGGAGTTCCCCCAGGCGGCGAGCGTGACGATCACCGGCCGCAGGCTGCGGCCGAGGTCGGTGAGCACGTACTCGTACCGGTCCGGGTGCGTCTGGTAGCGGCGGCGCTCCAGCAGGCCGTTGGCCGTGAGCGTCCGCAGCCGGCTGGTGAGGATGCTGGAGGAGATCTTGAGGTTCTCCTGGAACTGCTCGAAGCGGGTGTAGCCGTCGAACGCGTCGTGGAGGATCAGCAGCGTCCACCACTCGCCCACGACGCCGAGCGTCGCGGAGAGCGGGCACTCGCGGTCCTCCAGGCGGATCTTGCCGGCCATCCTGCTTCCCCCTCCGAGGGTTGGTGCTAAAGTCGAAGCGACTAACTTCTAGTTCAGAAGTAACTGTACGACGCCGCAGCGCGTCCGTCCCGTCGCCTTCCTCGTGTCCGACCGCGCCGCCGCGATCGTCGGCGCCGAGCACGTCATCGACGGCGGCACCGTCCCGACGGTCTGACCCCACAGGAGAGGAAACCCGCCATGACCACGACACCCGACATCGTCCGTCGCTACTTCGAGCTGGCCGGCCAGCCGGACGGGGACGCCTACCTCGCGCTCTTCGCCGACGACGCGGTGGTGGAGGACGAGGGGAGGACGCACCGGGGGATCGAGGCGATCCGGCGGTGGCGGCGCGAGGTGCCGCTGGTGACGTACGAGATCACCGACGTCGAGGAGGCGCCGGAGGGCACGGTGGTCACGGCGACCATCAGCGGCGACTTCCCGGGCAGCCCCGTCGCCGGCCTGCGGTTCCGCTTCGAGGAGTACGACGGCGAGCGGATCCGCCGGTTGCGCATCGCGCCCTGACCGAAAGTGAGTACGTCTCGGTTCGGCCCGGGCTAGATTCCGGTCAGTGGACCGAACCGGCGCCATCGAAGCCCTGAAGACGGATCCCGCCGCCGTCTCGGTGCGTCGTTCCCTGGAGGTCTACTACGGGGACCCGGCGCGGGACGCGGCCATGGACGCCTTCTACGCGCAGTTCGTCCGGCCGGGCGACCTCGTCTTCGACATCGGCGCCCACGTGGGCGACCGGGTCGGCAGCTTCCGCCGGCTCGGCGCCCGCGTGGTCGCCGTGGAGCCGCAACCGCCCTGCACGCGGGCGCTGCGCGCGATCTACGGCTCGGACGACGGGGTGACCGTGGTCGAGGCCGTCTGCGCGGAGGCCGCCGGCCGGGTGGCCTTCAACGTCAACTCCGCCAACCCCACCATCTCGACCGCCTCCACCGACTTCATCCGCGCGGCCGACGGCGCGGCCGGGTGGGAGGGCGAACGGTGGGACGCGCGGATCGAGGTCGGGTCGGTGACCCTCGACGACCTGGTCGCCCACCACGGTGTGCCGGCCTTCGTGAAGATCGACGTCGAGGGCTTCGAGGACGCCGTCCTGGCCGGCCTGAGCCGGCCGGTGCCCGCCCTCTCCTTCGAGTTCACGACGATCGGACGCGAGGTCGCCCGCCGCTGCCTGCGCCGGGCCACGGCGCTGGGCTTCCACGCCTTCAACCTCGCGCTCGGCGACACCATGGCGCTGGCCTCCCCGCAGTGGATGTCCGAGGCCCGCATGGCGGCCCACCTGCGGTCGCTCCCCTACGAGGTCAACTCCGGCGACGTCTACTGCCGGTCCGCGCGGCGTCCCCGCTGAGACCCGCACCTCTTTTGCATTGCAGTCGCATTGCAAAGCGCGTTACCGTGTTCGCAATGCAGTCGTATTGCGAAGAGGTGCCCGTATGCGTGTGATCGCGTTGACCGAGCTGACCCCCGGGACGACCGACCTGGTGGGCGGCAAGGCGGCCGGGTTGGGCGAGCTGGTCCGGTCCGGGGAACGGGTGCCGGAGGGCTTCTGCGTCACCACCGCCACGCCCGCCTCCGAGGCGCTGCCCGAGGCCGAGATCGTCGCGGCGTACCACCGGCTCGGCGGCGGCCCCGTGGCCGTCCGCTCCAGCGCCACCGCCGAGGATCTCCCGGACGCCAGCTTCGCCGGCGTGCAGGACACCATCCTCGGCGTCGAGGGCGATGCCGACCTGCTGGCCGCCGTCGAGAAGTGCCGGCGGTCGCTGCACGCCGCCCGCGCGGTGGCCTACCGCGACGCCCACGGCATCGACCAGGAGGTGCGGATGGCCGTCGTGGTGCAGCGCATGGTGGACGCGGCCACGGCGGGGGTGCTGTTCACCGCGAACCCGGTCACGGGCTGCCGGACCGAGATGGTGGTGGAGGCGGCCGCCGGCCTGGGCACGGCCGTCGTGGACGGGGCCGGCGACGTCGACCGGTACGTGCTCGACGGGACGCCGGGCCCCGAGCGGGGCGTGCTCACCCGGGCCCAGCTCGACGAGCTGCGCGAGGTGGGCGAGCGGCTCCAGCGCCGGCTCGGCGCCCCGCAGGACGTCGAGTGGGCGTACGACCGGCAGGGCGTCCTGTGGCTGCTGCAGTCGCGGCCGATCACCACGCTGTTCCCCCTCCCACCGGCCACCGACGACCCGGCACCCCGGGTCTACCTGGAGTTCGGCCACGTCCAGGGCATGCTGCGGCCGGCCACCCCGATGGGCATGTCCACCCTGAAGGCGCTCATCGCGGCGATGGTGGCCAGCCTCGGGCTCCGGGTCGAGATCACCGACATCGGCGGTCGGCTCTACGGCGACCTCACCGACCTCGCGCGTGACCCGTTCGCACGCAAGCGCCTGGTCAAGCTCATGGCGGTCGACTTCGGCCCGCGCGCCCAGGCGGTGATGGAGCGGGTGCTCGCCGACCCCCGCTTCGCGCCGCGACGCCGCGGCCGCACCCGCCGTGCCGGCGGCGGCCAGAGCGCGCGTACGGCCGTCCGGGCCCTGACCGGCGTCACCCGGGCGCTGGCCCGCCCGGACGCCGCCCGCGCCCGCCTGTTCCGCGAACTCGACCGGCTCGCGGCCGAGTCGGTCACCCCACCCGGGCTCCACACCGCCGCCGACCGCCTCCGGTTCGTCCGCGCGCAGGACCCCTCGGCCGGCCCCGACGACATCGTCTGGCCGATCGTCGCCGGCATGCTGGCCGCGGCGCTGCCGGCCCCCCTGCTCGCGGGCGTCGCCGACCGCGACGAGATCAACACGGTGCTCGGCGGGATGCCCCACAACGTCACCATCGAGATGGACCTCGCCCTGTGGCGGGTCACCGAGCTGGCGCGACCCCACCGGGACCTGCTGCTCACCACCGCGCCGGACGACCTCGCCCGCCGGTACCGGGACGGCACGCTGCCGGACATCGGGCTCGCGGAGTTCCTCGACCGCTACGGTCACCGCGCCGTCGCCGAGGTCGACCTGGGCGTGCCCCGCTGGGACGAGGACCCGGCCCCGGTCTTCGCCATGATCGCCAACTACCTGCGGCTCACGGACCCGGAGCAGGCGCCGGACCGGCGCTTCGCCCGCGCCGCCGCGACCGCCGAGGCCCGCCTGGAGGAGCTGGTGGCGCGGGCCCGCCGCCGGCGGCCGGTCCGCGGCCGGCTCGCCGGGTTCCTGCTGCGCCGGGCCCGGTCCCTCGCCGGCCTGCGCGAGGCCGGCAAGTTCGCGGGCCTGTACCGGCTGCGCGAGATGCGTCGCCAGCTCCTGCTCATCGGGGCCGAGCTGGCGGACACCGGCCTGCTCGACCGGCCGGAGGACGTCATGTTCCTCACCCTGGACGAGGTCGCGACCGCCGTGCACGAGCGCGCCGACCACCGGGAGACGGTCGCCGCCCGGCGTGCCGTGCACCGGCGGGAGCTGCGTCGCCGGCGCGTCCCGGTGGCCCTGCTCTCCGACGGGACGGACCTGGAGGTCGCCCTGGCCCCGGCGACCGCGCCCGACGGCGCGCTGCGGGGCGTGGGCGCCTCGGCCGGAGTGGCGACCGGGCGGGCGCGGGTGGTCCACGACCCGGCCACCGCCCACCTCGAACCCGGCGAGATCCTCGTGGCGCCCACCACCGACCCCGGCTGGACGCCGCTGTTCCTGACCGCCGGCGGGCTCGTCACCGAGACCGGCGCGGTCATGGCGCACGGCCCCACGGTCGCCCGCGAGTACGGCATCCCCGCGGTCATCTGCGTCCCGGACGCGACCCGGGCGATCCGCACCGGCGACCTCGTGACGGTCGACGCGGCGGCCGGCACGGTCACGATCGGCTGACCACGTCGATCACCGAACCGCGCGTCGGGACGGGGCATTCCGCCCCACGGCGAGTCCATGATCGACACGAGCGGACGGACGGGGCGGGGGAGTCCGCACCGTGACAGCATGGGGGCCATGCCCAAGAAGGTCGACCGTCACGAGCGGCGTACGCGCATCGCCGACGCGTTGATGCGGGTCGCCGCCCGACAGGGGATGGAGGCCGTCAGCCTGCGGCACGTCGCCGCCGAGGCGGGCGTCTCACCGGGCATGGTGCAGCACTACTTCCGCACGAAGGACGAGATGATGGCCTTCGCGATGGCCGTCGTGCGGGAGCGCAACCAGGCCCGGGTCACCGAGGCGGTCAGCCGCCTGGGCGACGACCCGCCGCCCCGGCTGCTGCTGCGTACGATGATCGCCACGCTGCTGCCGCTGACCGAGGAGTCCCGCGAGGACGGCCGCGTCGCCCTCGCGTTCCTCGCCTACACGGCGGTGCGGCCCGAGGCCGGCGAGGGGCTGCGGGAGGACACCCGGGAGCTCGTGGCGTTCATGGCGAGCCTGATCCCGGGGCCGCGGCGGGAGGAACGGGCCACGGGTCTGCTCGCCCTCATGGAGGGGCTGGGCATCTACCTGCTCGGCGGCCAGTACACCGCCGAGCAGGCGGTGGCGGCCCTGGACGCCCAGCTCGACATCCTGTTCGCGCCGGCCGGGGCGTGACCCCGGGCCGGGCGTGACCCCGGGCCCGGGCCAGCGCGCGCCGAGGCTGCGACCCGGGCCGGGCCACCCGGGCCGGGGCCACGCCGCGCCGGTGGCGCCCGGCCCCGATCCCGGGTCACGTCGTCAGCGGCTCAGGCGCTGGTAGCGGCGGACGGCCAGCGGGGCGACGACCACGATCAGCAGCACCGGCCAGGCGACCGCCAGCGCCAGCGCGTGCTCCGCCGCCCACGAGTCGCCGCCGATGCCCGGGTTCCCGAAGAGCTCCCGGGCGGCGGCCACCGTCGCGGAGAGCGGATTCCACGCGGCGACCGCACCGAGCCAGTCCGGCAGCAGGTCGGGGGCGACGAACACGTTGGAGAGCGCCGTGAGCGGGAAGGCGAGCGGAAACACGATCACCGACACCGTGTCCGGGTTCGGCACGAGCAGGCCGAGCAGGATGCCCACCCAGGTGAACGCCAACCGCAGCAGCAGGATGAGACCGACGGCCGCCAGCGCGTCGCCCGTCCCGTTGCGCCACCGCCAGCCGACCAGCAGCCCGCACACCACCAGGACGGTCAGCTCCAGCAGTGCGCGCAGCAGGTCGGCGGCCGCCCGTCCGGTCAGCGGCGCGGACCGGGCCATCGGCAGCGAGCGGAACCGGTCGACCACGCCCCGGCTCGCGTCGAGCGAGATCTGGGAGGCGGTCGCGCCCAGACCGTAGAGCATGGTCATCACGAACACGCCGGGCAGCAGGAACTCCCGGTAGCTGCCGTCGCCGGGCACCGCCATGCCGCTGCCGAACACGTAGCCGAACACGAGCACGAACATGATCGGCAGGCTGAAGTAGAGGACGATCTCCTCGGGCGAGCGGATCACGTGGCGCATGTTCCGGCCGGCCATCACCGCGCCGTCGGCGACCGCCCAGCGGAGCCGGGCCAGCGGGCCGCCGGTCCGGGCCGGTTCCGGCCCGGAGACCGGGGTGCGGGGTGTCGTCACCGTCGCGCTCACGCGCTCACCTCCGTCCGCTCGCGGGGACCGCCGGCGCGGTGCCCGGTGATGTGCAGGAACGCCTCGTCCAGCGTGGGCCGCCGCAGCACGACGTCCTCGACGACGATCGCGGCGTCCTGCAACGCCCGGAGCAGGGCGGCGAGCGTCGTGATCCGGTCGACGACGGGCGCGCCGAGCTGCCGGATCTCCCGGTCCACGGTCACCGGCCCGCCGGTCACCCGCTCGATGACGCCCGCCGCCGCGGCCAACTGCGCCGCGTGGTGGACCACCAGTTCGATCCGGTCCGCGCCGATGCGGGACTTCAGCTCGGCCGAGGTGCCCTCGGCCACCACCCGGCCGGCGTCGACCACGCAGATGCGGTCCGCGAGCTGGTCCGCCTCCTCCAGGTACTGGGTGGTCAGCAGCACCGTGGTGCCGTCGGCGACCAGCGACCGGACGGCGTCCCACAGCGCGTTGCGGCTGCGCGGATCCAGCCCCGTGGTCGGCTCGTCCAGGAACAGCACGCGTGGCGTGGTGATGAGGCTGGCGGCGAGGTCGAGCCGGCGCCGCATCCCGCCGGAGTACGTCCTGGCCGAGCGTCCCGCGGCGTCGGCGAGCCCGAACTGGTCGAGCAGCTCGTCTGCCCGCCGCCGGGCGACCCGCGCCGGCAGGTGCCGCAGCCGGGCGAACAGCACCAGGTTCTGCCGGCCGCTCAGCGTCTCGTCGACGGCCGCGTACTGCCCGGTCAGGCCGATCGCCGTCCGCACCCGGTCGGGGTGCCGGGTCACGTCGTGGCCGGCCACCCGGGCGTGGCCGGCGTCGAAGCGGAGCAGGGTGGTCAGGATCCGCACGGCCGTGGTCTTGCCGGCGCCGTTCGGCCCGAGCAGCCCGCAGACGGATCCCGCCGGCACCGTCAGGTCGAACCCGTCCAGCGCTGAGGTGCGGCCGTACCGTTTGCGCAGCCCGTGCGCCACGACGGCCGATGTCTCGTCGGTCATGCCGGCAGCCTCACCGCCGCCACTGACCGGCCGCGCACCGGACGCTGACGGCCCCGGCGTCCCTCGTCAGGCGGTGGTCAGCAGCGCCAGCGCCTCGTCCCGGTCGAGCGCGGCGCCCCGGTGGAACTGCCGGTCGAAGCGGGCGGCGCCGAGCCGTTCCCGGGTCGCCGCGTGGGCGGGCGCCTGCGAGGCGGCGTCGGGCGCGCCGTCCCGCTGCACCGCCGCGACGGCGCCGAGCAGCAGTGCGGCCCGTTCTGCCTCGCCCCGGCGGAGCACCGGCCCGACGAGCCCCTCCACGGCCGCGGCGAGCGTCGGCAGGTCCCAGATGCCCGCGGTCGCGCCGAGCACCTCGACGAACAGGGCGCGGGCCGCCGCCGGTTCGCCGGCCGCGGCGTGGACGTGCCCGAGGGTGACCAGCGCCCCCAGCCGCACCATCTCGGCGCCGAACCAGCCGGTCGGGCACTCGGCGAGGGCCTGCTCGCAGAGCCGCCGGGCGTCCTCCAGGTCGCCGCGCCGCCGGGCGATCTCGCCGAGGCCGAGGTGGGCCGCCGCCACCAGTTCGGGCGCACCCGCCGGCTGGGCAACCTCCACCACCCGCCGGTAGTCGTCCTCCGCGCCGGTCAGGTCACCGGCCCCGAGCCGCCCCTCCGCCCGGGCGCGCAACAGCTCCGCCGTGTCGAGTGCGGACCCCAGCTCACCCGCCAGCCGCAGGGCCTCCGCCATGGGTGCGGTGGCCGCGGACGGATCACCGACCCGGTAGGCGACCTCGACGAGGCTGGACAGCGCGAGGATCATTCCCCACCGCTCGCCGATGGCGCGGAAGCCGTCGAGCCCGGCGCTCAGCTCGACGCGGGCCTCCTCGTACCGGCCGTCGAGCATCGCCAGCGTGCCGGTGCCGACCGACCCGATCGCCCGGCTCCACGGGTCGACGCCGAGCACCGACTCCCGGCTCTCGCCGACGCCGTGCGTCGACAGCCAGTCGCGCGACGGTGGCCCGACGGCCGTTCCGGACAGGTAGAGCAGGAACGGGTACGCGGGCGGCCGCCCGAGTTCCCACAGGATCATGCCGGCCGGCGTGACGTCCGGTGGACGCGCGCCGCCGGCGCCGGTGAGCGCGGTGACCAGCAGGCAGACGGCGTACTCCTCCTGGAGCCCGGCCGGCGGGCCGTCGAGCCGGTCGACCAGCCGGGCGGCCAGCGCCGCCCCCTCGCCGCGCAGGCCGCGCAGCCACCAGTAGAAGGACAGCGCCGCGACGAGCCGCAGGGCCGTGCCGACGTCACCGTCGTCGACCGCCCGGCGCAGCACGGCGTGCAGGTCGGCCCGGTGCGCGTCCAGGCGCCGCAGCCAGTCCAGCTGCGCCGGGCCGCGCAGCCCCCCGTCGCCGGCACGGGCGAGATCGAGGAGGTACGCGGCGTGCGCGCGGCGCACCTCGTCGGCCTCGCCCGCCTCGGCGAGCCGTTCGGCGGCGAACGCGCGCACCGTCTCCAGCATCCGGAACCGTCCGTCGCCCGACTCGACGAGTGACTTCTCCACGAGGCCGGTCAGCACGTCGAGGACGTCGGCGCCGACCGGGGCGCAGATCCGTTCCACGGCCGTCAGGTCGGCGCTGCCGGCGAAGACGCTCAGCCGGCGGGCCAGCCGCCGCTCGGGTTCGGCCAGCAGGTCCCAGCTCCACCGCACCACCGCGCGCAGCGTCTGGTGCCGCGGCGCGGCCACCCGGCTGCCCCGGTTCAGCAACCGGAACCGGTCGTCCAACCGGGCCGCCACCTCCGCGAGGGGCAGCGCCCGCAGGCGCGCCGCGGCGAGTTCGATGGCGAGCGGCAGGCCGTCGAGCGTACGGCAGATGCGCAGCACCTCGGTCACGGTGTCGGCGTCGAGGGTGAAGTCCGGTGCCACGTCGGCGGCGCGCTCGGCGAAGAGCCGCACGGCGGCGTACGCGCGGGCCTGCTCGGGCGGCGCGGTGTCGCCCGGCACCGGCAGGCCGAGGACGGGGCAGAGCGCCTCACCGGTGAGGCCCAGCGGCTCCCGGCTGGTGGCGAGCACGCGGACCCCCGGCGCCGCGCCGAGCAGCCGGGCGGTGAACCGGGCCGCGTCGTCGACGACGTGCTCGCAGTTGTCGAGCACCAGCAGCAGCCGACGGTCGGCGAGCGCCGCCACCAGCCGGTCGGTGACGTCACGCGGACCACCCGGCACGCGCAGCGGGGTGTCGCGCAGGTCGAGCGCCGCGAGCACGGCGGGGGCCACCGGCGCCCCGGGCGGCAGCGCGGCCAGCTCGACGAGGCGGACCTCGTCCGCGTAGCGCTGCGCGGCCTCCAGGGCCAACCGGGTCTTCCCGGCGCCGCCGGGCCCGTGCAGCGTGACGATCCGGGACTCGCCGAGCAGTTTGGCCAGCCGGCGCAGCTCCTCCTCTCGGCCGACGAAGCTGGTGAGCTGCCCGGGCAGCGGGGACGGTCGGGGCGGCGCGGCCGGCCCTGGTGCGTCCTCGTGCCGCAGCAGCGTGGTGTGCAGCGCCGTCAGCTCGGGGGAGGGGTCGGCGCCCAGCTCGTCGGCGAGCAGGCGGCGCAGGTCGGCGAAGGCCGCGAGCGCCTCGGCCCGGCGCCCGTCGGCGTGCAGGGCGCGCATGAGCTGGCCGTGCAACCGTTCCCGAAACGGGTGGGCGGCGACCAGGCCGCGCAGTTCCGTGACGAGGGACCGGACGTCCCCCACGCCGGTCCCGGCGGCGGCCAGGTCCGCCTCGATCCGGTCCTCGACGGCGCCCAGCCGGTGGTCGCGCAGCCGGCCGGCCTCCGCGGGCGCGAACGGCGCGTCCACGTCGGCGAGGGGCTCACCGCGCCACAGCCCGAGCGCCTCCCGGAGCAGGGCGGCGGCGCGGCGGTGGTCGCCCCCGGTGAGCGCGGCGCGCCCGGCGTCGGCCAGCCGCGTGAACCGGTGCACGTCGACGTCGTCCGGGTCCACGGCGAGCCGGTAGCCGGCCGGGTGGAACTCGACCGGGTCGGCCGCGCCCGCCGACAGCACCTGGCGCAGCCGGGACACCTGGGACTGGAGGGCGTTGGTCACGTTGGCCGGCGGGTCGGCGCCGTAGAGGCCGTCGATCAGGCGTTCCCGGGGCACCACCCGCCCCGCGTCGAGCAGCAGCAGGGCCAGCAGCGCGCGCAGCCGGGGTCCGCCCACCGTGAGCCGGCGACCGTCACCCGTGTGGGCCTTGGTCGCGCCCAGAATCCCGAACCGCACGGCGCCCATTCTCGTCCAGCCGCCACCGATGGCACGAGGGCGTGCCCTCGCGTCCCGTACGCGCCACCTCCGCCGGGTCGCCGACGATCGCTCGTCGGGCGACGACTGATCCGGCCGGCGCAGGGTAGATGCGGCCGTGGCCGACGCCGACGCGCGCAGGGAGGGTGGCGGAACGCGCGGGCTCGCGTACGTCCGCGCGTCCGCCGTCCTCGCGCGGCTGCGCGACCGGTGGACCGGATCCCTGCGGGACCGGCTGCGGCGGACCCGTGCCGGAGCCGGGCTCGCCGTGCAGGCGGGCCTCGCGGCGGCCCTCGCCTGGTGGGTGGCCGACGGGCTGCTGCGCGTCCCGCAGCCGGTGTTCGCGCCGATCTCCGCGGTGATCGCGCTCGCCGCGTCGGTCGGGCAACGGCTGCGCCGCACGATCGAGCTGATCGTCGGGGTCTCGCTCGGCGTGCTCGTCGGCGACATCCTGATCTATCTCGTCGGGACCGGCTGGTGGCAGCTCGGCCTCATCGTGGTGCTGTCGATCGTCGCGGCCGTGCTGCTCGGCGGCAGCCCGGCGGTGATGGTGCAGTCCGCGGCGACCGCCGTGCTCATCGTCACGCTGAGTCCCGCCGTGGAGAACCTGGAGTTTCCACGCTTCCTGGCGGCCCTCATCGGCGGGGCGGTGTCGGTGGTGGTCACCGCGGTGCTGCTGCCGCTCAACCCGCTCCGCATCATCAACCGGGCGGCCTCGCCGGCGCTGAAGCTGCTGGCCGCGCAGCTCGACGCCACCGTGGACGCGCTGCGCGGGCGCGACGCCGCTGCCGCCCAGGCGGCCCTCGACCGGTTGCGCGCGAACAAGCCGGAGATGGGGGCGTTCGGCGAGGCGGTCCAGGCGGCGCAGGAGGCGAGCACGCTCTCGCCGGTGCGGTGGGGCAACCGGCAGGGTCCGGTGGGGCGGTACGCGCGGGCGGTGGAGCCCGTCGACCGGGCTTCGCGCAACAGCGGGACGTTGATCCGTCGCAGCGTGACGCTCATCGAGGACGGCGAGCCGATCCCGGAGGCGATGATCGCCGCGGTGTCCGTGCTGGCGAAGGCCGTCCGGGTGCTGCACCGGGAGTTCACCACCGCCGACGAACCGGACGAGGCGCGGGAGGTGGCGTTGCGGGCGGTGCGCCACGCGGGCGACGCCTACCGGGCCGGCGTCGGCTTCTCCGGTGCCGTCGTGGTCGCCCAGGTCCGGACCACCGCGAGCGACCTCCTCGTGGCCGCCGGCATGGAGCAGGAGGAGGCGAACCGGCTGATCCGGCGGGCGTTCGGCTCGTTCCGCACGAGGTGAGCCGCGGGCGGCCACGGTGGCGGGGCGGCCCGTGGTCAGGAGCGCGGCGGCGACGGCGGGCGGTCGGACCGCAGCCACGGGGCCAGCCACGGCGCCGCCCCGACCAGGGCGAGCGCGAGCAGCGTGATGATCGCCTGCCCGACCCGTCCGGGCGTGACGCCCGGCGCGGGGTCGAGCGCGTAGTTGGCGTACGCGTTCGCCGCGGCGTCGGTGATCAGCACGGCACAGCCCAGCACGAGCCCGGCCGTCCGCCGCCGCCACAGCAGCACCGCGGCCAGCGGGTCGAGCACCGTCAGCGACGTGAAGTAGAGCGCCAGCCAGGCCGGCAGCGACGGGTAGGGACGCGGGCCCCCGGTGAGCAGGTGGAGGACGTGCACCACCGTGCCGTACGCGAACACCAGCAGGTACGCCGCCACGACGAGCCGGACCCGGCGCGGCGCGGGCATCCGGCGTCCGTCTCCCATCCCGCCAGTATCCGGGTGGCGGCGACCCGGCCCGGTCCCGCCGCAGCCGGGTCAGGCGAAGCGTTCGGTCGTCACCGGCACGAGCCCGCACAGTCGTACGGCGGAAGTGAGTTCGTGCAGGAGCGGCCCCACCGTGCGGTCGTCGGCGGTCGCCAGGTCGGCGGTGACGTCGACCGCCCAGGCGACACCGCCGCCGACGCGGCGCAGGACCCAGGCGAACCGGTCGTCGTGGACGCGCCGCCGCCCGGCGGACGGCACACCGGCCGCCGCCGCGCCGCCCGCCGGTCGCCACCGCTCGGCCAGCTCCGCCACCCGCTGCGCGGGCAGGTCCCCGGCGAACAGCACGCGGTAGACCCGCCGCTCGTGGCATCCCTCGGGGGCGTCCGCGGGGCCGAGCCGCAACGGGGCCGTGGCCGGGAAGACCTCGACCTCCGCGAGACGGGTACGGAGCACCGGCTCGTCCGGCAACGGCCCGCCGCCGAGCCGGCGGTGGACGGCCTCCGCCTCGGTCCGGTCCACGGGGACCACCCGGGCGCGCAGGCCCGGATCGGTGCGCATCGCCCGGCTGTACGGGGCCGAGTTCCACCAGCGGCCGCTGGCCGGGGTCCACCCCGCGCCCCGCAGGCCCACCGTCGTCCCGTCGCCGGCCCGGACGAACTCCTCGGCGACGATCGCCTCGACGGCGGCGCCGGTCCCGCCGCGCCGGTCGAGGACCACGTAGTAGTCCAGGGCCGGCCGGTGCCCGGCCTGTCGGCCCACCGCCACCGACCACCGGTCGGCCGTCGCGGTCACCGCGGGGCGCCCACGCGCCGTGTCCCTGCGCACCCGGCCCTCCCCCGGCTCCCGGCACGGGAGCCCCGACGGGGCACGCTAGCGGAGCCGGCGCTCGGCGGCGGGTCAGCGCGCCGGGGACGGTACGGGAAGAACGGCGCCCTCCGCGGCGGAGCGGTGCGCCAGCTCGATGAGCGCGACGGTGTCCACGGCGTCGGCCGGGTCGACCGGCATCGGGCCGTCGCCGCGCAGCGCCGCGGCCACCTGCTCGTAGAAGCTCTCGTACCGGCCGCGCTCGGTGGGCACGGCGCGCAGGTCGCCGTCGACGCCGAGCCGGCCGTACCGGTCGGGCGTGACCTCGCCCCAGCCGGGCGTGCCCGGGCCGCGGCCCTCGCGCAACGCGGCCTCCTGGGGGTCCAGCCCGTAGCTGGTGTATCCGGCACGGTCGCCGAGGACACGGAAGCGCGGGCCGAGCTGCGGGGTGACGGCGCCCATCCAGAGGTGGGAGCGGACGCCGCCGGCGTGGGTCAGCGCCACGAACGCGTCGTCGTCGACCTCCGCGCCCGCTCGCCGGCGGTCGACCTCGGCGTAGACGTGGGAGGGCGGCCCGAACAGCTGCACGGCCTGGTCGACGAGGTGGGCGCCCAGGTCGTAGAGGGCGCCGCCGGCCTCGCCCGGTGCGGCGCTCTCCCGCCAGCCCGGCTTGATCGAGGGCCGCCACCGCTCGAACCGCGACTCGAAGCGCGTCACCCGCCCCAGCTCGCCCTGCTCGACGAGCCGGCGCACGGTCAGGAAGTCGCCGTCCCAGCGCCGGTTCTGGAACACGGTCAGCGGTACGCCCCGGCGGGCCGCCTCGTCGACCAGCTCGCGCCCCTCGGCGGCGTTCGCGGCGAGCGGCTTGTCGACGACCACCGCCAGACCGGCGGCCACCGCCGCCCGGGCCATCGCCACGTGCTGGCGGTTCGGCGTCGCGACCACGACCAGGTCGAGCGCGTCCCGGGAACGCCACAGCAGCTCGGCGTCGTCGACCAGGCGCGCGTCCGGGTGGTCGCGCCGCACCTGCTGGCGGCGCTCGGGGTCGCGCGTCACGACGGCGTGCAGTGTGAGCCCGGGGGTGGCGGCGATCAGCGGGGCGTGGAACACCCGGCCCGCGAGCCCGTAACCCAGCAGCGCCACCCGCAACGGCGCCTGCGCCGTACCCGCCATGCCACCCTCCGTCTCCGCGGGCGGCGTCGGCCGGCCCGGTGGCTCCGAATCTACGCCCGCCCCCGGTGGATCATCGCCATGACGACGATCACCCTCCGCAGCCGCCGGGACGGGGAGGCGGTCCGGAGCGACCCGACGGCGCGTGTCAATGTAGCGTTGACACGTGGACGCCGAGCTGGACGAGTTGGGCGCCCTGCGCCACGCGCGGGCGCGTCTCGACGAGCGGGAGCTGGACCTCATCGACCGGGCGCGGCACGCCGGCGCGACCTGGGCGCAGGTCGCCTCGGCGCTGGGCCTGGCGAGCCGGCAGGCGGCCGAGCAGCGGCGCCGGCGTCTCGTGGCGGCACGGCGGGCACGCCGACGGGACCTCGATCGTGGCTGGTCCCCCGAGGTCGTGGCGCTGCGCGGGGTCGTGGCCGACCTGCAACGCTGGATCGACGCGGACCGGCGGTGGGACGGCCGGTTCGCGCGGGCGGCCCTCGTCCGGGACACGGTGGCGGTCGCGCACGACGCGGAGCCGGGTCCGCTGCACACGCTGGCCCGGCACGTCGCCGCCGACCTCGCCGCGGCCGGCACGGCGGGCCTGCCGGGCCCGGTCCGGGCCGTCGCCGCCCGCCTGGAGGCCGCGCTGTCAACAATGCGTTGACAGCCGTGACCGGTATTGAATCGGGTCCGCTCAACTCCAAGGATCTGAGTCGTCCCGACTCGACCCCGTGGAGGATCCGTGCGGCGTAACGCGGCGCTGTTCGTGGCGGTGTCACTGCTGTCCGGGCTCGGCGGCAGCGCCATGAACCTGGTGAGCGGCATCTGGGTCCTCGACCTCACCGGGTCCGCCGGTCTCGCGGCTCTCGCCGGGCTCTTCCTCTACGGGCCGCAACTGGCCGGCCCCTGGCTCGGCGGCGTGCTCGACCGCGTACCCCGGCGAGCGCTGCTCGTCGCCACCAACCTGGCCCTCGCCGCGGCCGTGCTGAGCCTGCTGACCGTGCGCGGGCCCGGCCAGAGCTGGCTCGTCTTCGCCGTCTCTTTCGCCTACGGGATCAGCTACCTGCTCATCGACGCGGGGGAGACGGCGCTGCTGCCGTCCGTGCTGGCCCCGGAGGATCTCGCCCACGTCAACGGCTGGCGCTCCAGCGCCCAGGAGGGGATGAAGCTGGTCGCCCCGGCGGTCGGCGCGGGCCTGTACGCGTGGCGGGGCGGCCCGGCCGTCGCCCTGCTCTGCGCGGCGCTGCCCGTGCTGGTGGCCGTCGGCTACCTGGCGCTGCGCCCGACCCGTGCGCCCGCCGCGCCCGCGCCGCGGCGGCCCGGGGGCGTGCGCGCCGGACTGCGGATCCTGGCCGGCCAGCGCGCGACCCGGGTGACCGTCGGGCTCGCCGCCGTGTCGATCGGCATGTCGGGCTTCGCCACCGCGGCGGTGTTCGCGGTCGTCACCGGGGACCTGGGCCTGCCGAGCACCTTCCTCGGCGTGCTCGTGACTGCCCAGGGCGCCGGGTCGATCGCCGGAGGGCTGGTCGTCGGCCGGCTCCTGTCCCGGTACGGCGCGGCGCGCGTGGCGGTGGCGGGCACCCTGCTGTTCGCCGCCGCCTGCCTCGGCCGCTGCCTGCCGTGGCCGCCGGCGCTCGTCGGGGCGGCGCTGGTCGGCGGCGTGGGCCTGCCCTGGACGCTGGTCGCGGCGATCACCGCCGTCCAGACCCACACACCCCCGGCGATGCTCGGGCGGGTGTCCGCGACGGCCAACACGGCGATGTTCGGGCCCGTGGTGCTGGCCACCCCGCTGGGCTCCGCCGCCGTCGTCCTGGGCGGCCGTCCGTCGCTCGTCGTGGCGGCCGGTGTCTGCCTGGCCGCCGCGGCCGTCGCCGCCGGGCGGCGACCCGCGCGCACGCCCGACCTGCCCAGGGAACGGGAGGCGGTCCGGTGAGGGCCGGGTCCACCCGGCACAGGGAACCCGTGTTCGACCGCACGACGATCAGCGCGCGCCCGTCCGGCGTACGGGCGATGCCGTTCGCGTTGATCCCGGTGCCGACCTGGTGTGATGAGCCGGTGGAGTTGCGCGAGATGCGGGCGTTCGTCGCGGTGGTGGAGGAGGGCAGCCTGTCCGGCGCGGCCCGGCGGCTGCACGTGAGCCAACCGGCGCTGTCGCAGCAGATGAACGGCCTCGAACGGCAGCTCGGCGTGCAGCTGCTGGTGCGGGGCAGCACCGGGGTGCGGGCCACCGACGCCGGCGCGACCCTGCTCGCGGAGGCGCGGGCGGTGCTGGCCCGGTACGACCAGGCGGTGGCGGCGGTCACCCGGCACGCCGGGGCGGGGGAGACGCTGCTCCGGCTCGGGATTCCGCTGGAACTCCCCGCCGGCCTGCTGTCCGGGCCACTCGCCTCGCTGGCCGCGGCCTATCCCGCCACGCGCGTCCAGGCGCTGCACATGTCGACCGCCGCCCAGATCGCCGCCCTGCGCGCCGACGAGCTGGACGTCGGCCTGGTCCGGGAGCACCCGATCGGCCCCGACCTGGACGCCGTGCTGGTCGTCGAGGAACGGCTCGGGGTGCTGCTCGCGGCCGACCAGGCGGCGAAGCTGGCCGGCCCGGGCGGGATCCGGCTGGACGCCCTCGCCGGCCTCGACTGGGTCGGGTTCCCCCGCTCCGGCAGCCCCACCTGGTACGACGAGATCGTCGCCATCCTGCGCAGCCACGGGCTGGATCTGGGGCCGGCGGCGCCGGAGGGACAGGAACTGATCGCTCCGGTGAAGCTCGCCGCGGTGACGGCCGGCGGTGCGTTCGCACTGGCGCCGCCGGACTGGCGGGAGCCGATCCCGGAGTCGCTGACCTGGGCGCCCCTGGTCGGCCACCCGATCGTGCGGCGCACGTGGGCGGCCTGGCCGGCCGCCGCACGTCGCCGCGACCTCGGGCACCTGGTCGCCGCGCTCGAGTACCGGGGACCGGAGTAGCCGTTCCCCGGGTGGCGCACCGATTATGGCGGCCATAAGCAGCGCCACCAGGCCGGCGGGAAAATCCGCGGCCTCCGCCGCATTGCACCCAGCGGTCGGTCAGACGCCGACAGATTCGTGCGACATGAGATGTGGTGGAGAAGATCATGGAACTGCAGGAGACGGTTGCGCTCGTGACCGGTGGCACCAGCGGCATCGGCCGGGCCACCGCGGTGGCGCTGGCCGAGCGGGGGGCCCACGTGGTGATCTCCGGTCGGGACGTGAGCCGGGGCGACGAGGTGGTGCGGGAGATCCGGGCGGCCGGTGGCCGGGCGGACTTCCTGGCCGCCGACCTGCGCGACGAGGCGTCCGCGCGGTCGCTCGCCGCGCGTGCCCGCGCCGTGGCCGGCCGGGTGGACATCCTGGTCAACAACGCGGGCGTCTACCCGTTCGGGCCGACGGAGCAGACCGACGAGCAGACCTTCGACGCGGTGTACTCGCTCAACGTGAAGGCACCCTATTTCCTGGTCGCGGAGCTGGCGCCGGAGATGGCCAAGCGCGGCCACGGCGTCGTGGTCAACGTGACGACGATGGTCGCCGAGTTCGGTGCGCCGGGCTTCGCCCTGTACGGGTCGAGCAAGGCCGCGCTGGTGCTGCTCACGAAGGCGTGGGCGGCCGAGTACGGCCCGCAGGGCGTGCGGGTCAACGCGGTGAGCCCCGGCCCGACCCGGACCGGGGGCACCGCGACCATGGGCGACGCGCTCGACCAGCTGGCCGCGCAGGCGCCGGCCGGTCGGCCCGGGTCGGCCGAGGAGATCGCGGAGGCGATCGCGTACCTGGCCAGTGACCGGGCGAGCTTCGTGCACGGCGCGGTGCTGCCAGTGGACGGCGGGCGGGTCGCCGTCTGAGCCGGACGTACGCCGGTCGTGGCGGCCCGCGTCACC
>Ga0164243_10005275_pt1 | contig 19800 bp, 16 predicted proteins | sample OricompcompostOP_FD_108781 | JGI IMG/M metagenome (GOLD analysis project Ga0164243, IMG submission 108781) | Organic Plus compost microbial communities from Emeryville, California, USA - Original compost - Organic plus compost (OP) | ecosystem: Engineered > Solid waste > Mixed feedstock >... | reverse complement strand
CGACTCGGGCGCGCAGAAGGCTCGACTCGGGCGCGCAGAAGGCTCGACTCGGGCGCGCAGAAGGCTCGACTCGCGCGGGGTCCGCGGGCCTGTCCGTGGTCGTGCGTCCCGGCGAGAAAGATCGCCTACTCGGTGGACAGGATCGTGACCACACAGGCGTTTCCGTCCATTCCGGCCGCGCCGCCGCCCATCGTCTCCACCAGGCCCACCCGGTGCCGCGCGACCTGCCGGGCACCTGCCTCACCACGGAGCTGCCAGGTGATCTCCGCCAGCTGCGCCATACCGGTCGCCCCGAGCGGATGGCCCCGGGAGAGCAGGCCGCCACTGGGATTGACCGGCTGCGCGCCGTCCCGCGCGGTGTGACCGGACGGCGCGAGTTCGGCGCCCTTGCCGCGCGGCGCGAGCCCGAGCGCTTCGAGCGTGATCACCTCACCGATCGTGAACGCGTCGTGCACCTCCAGCACGTCGATCTCCTCGGGCGCCCGGCCTGCCTGGGCGAACGCCTGCCGCGCGGCACGCTCGACGCTGGCGAAGCCCCACACGTCCTGGCTGCGGTGATCCCACAGCGCGCCCGAGACCATCGCCGAGGCCTCGATCCGCAGGTCACGCGGATTCCCGCGGTCGCCGCCCACGATCGCGGCACCGGCGCCGTCGCTGGTGGGACAACACTGGAGGAATGTCAGCGGCTCGGCGATCATCCGCGACTCCAGCACCTCACGCACGGTCGGCACCGAAGAACGCAACTGCGCACGCGGATTGTCCGCCCCATTGCCCTTGTTCTTGACCGCGACCGCGGCGAGCTGTTCCGGCGTGACGCCGTACTCGGCCACGTATCGCTGCGCCTGCAAGGCATACAGCCCCGGCAGCGGCAGCGACGACGCGCCTTCGGGGTCGGTCGCCTCCGGCACGATGGCGCCCGAGAACAGCGTCGACATCTGGTCGATGCCGAGCACGAGCACACAGCCGAACCGCCCGCGGCGCACGGCCTCGACCGCCTCGTGATACGCACTGGTGCCGCTCGCGCAGGCGTTTTCGACCATCCACATCGGAATACCGGGCAGCCCGACACCCCGCTGCACACGCGTCGCGACACCGGGCGGACCGAACACCGAGCCGACCACGATCGCGTCGATATCGCCCGGCGAGACGCCGGCATCCCGTACGGCTTCGCGGATCGCGCTCCACGCCAGTGACTCCACCCGGTGCTCCGGGAAACGCCCGAACGACGAGGTACCCACACCCCACAACATCGGCTCGGTCACGAGGCCACCTTCCCGGCGACCTTCCCGGCGACAAGGTCACCGTCGTCCGTCCCGGTAATCGCCAGCCGCGTACCGGGAGCGAGCACCTCGGCCTCGGCGAGGCGCACGAGCACCCGCGGCCCGTCGTCGAGGTCGAGATACGCCAGGCCGAACGGCGGCTTCCGGGTACCGACGGGGATCGCGACGACCGTCGACGACCACACGGCGCCCGTCACGGCGAACCGCTCGGCCGCCAATTCCCCGTAACACACCGGGCACCATGGCGGACCCTGTTGCGCGGACGGGTACCCGCAGGCCGCACAACGCGTTCCGAGCACGGCTGCGCCGTCGAACACCGGCCTCGGATCGGCCACCGGCAGCCCGCCGACCGCCGATCCCGCGCGGCGCTTGGTCGGCCGCCCCACTCCCAGCTCCCCCATCAGTGATCTCCTTCGAGCGTCAGCGAGAAGTCGCCCGCCTCGATGTGCAGATACGCGCCGACGGAGGTCTCGACCAGTTCCTGGATGAACCGCGCCTGCTTGCTCGTCGGCGAGAAATCGCGATGCCGCTGCGGGGTCGCGCGCATGACGTTGATGTCGTTCTCGGGCACCAGCAGCCGGAGGATCAGTTCGTCGTCGCTGATTGAACCGCCGAAGCGCTCGCGCAGTTCGGCGAGGCTCGGCTGCGGTGGTTCCCAGTTCTCGTAGCTGGCCGCCTTGGGCGAGCTCATGATCGTGTCGAGCACGTTCTCGTCGATCGGGGCGACGGGCTTGCCGTAGAAGCCGTGCGCGTAGATCATCACCTCGTCCGGCACGACCGAGTACCGCGATCCCGTCACCACGTTGAGCACCGCCTGCGTGCCGACGAGCTGCGAGAACGGCGTGGCCATCACGGGATAACCGAGTTCCTCGCGCACCCGCGACATCTCGTCCAGCACTTCCTCGAAGCGCTCCTCCATCCCGCGGTCGCGCAGCTGCGCCTTGAACGTGCCCGCCATCCCGCCGGGAAGCTGGTGCCGGTACTGGAAAAGCGAGTACTCGGCGGGCTGCCCGACCGGCAGTTCCTCGTATTCCGCGACCCGCAACAGGTGCTGCTCGACGGGATCGAACCGTGACTCGTCCAGATCCACGTCGAACCCGGCGTAGCGCAGGTTCGCGACCGTGTTCTCCGTGGACGGCAACGAAACACCGGCGGCCAGCGGCCGGCTCGCGGTGTGCACCCGGTCGGCACCGGCGAGCAGTCCCTCCAGATAGTTCAGCGGGGCGAGCGCGTTGTTGCTGTGGAAGTGGATCTCGACCGGCAGCTCGCCCGCCGCGCCCTTGATCGCCGCGACGAGCGTCCGTGTGCGTTCCGGGGTGAGCAGCCCGGCCGCGTCCTCCAGTTCGATGCCGTCCGCGCCGAGCGCGACGAGTTCGCGCGTGCGGGCCGCGTAGTACTCGTCGGTGTGGTACGGGCTGTCCGCGTAGAGGATGCACGGCAACGCCTGCGCCCCCGCGGCCTGCACGGTCTTGACCAGGCGGCCGATCTTGTCGATGTTGAACAGGCCGTCGTAGATCCAGAAACTGCCGATCCCGTGCGCGCACAGGCGCTGGACCCACAAATCCATCACGCTGTCGGCGGTCAGGCCGAACGTGACGATGCCGTTGCTGCGGGTACCCGCGCGGACGGTGGTCCTGGGCATCGCCTTCGACAGCGAGATCAGCTGTTCCCACGGGTCCTCTTTGCAGTGTCGCACGAGGACCTCGAAAATCGAGCTGCCGACGAGGTCGATCGTATGGAACCCGGTGCGGTCGAGTTCGGCGGCCATCGGCAGGCCCATGTCCTTGCGCAGCCGCATGCCCCACCAGCTCTGCGGTCCGTCGCGCAGGGTCTGGTCGATGATCTCGATCCTGCGGCGGGTGCCGTCGGGGTTGCGCGGTGCGCAGTCCAGGTAGCTCATGCGCTCTTCTCCAGGTAGTCGGGCAGGCCGCGGGAGGCGATCCAGTCGGTGGTGACGGTTCCGGCGCGGAAGTCCGGGTGGTCGAGTGCGGCACGGGCGAAATCCGCCGTGGTCGGGACGCCGGTGACACGCAGGGCGCGGAGTGCGGCGACCATCCGGTCGGCGGCCACGTCACGGCTCGGCCCGTAGGCGATGATCTTGGCCAGGAGCGAGTCGTAGAACGGCGGGACCACATAGCCGGGTTCGCAGTGACTGTCGACGCGGATACCCTCACCCGCCGGAGCGATCCACTCGGTGACTGTGCCTGGATGTGGCAGGAACCCTCGGGCGGGGTCCTCGGTGGTGATGCGGACCTCGATGGCGTGCCCCGTGAGTTCGATGTCCTCCTGTTTGATCCGGAGCCGTTCACCGGCCGCGGACCGGATCTGCTCGGCGACCAGGTCCACGCCGGTCACCATCTCGCTGACCGGGTGCTCGACCTGGATACGCGCGTTGAACTCGAGGAAGGCGTAGTCGTGGGTGTCGGCGTCGTAGATGAACTCGACGGTGCCCGCACTGTCCAGTTCCAGGGCCTCGGCGAAACGGACGCCGCTGCGGCGGATGTCCTGCCGGATCTCCTCCGGCAGGTTCGGCGCCGGCGACTCCTCGACCACTTTCTGGTGCCGCCGCTGCAGCGTGCAGTCGCGCTCGCCGAGATGGACCACATTGCCGTGCTTGTCGCCCAGCACCTGCACCTCGATGTGCCGCGCGTGGCGGATGAACCGTTCGACGTAGAGCCGCCCGTCCCCGAAGGCGGACTGTGCCTCGGCTTTCGCGGCGGGCCAGCGGTCGCGGAGCTCGGTTTCGTTCTCGACCACGGACATGCCGCGCCCACCACCGCCCGCCGCGGCCTTGAGCAACACGGGATAACCGAGTTCGTTCGCCGCCGTGACGGCGTCCTCTGTGGACTCCAGCACGGGCGAGCCGGACAGGATCGGAATTCCCGCCGACCGGGCCAGTTCACGGGCGCGCGCCTTGTCGCCTGCCTGCGCCACCGCCTCCGGGCGGGGGCCGATGAACACCAGCCCTTCCGCGACACAGGCCGCCGCGAACGCAGGATTCTCGGACAGGAAGCCGTATCCGGGGTGCACGGCGTCGCAGCCGGCGCCGAGCGCGGCGCTGAGCACGTTGTCGATGACCAGGTAGCTTTGCGAGGCCGGGCCGGGACCGATGCACACCGCGCGGTCGGCGAGCCGCGCGGCCATCCCGTTCCGGTCCGCCGTCGAGGTGACGACGACGGACTCGATGCCCAGCGCGCGGCACGCCCGGATGACGCGGACGGCGATCTCGCCGCGGTTGGCGATCAGGACCCGTGTCACGCTACTCATCGGATGGCCTGATCAGGAACAGCGGCTGGTCGTACTCCACGAGCTCGGCGTTGGCGGCGCACACCTCGACCACCACCCCGGCCCGCGGCGCGACGACCGGGTTCATCAGCTTCATGACCTCGACGATCGCCAGCTGCTGGTTCGCCGTGACGGTCTGGCCCGGCTCGACGAACGGCGGCTCGCCGGGGCTCGGGGCGACCCAGAAGGCGCCCACGGCGGGCGAGCGCACCTCCACGCAACCGGTCCGGTCGACGGGTTGCGGGGTGGCCGCCGGTGGTGGGGCCGGGGGCGTGGACTCCGGGACGGCGGGCGGCCGGGGCGCGGCGTCTGCCACCGGACTCGCGGGCTCGGCCACCGGCGCGGCCGCCGGGGCGGGCGCGGGGGCCGTGGTGGCGGGCGGCCCGTCCTTGCCCACGGTGACCCGCATCCCGTCGAGTTCGAGTGTCATGGCGGACCAGCCGGAGGCCTGGAACGACCGCAGGATCTCCCTGACCTCGCGATGGGACGTGCTCATGAGGTGCTCCTCTGGTGGACGATCGCGGCCAGCAGAACCGGCAGCCGGTGCGGCGTGAGGATGACCTCGACCCCGGCGTCGAGAGCCGCGCGCACGCCCTCCGGGGTGCAGAACACGGCGCCACGCACCGTTTTCGTGCCGGGCGGGATCGTGGGCAGTTGCTCGCCGAGGTCGCCGGCCTCGGCGTCGGCGTCGAAGACCGGTTCCACGGCATCGGTGGTGCCCAGCGTCGTCGCCTGCTGCGCCCACTGCGTGAGGCGCCGCAGGTCCTCGTCCGAACTCTCGTCGACGGCCGAGGTCGGCAACTCACCGGCATACACCACGCCACTGCTCGCGTCCACGGTCACGGTCCTGCCGACGAGGGCCTCGACCGTTGCGGCGCCACAGCCGACGACGCACGGGGTGTCGAGCGCGCGGCTGACGACGGCGGCGTGCGAGGTCGCCCCGCCTTGCTCGGTGACGACGGCCGCGGCCGCGATCATGCCGTGCACGTCCTCGGGGCTGGTGGATTTCCGCACCAGCACACAACCGGGGTTCGCCTGTGCCGCTTCGGGCGTGTCCACGACGACGCCGGTGGCCACGCCGGGGCTCGCGCCGACGCCGCGCGCCAGCACCTCCGCCGTGTCCGCCGCTCCCGCCGCGATCTCGGGCCGCAGCAGTGTGCGCACCTGCTCGGCGGTCACCCTGGTCACGGCCTCGTCCGGCCGGAGCACACCCTCGCCGACCAGTTCGACGGCGATCCGCACGGCCGCGCGGGCGGTCCGCTTGGCCGGCCGTGACTGCAGCAGGAACAGCTCGCCTTTCTGCACCGTGAACTCGATGTCCTGGGCGTCGCGGCCCTCGCGGTCGAGGCAGTCGGCCGCGGCGAGCAGTTCGGCGTGCACCCGCGGCCACCGTTGCGCCAGGTGCGTCAGCGGTTTCGGGGTGACCCGCCCGGACACGACGTCCTCGCCCTGGCCCCGCTGCAGGTACTCGCCGTACGGTTCCCGGGTTCCGTCGACCGGACTGCGGGTGAACAGCACGCCGGTGCCGGAGTCGTCGTCGAGGTTGCCGAACACCATCGCCTGGATCGTGACCGCGGTGCCGAGATCCTCGGGGATGCCGTAGTGCTTGCGATACGCGATCGCGCGGCGGGAGCGGCTCGACCGGAACACCGCGGCGACGGCGGCGTGCAACTGCTCCCACGGGTCCTCGGGGACGCACTCGCCGACGTCCTCGGTGATCGCCGCGCGGACCGCCGCGGTGGTGGGCAGATCTTCCAGATCCTCGGTGCAGCCGAGCACCAGCCGCCCGTAGAAGCCCGTGAAGCGCCGGTGCACCTCCGCCGCGAAGGCCGGATCGCCGGTCTCGGCGGCGAGTGCGGCTTCGACGTGGTCGTTGCAGCCGAGGTCGAGGATCGTGTCCATCATGCCGGGCATGCTGATGGCGGCACCGGAGCGCACCGAGACCAGCAGCGGACGTTCACCACCGCCGAAGGTGCGGCCGAGTTCCCTTTCCAGCAACCGGATTCCGGCCGTCAGCTCGTCGGTGAGGCCCTCGGGAAGACCGTCACCGGCGAAGTACGCGGCACAGGCTTCGGTGGTGACCACGAACGCCGGCGGCACGCGCAGGCCGAGTGACCGCATGCGCCACAGGCTCCATGCCTTGCCGCCCACCAGCTCCCGGCTGGGTTCGGGGGTGCCCGGCCCGGGCACCACCAGCCACCGCAGCCCCGTCGTCGCTGTCATTCGGGCCGCTCCCGTCCGGTCAGGCGCAGGATGTGCTCGTGCAGCTGGAACCACACGGTGTGCACGGAGTCGACGCGAACCCCGCTGACGTAGTCGGTTTCGCCGCCCTCGGCACGGGTGAGCGCCGTGCCGATCCGGTCGAGAAAGCGTTCCACCAGCGGATCCGCCGCGGTCAGTGGTCGCAGCACCTTGGCGGTCTTCTCGTGCACCCGGCCCAGTTTCTCGATGATCTTCGCGTCGTAGTCGGCGTCGCCGTGGTCGTTGCTGACGCGGTTGCCGTCGACCTCGATGGTCTGCCAGTCGGTGGTGAGCGCGAGGATCTGCTTGTTCACCCCGGTTTCGAACGATTCCATGGCCTCAGCGACGGCGCTGTCGGCACGCAGCGCCGCGAATGCGCGCGGGTACACCCCGTCCAGGAACTCGCGGCCCGCGGGCGTGATCAGGTAGCTGCCGCGCGCGGCCATCACCGCGCCCGCGGCGGTGGCCTTCTCCAGCGCGGCCTCGACGTCGGCGAGTGCGAGCCCGTTGACGTCGGCGAGTTGTCCGGCGGTGCCCAGCTGACGCAGGGTCAGCGTGTGCACGGTCAGCTCGTATGAGTCCAACATGGATAGTCCTTTCAGGAATTCCCAGCCGTCATGCGGTCTCGCACCTCGCGGCGAAGCGACTTGCCGACCGGACTGGTGGGCAGTTCGGGCCAGATCTCGACGGTGCGCGGCCGTTTGAAGCCGGCCAGGCGCTCCGCGCAGAACGCGACGATCGCGTCCGGGTCCGCCGCCGAGCGCGTCACGACGGCGGCCGCGACCCGTTCGCCCCATTTCTCGTCCGGCAGGCCCACCACCGCGGCCGCGCTGACCGCGGGATGCGCCAGCAGGGCGTCCTCGACCTCGCGGGGGTAGACGTTGAACCCGCCACTGATGATCACATCGTGCCTGCGGTCGAGCAGGTGCAGGTATCCCCCGTCGTCCCACCGCCCGATGTCGCCGGTGTGCAGCCAGCCGTCCGGTTCGATGGTCTCCGCGGTGGCCTCGGGGCGGCGCCAGTACCGGCTCATCGTGTGCGGGCCGCGGGTCAGCACCTCGCCGACCTCGCCGGGGCCCAGCACCTTGCCCTCGGTGTCGCGCACCTGGACCTCGACGAACGTGTACGGCTTGCCCGCGGCGGTCAGCCGGTCCGGGGTGTGCTCCCACGGCTGCAGGCAGGTGATCGCCAGCGGCGCCTCGGCCTGGCCGTAGAGCTGGGCGAACACCGGGCCGAGCAGGTCGATCCCGCGGCTGAGCACGGTCGTGGCGATCGGGGCGCCGCCGTAGCAGATGCGCTCCAGTGCCAGCTCGGCCTCGGCCGTGGCGGGCTCGTCGAGCAGCATCGCGATCATGGTGGGGACCATGAAGGTCGCCGTCGCCCGGTACTTCTGGGCGGCTTCGAGGAACGCGGCAGGCGAGAACTTCGGCAGCACCACGTTGGCCGCGCCCTTGACCAGATGCGGCAGGAAGAACGCGCCACTGCCGTGCGTGATCGGCGCGGCGTGCAGCATCACCGAATCGGGGCGCAGGTTCGGCAGCAGGTCGACCAGGAAGTTGGCCACCTCGGCCAGCTCACTGGCGGTCGTCAGTACGACGGCCTTCGGTTTGCCGGTCGTCCCGCCCGTGTAGGCCAGTCGCAGCGGCGCGTCCGGTTCCCGCCGGACATCGCACGGTTCGGCCGAGGCCTGCTCGATCAGGCCGGGCAGTTCCGCCGCGGTGATCGCGATTTCCGCGGGCGCGGGCGCTTCCCCGGCGTGAATCAGCGCCCTGGCCTGGGAATCCTCGATCTTGAACGCCAGCTCGTGCGCGGTTTCCCTGGCATTGAGCGGAACCCGCACCAGACCCGACTTGGCCAGCGCGTAGTACGCGACCACGCCGTCGATCCCGTTCGGCATCAACACGGCCACCCGGTCCCCCGGTTCGAGGCCACGCGCCAGCAGCGCGTTGCCGAGGCGGTCGGTCAGCTCGTCGAACTCGGCGAAGCTCACCACCCGCTCGCCGTCGATCAGCGCGGGCGCGCCGCCGTACTGGCGGCCCGCCCGGCGGATCAGATCACCGATCTGCATCGCTCGCCCCGTTCGCGGGCAGGTCCGCCCGCCGCAGGCTCGAACCGCGCCCTTCGAGATTGCGGGAACCACGCTGTGCCAGGCGGTACAGCTCGTCGGCCGCCGGCGAACCGTGGTGCCATTTGACCCATTCCTCGTCCCGGTACCGGTTCGCGCCCCGCAGCACGGCGGGTGTGAAGCCCTTGGCGCGCTGGTTGTACTCGTCGAGGTCGATCCGGCCGGCCGTGGTGGTCCACAGCCCGTTCTTCGCGGGCAGGCTGCTCGAACCCGACAACCGGTCGCCGACCGTCGGCGCGAAATCGTCGTCGGTGAGCACCGAGTACGGGATTCCGGTGAGCATGTTCTGGTTCAGCCCGGAGTAGCGTGCCATGCCGTACTCGTTGGTCTTCTGATGCGGGAAACCCAGCAGCCCCACCATCTCGCCGAGGTTGTCGCGGCCGTACTCGTCGTTCATCAGTGGCTTGAACCGCTGCACCCGGTCGTCCAGGGACAGCCAGTCCTCCTGCCGGTACGTGCCGGCCAGGTGCGCGAAGTCCTTGCCCACCGAGGAGTACACGAGCGCGCCCGCGTCGATCATCTGCTCACGGGTCCAGGTCGCGATGCGTTTCCACAGATCCGCGGTGGCCTCGTTGAGGATCTCGCGGTACTGCTCCATCGTTTCGGCGAGCGTCTCCGCGTTGTCCATGCCCACCGGGATGTAGCCGTCGGACAACGCGTCCGATGTGTACAGTCCGACCGCCGCGATGTTGGCGGCGTCGTAGCTGGGCTCGGCCTCGAACGACGCCCAGTCGTCCATGAGGTGGAAGTTCGTGTCGGAGAACACGATCGGGATGGTCAGGTTCGCGAACGGCAGCCGGGTGGCGATCCCGTCGAGCCACGGGTAGTCGCCCTCGGTCAGCTCGAAGAAGTCCCGCACGACCAGCTGACGGTTCTCGCCGAAGTTGTAGGGACCGCTGTTGTGCAGCCCGATGCGGCATTCGCAGTGCGCGAGGAAGGCGTACTGCGACAGCTGCGCCACGAGTTTGGTGGCCGCGGCGTGCAGGCGGTCGCCGGGTTTCACGCCGTGCAGGTCCGCTTCGAACACCTGGAGGGTGCGCTCGGGCAGGAACTGGCTGCGGTCGCCGAACTCCTTGTTCGTGATGTGCCCGTCGTTGCGGTGGTAGGCGAGGTTGAAGCGGCGGGAGAAGTCGAGGACGTCGACCACGTCCTCGACCGCGTCACCGGGACGCAGCAGCCCCCAGTTCATCAGCATCTCGCGGCCGATGAGGTAGAAGGCGGGCATCCCCCAGGCGGCGTTGACGGTGTCCACCTTGAGGCTGACCTCGCGGGCCCGGTCGCCCAGTTCCTCGGCCGGGGTCGCCGCGTCGATCTCACGCAGCAGCGTCGGCAGCCGGTAGAAGGAGTTGAGGTAGCTCAGCAGCATGTAGGGGTTCATCGGGAACAGCTTCGACTCCTGCACGGTGCGCGTGATGCACAGCCAGTACGTGGTGTCGGACAGGTTCCGCAGGTAGCTGTTGGTCTCCAGCAGCGACCGGTAGTTCAGCTCAGCCATGGTTCAGCCCTCGTTCCCGATCAGCCAGATCCGGGCGTGCCCGGTGTCGCCGGTTTCGTACGCGTCCGCCGCGGGCGGTGCCGCGGTCACCTCGATCTCGACGACATCGCCGTCACTCAGGGTGTCGATCTTGCAGTTCATCAGTGTGGGCACGTCGTACTCCCGGGCGAGAATGCCCAGGTGGGAGCGCACGGTCCCGCCGAGGCAGATGACCCCGGCGAACCCTTCGATGATCGGCGCGGTGAGCGTGCCGCCGGAATCGTCGATCACCGCGATGGTGCCCTCGGGGATACCGTCGGCGAGGTAGCCCATCACCTGCTCGATCTTGGAGATCAGCGCGACGGGACCGGTGACCGTGGCGGACTTGCGGATCACGTTGTCACCGACGCCCACCTGCTTGCGGCCGTCCGCGCTGCTTCCCGCGGCGAAGGACGTGGCCTCGCGGTCGGGGCGCTTGTACTTGTCCGGTTCGGACTCCAGCGACACGGTCGCCGAGAAGTCGAACCGGTAGCCCGAATCCAGCGCCTCCTGCTCGACCGCACGCGCGTCGGCGAGGGAGAACAGGTCGAACTGCCGCTCGAACACCACGTCCTTCCACCGCGCCCCGGTGGCCGCGAACCGCTTCGCCGCCAGCTCGCGCACGGCTCCGTTGAAGCGGCCGGGCAGCGGCAGCATTTCCGTCGATCCCCACTTCGGTGTGCTGACCGTGGAATCGGACATCGTCACCTCGCTCGATTGGCCGGCGTCGCTGCCGGACTGTCTTTCGCTGGGAACCAAAGCTAGGTACGATCCGGGATGTGACACAGTCCACGTTGGTGGACAGTCCGGCGTCGACGATGACGGCCACGTCCCCGCAGAGCCGGGCTCGTTCCCCCTTACGAGCAACCCTGCACAGGGATGACTACGAGCGCGCGTTCGACGTACTCGAACAGTGCGATACGGCGCCGTCCGTGGTTGATTTCAAGGAAACCGTTGTCGGCGCGCTGCAACGGCATTTCGCGCTCGAGCACGTCTCGTTCTTCGCGGGCGCGACGTTCCACAACGTGTTCGGCGACATCGCGCCGCTCACCGAGGGCAAGACATCGAAGATGCTGCCCGAGTACCAGGAACGCTGGGCACGCTACGACGTGTTCGGCACCCCGGCCGCCACCCGGCAGCTGGTGTCCAGCGGGGTGTCGTCGCTGGCCGAGCTGACCTCCCAGGGACCGCTGCCGGCGTCGGCGGAGGCCTACGTACGGCATTTCCTGATCGCGACCTGGCGGATGGAGACGGCGGCCGCGCTCCGGCTGGAACTGCCGGACGGGCACCTGGCGCTCGTCGGAATGTTCGACCCGAAGCCGGACAAGCTCGGCATCCACGAGCTGGCCACGATGCGGTTGCTGAGCAGGCAGCTGTCGGTGATCTGCCGCGGCCTGCCGATGTCCCGTTCGCAGGCGGCGGTGAGCAGGCTGTCCGAACGTCAGCGCCAGGTGGCCCGGCTGGTCGCGGACGGGCTGTCCAACGCGCAGATCGCCGAAACGCTGTCGCTGGCCGAGGACAGCGTGAAGAAGTACGTGAGCAGGATCCTCGGGCTCACCGGCTGCCAGTCGCGGATGGAGCTCGCGCTGCTGGCCCGGTCCTGCCGGGCATGACGAAAGGGGCCGCGGAAATCCCGCGGCCCCTTCTCGCTTCTCAGAGGAACGAACTCTCCTTCGTCAGGCCGTAGCGTGGATGCTCGCCGATGACCATGGACTCGAAGATGCCGTAGCCCACGGCGTCGCCCTCGCGGACGCGGATCACGCAGTCGCGCAGCTGGTGCACTTCGCGCGCGGTGACCGGATCGGACACGTCGGCGTAGCGCTCACCGTCCACATGGGACTCGCCGAGCCAGGTGCCGTGCCGGTGGCCCTTGAACCCGAAGTACAGGCCGGTACCGAGGTGGAACCCGGTGTCACCGGCCGCCTCGATCTCCACGGTCCTGGTCTTGCCCCAGCCCGCGTCGAAGGTCATCTTCCCGCCGAGCAGCCGGCGGTTGACCGGATCGAACTTGAGCTCGTCCTGCACGTTGTTCAACGGCACCTGGGTACCGTCCGGCTCGTTGACGAACCCGGAGAAGTACGTGGTCTGGCCGCCCACCCATTGGTGGTAGTGGTGGATCTCGTAGCTGCTGCCGTCCGGGCGCCGCATCCACATCGGACTCCAGGTGAGGATGAAGTTCCCGTCGAGCCGCTCCCGGCGGTACACGTCGGGCGCGGGCTCCCCGACGTCCATCCGCACACCCCACGAGTGATCGCGGAAGCCGAACCACTCGTCGTCGTGAACCTCGATTTCCTCGCCGTCGATCCAGACCCGCCCGCGCACGGTCGAAGCCTGGTGGTAGCGAAGGAGGTCCGAGCAGATCCGGAACCCGTCCGGTTCGCGCTGCGCGTCCTTCGCCTCCAGGAACGGTGGCAGCACACCGGTGACCGTGAGATCGAACCGGATCGGCAGCATGTGGTTCTCCCGCAGCACGAACCGCACCGCCTTCAGCGGTTCCAGCACCTCGTAGTCCAGCGGGCCGACGCCGACCCGGTCCGGATCGCGGTCCAGCCGCCTGCTCGCCCGTACCGTCAGCTGTTCCTTGCCGCGCGAGATCCCGGCGAACATGTCGATGACGTTGCGGTTGTGGTACTTGCCGATGCCACAGTCCACCTGAAGCGAACCGTCCCTGGCGAACAGCGAGGCCCACAGTTTCTCGGTCCACGAGATGTCGGCGTGGGCGATCGTCGCGAACGTCTCCGGGGTCTGGTGGCACAGCATCTCGTCCGCCGGGACGATCTTCTGCATGGACTGACGCACGGCGGCGCCTCCTTCCTGACCTAGCGCACGGGCGAGAACGAACCCGGCATGTCGTTGGCGACCAGCGCGGTGCCGAAGATCGTGGCGGCCTGATCGTCGTCATCGAAGGGATCCGGGTACAGCGCGAGGGTGTCCGGTGACATCGCCCAGTCCACCTTGTCCGTCACGCCGGCCAGTGCCGCGAACGGGCGCAGTCCCGAGGTGTACATCGTGGTGGCGGCGAAGATCCGTTCGCGCCGGTCCATCGCGGCGAAGCGCTGGTAGAGCTTCATGTGGCACTTGCTGAGTTCGGCGGCGACATCGGCCCACGACGCCGGGGCCAGCAGCTCGCGGGTGCCGTCGGGGCGGTGCCCGTAGACGGCCGCCTTGGTGACGGCGGTGAGCAGCTGGTCCGGTTCGGTGAACGTGGTTCCCCAGTCGTTGATCTCGAACTCGGTGAACGCCGAACGGTCGAAGACCAGCGCCATGGTGAGGCCGGCGTAGGGCGGTTCGAGGTCCTCGGCCCAGGGGTAGGCCCAGGAACTCGGGCCCAGCGACAGGTAGTCGCGCACGATCGTCTGCTCGTTCCCGGCGTGCGGGTACGGCCCGGAGTCGCAGATGCCGACGCGGGAGTCGCAGAAGTACAGGAACGAGTAGCCGGACACCGTGGCGTTGAGCCGCTTCAGTGATTTGGCGGTCGCCGCGTCGAGCGTGGTCGCCGCACCGGTCAGCTCCGTGACGACCGCACCGGGCAGGTAGCGGTTGGTGAACCCGGCGTCCTTGTAGTCGAGCGTGCCGTCGCCCCGGTGCGCCAGGGTGAGCCGGCGCCAGAAGTCCACCACCGCGCGGATCTCGTCGCGCTTCTCGTCCGGCCGCAGCTTGCCCATCTTGATCAGGCACTCGCGGCCGCACAGGTAGTGGTAACCGATCATCCAGATCCACAGTGGACTGACCTGGCCGGGTCCGGTACGCAGGCGCCGCCCGAGTTCCTCGGCCGGCATCGCCGCGTCGATCTCCGCGACGCGCCGGGCGTAGCTGTGGAAGTCCTCGATGACCGACAACGACATGTACGGCAGCATCGGGAACAGCTCCGAGGTGAAGCCGGACCGGCGGGTCATCTCCGGTTTGAACGCACGGCCCATGTGCTGCACCAGATCGTCCAGCAGCTCGTCGGTGAGTTCCCCGGCGATCAGCGCGTCCAGCTCGGCCGGGGAGACCGTGAGGTCGAAGTCCTTGACCGCGATCTCGTCCCCGACCCGGCGGATGTAGTCCCACCACTGCTCGTGCACGTCCGCCGTCCCGGCCTGGCCGACCACACCGGTCCCGTCCTCGATGTCGAGCGTGACCCTGGTGCCGTCCTCCAGCTCCGCCAGGTCGGTGCCGACCAGGCAGGGCACCTCGAACTCGCGGGAGACGATCGCCAGGTGCGAGCGCAGCGTCCCGTCGAGACAGACGATTCCGCCGAGCCGGCCAAGGATCGGCGAGAGGAACGTGGTGCCGCCGGACGCGACGAGTGCGATCGTGGTCTCGAGATCGGAGTCCAGCGAGGCGAGCACGTCCTCGGGTGAGCGGAAATGCCGGATCGTCCCGGTCACCGGGGCGAAGGTGTAGGAGGGCGTACCCTTACCGACGATGTTCATGATCAACCTCCCAGCGGGCGGAAGCAGCCGTCGCGGTCCTGCGGAACGAAAACGCCTCCGATGAGGCTCAGTGCCAGATCCGGATCGCTGAACTTCTCGTAGGAGTCCGCGATCCGCGGGGTGACGCTCCAGTCGATCTCGTCGTAGCAACCGGCCAGCCGGGACCACGCCTTGAGCTTCCACGCGTACATCTGCGTCGCGTAGAGGTTGCGCTCCTCCGGATCGGTTTCGGCGAGGCGCTGGTAGAGGGCGCGGTGCGCCTTGCGGATCGCCTTGGTCGCTTCGTCCACTTCGGACCCATCCAGCGGCCGCAGCCGGCCACCGTCGGTGCAGAACACCCGCGTTTCGAGGATGTCGGCCTGGTAGTCGCTGGGCGTGAACCACGCGGTGCCCCACACGTTGTTGTCCATCCGTACCGAACCCGGCAACCGGTACGCGATGACGAAATGGTGGTACGGCAGGGTTTCCCGGATCCCGTCCACCCACGGGAAGTCCCCGTCCCCGTCAAGGCAGGTCTCGCGCAGCGCGAGGAAACTGCCGTCCTCCAACAGGTACGGTCCGGTGTCGCAGACGGCCGTGCGCGCGTCACAGTTCTCCAGGAACGCGTAGGCCGTCAGCCGGGCGCCGAACTTGCGAATACCCGATTTGGTCGAGTCGTCCGCGGTGCGGAGATTCGCGCGGATGTCGCTCAGCAGCGCGTCACCGGCGACGTGCGAGCTGTTCGCGGGCTCGGCGTCCATGTTGAACAGCACGTCGTCGGTGCGCATGGCGATGGTGGCCTCACGCCAGAAACGCAGCACCTCCAGCTGGTCCGCCAGCCCGTCGGCGAGCGTGTTCTCGCCGAGGTCGACGAACAGTTCCCGGCCGGTGAGGTAGTGCAGGGGCATCGCGGCCAGGTTGATGAAGCTGCGCTTGGTGCCGATGGGCAGTGCCCCGCGCACGAGTTCGGTGGCGCTCGCGTGCTGCTTGATGGTGCGGATGCGTTCCGGGACGCGGAGGTAGTCCTCCATCATCGACATCAGGATGTAGGTGTTCATCCCGAACAGCTCGGACTCGAACACCGTGCGCGCGGAGAGCTCGGACTTGTAGGCCGCGCCCGCGGTGTGCACGAGCCAGTTCCACTCCTCGATCGTGGGCTCGTAGGAGGGATCGGTGTAGATCGCCCTGACGTTGGCCGGGGTGGTGAGCTGCGTCGTCATGCCGTCACCGCCCCGGCCGCGACCGCGACCCGCGCGGTGTCGGCGTCGGTGAGGTCGAGCACCACGGTGTCACCGTCGGACACGGTCCCGCCGAGCTCCGCCGCCAGCACGCAGGGCACGTCGGACTCGCGGGACAGGATCGCCAGATGCGATTCACGGCTGCCCGCGGTGCACACGATGGCGCGCAGATCGGGCAGGATCGGCGACAGGAACGTCATCCCGCCCTTGTTGACGAACGCGATCGTGTCTTCCAGGTCGTCGTCGTCGATCGACAGCACGTCCGAGGTGTCGTTGAACCACCTCGCGGTCCCGCGGACCTCACCCGCGGTGAAGAGGTTCACTCCCGTGCCGACCTCGTTCAGATCTCCGCTCATCACTGCTCCGTTCCACCCCGCCGTTGGGGAGTTCGGTTGTCTCGGACAGGCGCGTCAGCGCAGGTCGGACGTTACGAGCGGGGTGAACTGGGACACAGTGCACTTAGGGGGACATTGGCTCGGCCGCGATGAGCATCAGCCGCCCGCGGCGGAGCGGACGGCGGCGTTGAAGCCGGCCGAACCGGACAACGCCATGCCGCCGTCCACCACGATCTGCGCGCCGTTGACGAACGACGCGATCGGCGAGAGCAGCACGGCGGCCATCCGGCCCACTTCGTCCTGGCGGGCGAACCGGCCGAGTGGCACCATGCCCTCCCACACGTCGTCCGCGGCGGTCTCGGTCAGCCGCCGCATGCCCTCGGTGCCGGCGACCGGCCCGGGGACGAGCGAGTTGGACCGGATGCCCAGCGGGCCCCATTCGAGTGCGAGTGTCCGCATCAGCTGGTCGACGCCCGCCTTCGCGGCGGAGACGTGCGCCTGATGCAGGAACGGCATCTGCGACTGTCCACCCGAGACGAACAGCAGTGCGCCGCCGGTCTGTTTCAGCTGCTCGAAGGCCGCCTTGGCGCAATGGAAACTGCCGAGCAGGTCGATATCGGCGACGGCGCGGAACCCGTTCGTGCTGATGTTCTGCGCCGGCGCGAGGAAGTTTCCCGCCGCCCCGCACACGACGCCGTCCATCGGCCCGATGTCCGCCGCGGCACGATCCAGTGCGGCCACGACGGCCGCCTCGTCGCGCACATCCGCCACCGCGTAGGACGTCTTGACGCCGTAGGTGGCCAGCTCCTCGACCGCGGCCCGGAGTTTGGCCTCGGTGCGGCCGCAGATCGCGACGTTCGCGCCCACGGCGGCGCTTTCACGGGCGATGGCGAGGTTGACCCCGCTACCGCCGCCGCTGACGAAAACGTTGCGGCCCCGCAGCAGATCGGGATGCAGCAGTCCGGTCATCGCTCGTCCCCTGTCCTGCTCAGGCGTTCGGTCAGTGCCGGATCGATGCCGAACTCCGCACACCGCCGGCGGATCTCCTCGACGTAGCGCGCGACGTTGCGGAGTTTGACGTGCTCGTACCCGCGTACCTGGTCGATGGCGCCCAGGAGTTCCGCGGCCGCGCCGGCGTTGTCCGCGTCGAGTTTCCCGGCGACGGCGCGCAGCAGGGTGGTGTAGTGCCGGACGAGATCGCGCTCGACCTTGCGCACTCCGGCGTACCCGAACACGTCGAACGGCGTGCCCCGGAGCCGTTTCAGCCAGGCCAGCACCACGAACACGGGACGGAACCAGGGGCCGAGGCGCAGTTTCCGCTTCATCCCGAGCGCCCGCAGGATCGGCGGGTGCAGGTACCACGACACCTTCGCGCCCCGGCCGAACTCCGCCTCCACGGCCTCGCGGGCCGAGTCGAGCAGGTGCAGCCGGGCCACCTCGTACTCGTCCTTGTACGCCGTGACGTGGTGCAGTTGCCGCATCGCGACATCGGTGACCGGTCCCGGGCCACCGCTCGCCGCGGTCTCCGCGGCCGCCACCTCGGCGATGGCGTCCAGGTAGCGGGCTGCGGTGGCCTCGTTCTGGAACTCCACCAGGTCACTCGCCCGCCGCTCCAGCGCCTCGCCGGGAGAAATTCGCGCGACGCGCGCGGCGAGGCCGGGACTCAGCCGCCGCTGCCGGCGTGCGGTCCCGGCGCCGAGGGCGGTGACGGCGTCCGGGTCCGCCACCGCCACGCGGCCCCAGCGGAACGCCTGGATGTTGGCCTCGACCGCGGCGCCGTTGAGCCGCAGGGCCTCCTCGATCGACGCGGCGCTGATGGGCAGCGCGCCACTCTGGAAGGCCGCGCCGACAAGCACGCTGTTGGCCATCAGATGGTTGCCGAACACTGCCTCGGCGATGGCGCCGGGGTCGATGAACACGTTGTCGGCAGCGCGGCTGACCGCGTTCAGCGCGCCCGTCAGCTCGTCGCGTTCCGGGTAGGGAATGCTCGGGTCCACGGCCTGATCCGCCGTCGGGGTCGGGCTCAGCGAACCGACCGCGACGGTGCGGGACGGCCCGGCCTGGGCGAGGTTCTTCGGGGTCAGCGACGCCAGCAGATCGAACGCCAGGAACAGGTCGGCCCCGCCGTCCGGGATCTGCGCGGCGGGTTCGGTGGCTCCGTCTCGGTAGATCTGCAGCTGCGACACCACAGGGCCGGCCTTCTGGCTGGACCCGGTCAGGTCGAGGTTGCGCACGTGCTTGCCGTCCAGCGCGGCGGCGGTCGCCAGTACCTGGCTCATGGTGACCACGCCCGTGCCGCCGATCCCGGTCATCGTCACGTTGAACGCGTCGGCGGGCACGATCCACCGCGGATCGGCCACCTCGGGTGCCGGTTCTCCCCGCCGGGCACCCCGTTTCGCGTTTTTCGTGTCCACGGCGAGAAACGACGGGCAGTCGCCCTTCACGCACGAGTAGTCGAAGTTGCAGGAGGACTGGTGGATCGTCGTCTTCCGGCCGAACTCGGTCTCGACCGGCTGCACGCTCAGGCACTGCGACTTCGCGTTGCAGTCGCCGCAGCCCTCGCAGACCCGGTCGTTGACGGCGATGCGCCGGGTGGGCCGGCTCAGCTGGCCGCGTTTGCGTAACCGGCGTTTCTCGGCAGCGCAGTACTGGTCGTGGATCAGCACCGTCACGCCGGGTGTCGCGGCGAGTGTCTCTTGTGCCTCGACCAGCCGGTCCCGGTGCCACACCTGCACGCCGCGCGCGAGGCGCACGCCGCGGTATTTCCGGACGTCGTCGGTGGTGATGATCGTGCGGCGCACGCCCTCGGCGTCCAGCAGCCTGGTCAGCTCCGGCACGGCCATGGCACCGGCCACGTCCTGTCCCCCGGTCATCCCCACGGCGCCGTTGTAGAGCAGCTTGTAGGTGATGTTGACCCCGGCCGCGACCGCGGCACGCAGCGCCAGGCTGCCCGAGTGGTGGAAGGTGCCGTCGCCGACGTTCTGGAAGATGTGCGGGATCTCGGTGAACGGCGCCATCCCGGCCCATTGCGCACCCTCGCCGCCCATCTGCGTGAAGCCCGCCATGACGCCGTACTCCTCGCGCGGCACGACGAGTTCGAGGATGTGGCACCCGATCCCGGCGGCGACCGTCGCGCCTTCCGGCACGATCAGTGAACTGTTGTGCGGACAGCCGGAGCAGAAGAACGGCTTGCGGGAGGTGACCAGCGGAAGCAGTTTGCGTTCCGGCTCCGGATCGGTCATCGCGAGCGACACCGACGCGACGCCGTACGGCTGGGGCAGCTTCGCCAGCCGCGCGATGGTCATCGCCGGCGGCGCGGCGATGCTCGCCGCGCAGGACCTGGCCGAGCGGCTCCGCACCCTCGCCGCCGACCGGCTGGGCTGCCT
>Ga0164243_10005274_pt1 | contig 19802 bp, 14 predicted proteins | sample OricompcompostOP_FD_108781 | JGI IMG/M metagenome (GOLD analysis project Ga0164243, IMG submission 108781) | Organic Plus compost microbial communities from Emeryville, California, USA - Original compost - Organic plus compost (OP) | ecosystem: Engineered > Solid waste > Mixed feedstock >... | reverse complement strand
CTCGTCGATCAGCGTGCCGAGGATCATGCCGCCGGTCGCGCCGAGCGGGTGGCCCATCGCGATCGCGCCGCCGTTGACGTTGACCTTCTCCATGTCGAGGTCCATGTCCTTGACGAAGCGCAGCACGACCGCCGCGAACGCCTCGTTGATCTCGACCAGGTCGAGGTCGTCCTTCGTGATGCCGGCCTTCGCGAGCGCCTTCTTGGAGGCGGGCGCCGGGCCGGTCAGCATGATCGTCGGGTCGGCGCCGGAGACGGCCGTCGCGAGGATGCGGGCGCGCGGTCTGAGGCCCAGCTCCTCGCCCGTCCGCGCGTTGCCGATCGCCAGCAGCGAGGCGCCGTCGACGATGCCCGAGGAGTTGCCCGGGGTGTGGACGTGGTTGATTCTCTCGACCCAGTGGTACTTCTGCAGCGCGACGGCGTCGAAGCCGCCCATCTCGCCCATCGCGGCGAACGACGGGTTGAGCTTGCCGAGCGTCTCGACGGTCGTGCCGGGGCGGATGAACTCGTCGTTGTCGAGCACGACGTGGTCGTTGATGTCGAGCACCGGGACGACCGAGCCCTTGAACTTGCCGGCGGCCTGCGCGGCCGCGGCGCGCTCCTGGGAGCGGACGGCGTAGGCGTCGACGTCGTCGCGCGTGAAGCCCTCGACGGTCGCGATCAGGTCGGCCGAGATCCCCTGCGGGACGAAGTCGGTGTCGAGGTTGGTCTCCGGGTCGAGCGCCCAGGCACCGCCGTCGGTGCCCATCGGCACGCGCGACATCGACTCGACGCCGCCGGCGAGGACGAGGTCCTCCCAGCCGGAGGCGACCTTCTGCGCGGCGATGTTGACGGCCTCGAGGCCGGAGGCGCAGAAGCGGTTGAGCTGGACGCCGGCGACGGTGTCGGGCAGCCCGGCCTTGAGCGCCGCCGTCTTGGCGATGTCCATCCCCTGGTCGCCGACGGGCGTGACGCAGCCGAGCACGACGTCGTCGATCCGCTTTGGATCGAGCGACACGTTGCGCGAGAGGATCTCGTGCATCAGGCCGACCACGAGGTCGACCGGCTTCGTCGTGTGCAGCGACCCGTTGCTCTTGCCCTTCCCGCGCGGGGTGCGGATGGCGTCGAAGACCAGCGCTTCGGTGCTTGACATGTCTCCTACCTCGATTGAGCTCGTCGTGAGGTGCGGCCTGATTGGCCAGTCAACCAAGGATGGTAGGTGGTCGGGGCGGGGGCGTGTCGAACTCGCCTGCCGCAGGCCGCCGTTCACCGCTCGGCAACCTCCCCGCCGGCGCGCTCGGCTACGGTCGGCGGCGATGCCGGAGCGCCCGTCAGCATTGCGGATCGACGCCCTGCTGGCGCTGCTCGGCACGATCGCGACGGTCGCCGCGGCGGCCGCGGTCGCCGTCTCGCTGCTCGTCGGCGAGGACGCCGCCCACGCGATCGACCACGCGCACGAGCCGCTGCTGGTCCACCTGCTGCTCGAGTGGCCGCTGGTCGCCGCCTCGGCGCTGCTGGCGCTGGCGGTGCTGCTGCGCGGCGCCGCCGCGCTGCGGCGCGACCTGCGCGCGCGGCGGGCGATCGCCCCGGCGCTGGCGGCGGCGCGCGCCGAGCGGCTGGCCGGCTTCCAGGTGCGGATCGTCGGGGACGACCGCCCGCTCGCCTTCTGCGCCGGGCTGCTGCGGCCGCGCGTCCACCTCAGCAGCGGCCTCGTCGCCGCGCTCGGCGCCGCCGAGCTGCGCGCGCTGCTCGAACACGAGGCGGCGCACGCGAGGCGGCGCGACCCGCTGCGGCGGCTGACGCGCGAGCTGCTCGCGGCCAGCCTCTTCTTCCTGCCGGTGCTGCGCCAGCTCGCCGCCCGCCGCGCCGCGCTCGCCGAGCTGCGCGCCGACGCGGCGGCGGTCGCCGCGTGCGGCGGCGACGCGGCGCCGCTGGCGCGGGCGCTGCTCGCCTACGAGCGGGCCGGCGGCGGCGCGCTCGCGATCGACCCCGAGCGGGTCGACGGGCTGACCGGCGCCCGCAGCGCCTGGCACCCGCCGACGGTCGCCGTGGCGGCGGCGCTGGGAGCGCTCGCGCTCGTGCTCGCGATGCCGGTCGTCGCGGTCGAGCACACGACCGGCCACCTGCTGCACCTGACCGCCTTCGGCGTCGAGCTGTGCGCGGCGCCGCTGCTGCTGGCGACCTTCGGGCTGGCGGCCGCGGCGACCTTCGCGGTCGCGCGGCTGCGGGCGCGGGCGGCCGGCGCGGCGCGCGGCGCGCTCGCGCGGGAGGCGGCCGCGTGAGCGCGCCGCCGCCCAACGTCGTCGGCGCCGAGCGCGAGACGCTGGAGGCCGTCTGGGCCGCGGGCGGCGAGGTCTCGGTGCGCGACGTGCTCAACGCGCTCAACGCCGGCGGCGGCCGCACGCGCGCGTACACCACGGTGATGACGATGCTCGCCCGTCTGCACGAGAAGGGCCTGCTGGTGCGGCGCCGCGACGGCCGCAGCGACCGCTACGCCGCCGCGCTCGACCGCGACGCCTACCGCGCCGCACGCGCCCGCGCCGAGGTCGACGCGCTCGTCGGCGAGTACGGCGACGCCGCGCTTGTCCAGTTCGCGCGCCGCGTCGGCGGCCTCGACGACGAGCGCCGCGCGCGGCTGGAGCGGCTCGCGCGCGGCGACGACGGCTGACCGGCGGCTACGTCAGCTTTCTGAACGTGACGGTCGTGCGGACGTTCGTCGTCACCGAGCCGCCCTCGATTCTCGTCACGTCTCTCGCGCGCAGGACGATGATCACCTTGCCGGGGCTGCCGCCTCTGGTGAGGTCCTCGGCCTCTCTGCTGCGGGCGCCGAGGACGTCGATCGGGTCGCGCAGCGACTGGGCGCTCTCGACCGGGCAGTCGGGCGCGGTCGAGGGCGTCATCCAGTTCAGCAGCGACGAGTGGACGTCGAACAGCGTCCCTCTGGAGGCCAGCTCGACGAGGAGCTCGATCTCGCCGCTGCCGCTTCTGACGCACTGCTGCGGCCCGCCGTCGCCGCCGGCGCCGCCGACCCCGCCGCCGCAGTCGCCCTGCGCGCCCTTCTCGGCGCGGCTGTCGCGCTCGGCGTCGACGCGCGTCGGGACGAAGACGCCGGCGTAGCGCACGCCGATCTCCTGCAGCTTCAGCTCGCCGCTGCTCCAGAGCACCTGCTGGATCTTGTGCGCTCTGAGCGATCTGAAGCGCAGCGTCTGTCTGCCGCTGCCGCGGTCGAGCACGACGCAGCCGCCGTCGGTGCTGGTGCGGTCGTACGACCACGACGAGCTCTGCACGCCGCTGATCGTCATCGCGTAGCGAGCGGTTCTCGGCGCCCGTCTCGTCGTCTCCTTCGACAGTCTGATCTCGTCGCTGTAGGGCGATCTGGGGAAGGGCGGCGGCGTGCCGGGTCTGGTGACGACGAAGCGGCGCGGGATCTCCAGCGGCTCGCCGACGTCGGGCGAGGTCACCTCCGTGACGAGGTTGCCGACGAGCGCGACCCCTCTCGGCATCGCCGCGGCGACGGCGCGCTGCACCTGCGGCGGCACCGCGACTCTGATCGCGACCTCCTTGCCGGCCGGCAGTCTGCGCGTGATCGACAGCGGGTCGATCGCCGAGTGCGGCAGCTGCTCGACGCCGCCGCGGGTTCTGTACGGGACGACGTTGAGCTCTCTCAGCCTCAGCGTGCACGCCTGCGCGCATCTCGCTCTCAGCAGCAGCTCGGTGAGCGCGGGCGACGGTCTCGGCTGCGACAGTCTCAGCTCGGCGACCGGGGCGGCGACCGCGGTCGCGGCCGGGCCGGCGGCGACCGTCGCGAGCAGGAGCGCGACGGCCGCGGGGATCTTCATTGGCATGGCGCGCGACGGTAGGCGGCGAGGGTCCCCGGTCGCAACGGGAGAGTCCCGCGCGCGCCGCCGCCGCGCGAGCGGGGCTCAGCCGAGCCGTCTGAAGGTGACCCTGACGACGACGTCGGTCGTGACCGATCCGCCCTCGAGCCTCGTCACGTCTCGCGCGCTCAGCGTGACGACCTTGCGCGCGCCGCCGCCGGAGAGGTTCACGCCTCGCTTCGCCGGGGTGTCGATCAGGTCGATCGGGTCGAACACGCTCCACGCGGTCTCGACCGGGCAGTCGGGCGCTCTCGACTGCTCGTACCAGCTCAGCGTCGAGGTCGCGATCACGAACGCGTTGCGCTCGAAGTACGACGACATGTCGACGTCGACGCTGCCTCTTCTCGTGCACGCCGGCGTGCCGGGCTCGTCGCCGCCGTAGTCGCCGCAGTCGCCCTCCATCCCCTTGCGCGCGCTGCTGTCGCGCTCGGCGTCGATCCTGATCGGCACGAAGACGCCGCCGCGCGGTGCGGCGACGTCGAGCAGCTGGCGGGCGCCGCCTCTCAGCAGCAGCTGACGGACCTTGACCGCTCTGCGCGATCTGAAGCGCAGCAGCTGGGTGCCGCTGCCGCTGTCGAGCGTCGTGCAGGAGCCGCTTCTGCTGGTGCGGTCGTACGACCATCTCGACGACTGCGTGCCGGCCACCGTCATCGCGTAGAGCGGCGGGCGGGCTCTTCTCGGCACGGCCGGCGGCTTCAGCGAGACGACGAAGGCGTCGATCGCCTCCGACGGCGGGAACGGCGGATGGCCGCCGGGCGCGACGACGGTGAACTGGCGCGCGACGTCATACGTCTCGCCGCCGGTCGTCACGGTCGCGGCGAGGCTGCCGAACAGCGTCGCTCTTCTCGGCAGCGTCGACCAGATCGAGCCCTGGACGGCCTGCGGCACGCCGAACCTGATCGTGACCGGCTTGCCGGCCGGCAGTCTGCGCGTGATGCCGAGCTCTCCCCTGTCGGCGTGCGGCAGCTGCTCGGATCCGCGGAACGGGATCGTGTTCAGCTCGGTCAGTCTCAGCGTGCAGGCGCTCTGGCAGCGGGCGTCGACGACCAGCTGGTCGAAGCTCGGGCCGCCGCCGGGGCGGCTCAGTCTCAGCTCGACGGGGCCGGCGGCGCCGGCGAGGGCCGGCAGCGCGGCGAGCGCGAGCGCCGCCACGGCGACGGTCGCGGGGATCTTCGTGGACATGGGAGGCGACGGTAGGTGCCGTCGTTCCCACTCGCATCGGGGAGGTCTCCCCTCAGCTTCCCGTCACTTTCCCTTCTTCTTCTGGTCGATCGGCAGCCAGACGTGGAAGACGGTTCTGCCCGGCTCGGAGTCGACGCTGATGCTGCCGCCGTGGCGGTTGACGACGATCCGGCGGGCGACGTCGAGCCCGAGGCCGGTGCCGCTGCCGACCTCCTTCGTCGTGAAGAAGGGGTCGAAGATCCGCCGCTTGACCTCCGGCGGCATGCCGGGCCCGTCGTCGCCGACGTCGACGACGACGCAGTCGCCCTCGCGGCGGGTCGCGATCGAGATCGTGCCCGACTCGCCGAGCGCGTCGATCGCGTTGTCGATCAGGTTGGTCCAGACCTGGTTCAGCTCCGAGCCGTACATCGTGATTCTCGGCAGCGTCTTGTCGAAGCTCTTCTCGACCGTGATCGAGCGGTGCTTCCACTTGTGCTTCAGCACCATCAGCGTCGTCACGATCCCCTCGTGGACGTCGGCCTGGACGACCTCGCCGCGGTCCATGAAGGCGTACGACTTGACCGCTCTGACGAGCTCGGACATGCGGTCGGTCGACTCGGCCAGCTCGTCGGCGAGCGTGTGCGCCTGCAGCGAGGCCGCGACCCAGCTGATCACCTCGTTCAAGACGTCCCCGGCGACCTCGGCGGTGCGCGTCAGCCAGTCGTCGTCGGCGCAGGCGGCGGCGAGCGGGCCGACCACTCTCCAGGCGTCGCGCACGCCCAGCTCCTGCAGGCGGTCGAGCAGCTCGTCCTCGGCGTCGGCGGCCTCCAGCGCGCTCTTCTCCTCGCACTCTCTGGCGCGCTCGAGCAGCTCGTCCTTGAGGTGGACGACCTTCGCCGCCTCGCCGCGCTCGACGCCGGCCTCGACCAGCTTGCCGACGAACTCCTCGAAGGTGACGAGCGTCTCGGCGAGGTCGGCGGCGGCGCGCTTGGCGGCCGCGGCCGGGTTGTTGAGCTCGTGCGCGAGCCCGGCGGCCATCGTGCCGAGCGCCGCCAGCCGCTCGCGGTTGGCCTCGCGCTGGGCCGCCTTGCTGACGACCGGCCGCACCGTTCTCATCAGCCTGTCGAAGACGGGCCGGGTCGAGAGCACGAGGTCGATGAACGGCTCCTTGTCGATGCGGGCGACGCGCACGTCGCCGTCGCTGACCATCCGCACCTTGTGCCAGCCGCTCGTCAGCGTCGGGATCGCGCCGATCCAGGTCGGCGCCGTCTGCTCCCCCTCCGGCTCCAGGCGGCCGTCGTCGCCGATCGAGTAGACGCGCAGCCGGCCGGCGAGCACCAGCTGCAGGCCGTGGGCCTCCTCGCCGGCCTCGGCGACGACCTCGCCGTCGCCGAGCTCGCGCACGACGGCGGCGTCCGCCCATCTCCGCAGCGTCTCGTCGTCGACCTCGTCGAAGAGGTCGATCGTCCGCATGTCCTCGAGCGTCGCCGTCACGTGCGCGGTCATCGTCTATGCCTCCGCCAGGTACTCGTGCGCGAGCGAGACCGACATCGAGCCCTCGCCGACGGCGCTCGCGACGCGCTTGATCGAGCGCGCGCGCACGTCGCCGGCGACGAACACGCCGGGGACGCTCGTCTCCAACAGGTAGGGGTCGCGCGACAGCGGCCAGCCGTTGCCCTTCACGTCGGGCCCGGCGAGGATGAAGCCCCGCTCGTCGCGCGTGACGACGCCCTCCAGCCAGTCGGTCCGCGGCGCGGCGCCGATGAAGACGAAGCAGGCGTCGACCTGCTCGGTCGTCTCGGAGCCGTCCGGGCCGCGCATCGTCAGCCGCGCGAGGTGGTCGTCCTCCCCCTCCGCGCGGATCGCCTGGGTGCCGGTCCGCACCTCGACGTTCGGCAGTGACGCGAGCTGCTCGATCAGGTAGTGCGACATCGACGTCTCCAGCGAGGCGCCGCGCACGAGCATCGTCACCCGTCTCGCGTAGCCGGCGAAGTAGACCGCCGCCTGCCCGGCCGAGTTGGCGCCGCCGATGATCACGACGTGCTGGTCGCGGCAGGAGCGCGCCTCGGTCAGCGCGGCGCCGTAGTAGATGCCGGCGCCGGTCAGCTCGGCGAAGCCGGGCGCGGTCAGCTGGCGGTAGGAGACGCCGGAGGCGATCAGCACGCAGTTGGCGCTCAGCTCGGCGCCGCCGGTCAGCTCGACGATCCGCCCCGAGCCCTCGACGCGCAGCCTGGCGGCGTCGCGCATCGTCAGCAGCTCGGCGCCCATCCGCCTCGCCTGGTCGGCGGCGCGGCGGGCGAGGTCGGAGCCGGAGAGCCCGGTCGGGAAGCCGAGGTAGTTCTCGATCCGGCTCGACTGGCCGGCCTGGCCGCCGGGCGCCTCGCGCTCGACGAGCGCGGTCCGCAGCCCCTCGGAGGCGCCGTAGACGGCGGCCGCGAGGCCGGCCGGGCCGCCGCCGACGATCACGAGGTCGTAGTGGTCGGCCGCCGGCACCCCGACGACGCCGAGCCGCTCGGCCAGCTCCAGCACCGACGGCCGCTCCAGCACGGTGCCGTCCTCCAGCAGCGCGACCGGCAGGCGGTCGGCCGGGACGTCGGCGATTCTCAGCAGCTCGCGCGCCTCGCTGTCGCGCTCGACGTCGAGCCAGCGGGCGGGGACGCGGTTGCGGGCGAGGAAGTCGCGCAGGTCGTGCGACTCCTTCGAGAAGCGGTGGCCGATCACGCGCACGCCGCCGGCCTCCAGCGCCGCGCCCGCCTCCCACGTCGTCAGCAGGTCCTCCAGCACCGGGAAGAACTGCTCCTCCGGCGGGTCCCACGGCTTCATCAGGTAGTAGTCGAGCGAGACCTCGTTGATCGCGGCGATCGCGGCCTCGGTGTCGGCGTAGGCGGTCAGCAGCACGCGCTTGGCGTCGGGGACGATCTGGCGCGCCTGCGCGAGGTACTCGGTCCCCTCCATGCCGGGCATCCGCTGGTCGGCGACGAGCAGCGCGACCTGCTCGCCGCGGGCGCGGATCTGCTGCAGCACCTCGAGCGCCTCGGGGCCGCTGGAGGTGCGCATGATGCGGTACCGCTCGCCGAAGCCGCGGCGCAGGTCGCGGGCGACGGCGGCGAGGACCGCCGGCTCGTCGTCGACGGCGAGGATGACCGGGCGGCGCTCGCGCTCGCGCTCGCCGGGTCTGGTGGTGGTGTCAGCGAGCGAACTCATGCCGGGGTGAAGCTAGCACGCGCCCCGCCGCCCGCACGCGCGGCGCCCGCGCGGCGTGCGCGCGGGCGCGAGGCGGCCTATCTGCCCGACGCCATGTCGGCCGCGATCTCCTCCAGCTTGTTCTCCGGCACGTGCGCGAGGAACTCGTCGCGCAGCCACAGCGCGAAGCCGTTGCGCAGCTGCGAGACGTGGCCCATCGTGCGACCGTGCTTGACGACCGCGTCGGCGTTGCGCTTGCGCGCCTCCTGGTACTCGGCGAACGCCTCGGCGTACGGCTTCTCGACCAGCAGCGGCGCGAGCGTCGCGGCGTCCTCGATCGTCATGCAGGCGCCCATCGCGGCGAACGGCGTCGTCGCGTGGGCGGCGTCGCCGAGCAGCGCGACGCGGCCGTCGACCCACCGCTTCAGCGGGTCCATGTCGCCGGGCGCGGTGCGCACGATCTGCTCGACCGGGGTCGCCTCGATCGCCGCCGGCAGCAGCTCGTACCAGCCCTCGACGTGCGCGAGGATCTCCTCCTTGACGACCGGCTTGGCGTTGTCGGACTCGGGCGCGCGGTGCATCGCGTACCAGCGCGCGAAGCCGCCGCCGACGTCGGCGACGCCGCCCTTGGAGCCCTTCTCCCAGATCTCGACGTGGTGGCGGGCGGGCAGCAGCTCGTGCGTGAACGGGATCACCGCCGACCAGCCGCCGAAGCCGGAGTAGCGGAAGGCGTGCTCGCTGCCGGTGACGAGGTCGCGCAGGATCGAGTGGGCGCCGTCGCAGCCGATCGCCACGTCGCCGGTCGCGCGGCCGCCGCCGGCCAGCAGCAGCGTCGCCGAGCGCTCGTCCTGCTCGATGCCGACGACCTCGGAGCCGAGCCGCAGCACGCCGTCGGGCAGCGCGTCGATCAGCGCCTGCTGGAGGCCGGCGCGCTGGATGTCGTAGGTCGGCGCGCCGAGTCTGCGCGACGCCTCGCCGACCGGGAGCGACTCGATCAGTCTGCCGTGGCGGGAGCGGATCTCGGTCCGCTCGATCGCCGAGCCGAGCTGGGCCAGCCGCTCGCCGTCGACGCCGAGGTCGAGCAGGTGCCTGATCGCGTACGACCAGATCGTGAAGCCGCTTCTGCGGCTCTGCAGGTGGTCGTACCTCTCGTGCACCTCGACCTCGACGCCGGCGCGCGTCAGCGCCAGCGCCAGCGTCAGCCCGCCGACGCCGCCGCCCGCGATCACGGCCTTCCCGATCTGCGCCATCCCTCTCCTGCCTTCCGTTCGCTCGTCTCCCCCGTTCTATCGGCAGCGGCGGCCGCGACGTTACGATCCCGGTCATGGACGCCGTCGCCGGCCTGCTCGACGGCCCGCGGGCGCGCGGGGCCTTCCTGCTGCGCTCGACGATGGACCCGCCGTGGTCGCTGCGGATCGAGGACGAGGCGCCGCTGACGCTGGCGGCGGTCGTGCGCGGCTCGGCGTGGGTGCTCTACGACGACGGCGAGCGGGCGCGGATGGGCGCCGGCGACGTCGCGATCATGCGCGGCCCCGACCCCTACGTCGTCGCCGACGACCCGGCGACGCCGATCCAGGCGGTCGTCGACCCCGGCCAGGTCTGCCGCACGCCCGACGGCGTCGAGGTGCCGATCATGGAGTTCCAGGGCGTCCGCAGCTGGGGCAACGCCGGCGACGGCGAGACCGTCCTGGTGACCGGCAGCTACGCGCTCGACGGCGAGGTCAGCCTGCGGCTGCTGCGCGCGCTGCCGCGGCTGCTGACGCTCGCGCGCGACGAGTGGGACTGCCCGCTCGTGCCGCTGCTGGCCGACGAGATCGTCAAGGACGAGCCGGGCCAGGAGGCGGTCCTCGACCGTCTGCTCGACCTGCTGCTGATCGCGGTCCTGCGCGCCTGGTTCGCGCGGCCGGAGGCGCAGGCGCCGGCCTGGTACCGCGCCAACGGCGACCCGATCGTGGGACCGGCGCTGCGGCTGCTGCACCACGAGCCGGCGCGGCCGTGGACGGTCGCCTCGCTCGCCGACGCGGTCGGCGTCTCGCGCGCGACGCTGGCGCGGCGCTTCGCCGAGCTGGTCGGCGAGCCGCCGATGGCCTTCCTGACCGACTGGCGGATCGCGCTCGCCGCCGACCTGCTGCGCGAGCCGGGCGCGACGATCGCCTCGGTCGCCGAGCAGGTCGGCTACTCCTCCGCCTTCGCGCTCAGCGCCGCCTTCAAGCGCGTCCGCGGGATCTCCCCGCAGCAGCACCGTCAGGCGGCGTAGGCGCGGGCGCGGCGGGCGCGGGCGATGCGCGCGGCGGGCGCCCGCCGCGCGCATCGCCTAGCGTGGCAGCCGGAGCGGCCAGCCGACGAGGCGCGCGTCGGTGCCCGGCAGGCGCGTGCGGGCGGCGCCGCGCACGGCGACGACGCCCTGGCGCGCCAGCAGCGTGCGGGCCGCTCTCCGCGCCGGCGGCGCGATCGTCACGTCGCTGCCGCCGCCCGTCGTGCGTCTGACGACGCGCTCGCCGAGCTTCGCGTAGCGGCCGCGCGGCAGCCCGAGCTTCGCGCTGCCGGCGATCGTCGGCAGCCGCAGCGCCTTCGCCAGCGAGCTCGGCGCGTAGAGCGTCGCGCGCGCCGAGCATGAGCTGGCGCAGGCGACCGTCAGCGGGTAGCCGTCGGTCGCGACCATTCTGCCGGCGCCGCCGCGCGTCAGCACGACGGTGCGCGAGACGGCGGTCGGCTTGGAGCCCTTCGGCGTCAGCGTGAAGCCGACCCGCACCGTCACCTGTCGCGTGCGCGCGGCCGCCGCGGAGGCGCGCACTCTCAGCGCCAGCGACGCGGCGCCGGCGCGGCTGCGCTTGGCCGAGGCGCCGCCGACGACGAGGTAGTCGCCCTTCGGCCGCGCGGGGTCGCGCTTGGAGAGTCCGCGGCCGCTGAGGCCGGCCGCCGCGGCCGTCGCGCGCGGGACGTAGACGCGCGCGTCGATGCGGCAGCTGTCGGCGCAGGAGGTCGACAGCGGCAGCCCGCCGCGGACCGCGTCGGAGAGGCTCGCGACGCGCGGCAGCAGCGCCGTCTGCAGCGAGACGACGCGCCAGCTCGTGACGAGCGGTCTGCGCTGGACGTTGCCGGCCGGGTCGGTCGCTCTCGTCTGCAGCGTGTGGCGGCCGAGTCTCACCTTCGTCAGCCGCAGCGGCATCGTGCACGGCGCCCATCTGCCGCGGTCGAGCTTGCACTGGAAGGACGAGCCGGCGTCGGAGGAGACGATCTCGATCGTCGCGGTGCGCGCGCCGGTCTGCGCCGGCGGCGCCGTCGCCGCTCTCGAGGTCGGACGGACGGTGTCGACGCTGAACGCGAGGTCCTGGCTGACGCCGGAGCCGCTCGGGTTGCCGACCTGCGTCGCGCGCGCGGTGTAGGCGCCGTCGGGCAGCGCCGTCGGTCTCACCGCCCAGCGGCCGTCGGCGCCGATCGTCGCCGTCAGCGTCTGCAGCGGGGCGCTGCTCTGCGTGCCGGAGACGCCGGAGAAGATCTGCACCGTCAGGCTCGTCGCGGCGCGCCCGCCGACGGCCGCGGCGCCGCCGAGCAGCGGCGTGCGCGTCCGCACCGAGGCGCCCTGCGCGAGCGTGTCGATCGTGACGACCGGCGGCACCAGCTGCGCCGGCGGGATCACCGGGCCGCGGCTGGCCCAGACGTTGTAGGCGCTGCGCGGGCGGTCGGGCGTGTCGTAGTCGAGCGGGCTGCCGTCCATCGGCGCCGGCGAGACGAGGCCGCGGTCCTGGATCGCGCAGCGCCCGGCGGTCGTGCATTGGTTGGAGAAGTTGTAGTAGTAGATCCGGTCGATGCGCGGGTCGAGCGTCGCGAGCCCGAGCAGGAACTGGGTCGCGACCGCCTGCGAGTCGTCACCCCACAGCTGGCCGGAGGCGTCGCGGTAGCGCGCGCCGACCTCGTTGATCCAGATGCGCGCGTTCGCGTACGGCCCCTGCAGCTTGCTGAGGTAGTAGCGCGCGACGCGGGCGCTGTCGGGGCCGTTGGGCTGCTGGAAGGAGTTGACGTCGCCGTGGTCGTGGAAGGCCCAGACGGCCGGGATCGCGCCGCCCAGCGCGGCCGCGTAGGCGTCGAAGTAGGCGTCGTCGCCGGCGATCCCGGCGAAGTCGCCCGCGATCACGGTGCAGGTCGGGCACTGCGACTGGACGATCAGGAAGAACTGCGCCGCCAGCGCCGGGTCGGCCGCGAGCGGGTAGGTGCGCCCGTCGGGGTTGTTCGGCTCGTTCCAGGGCGAGATCTCGGTGATGTCGGGATAGGCGTTGCGGAAGGCGGCGAAGCCCTCGGCGAACTGCTGCGCCGTCGGCGCCGGCGCCGGGAGGCTGGGAGGACGGTCGGCCGTCGCGGCGAACGAGACCGTCAGCGCGACCCCCTTCGCCGCCGCCGAGGCGCGCAGCTGGTCGAACTCCTCGCGCCGTCTGGCGCCTCTGTCGCCGACGCTGTCGAGCGCGACGTCGTACGGCAGCACGACCCGCACGCGCTTGACGCTGAGGCCGTCCCACCAGCGCTCCGCCAAGGTCGTCGCGTTCGAGTCCGCGATCCCGAGCTCGACGGCGCGGGCGGGCGCCGCCGCGGCGGTGGTGATGATCGCCGCGAGCAGGCTGGCCAGCAGCGCCGCGGCGAGCGGGACGCGTCGCCGCGCGCGTCCCGTCGTCTCGTTCGTGTACCCCACGTCGACTGACAACACCGCCTGCGCGAAGACGTTGCGGCATGCACGGCTTCTTCACAGGATATGCTCGCACCGGATGCCGGAGCGGCTCTACTTCACCGCCGACGACGAGGCCAACGCGCTGATCGCGCGGGAGCCGCTGGCGCTGCTGATCGGCTTCGCGCTCGACCAGCAGGTGACGGTGCAGAAGGCGTTCGCGGGCCCGCTCGCGCTGCGCGAGCGGCTCGGCACGCTCGACGCCGCCGCGATCGCCGACGCCGAGCTCGAGCCGCTCTTCCGCCAGCCGCCCGCGATCCACCGCTTCCCGGCCGCGATGGCCGAGCGGGTGCGGGCGCTCGCCGCCCACGTGCGCGACCGCTACGACGGCGACGCGGCGCGCATCTGGACCGACGCGCGCGACGCCGGCGAGCTGCGCGCGAACCTCGAGGCGCTGCCCGGCTTCGGCCCGATGAAGGTGAAGTCGATGGGCGCCGTCCTCTTCAACCGCTTCGGCGTGGCGATCGCCGAGCCGCTCGTGCCGTGGCACCCGACGCTCGGCAGCGTCGACTCGCCGCAGGCGCTCGAGGACTACCAGGCCGCCAAGCGGCTGCACAAGGCAGAGTGGTCGAAGGCGAGACCGCCGGCGTGAGCGGCGGGCGCGCGCCGCTCAGCCGGTGAAGCGCGGCGGCGCCGGCCGGATCACGCGCAGGATCGCGGTCGCTCTGTTGTCGCGCAGGTTCGGGTCGGCGGTGGCGGCGTTGACGGCGACGCGGTTGACGTTGCGGCCCGGCGTGCCGGCGCGCGCGAGCACGCTCACGACGATCCGTCTGCCGACGCCGATGCGGCCGACGCGGCAGACGATCGGCCGCCGGCGCGTGTCGCAGCTGCCGCGCGAGGGGCGCACGCGCAGGACGACGCCGGGCGCGTAGCGGACCTCGACGCCGGTCACCTTCCGCGCCGGGTCGGGCCCGCGGTTGACGACGACGATCCGGTAGCGGACGAGCTGGCCCGGCCGCGCGACCCGCGGCGAGACGCGCTTGCCGATCGACAGCCGCGCTATCGGCCCGTCGGCGGCGGCGATGCCGGCGACCCCGCCTCTCGGCGTTCTCGCGGGCGGCGTCGTGGGGGGCGGCGTGGTGGGCGGCGGCGTGGTCGGAGGCGGCGTCGTCGGCGGGGGCGTGGTCGGGGGCGGCGTCGTGGTCGGGGGCGGCGTCGTCGGCGGCGGCGGCACGACCGTCGGCGGCGGCACGACCAGCGGCGGCTCCGGTCTGCGCGTGAAGCGGTTGACGAAGGTGCAGTCGGCGTCCGGGTCGGCGGCCGTCAGTCTGATCTCGATCCGCCCCTGCGCGCTGCCGACCGGCTGGTCGTCGCAGACGACCGAGTCGAGCGCCCACGAGCCGTTCGCGGCCTCCGGCCCGCTCTCGACGATCGCGTAGGTGCCGAGCGGGAGCGCGCTCAGGTCGTCGCCGGTCGCCGTCACCGGCACGCCGATCTCCGTCGTCTGCGCGCGCTGGACGAGCAGGCCGCCGCCGGGATCGCCGAGGCGCGGAGCGCGACGGGGCGTGATCGCGAAGCCGGCCGTCCCGGTCGCTCCGAGCGTCGTCTTGCGCAGCGTGATCGAGCCGGCCGGCGTGAAGCGGTTGGTGACCAGGCAGGCGCTGCCGACGCCCGCTCTGAGCGGGACGTCGACCGGCAGCCGGGCGCCGAGCGAGCTGCCGTCGCAGACGACGTCGTCGACCGCCCAGCGGCCGCCGGGAGCGCGCGGCAGCGTCTCGTCGAGTCTGTAGGCGCCGTCCGGCAGCGAGAGCGGGTCGCCGCTGACCGGCTCGCCCGGTGCGGTCGTCGTCAGCGTCTCGCGCGCCTGCTCGGGGCCGTCGAGCGCGAGCGGGAAGGTGCCGACGCCGCCGAGCGTCAGCTTCGACAGCAGCAGCCCGGCCGGCGGCGGGGCGACCGTGTTGACGAAGGTGCAGGTGACGACGTCGCCGGCGGCGAGCGTGACGGCCGCCGAGCCGGCGGCGAGGTCGGTCGCCGAGCTGCTGGCGCCGGTCGCCGAGCGGCACGTCTCGCTGCTGAGCCGCCAGCCCGGCTGCTCGTCCTCGGCGAAGGTCCAGGGCTCGTCGCCGGGGCCGGTCGCGGCGCGGAAGAAGGTCTCGCTCGCCGCTCTGCCGCTGCTCGCCGAGAGCGTGAAGTCGTGGTCGGCGGTGTAGGAGACGTTGCCTCTGAAGTGGAACGGGGTGAGCGCGGTCGCGTCCGGGCTGTCGACCTCCTTGCGCAACGACGATCGTGCCGCTCGTCGGCGGCGGCGTGACGTAGTAGGCGAAGCAGAAGACGTGGCGCGAGCCCTGCGGGAAGGCGATGAACTCGACGTTGTCGCCGTTGACGTTGTCGATCGCGCAGCGCAGCGCGCCGAAGCCGTACTGCGAAGGGAACGCGCCGTCGAGCACCGGGTCGGCCGGCGTGCCGCCCCGCAGCCACAGCGCGCTCGAGTGCGCGGCCAGCGACGCCTGCTCCGGCGTCAGCTCGATCGTGACGGCGCCGTCGAGCGTCTCGCCGGTCGGCTGCCCGGCGACGTCGAGCAGCGGGATCCGCTCTCTCGTGACGATGCCGGTCGGGAACGGGCTCGTGACGCGCGACAGCGCGCCCCACGTGCCGGTCACCGCTCTCGTCTGGTAGCCGCGGCCGAGCGTGAACTGCCAGTTCGGCAGCGGCAGGCAGCTCGGCTGCTGGAGCAGCTCCTTCGACGGCTTGATCGCCTCGCCGCCGACGTAGAGCGAGTCGGCGCCGAGGTCGCGCAGGCTCTCCTGGATGTTGTTGCGCGCCCGGTTGGCGGCGATGTCGCTGTAGTCCCGGCAGTAGCGGGCCGCGATCGTGACGAGCCGGTTGGAGGAGCTGTCGGCGGCGAGCGCCGGCGGCGGTGCCGCGAGCGCGACCACGAGCGCAGCGACGACGGTCGCGCCCCAGCGTGCACGGCGACGGCCGACCTTCCCCCGACCTCCATTTTCCGGTCCTACCCGGTCAGGAGGTCGGGGCAATCACCTCGGAGGTCAGCGCGTCGACCCCGCCGATGCCGATGTGGTCGGGCCGGCCGGCGTGGGCCCGCTCGACCGGGTCGGGGTAGGCGCGCGCGAGGGCGGCGTCGAGCCGTGCGAGCTGGCCGTCGAGCGCGGCGTGGCGCTCGGCGGGCGTGCGCTCGCGCAGGCCCAGCAGCAGCGAGCGCAGCCGCCGCGCGATCTGCGGCTGCTCGATCCCGAAGACGCGGATCTCGGTGACGGCGAGGTCGAGCAGCTGCTCCCAGCCGGGGTTGGGGTAGACGAGCCGGACCGCGCCGGCGTCGTCGGCGAGCTGGCCGCGCTCGAGGTCGCGCAGCGCCAGCTCGCTCAGCAGCTCCTCGATCCCGTCGAGCGCCTGCACCGCGGTCGTCGGGTCGTTGACGGCCGGCGACAGCGCGCGCAGCGCCACGTCGACGACCGCCCGCAGCGCGAAGGCCGGGTCCTGCGCGATCGTGCGCTCGTCCCCCAGCAGCGCCGCCCGCCGCAGCTCGGCGAGGTCGAGCCGCGCGGCGTCGCCGTGGACGCGGAAGAGCGGCGCGCCGCGCGCGACGTAGCCGCCGATCCCGACCGCCAGCTCGACGACGACGCCGGCGCTCGCGGCGGCGCGCACGGCGCGGCCGCGGTCGAGCGCCGTCAGCACGCCGGCGGTCCCGTCGTGGCGGACGAGCAGGCTCGGCGGCCCCAGCGGCCGCGGCAGCGGCGGCGGCGCCTCGTCGAGCGGGAACGGGTAGGTCTCCTCGATCGCGGCGCCGGCGCGCGCGACCACCTGCGCGATCACGCGGCGCGGCCGCAGCAGGTCGATCAGCCGGCTGACGAGCGCGAAGAAGGCGAGCAGCGCGGCGATCAGCAGCAGCAGGTTGATCCCGAGCGTGAGGCTGGGGACGGTCGTCGCGCCGTCGCGGCCGATGTCGCGCAGCGAGACGAGCGCGCAGATCGTCGGCGCGACGAAGACGCCGAGCGCGTGCTTGACGACCGGGTCGCGGCGGAAGACGGCCAGCAGCCGGGGCGTGTACTGGCTGGCGCCGAAGGTGACGACGACGACCGCGATCGAGACGACGAGGCCGGCGAAGGCGATCATCCCGCTCGCGAGCGAGGAGAGGAAGGTGCGGGCGGTGTCGGGGTCGAGGTCGAGCCCGAGCAGGTCGCGCTCGCCCTCCAGCCGCGGCACGCCCCAGCCGACCAGCAGCGCCGCGGCGATGTAGAGGCACGGCAGCAGCACGAGGCTGCGCGAGGCCGACTCGCGCAGCCGGAAGCGCAGCCGCCAGCCGCGGCTGCGCTCGGCCGCCGACAGCTGCTGCCGCGGCGGCGGCTGCGGCATGTCCCGCGCGGCGCCCATCGTGGGCGTCAGCCTACGCGGTCGGCCGGGCGGCGCGCGCTCAGGCGACCGCCTGCGCCGGCGGCGCCGCGGCGGCCGCCGCCTCGCCCCCGCGCGTGAAGCGCAGCGCCTCGTCCTCGATCGCGCCGCGCTTGAGCAGCGCGACGTCGAGCACGTAGTTCTGGTGCAGCCGCCACGGCGCGCGCTCGCCCTGGCGCGGCAGCTCGTCGATCGAGCGCAGCACGTAGCCCGATCTGAGGTCGATGAACGGCTCGGTCGGCCGCGTCGGATCGGGCGCGAGCGGCTCGACTCTGCGGTAGCCGTTGGCGCTCATGTGGTTGAGCAGACGGCAGAGGTAGTGCGCGGCGAGGTCGCCCTTGAGCGTCCAGGAGGCGTTCGTATAGCCGATCGTGACCGCGAGGTTGGGGATGCCGCTGAACATCATCCCCTTGTAGCCGACGGTCTTGCTGAGCTCGACCTCCCTGCCGTCGACGGCGATCGACATGCCGCCGAGCAGCAGCAGGTTGAGGCCGGTCGCGGTGACGATCACGTCGGCCTCCAGCTCGGCGCCGGAGGCGAGTCTGATGCCGCGCTCGGTGAACGTCTCGATGCGGTCGGTGACGACCGAGGCGCGCCCCTCGCGGATCGAGCGGAAGAGGTCGCCGTTGGGGACGAGGCAGAGGCGCTGGTCCCACGGGTCGTAGGTCGGCGCGAAGTGGGTGTCGACGGCGTAGCCCTCGGGCAGCTGCCGGGCGACGCCGCCGCGGATCAGCTTCTTCATGAAGCGCGGCGCGCGGCGGCTGAGCTGGAAGACGAGCGAGCTGAGGAAGACGTTCTTCCAGCGCACGATCGGATAGGCGGCCTTCGCCGGCAGCACCCTGCGCAGCAGGTCGGCGATCGGGTCCTTCGCCGGCAGCGACAGGACGTAGCTGGGCGAGCGCTGCAGCATCGTCACGTGCGCCGCTCTCTCGGCCATCGAGGGGACGAGCGTGACGGCCGTCGCGCCGGAGCCGATCACGACGACGCGCTTGCCGCTGTAGTCGAAGCCCTCCGGCCAGTGCTGCGGATGGATCAGCTCGCCTCGGAAGCGCTCGCTGCCCTCGAAGCGGGGCGAGTAGCCCTCGTCGTAGCGGTAGTAGCCGGTGCAGCCGAAGAGGAAGTCGCAGGTCAGCGTCACCAGCTCGCCGTCGCCGGGGTCGGCGTCGCTGCCGTCGGTGCGGCGGGCTGTGACGGTCCAGCGCGCGTCGGCCGAGGACCACTCGGCGCGCACGACGCGGTGGTTGAAGCGGATCGCCTGCTCGACGCCGTGCTCGCGCGCGGTCGCGGCGATGTAGTCGAGGATCGAGTCGCCGTCGGCGATCGCCTTCGCCGCCGTCCACGGCTTGAAGTCGTAGCCGAGCGTGAACATGTCCGAGTCGGACCGGATCCCGGGGTAGCGGAAGAGGTCCCACGTCCCGCCCAGTCTCGCGCGCGACTCGAGGATCGCGAACGACTTGCCGGGCGCTTCGGCCTGCAGGTGGCAGGCGGCGCCGACGCCGGAGAGGCCGGCACCGACGATCAGCACGTCGAGATGTTCGGGCTCCATGCGAGTACATGGTGCCCGACAAATCCCCGTCAGGCGCCGGTACCCCTGCGTACCGGGCGCGTAGACGCTCCTGTCGAGCAGCACGCTCGCGCCTCCTTCGTTCGGGTTCCCGACAGCGCAGACGGCCGGCGCAACCGGATCTCTTCGGCGCCCCGCGGGTAGAGAGGGCGGCATGGCCCATCGGCTCGGCTTCGCGGTCAAGGTGCTCGGCGACGGCGGCCTGCCGTCGCACGACACGCGCCGCTGGCAGTCGGGGCCGAGCCTGGAGGAGTCGCTCGCGCGGCTGGAGGCGATCGTCGCGCGGCTCGAGCGCGACGACGTGCGCATGTACCGGATGGCGTCGGGGCTGGTGCCGTACGGCAGCCATCCCGACCTGCCGCAGTTCCACGGCCAGGTCGAGCGCTGCGCCGAGCGGCTGGCCGCGCTCGGCGCGCGCGTCCGCGCCGCCGGCATCCGCCTCTCCTTCCACCCCGGCCAGTACGTCGTGCTCAACTCCGAGCAGGAGCGCGTGCGCGCGCTGGCCGCCGCCGACCTCGCGCTGCAGGCGGCCGTGCTCGACGCGATGGGGCTCGACGAGGAGGCGGTCGTCGTCCTCCACGTCGGCGGCGCCGCCGGCGGCGTCGCGGCCGGGATCGAGCGCTTCGAGCGCGGCCTCGAGCGGCTCGGCGAGCGCGCTCGCGCGCGGCTGGTGATCGAGAACGACGACCGCGTCTACGCGCTCGCCGACCTGCTGCCGCTCGCCGCCCGCGGCGGCCTGCGGATCGTCTGGGACCTCCATCACCACCACTGCCACGACCCGCGCCGCATCCCGGACGGCGAGGCGCTGCGGCTGGCGCTCGCGACCTGGCCGGCGGAGGTCACGCCGAAGGTCCACGTCTCCTCGCCGCGGACGGCCGTCGAGGAGCGGGCGCGCAGAGCCGGCCGCCGCGTCGAGCGCACGCTCGTGCTGCCGCCGCTGCGCGCCCACGCCGACCTGATCGACCCGATCGCCT
>Ga0164243_10005273_pt1 | contig 19803 bp, 17 predicted proteins | sample OricompcompostOP_FD_108781 | JGI IMG/M metagenome (GOLD analysis project Ga0164243, IMG submission 108781) | Organic Plus compost microbial communities from Emeryville, California, USA - Original compost - Organic plus compost (OP) | ecosystem: Engineered > Solid waste > Mixed feedstock >... | reverse complement strand
TCCGTCCCGACAACCTGTCGGACGTGGTGATCTACAGCACGATCGCCGCCGCGGTCGCCTACTTCGCCGTGGTGCTGTCGAGCCGCCGGATCACCCGCGACGAGCGCTCTCGGGTGTGGGGGTTCCTCCCCCTCTTCATCACGAGCGTCGCCTTCTGGTCGCTCTACCAGCAGCAGTTCACCGTGCTCACCGTGTACTCCGACAAGCGCCTGGCCCGGAACCTCTTCGGCTGGGAGATGCCGGTCTCGTGGGTGCAGTCGATCAACCCGGTCTTCATCATCGTCCTCTCCGGCGTCTTCGCCGTGATCTGGACGAGGCTCGGCGACCGGCACCCGTCCACTCCGGTGAAGTTCGCCCTCGGGGCGATGATCATGGGCGGCGCCTTCCTCCTGTTCCTCCCCTTCGCCGGCGGCGGACCCGGATCGACGCCGCTGCTCACGATCGTCGGCATCCTCCTGCTCTTCACGGTCGCCGAGCTGCTGCTCTCGCCCGTGGGCCTCTCGGTGACCACCAAGCTCGCCCCGGCCGCCTTCCGCACGCAGATGGTGGCGCTCTTCTTCCTGTCGGTCGCCCTGGGCACCGCGATCTCGGGCGCGGTCATGCGGTTCTACGACCCCGAGAACGAGGTGCCGTACTTCACCGTGCTGGGCGGCATCGCGATCGTCGTCGGCGTGGGCCTGCTCGCGTCCGCGAAGCCCGTGCTCGCCCTCATGAAAGGCGTGCGGTAGAGGCACGGGACGGGCTAGAAGGCGTACTCCATGATCTCGACGCCGAGGACGCGGAAGGCGTCGTGGGCGCGCAGGCGGTGCATGATCGACAGGTCGTCGAAGCACACGATGAGCGCATAGGCGACGCCCGCCCGAGGCCCTGCCAGCACCCCGGCCTCGACCCGCACTCCCGCCTCGCGGCCGGTCTTGTTGACGAACAGGATGCCGTGCGCGTCGTTGTCGTGCGCGAACGGATCGAGCCCTGTCGCCGCCGCGACGAGGCTGAGGTCCTGGTTGAGGCTGAGCCACTCCGACACCTGGGCGCTGACCGCGGCGTCCACCGCACGGGCGTTCACGAGCTCCGCGAACAGCTGCGCGAGGTCTCCCGCCGACCCCACCGCCGGGTGCGGGGCGTCGTCGGGACCGCGGCGGTCGCGGTTGCGATCGAGGAGCGCGAGCCGCCGGAGCCCCAGCTCCTCGATCCGCGTACGGACGGCGTCGAGCCCGACCCGGTCGACGAGGGCGTTGACGGCGAGCGGGTCTCCCGCCGCGGCGGCGAGCACGGCCAGGTCGGCCAACGGCAGCGCCGGGGCGCGCAAGGTGCGCCAGATCCCGGTGGCGAGCTCGTCGAGCGTCGCTCTGTCCACGATCTCGAGCGGGTTCAGATCGCCCGACTCGAACCGTGCGGCGACCTCGACGAGGAGCGGCACGGTGCCGAGGCCTCCGACCGGCATCGTCACGTGGTCGTCGCCGGTGAGGACGGCCTCTCCGCTGTCGAGGTCGCGCACGTGCACGCCCACCTGCGCACCGGAGACCGCCAGCGCCTCGAGCGCGCGCATCGTCGTGTCGAAGGAGCGCCGGCCGATCGCGGCACGGCGCGGGAGACGGCGGCCCGTGCGCTGCGCGCTGCGGAGCGCCGTCGACGGCGGCGGACCATCAGTCGGTTCAGGGACCCGGGACGTGCCCACAGGCGTTCCTTCCACGGAGGATCGGGGTCGGGAGAGGGTACCCGCAGGCAGGGCCGCACGACACAGTACGGCTCCCGTCGGTCGAGACGCCAGGGCTATCATAACCCCGGCGTCCGACCGTGCGTCTGCCGGGCGGCCGCGCCGCGCCCACACGGTGCCCCGGGCGCCGGACGCGCGCCGTCCGACGCCTCGCCGCGGGGCGGATGGAGCCCCGTCCGCCCGCGCCTCGGAGGGGTGGGCGGGATCCGTCCCGGACGTCACCAGATCGTGACGCGCTGCTCCGGGTCCAGCCACAGCCGGTCGCCCTCGGTCACGCCGAACGCCGTGTAGAAGGCGTCGACGTTGCGGGCGATCTGGTTGCAGCGGAACTCGTTCGGCGAGTGCGGGTCGATCGTGAGCAGGCGGATCGTCTCGGCGTCGCGGCTCTTCTGCTGCCAGACCTGCGCCCAGGAGAGGAACAGGCGCTGCACGCCCGTGTACCCGTCGATCACCGGCGCCTCGGCCCCGCCGAGCGAGAGCTCGTAGGCCTTGAGGGCGATCCCGAGCCCGCCGAGGTCGCCGATGTTCTCGCCGATCGTGAGGGCGCCGTTGACGTGGTGCTCCGCGCTCAGCCCCTCCGGGACCAGGGCGTCGTACTGCGCGATGAGGCTCTTCGTGCGCTCCTCGAACGCGGCGCGGTCCTCGTCGGTCCACCAGTCCTGCAGCTTGCCCTGGGCGTCGTAACGGCTGCCCTGGTCGTCGAAGCCGTGGCCGATCTCGTGGCCGATCACGCCTCCGATCCCGCCGTAGTTCGCCGCCGCGTCGCGCCCGGCGTCGAAGAACGGGTACTGCAGGATCGCCGCGGGGAACACGATCTCGTTCATGAGCGGGTTGTAGTAGGCGTTGACCATCTGCGGCGGCATGAACCACTCGTCGCGGTCGATGGGCTTGCCGACCTTGCCGATCGTGCGGTCGTGCTCGAAGACCGACGCCCTGATCACGTTGCCGACGAGGTCGTCGGACTCGATCGTGACGGCGGAGTAGTCGCGCCAGGTCTGGGGGTGGCCGATCTTGGGCGTGAACGTGTCGAGCTTGGCTAGCGCCCGCTCCCGCGTCTCCGGCCCCATCCACTCCAGGGTCGCGATGCTCTGCCGGTAGGCCTCGAGCAGGTTCTCGATCAGCTCGTCCATCGCCGCCTTGGCCGACGGCGGGAAGTGCCGCTCGACGTAGACCTTGCCCACCGCGTCGCCGAGCGCGCCCTCGACCACCGAGACGCCGCGCTTCCAGCGCTCCCGGAGCGACGGGACGCCGCTGAGCTCGGTGCCGTAGAACGAGAAGTTCTCCTCGACGATCGCGTCGGTGAGGTACGGCGCGAGCCCGTGCACGACCTTGGCCCGCAGCCAGGCCTTCCAGTCCTCCAGCCGCTCCTCCACGAGGAGGGCGCCGAGGCCCTCGACGAAGCTCGGCTGGAAGACGACGACCTCGGCGAAGGCGTCGGGGTTCGCCGGCGCCACCGCGTCGCGCCAGGGCGTGAGGTCGACCCCGGCGAGCTCCTGCAGCCCGGCCCAGGTGCGGAGGTTGTAGGTCTTCACCGCGTCGCGGCTCTCGACGTTGTCCCAGTGCTGCGCGGCGATCTCGTGCTCGAGCGCGACGACCCGGTCCGCGGTCGCGGCCGCCTCGGCGACGCCGGCGAGATCGAGGATCCGCTCCAGGTGCGCGCGGAAGGCCGCGCGGGTGTCGGCGAAGCCGTCGAGCCGGTAGTAGCTCTCGTCCGGGAGCGAGAGGCCCGCCTGCACGACGAAGGGAACGTAGCGCTCGGGGTCGCCGGGATCCGGCTCGACGAACACGCCGAGGAGCGCCGCGACGCCCTGGCGGTCGAAGGAGCCGACCGTGGCGAGGAGCTCCGGGATGGACGAGATCGCGTCGACCGCGGCCAGCGGCTCCGCCAGCGGCTCGACGCCGAGCGCGGCGACCCGCTCGGTGTCCATGAAGCTGGCGTAGAGGTCGCCGATCTTGCGGACCTCCGTGCCCTCGGGGGCGCTCTGCGCCTCCTCGACGATGGCGCGGACGTCCTTCTCCGCCTGTTCGGCGAGGAGGTGGAAGGCGCCCCAGCGCGCCTTGTCGGCCGGGATCTCGGTGTTCGCGAGGAACGTCTGGTTCACGTGACGGTAGAGATCGTCCTGCGGCCGGATCTCGGGACGGAAGTCGTCGATGGCAAGGCCCGAAGGCAACGCGTCGGTCATGCGTCCCACCCTATGCCGCCGCCCGGCGGACGGGTCCCGGCCGGACCGGTCCGGTTCGTGCTCCCGGTCGGCGGGCCTCGCGCGTCCCAGGCTCACCGACGCCGGAACCAGCCGCGCCGCGGCGCGGGCCTCGCCGCGGCGTCCTCAGCCCGGTCCGGGGCGGGCGCCTTCGCCGCCTGGCGCCTCTCTCGCCAGGCCTCGACCGCGGCGTCCACGTCGCGGGTCCGTGTGACCACCGGAGGTCCGCCGCGCAGCTGCCGCCGGGCCTCGATCACGCGACGGTTGAAGTCCTCGAGCACCGCGCGGACGTCCTCCTCGCGGGAGAGCTCGTCGAGCTGACCGTCCAGCTCCCGGTCCTCCACCCGGAGCATCAGGGCCGGCGGCCCGAGTCCGCTGAGGTTCTCGCGCTCGATCTTGCGGCGGATCCACCAGTCGGGGTCGTGCGAGACGCCGAGTCCCTCGATCGGCTTGCCCGCCCCGGGCAGGTCGTCGAACTCGCCACGGCGGATCGCCACCTGGATGGCCGTCTCCACGATCGCCGCCTCGTTCCGGGCGTTGAGGACCATCCGCTGCTCCTCCGGCTCGCCGTCCCTGCGCGCAGAGTGCTCTGCCGCGTCGTCACGCGGATCGTGCATGGCGCACCTCCGTTCACGTCGAGGTCCCTTCAGCCTACGCGGGCGTATCCGGCGAGCACCGGGAAACCGGGCAAGAGGCTGCGAGCGGTCCGCGACGGACCGGCACGAGGGCGATCACCTCTAGGCTCGTGGCGTGCCCCGTCCGTCGCTCAACCGCGAGATCCTGCGCCTCGCCGTGCCCGCGTTCGGCGCGCTCATCGCCGAGCCCGCGTTCCTCATCGTCGACGCCGCGCTCGTCGGGCACCTCGGCACCGTGCCGCTGGCGGGGCTGGGCATCGCGTCCTCGATCCTGCAGACGTTCGTCGGCCTGATGATCTTCCTCGCCTACTCCACCACGCCGGCGGTGGCACGGCGCTTCGGCGCAGGGAACCCGGGCGACGCGGTCTCGGTCGGGATCGACGGGATGTGGCTCGCGCTCGGGCTGGGCGCGGTGCTCGCGGCGGCGGGGGCCTGGTCGTCGTCCTGGCTCGTGAGCCTCTTCGGCGCGGGCGACGCGGTGTCGCAGCAGGCCGACACCTACCTCGCGATCTCGATGTGGGGACTGCCGGCCATGCTCGTCGTCTTCGCGGCCACCGGCCTTCTCCGCGGGATGCAGGACACGGTCACGCCGCTGTGGATCGCCGGATGCGGGTTCGCCGCGAACGCCGGGCTCAACGCGCTCTTCATCTACGGCTTCGGCTGGGGCATCGCCGGCTCCGCCCTCGGGACGGTCTTCGCGCAGTGGGGGATGGTCGGCGCCTACGCGGTCGTCGTCGGGCGGCTCGCCCGGCGCCACGACGCCTCGATCCGCGCCGAGCTCTCGGGCATCCGCGGGTCGGCGCGCGCAGGGGGATGGCTCTTCCTGCGCACGGTGTCGCTGCGAGTCGCCCTGCTGGCCACCGTGTCGGTGGCGACCGGGATCGGGACCACGGAGCTCGCCGGATGGCAGGTCGTGTTCACCGTGTTCTCCGCCGCCGCCTTCGCCCTGGACGCCCTGGCGATCGCCGCGCAGGCGCTGATCGGCAAGAGCCTCGGCGCCGGCGACGAGGCCGGCGCCCGGCACGTGCTGCGACGCACCGTGGCCTGGGGCACGTGGTTCGGCGTGCTCGTCGGTCTCGTCGTGGGCGCTCTCTCCGGCGTTATCGGCCTCGTGTTCACCGGCGACCCGCAGGTCGCCGACCTGATCCGGCCCGCCCTCATCGTGCTCGCCGTCGCGCAGCCGGTCGCCGGGGTCGTCTTCGTGCTCGACGGCGTGCTCATGGGGGCCGGCGACGCCCGCTACCTCGCGATCGCGGGCGGGCTGAACCTCGTCGTCTTCCTCCCCGCGCTCGCGCTGATCGCCGCGACGGGAGTGACCGGCACGGCCGGCCTCGTCTGGCTCGCCGTCGCCTTCTTCGGCGTCTATCTCCTCGCCCGCCTGACCACGCTCGGCCTGCGCGTGCGCACGGGGCGGTGGATCACCGTCGGCGAGACCTGACCCGGTTCCCCTGCCACCGCCTTCCCGCCTCGTCCTCCCCCGACGCGAGGTCTCGTGCCCTGCACAGCGTCGCGCTCCGGCCGGTTCTCCACCGATGCCATCGTCGAAGGAGATCTAGACGAAAGCAGCTGTCATCGTGGACCGACAGTCACGAGGATTGGGGGATGGTGACCGTGAACGAACCGCAGATATGGACACTCATCGGCGTCTTCGGCGCCGCGCTCTTCGGCATGCTCACGCTGATGTCGACCATGTTCGTCCGCACCGTGCGCACCGAGATCGGATCCGTACGCACCGAGATCGGATCGCTGCGCGCAGAAGTCCGCACCGAGCTGACGTCGGTTCGCGGTGAGATCGGATCACTGCGGGCGGAGATGGGCACCGAGCTGAGGTCCATCCGCGCCGAGATCGGGGGATTGCACGGGCGGATCGACCGCCTCGACAGCGATATCGCCGCTTTGATGCGGCACGCGTTCGGCATCGAGAGAGGGTGATCCGCTCCGTCGCCTCCGGTGAGACCACAGTCCCGAGCCGGCTCGGCCCAGGGCGGCCGCAGGCTCGGCGTCCCGGCTCGGCGTCCCGGCTCGGCCGCAAGGCTCGGCCGCGGGCCGTCGCCAAAGCGGGGACCTTCCGCGGCCGAGCCAGGGGTGCGGTCAGGAGACCTGGGTGGGGAAGGCGTCGGGGTTCTTCTTCAGCCACTCCGTCACGGCCTCCGCTTCCTTGCCCTTGCCGTACTGGTTGACGACGAGATCCTCGAGCGAGCCGTACTGCGCGTCGTCGAGCGTGATCCCGGCGATGAGCTTCGCCGCCTCGGGGAACTTCTCGGCGAAACCCTTCGTGCCGAGGAAGTGCAGCGACTCCGGCTTGCCCATCGCACCCTTCGGGTCATCGAGGTCCTTCACCGGGAAGGCGTCGTTGGCCCAGAAGGGGCGCCACAGGGTGACCACGATGTCTTGCTTCTTCTCGGTCGCCTTCTTCAGCTCGGTGAGCATCGCGGCCGTGGACGAGGTGGCGAGCTCGTACTCGCCGTCGAGGCCGTACTCTGGCATCATCGACTCCTTCGTCTGCTCCGTCAGGCCGGCGCCCGGCTCGATCCCGTAGATCTTGCCGCCGAACCGGTCGGCCTTGCCCGCGAGATCCTCGATCGAGGAGATGTCGGTGTACTCCGGGACCGCGATCGTCAGCTTCGCGTTGGCGTAGTAGGCGCCGAGATCCTCGATCTTGCTGCCGTACTTGTCCATGTACGACTTGTGGGTGAGCTCGGGCCACGCCGACGGATAGATGTCGACATCGCCCTGTGCCAGGCCGGTGTAGAGCGGCCCCGCCTCGGTGAGCGTCTTCATCTTGACCGTGTAGCCGACCTTCTCGAGCTGGTTCTGCAGCAGGAAGGCGGTGCTGAGGCCGTCCGTCCAGGAGGGGAGGTAGCCGAGGGTGATCGTGCCCTTGTCTGCGTCCTTGTCGCCGCTCTTGCCGTCACCGCCGTTCCCTCCGGCTCCTCCGGCGCAGCCGGAGAGGGCCAGGGCCGCCGCGGCGGCGAGGGCGGTGATCGCTGTGAGGTGCCTCTTGGTCATTTCTCTTCCTTTTCGTATGTCTTTCACTCAGTGCAGGGACGTGGTTCGCCTGGTGGCGGGCATGCCGCGCCCGCCCGGCTCCGGCATCGCGCTCGCTCCGTGTCGGGCATGGCCCGTTCACCCGTTCGGGCCGTCGGCGTCGTGCGGGCGCGTTCAGACCGCGAGCCGGACGCGTTCAGGCCGCGAGCACGGGCTCGGCGGTCGCGACGGCACGGCGCCGCGCGGCACGCCGCCGCGACAGCATGCCCAGCAGCGACGAGGGATACTCCGCGGGGTTGCCGAGCGCCGCCGTCACGCGGTCGAGGAACACCGCGATGATCACGACGCCGAGCCCCGCCTCGACGCCCTGGCCGATGTTCACGGTCGAGATGGCCTCGACGACCATCTTCCCGAGGCCGTCGGCGCCGGCCATCCCGGCGATCACCGCCATCGAGAGCGCGAGCATGATCACCTGGTTGACCCCGGCCATGATCGTGGGCAGCGCGAGGGGAAGCTGGACGCCGCGCAGGATCTGCGCCGGCGTCGCGCCGAACGCCTGCCCCGCCTCGACGGTCTCGGCGTCGACGCCGCGGATGCCGAACTCGGTCAGTCGCACCCCGGGCGGGAGGGCGAAGATCACGGTCGCGACGAGACCGGGGACCACGCCGATGCTGAAGAAGACGATCGCCGGGATCAGGTACACGAACGCGGGCATGGTCTGCATGAAGTCCAGCACCGGCTTGAGGACCGCGCGGACGGTCGCGTTCCGCGCCGACCAGATCCCCAGCGGCACCGCGATCACCACCGCGACGAGCGCGGCGACGACGACGAGCGCCAGCGTCTGCATCGCCGGCTCCCAGAGCTCCAGGCCGACCAGGAGCGTGAAGGTGATCAGCGTCCCGATCGCGAGCTGCCAGGAGCGCACGAGCCAGGACAGGAGGGCGGCGACGACGATCACCACGACGAACGGGGCGTCCACGAGGAGCGTCGTCAGCCCCTCGACGAGGGTGCGCACGATCAGCGAGATGACGTCGAGCAGGCCCTCGAGGTTGTCCTTGACCCAGTCGACGCCGGCCTCGACCCACGTGCCGAGAGGGATGCGGAACCCGTCCATCACCGCACCTCCTCCACGCGTGCGGCGCCGTCGTCCATGCGTGCGGCGGCGTCGAGGCCCGCCGCGCCCTCGCCGAGGACGGCGTCGATCTCGGCCTGCGGCATGGGAGGAAGCGGCAGCGTGATCTCCTCGGTCGCGCCGGGCCCGGGGCCGAGCGCGGCGAGCAGGGTCACCCGGGGGATCACCCCGACGAGGCGCCCGTCGTCGTCGACCACCGCGAGCGGCAGCGGCGACTCGACCGCGGGCACGAAGAGGTTCATCAGCACCTCGGTCTCGTTCACGCTCTGCGGCACGGGACGCAGGATCGCGGTCAGGTCGCTCTCGCCCTTGCGCACCTGCTTCACCGCGTCGCGGTCGGTGACGATGCCGGCGAGGCGGCGATCCCGGCCGACGACGTAGGCGGCCGACATGTAGGCGTCGCGCATCTGGCGGAGCGCCGTCCGCGGCCCCGCGCTCTCGGAGACGACAGGACGCGGCCTCTCCATCACGTTGCCGGCGGTCAGCACGCGAGCGCGGTCGACGTCCTGCACGAACTGCTCGACGTAGTCGTTCGCGGGATCGGTCAGGATGTCCTCGGGCGTGCCGATCTGCACGATCCGGCCGTCGCGCATGACGGCGATCCGGTCGCCGAGGAACATCGCCTCGTTGAGGTCGTGCGTGATGAAGACGATCGTCTTCCGCAGCTTCTGCTGGAGCTCGAGCAGCTGCTCCTGCATCTCGCGCCGGATCAGCGGGTCCAGGGCGCTGAAGGCCTCGTCCATCAGCAGGATGTCGGTGTCGGCGGCGAGCGCGCGGGCGATGCCGACGCGCTGCTGCATTCCGCCGGAGAGCTCGGACGGGAGCTTGTCGCCCCATCCGGCGAGGCCGACCATGCCGAGGATCTCCTCCGCACGGGCCAGGCGTTCCGCCTTGGGGACGCCCTTGAGCTCCAGGGGGTACGCGACGTTCGCGGCGACGGAACGGTGGGGGAGCAGCGCGAAGTGCTGGAAGACCATCGAGACCCGGTCGCGGCGGATCTCGCGCAGGCGGCCGGAGGGGATGCCGGTGATCGGGTCGCCGTGCAGCGTGACCTCTCCGTCCGTCGCGTCGTGGAGACCGTTGAGCATGCGGATGATCGTGGACTTCCCCGATCCCGACAGGCCCATGATGACGAAGATCTCGCCGCGTTCGACGGTGAAGCTCGCGTCGATGACGGCGGCGGTGCCGGCGTCGAGGACCTCGGCACGGCTCTCGCCCGCCTTCAGGCGGCGGACGGCCTGGCTCGGGCTCTTCCCGAACACCTTGTACAGATGGCGCGCTTCCAGAGCGGTTTCGGACACGTTTCCCCCATGGGCCCGCGCAGGGGGAGCCCATTTCGGTCACGCCCGGGTGGTGATCACAAGGCCGCTTCGACGTCGCCGTGCACGCGGCTCGGGCACCGGATTTCGGATCCGTGCGGAGATCACCGACCGTACGCCCGCGCTGCTCCGAAATGCACAGCCGAATCGAAGGAGAACGCGGTCGCGGACTGGTCGAGGAGCCTTGCGGCTCGCTTTCCAACATAACGAGACGTCTCACCGGAGGCAAATCGACGGCCTGGCACGGCTCAGATTTCTACCTGCTCAGGAGCTGTTTTTCTCGGCGTGTCGGATCGGCGGGAAATGCTCGTCGCCGCCGTTCCTTTTGCCGGACCGATTCTTCCGTCGCCGGGCCGGCATCCCCCTCCGATCAGGCGCGGGGAAACGCATCCGGCATTCCTCGGCGACGGACGGACCGCGTGACGGTGAACTTGGGCGTGCGCCGCACCTGAGCGGTCGGCCCGACCGCGGCGGCGAGCGCCCGGCGGTGGTCGAGCGGGGAGTTGAACACGGTCCACACCTCGCCGCCGGGACGCAGCAGCCGCGCGGCCGCGTCGATCAGCCGCCGGCCCGCTCCCTCGTGCACGCTCGCCCCGAGGTGGAAGGGCGGGTTGAGGAGCACCAGATCGGCTCCGCCCGCAGGCAGCGCCGAGCCGGCGTCGTCCAGCTCGACCCGCACGCGCTCGCCGAGGCCGTTGGCGGCCATCGTCGCCCGCGCCGACCGCACGGCCGCCGCGGAGCGGTCGGTCGCGACGACCTCCGCGTCGGGGTGCCGGAGCGCGTGCCAGGCCGCGAGGGCTCCCGTGCCGCAGCCGAGGTCGACGACCGCAGGTCCGGGCGGCGCCAGTCCGTCCTCGGCAATGGACTCCAGTAGCGTCCTGGTGCCGATGTCGAGCCGGTCCGCCGCGAACGCCCCGCCGTGCGCACACAGCGTGAGCGGCACGCCTCCCGGAAGGTCGCGGTGCTCGGCGCGGGTGGGGAAGGGCGGATCGGTCGGCATCGGCCGGGCGCCGTCGGCGACGACGATCCGGGACTTGCGCTCGGCCCGCTGCGCCCGCACCGTCTCGAAGCGGCCGCCGAGCACCTCGTTCTGGCCGAGCGTCATGTGCTTGACCCGGCCGCCCGCGATCACGACCACGTCCGGGGCCGCCCAGCGGGCCACCGCGTCGGCGACCTCGGCCAGTTCGGCAAGCCCTTTCGGCAGCTGGAGGAGCACCAGTCGCACGCCGTCGAGCAGATCGCGGTCGAGCTCGCCGGGCACGGCGCCGTCGAGGCCGAGCTCCGCGGCGTTCCGGTCGAGCGCGATCCGCCCCGTCACCAGGTCCTGATGCACCCGGACCCCGGGACCGAGCGCGGCGACGAGCGGCAGGGCGAGCGCTCCGTACCGATCGCCGATCACGGCGACCTCCGCGGCGGGGAGCCCGCGTCGCGCGGCCTCGGCACGTCCCTGCGCGACGAGCAGCTCGTCGGTCGCGTCCCACGCCCGCAGCTCGGGCGCCTCGACGTCGGGCCACCGCCGCAGCCGGTCGTAGGGGAAGTCGGGCACCCGCCCACTGTACGGGTCCGGCCAGGCGAGCGCGGCCCGCGGTCCTCCGCCCGACGGGGCGGCCGTGGGATCGCGGGACCGTGGGATCGCGGGATCACGGGATCACGGGACCGCAGGATCGCGGGACCGCCGGCTCGAATCGATGCGATCCCCCTGTCCGTGGCGGAGCGGATCCGGGATACTGAGGTCGATGAGTGCAACGCTGAGCGTCAACGATGACGTCCTCCCCGCCGCGGAGCTCGGCCCGGTGAACCCCCTCCCCGCGGTCGCGACCATGCCAGAGGCCCCCTACGAGGCCGACGTCGCCGGCCTGCCCGACGACATCGCCGCCAATCTGCGCTACGGCCCGGTGACCTCCATCCATCCCTACCTGCTGCAGGACGGCTACGGACGCGACCGCGAACCCCGGCCGCTCCGCGTCGCGGTGCTCGAGAACGAGCATCTGCGCGCCGAGTTCGCGCTCGGGCTGGGCGGTCGCCTGCTCTCGCTCGTGGAGCGCCGCACCGGACGCGACCTGCTCTACCGCAACGCCGTGTTCCAGCCGGCGAACCTCGCCCTCCGCAACGCGTGGTTCTCCGGCGGCGTGGAGTGGAACATCGGCATGCGGGGGCACTGGCCGCTCACGTGCGACCCGCTCTTCGCCGCCGAGGTGACCGGGCCCGACGGCGAGCCGGTGCTGCGGCTGTGGGAGTACGAGCGCAAGCGCGGACTGATCTTGCAGATCGACGCGACGCTCGACGACGAGGCGCCGGCGCTGCACGTCCGCGTCCGCGTCCGCAACCCCCGGGATCGCGAGACCGGGATGTACTGGTGGACGAACATCGCCGTCGCCCAGCAGCGCGGCAGCCGCGTGTTCGCCCCTGCGACCCGCGCCTATCGCACCGGGTACGACGGCGCGCTCGGCGTCACCGACCTGGCCGAGACGGACGCCAGCCGTCCCGCGCTCGTGCCGGCCGCCGCCGACTTCTTCTTCGACGTCACCCGCGCTGCCGCCGAGCGGGGCGTCCCGGTGCGCCCGTGGATCGCGGCGATCGGCGAGGACGGCGACGGTCTCGCGCACGTGTCCACGGCGCCGCTCGTCGGCCGCAAGCTCTTCGTCTGGGGCGACACGACGGGCGGACGCCGGTGGTGCGACTGGCTCGGCGGCCGCACCGGCGAGTACTTCGAGATCCAGGCGGGCCTGACCACGACGCAGTACGAGCACATCCCGATGCCCGGCGGCGCGACCTGGGAGTGGACGGAGACGTTCCTGCCGATCCGCGTCGACGACCCACGCCTCGACGGCACCTGGGCCGAGGGGGTGCAGGCGGCGGCCGAGCGGGTCGAGGCGGCGACGGAGGGCCTCGGGGCCGCGGCGTTCGCGCGCCTGGACGCCGTCGCCGATGCCGCGCCCGGCCGGATGCTGTCCGAGGGGTCCCCCTGGGGCGCGCGCGAGGCGGCGCTGTCGGCGCGCCTCGGCGAGCCGTTCACGATCCCGCCCGGCGTGCGATTCCCCCGCGGCGACGCGGGATCGGCCTGGGACGCGCTCCTGGCGGGCGAGGCGGTGGACGCCGATCCGTCGACGGCCCCGGACTCCTACGTCGAGGGCGGGGGATGGGAACGGCTCCTCTCCGCCGCCCCGCAGACCTGGCTCACCCAGTACCACCTCGCCGTGATGCGGCACGCCGCCGGAGACCTCGCCGCCGCCGTGTCGCACTACGAGGCGTCGCTCCGGAAGGCGCGCAGCCCCTGGGCGTTGCGCGGCCTCGGGCTCGCGCTCCTGGCGCTCGCGGCGACGCCGGACGGCGAGGGCGCGCGCGAGGCCGCGGACGACGGCGCGAACGGTGACGCCGCGGGCGGTGACGACGACCGCCGCGGCGAAGGGCTCGCGAAGCTGGCCGACGCCCTCACGCTTGCGCCGGACTGCCGTCCCCTGGCCCTCGAGCTCGGCGCCGCCCTGCTCGCCGCCGGGCGCCCCGGCGAGGTCCGCGCGCTCCTCGCCGCGCAGCCCGAGCCGGTGCGTGAGCTCGGCCGGTTCCGGGCGCTCGCGATCCGTGCCGCGCTCGCCGCCGGCGACCGCGCGGAGGCGGGACGGCTCCTCGAGGACCGCTTCGAGGTACCCGATCTCCGCGAGGGCGAGCTGAGCCTGTCCGCCCTCTGGCGCGAGGCCTTCCCCGGCCGTCCCGTCCCGGAATGGTACGACTTCGAGATGGCCCCCGGGGCCTGACCCGGCCTTCGCCCGGTCAGCCGCCCGCGTCCGGTGCCGGCTGCTGCGTCCGGTGCCGGCACGCGCCGGGTCAGCTGCGGTCGAGATCGTCGAGGAGCTGGGCGGCGGCACGGGCGTAGTCGCCGATCCAGCGATCGTGGATGCGCTTGATCGGGAGCGGCGCGAGGACCAGGCGGCGCTCCCGGCCTCGGCGCTCGCCGTTGACCAGCTCCGCGCGCTCCAGGACGCGGAGATGCTGCAGCACGGTCGTGCGATCGAGCTCGGGGAGCCGCGCACACAGCTCCCCCGTGGTGCAGGGCGCCTCGCGCAGGACGTCGAGCATCCGCCGGCGGACGGGAGAGGCGAGGGCCTTGAAGACGAGGTCGTCGGCATCGCTTCCACCCGGCGAGGACATGTTGTAATCTTACAACATGTCTGAGAACGAGCCCACCGCAGAGGCCCTGAGCGCGCTGTCCTTCACCGTGTCCGGGCGCATCTCCCGTCCCCGCGCCGAGGTCTACGAGGCGGTCGCCGATCCGGCACGGCTCTCGCGCTACTTCACGACCGGCGGCGCCCGCGGCCGGCTGGAGGCCGGCGCCGACGTGACCTGGGACTTCGCCGACTTCCCCGGCCGCTTCCCGGTCACCGTCGTCGAGGCGGTCCCCCACGAGCGCATCGTGATCGAGTGGGACGCGTCCCCCGGCACGACCGACTCCGGAAAGACCCGCACGACCTTCGCCTTCTCGTCGCTCGACGACGACACGCGCACGCTCGTGACGATCACCGAGGAGTCGTGGAACCCCACGACCGCCGGCGCGAAGGGCGCCTTCGGCAACTGCGAGGGATGGACGGGGATGCTCGCCGCCCTCAAGGCCTGGGTCGAGCACGGCATCAACCTGCGCGAGGGCTTCTACCGGTAGCACCGGCTCCTCACCGGCGGAGAGCGCCCTGCACGAGCCGGTGCACGAGCTCGTCGTAGTCCGTTCCCGCGGCGGCGAACATCCGCGGCACCTGCGACGCCGGGGTGAGACCGGGCATCGTGTTGATCTCGTTGAAGACCGGCCCCTCCTCGGTGAGGAAGAAGTCCACGCGCGCGACGCCGCGGCAGCCGAGCGCGTCGAACATCGCCAGCGCAGCCCGCTCCAGCGCGGACGCCTCGCGCGCGTCCAGCGCCGCAGGCACCGAGAAGCGTGCCGTGCCGTCGTACTTCGTCGCCGTGTCGAAGAGGCCCGCCGTGTGGATCTCCAGCGCGGGAGCGGCCCAGCGGGTTCCATCAGGCTCGCGGAGCACGGCGACGTCGATCTCCCTGCCCCGCACCACCGGCTCCACGAGCGCGCGCCCCTGACCGCGCTCCGCGCCCGCGTCGACGGTGCAGGCGAGCGCGATCGCCGCGACGAGCTCCTCCTCGCTCCGGACGAGCGAGACCCCGTGGCTGGACCCGGACGAGACGGGCTTGACCACCTGCGGCTCGTCCGTGGTCGGGACGTCGGTGAGGGCGTCGAGGTCGCGCGGGCCGACCAGCCGCCCCGGCGCGGTGCGCACCCCGGCATGCCGGGCGACCAGCTTGGACCAGTGCTTGTCCATCCCCACCGCCCCTGCGGCGAGACCGGATCCGACCACGGGCGCCCCGGCCAGCTCGCAGAGCGCCGCGAGCGTGCCGTCCTCTCCGTTCGGCCCGTGCACGGCGGGGAACACCGCGTCGGCCGCACCGATCAGCGCGAGCGCCGCCGCGAGGCTCTGCGCCCGGGAGGGCTCCCCGCGTCGCGGATCGCCGGCCGGTCCGGGCAGGACAGCGGTCCCTGCGGATGAGACGGCGGTCCCTGCGGGCGAGGCCGCGGTCCCTGCGGGCGAGACGACGGCACCGGTGGTGGCCGAGGGGACTGCCCCCGCATACGAGGAGGCCGCGCCGTCCCGCGCGGTGACGGCGCGGTGGTCGCCCGCCCCGCCGGACCGCCAGACGCCGTCGCGTCCGATCGTCAGCCGGTCCACGGCGTACCCGCGGCGCTCCAGCGCCTCGGCCACCCCGGCGGCGGAGGCGAGCGAGACCGCGTGCTCGACGCCGACCCCTCCGCCGATCACGACGACGCGCGCGCTCATGCCGTCCTCCTTCGCACCCGCGGGCCGACCCCGGTGACGATCTCGTGCGGGATGGTCCCGGCCCAGCGCGCCCAGTCGGCCACCGTGGGCGCCGCCGTGCCGGTGGGCCCCCAGACCGTCGCCATCGTGCCGCGGGTGAAGCGCCGGGCCCGCGTGTCGACGACGATCTGGTCCATCGACACGCGGCCGACGATCCGGAACCGCTCGCCGGCGATCGCGACCCCCGCCTCGGGCGAGAGCGTGCGGGGGATCCCGTCCGCGTAGCCGAGCCCGAGGACGGCGAGATGCGTGGCCTCGGCCGTGACGTGGCGTCCGCCGTAGCCGACGGCCGTGCCCCGCGGGACCCGCGTGCTGTGCACGATCGGCGCGGTGAGGCAGGACGCGCCCCGCAGCGGCACGGTGCCCGAGGGGTCGATGCCCACCAGGCCCGCCCCGATCCGCACGAGGTCGGCGTGCGTGGCGGGATCGCTGAGCGTCGCCGCCGTCGCCGCCAGATGACGCAGCGGCAGCGTGATCCCGTGCGCGTGGGCCCGTCGCTCGGCGTCGGCGAGCGCGCGGACGCCTGCGGCGTTCCGCGACGGATCGGCCAGCTCCGCGTCCGGGAGGTGGCCCATGAGACCGACGAGCCGGATGATCCCGCGTTCCACGCCGGTGGCGGCGATCCGGAACAGCGCCGGCCAGTCCTCGCGCACCACCCCGCCCCTGGCCATGCCGGTGTCCACCTGCAGGTGCACCCGCAGCGGCCGTGCGGCGGCGGCGCGACTCCCCCGGTGCGCCACCGCCGCGATCACCGCGACGAGCTCGTCAGGCGATCCGACCGCGAGGTCGACGCGTCCCCACGCGGCGCCCTCGACGTCGATCCCGGACGGGTGGAGCCAGGCCAGGATGGGCGCCCCGATGCCGGGGCCGCCGTCGGCCGGGGACCGGAGCGCGAGCGCCTCGGCCACGTCGGTGACGCCGAGCCAGGTGGCGCCGGCGCCGAGCGCCGCGCGCGCGACGGCCGTCATCCCGTGCCCGAAGGCGTCGGCCTTGACCACCGCCATGACCTGCGCCCTGGTGCGGCCGGCGATCGTCCGCACGTTCGCGGCGACGGCGGCGAGGTCCGTCGTGAGGGCCGGCGCGGGGAAGACCCCGCCGGCCGACGACGCGGCACGGCGCGGGTCCGCACCGCCCGCCGCCGAGCCGGCCCCCAGACCCGTGGGCGCGCTCGCGGAGACGGCGGACCGTGCCGGCCGCGGCGATCCGGACAGGGGCGCCGCACCCCGGCGGAGGGGGACGGGGGCGGTCATCGCGACATCCTCGGGTCGTGGGACGGGTCGGCGTACATCGCCGGGCAGCCCTCGGTGACCGCCGAGGGGACGAGCTCGAAGTGCCACTTCTCGTTCTCGTAGGTGCGGCAGAGTCCGAACTCCGCCCCCTTGCGGTCCAGCCAGTCGGCCGCGTCGTACGGGCCGATGTCCACGGCCTTCCCCGCCACGTGGAGGGAGTTCTCCGGCGTCCCGACCCACCGCGCCGCGGCCTCCTTCGAGCCGTACTGCTGCACGGCGGCGTCGAGGAGCCAGGCCTGGTAGGCCGGTGAGCGCCAGCCGCTGGCCACGCCGAACGTGACGCCGGCGTCCTTGGCGGCCTTCGCCGCGTCCTGGACCGCGTTCAGCAGCGCGGGGTCGAGCCTGGTCACCGCGGCGTGCGAGCCGCCGAACGGCGAGACCGTCTCTCCGTCGGCGATGTAGCCGTCGGCGGCCGTCGGCGTGCCGCCGTTGTCGGCCATCGTGGGCGCGGACGGGGTCTCGGTCTGGGCCTGGGTCTGCGTCGAGCCGGCGGTGCCGGCCCCGGGCAGGATCGAGCCGTTCGCGGCGGCGGCCGCGACGGCCGCGACGACGACGCTCGCCAGCAGCGCCGTGCCCACGAGGACCGCGACCACGCGAACGCGACGGACGGTTGGGGAGTGGGTGTTCATGCCCCCATCCCATCCAGGGCCCTGTTGCGCTCCCGTATGCGGATTTCGATACGGGGACGATATGCGCGCGCGATTAGGCTGCGCCTATGCGCGTGTTGATCGTGGAGGACGAGCCCGACCTCGCCGGCGCCGTCCGGGACGGGCTGCGCCTGGAGGCGATCGCCTCCGACATCGCCCCCGACGGCGACACGGCGCTCGAGCTCCTCGCGGTCAACGCCTACGACGTCGTGGTCCTCGACCGCGACATCCCCGGCCCCTCCGGAGACGAGGTCGCCCAGGAGATCGTGGCCGGGGGAACGGGGCTCCCGATCCTCATGCTCACCGCCGCCGACCGGCTCGACGACAAGGAGAGCGGGTTCGAGCTCGGCGCCGACGACTACCTCACCAAGCCGTTCGCGCTGCGGGAGCTGGTGCTGCGGCTGCGCGCGCTCGCGCGCCGGTCGCCCCGTTCCGCGCCTCCTGTGACGCAGATCGGCGGGCTGCGCCTGGATCCCTTCCGGCGCGAGGTGTTCCGCGACGGGCGCTACATCGCCCTCACGCGGAAGCAGTTCGCCGTGCTGGAAGTGCTCATGGCCGCAGACGGCGGGGTCATCAGCGCGGAGGAGCTGCTGGAACGGGCGTGGGACGAGAACGCCGATCCGTTCACCAACGCCGTCCGGATCACGGTGTCGGCCCTGCGCAAGCGGCTCGGCGAGCCCTGGATCATCCTCACCGTGCCCGGGGTCGGGTACCGGATCGACAAGGGCGACGGCGCGGCGGAGGACGCGTCCGGTGGCTGACCTGGACCTCGTGCGCCCCCGCGGCGGCACGAGGGAGCCCGGCCTCTCGGTGCGCGTGCGGCTGACGCTGAGCTACGCCGCCCTCGTCGTGATCGCCGGGGTGCTCCTGCTCGGCGTCGTCGCGCTGTGGCTCCTGCGCTACATCCCCGACGAGGCGGTGTACACGCGCGAGGGCCGGTTCGTGCCGAACCGGACCGACATCATCCGCGCCTTCGTCCCGCCGGCCACCTGGGCGGTGCTCGCCCTCCTCGTCGTCGGCGTCGTCGGCGGGTGGTATCTGGCCGGCCGGGTCCTGCGCCCGCTCACGATGATCAGCGAGGCCGCGCGGAAGGCGGCGGCGGGCTCGCTCTCCCACCGGATCGCGATGCCGGGCCCGCAGGACGAGTTCCGTGAGCTGGCCGACGTGTTCGACGCCATGCTCACCCGGATCGAGGGCGACGTGGAGCGGCAGCGGCGGTTCGCCGCGAACGCCTCGCACGAGCTGCGCACGCCGCTCTCGGTCACGCGCACGCTGCTCGAGGTCGCCGAGGCCGAGACGAGTCCCGACCTTCCCGCGCTCCTGGCCCGCCTGCACGGCGCGAACGACCGGGCCATCGCCCTCACCGAGGCGCTGCTGCTGCTCGCCCGCGTCGAGGCCCGTCCGCCGGCTCCGGTCCCGACCGACCTCTCCCTCGCCGCCGAGGAGGCCGAGGAGCTGCTGCACGGCCTCGCCGACGCGCGCGGCGTGCGGATCGACGTCGACGCCGACCCCGTGATCGTCGCCGGCGACCAGACGTTGCTGAGCCAGCTCGCCACCAACCTCCTGCAGAACGCGATCGTGCACAACGTCCCCGAGGGCGGGACCGTCTGGATCCGCGCCGTCGCCGACACCGACGGCGGGCGGCTCGTCGTCGAGAACACCGGCCGGCCGATCGATCCCGCGCTGGTGGCCACGCTCACCGAGCCCTTCCAGCGCGGCGCGCAGCGCGCACGCGGCGACGGCGACGGCGACACCGGCTCCGGCCTGGGCCTGGCGATCGCGGCGTCGATCGTCGAGGCGCTGCACGGGACCCTCCGTCTGCACGCGCGCACGGGCGGCGGGCTCCGCGTGGAGGCGTCCTTCCCCCTCGCCCGCTGAGCGCCCGCCGGCGTCTTCAGAGGTCGAGGAAGTCGCCGAGCCACGTCTGGACGGCTCGCAGGCACTCCGGCGACACCCGGCCGGCGACACCGGTGAGCCGATCGCGGGAGAGCGTGCGCGGCTGCTCGGTCAT
>Ga0164243_10005272_pt1 | contig 19804 bp, 19 predicted proteins | sample OricompcompostOP_FD_108781 | JGI IMG/M metagenome (GOLD analysis project Ga0164243, IMG submission 108781) | Organic Plus compost microbial communities from Emeryville, California, USA - Original compost - Organic plus compost (OP) | ecosystem: Engineered > Solid waste > Mixed feedstock >... | reverse complement strand
TCTCTTCGCGGTCGAACGGCCACAGCTGGTCGAGACCATCTCCTGGGCGGCGGGCAATGGCGACCGGTCCGAAAACGGCGATTATATCTACGGCCGCCGCAAGCTGCGCGAGATCGACCGCGAGCTGGGCCATCTCTCCCGCCGGATGAAGGCCGCCAAGGTGATCGATCCCGCCGCGCAGGCCGACAGGAATCGCATCTGGTTCGGCGCGACGGTCACCCTGGTCGACGAGGACGATCAGGAGAGGATCGTAACGCTGATCGGCGAGGACGAGGCGGATGCGGGCAAGGGCCGGATAAGCTGGCGCTCGCCGCTGGCACGCGCGCTCAAGGGCGCCGCGGTCGGCGACGTGCGCATCGTCCACCTTCCTGCCGGCCCCAAGGAATGGGAAGTGCTCGCGATCGCCTATCCCGAAGGATAGCGGCGCGCGCGGGCTGCAACAGCGACTTTCCGTTCTTCCTCGCCCGGAGCTGATCGGTGCTCGTGCCGTTCGGATATGCAGTGCCCTTCTTACCCTTTCCGCTCATCCTGAGAGTCAGACTCATAAATTGCGACCGAGCGGAAAAAACCGCCGTTCGTCCCGAGCGAAGTCGAGGGACGCGCCGCAAACACAGGTGTCTCGACTTCGCTCGACACCAACGGCTTACAAAAGATGGCGGTCAAACCGATTTACGTGTCAGACTCTCAGGATGAGCGGGGGGGGGGGAATGGACTTGAGGCGGCTATCTATCCGAACGTGACAAGGGGCCGACCAGGCCCGCAGTGACGATATTGTCTCGCGACCCCCCCCGGTTCATAGCCGTATCGCCAGGCAATCCAGCCGTCCCCCCTCAATCCAGTTCGAAATCGGCGCCATATGTGGCCTTGGCCAGCGCGATGAGATCGGGGCCGGCGGGCGGCGGCACCATCGGGATCGCCTTTTCCAGCTTGTCTGCGATCGTCGTGAGCGCGGCGATGCGCGCCGCCTTCTTGTCGTTGCCGTCGATCACCAGCCAGGGCGCCCAGCGCGTATCGGTGTTCCTGAACATATCGGCCATCGCCTCGAGATAATCGGCCCGGCGCGACCGGTTGCGGAAATCCTCGGCACCCGTCTTCCAGCGCTTCCAGGGATGCTGAAGCCGCGCCATCAGCCGATCGTCCTGCGTTTCCTGCGTGATGTGCACGAACAGCTTCAGGATATTGGTGCCGTCTTCCTTCTGCTGCGCCTCGAACTCGTTGATCTCGTCATAGGCGCGCCGCCACTGCTTTTCGGTCGCGAAATTCTCGACGCGCTCGACGAGGACGCGGCCATACCAGCTGCGATCGAAGACGCTGATTTCGCTGCGGCCGGGCAGCCTGTTCCAGAAACGCCACAGGAAATGGCGGGCCTTCTCCTCGGGCGTGGGCGCCGAGATCGGCCAGACCTCGAAATGACGCGGGTCCCATTTGGCCGTCAGCCGCTGGATGATGCCGCCCTTGCCCGCCGCGTCCCAGCCTTCCAGCAGGATGATGCTGCGGCGGCCATGGACGATGTGGGCGACCTGGACGCGGGCCAGACGATCCTGCACCCTGGCCAGCGCCTTTTCATAGTCGCCGTCGAATTTCTCGCCCTTCTCATAATCCGAAAGGTCGATGGTCATGGGCATTCCCGCCTTGTTCCCGCACGATCCGCGCAACAGCCTTTCTCAAGGATGTGCCGCACGGTGCAGGCCGAAACAAGCGCGTAAGGCGTGCGCCACTGTCCCGCTTTGGGTTTCGGGAGGTGGCATCCGGCCGGATAACCTTCGTTATTCCGGCGAACACAGGAATCCAGAATCACCGGTTGGGCTGGATTCCCGCGTGCGCGGGAATGACGAAATCGGGTGCTATTTCGTCGACGGCTCGACCACGCGGATATGCAGCTCGCGCAGTTGCCTCAGCGTCACCGGCGACGGCGCCTGCATCATCAGGTCCTCCGCCTTCTGGTTCATCGGGAAGACCACGACCTCGCGGATATTGGGCTCGTCGGCGAGCAGCATGACGATGCGGTCGATGCCCGGCGCCGATCCGCCATGCGGCGGCGCGCCATATTTGAAGGCGTTGATCATGCCGGAGAAGTTCGCGTCCACATCCTCCTGGCTATATCCCGCGATCTCGAACGCCTTATACATGATCTCCGGCCTGTGGTTCCGGATGGCGCCCGACGACAGCTCCACGCCGTTGCAGACGATGTCATACTGGTAGGCGAGGATGTCGAGCGGATCCATGGTCTCCAGCGCCTCCAGTTCGCCCTGCGGCATCGAGAAGGGGTTGTGGCTGAAGTCGATCTTCTTGGCGTCCTCGTCATATTCGAACATCGGGAAGTCGACGATCCAGCAGAATTTGAACACGCCCTGCTCGATCAGGCCAAGCTCCTCGCCCGTCCGGGTGCGGGCCGCGCCGGCCAGCCTGGCGGCATCCAGTTCCTTGCCGGCCGCGAAGAACACGCCGTCGTCTGGACCGAGGCCAAGCGCTGCGACCAGCTTCGCGGTCGCCTCCTCGCCATGGTTCTTGGCGATCGGCCCGCCGGGCACGCCATCCTTGATGTTGATATAGCCAAGGCCCGAATAGCCCGACTGGCGCGCCCAGTCGTTCATGTCGTCGAAGAATTTGCGGCTCTTCGCGCCCGCTCCCGGCGCGGGGATGGCACGCACCACGCCGCCTGCGTCGACGATCCGCGCGAAGATGCCGAAGCCCGAGCCCTGGAAGTGATCGGTGACGTCGCTGATCTCGATAGGATTGCGCAGGTCCGGCTTGTCGGAGCCGTAGCGCAGCATCGCGTCGCGATAGGCGATGCGCGGAAAGGGCGCGGGCGTCACCGCCCTGCCGTTGGCGAACTCCTCGAACACGCCGTGCAGCACCGGCTCGATCGCGTTGAACACGTCCTCCTGCGTGACGAAGCTCATCTCGAAATCGAGCTGGTAGAATTCGCCCGGCGAACGATCGGCGCGCGCGTCCTCGTCGCGGAAGCAGGGCGCGATCTGGAAATAGCGGTCGAAGCCGGCGACCATCAGCAGCTGCTTGAACATCTGCGGTGCCTGCGGCAGCGCGTAGAACTTGCCGGGATGCAGGCGGCTCGGCACCAGGAAGTCGCGCGCGCCCTCCGGGCTGGAGGCGGTCAGGATCGGCGTCTGGAACTCGGTGAAACCCTGGTCGATCATGCGGCGGCGGATCGACGCGATGACGTTGGAGCGCAGCACGATATTGGCGTGCAGCCGCTCGCGCCGGAGATCGAGGAAGCGGTAGCGCAGGCGGATGTCCTCGGGATATTCGGCCTCGCCCGCCACCGGCAGGGGCAGCTCCTGCGCGGAGGACTGGACGACCGCCTCGCGCGCATAGACCTCGATCTCGCCGGTCGCGAGATTGGGGTTCACGGTCGCGGCCGAGCGCAGCTTGACAGCGCCCGTGACCGTCACCACCGATTCAACGCGCAGCCCCTCCAGCAGCGCGAAAGCCGGAGAATCGCCGTCGGCGACGATCTGCGTCAGGCCGTAATGGTCGCGCAGGTCGATGAAGAGCACGCCGCCATGGTCGCGCTTGCGATGGACCCAGCCCGACAGCCGGACCGTGGCGCCTTCGTCCGAAGCGCGAAGCTGGGCGCAATTATGCGAGCGGTAGACGTGCATTTCGATCTTTCAACTTTTAGGTGATTTCGCGAGCGCCGCGCTTCGCGCGTGCGAGCGCGCCTTGTCAAGCCGCGATACGGGGCTATGGACCAGACATGCAGATTCATCCGCTGATTACCGATAGCACCACGCTTGCCGCCCTCGTCGCCCGGCTGTCCCAATCACCCTTCGTCGCGGTCGACACCGAGTTCATGCGCGAGAACAGCTATTGGCCGGACCTCTGCCTGATCCAGATCGCCGATGAGCGGGAGGCCGCCGCGATCGATCCCAAGGCCAAGGGCATCGACCTGAAGCCGCTGCTCGACCTGCTGGTGAACAATGAGGATGTGCTGAAGATCTTTCATGCCGGCGGGCAGGACCTGGAAATCGTCCACAACCTGACCGGCAAGACGCCCCACCCGCTGTTCGACACGCAGGTCGCCGCCATGGCGCTGGGGATGGGCGAGCAGGTTGGCTATTCGAACCTCGTCGAATCCATGCTGGGCGTGAAGCTCGACAAGGGCGCCCGCTTCACCGACTGGGGACGGCGGCCGCTCGACAAGCGCCAGATTGATTATGCGATCGGCGATGTCACCCATCTCGTCGCGATCTTCCCGCGCATGCTCGATCGCCTGCGCAAGACGGGGCGCGGCCAGTGGCTGGACCAGGAGATGGAGCGCCTGGCCGATCCCGCCAATTACGAATATCTGCCCGAGCAGGCCTGGACGCGCATCCGCGTGCCCAGCCGCAAGGCGGACGTGCTGGGCCGGCTGAAGGCGCTGGCGGCATGGCGCGAGCGAGAGGCACAGGGCAAGAACCTGCCGCGCGGGCGTATCGCCAAGGACGAGACGCTGGCCGATCTCGCCGCGCACCCGCCCAAGGCGCAATCGGACCTTGCACGCGTGCGCGGGCTTTCAGCCAGTTGGGCCTCCAATGATATCGGCAGCCGGCTGATGGGCGCGATCGAGGCGGCGACGCCGCTGCCGGACGAGGAGATGCCTGCGCGCGACGACCGCAAGCCCGGTCTCGGCAAGGAAGGCGCGCTGATCGCCGATCTGCTCAAGCTCCTGCTCAAGATCAGGTCCCGCGAGTCGGATGTGGCGCCCCGGCTGATCGCCCGTTCCGACGAGTTGGAAGCGATCGCCGCCGGCCAGCGCGAGGGCCTCGCGCTGCTGGAAGGCTGGCGCTACGACCTGTTCGGCAGGGATGCGATCGCGCTGGTCGAAGGCCGCACGGCGTTCAGCGTGCGGCGCGGCAAGCTGGTGATGTCCGAGGTGACGCCGGAATAAGCGGCCCCCGCGCCACCGTGAACGCGCTTCATTTTGGACTTGGCCCGTCGGCCATGTGCAGGCACACTCCCGGTCAAAAGCGCACGCCGGCACCGCCGCCAAAGATGCGCCTGGCAGGAGATGGACCATGGATGATTTCTCGCGTCTCGGCGTCACCGATGTGCCGACGGAAAGCAGCGTTCTCGTCAGTTCCTCACGCTATCTCAACAACCCCCGGCTGGGCGATGCGATGAACACGGCCATGCTCCGGCGCAACGGGCCGGACCGGCGCGTCGGCTGGGACAGCACCAATATCGTCCGCGCCTATTGGGAAGTGCGCGACACGGCCGAGGTGAACCGCCTGCTGGGCGAGGAGCGCAGGCGCAACCCCGAATTCGACGCGTTCATGGAGGAACGCTTCATATCCAGCTTCACGCGGGAGGATCTGGCCGATTATCCCAGGGGCACGCTGGGCCGGATCTTCTACGACTATCTGGTCGCGGGCGACCTGGACATCGCGCTCGACCCGCGGCTGCGCGTCGACCCGAACTGGCGGCCGGCGACCGACCTGGAATATTTCGAGCTGCGATCCGCGCAGACCCACGATTTCGAGCATATATTGGGCGGTGTCGGCTTCGACGCGATGGCCGAGGTCGTGCCGTTCTGGATGCGGATCGAAAACTGGAACCGCAACATGTCCCCCGAACTGGCGGGCGAGATGGTCGCGGTGCACATGCTGCTGATCATGCCGATGTTCACGCGCGTCCAGCTCCATTATCCGGCTGCTTACGGCACGCTTTCCGATTTCGTGGAGCGCGGCATCCGCATCGGACGCGCCGCCAGGCCGCTGTTCATGGCGAAATATGAGCCGCTGTTCGGCCTGAGCCTGGACGAGGCGCGCGCCGCGCTTAACATTCCGCCCGTGGAACATTATGACTCCTCGGAGATTTCGGCCTATTTCGGTGAAGGCGCGCCCGGCACGACGAAGAAGGCCATGGCCGCCTGACCCTGCAGGAGGACGGCCAATGCGGACTGGAGCGATTATCATGGCTGGCAGCGCCCTGCTGCTCGCCGGCTGCGCGATGAACGCCGCCGGAAAGGAGGGGGACGATCCCCTGAAGATGACGTGCCAGGCAGAGGCGGCGCAGTCGGCGATCGGCCGGACGGCGGATGAAGCGACGGTGGAAGCGGTGCGCACCGCCGCCAGGGCCCGCGCCGTCCGCGTTCTTCATCCCGGCCAGCCGGCAACGATGGACTATCGGCCGGATCGCCTGAACCTGGAGGTCGATGCCGACAACAAGATCGTCTCGGCGCGCTGCGGCTGATCGATCAGGTGCGCCCTTCGGCGGCGCCGGAGCGTTGCACCGCCGATGCGTGACTTTTCCCAATTGCTCGACGGGCTTGTCTACACCCGGTCGCGCAATGGCAAGCTGAAGCTGATCGCGGATTATCTGCGCGCGACGCCCGATCCCGATCGCGGCTGGGCGCTGGCCGCCCTGACCGGATCGCTGGACCTGCCCGCCGTGAAGGCGGCGGCGATCCGCGCCATCACCGAGGAACGGGTCGACCCGATATTGCTGGCGATGAGCTACGACTATGTCGGCGATCTCGCCGAAACCGTTTCGCTGATCTGGCCCAAGCCGGAAGGCATGGTAGAGGAGGTGGACGACGGCACCCTCAGCCTTTCCGCGGCAGTCGATCGCCTATCCACGCTTGGCCGGTCGGAAGCGCCGGGCGCGCTGGCAGCGATGCTCGATCGGCTGGACGCGAGCGGGCGTTTCGCTTTGCTGAAGCTCGCCACCGGCGGAATGCGCGTGGGCATATCGGCGCGGCTCGCGAAGACGGCCTTCGCCGACGCCTTCCAGCTGGACGTCGATGCGGTGGAGGAGGTCTGGCACGGCATTGCGCCGCCCTATCCGGCCCTGTTCGCCTGGGCCGAAGGCGGCGCGCAGCCCACGGCGCAGGACGTGCCCATATTCCGCCCCTTCATGCTCGCGCACCCGCTGGAGGACGCGCGCGTCGACATGGCGGACTATGCCGCCGAGTGGAAATGGGACGGCATTCGCGTCCAGATGGTGCGGGCGGGAAACGAGACCCGGCTCTACAGCCGCGCGGGCGACGACATCACCCGCAGCTTTCCCGATGTCGCGGCCGCGTTCGAGATCGCCGCGGTGCTCGACGGCGAACTGCTGGTCAAGGGCGAGGCGCAGCGCGGCGAAGCGGCGAGCTTCAACGCGCTTCAGCAGCGGTTGGGCCGCAAGACCGTGTCCGCCCGGATGATCGCCGATTATCCCGCCTTCGTCCGTCTCTACGACATTCTTTTCGACGGCGCCGAGGACCTTCGTTCCCTCCCCTGGAGCGAGCGGCGCGCGCGGCTCGAGCTGCTGGTGCCGCGGCTGGACCCGCACCGCTTCGATATCTCGGCGATCATCGAAGCCCGCGATTTCGAGATGCTGGAGGATATCCGCAGCGGCGCGCGCGACGCGGCGATCGAAGGCGTCATGCTCAAGCGTCGCGACAGCCCCTATGTCGCGGGGCGGCGCACCGGCCTGTGGTATAAATGGAAACGCGATCCGCTGACCGCCGATTGCGTGATGATGTATGCCCAGCGCGGGCACGGCAAGCGATCCAGCTTCTATTCGGATTATACTTTCGGCTGCTGGACCGGCGATCCGGAGACGGGCGGCGAACTGCTGCCGGTGGGAAAGGCCTATTCAGGCTTCACCGATGAGGAACTGGCCTGGCTGGACCGCTTCGTGCGCAACAACAGCGTCGCGCGCTTCGGCCCTGTGCGCGAAGTGGAAAAGACGCTGGTGCTAGAAGTGGCGTTCGATTCGATCCACGAATCGAAACGCCACAAATCCGGCCTCGCGATGCGCTTTCCACGGATCGCGCGCATCCGCCGCGACAAGCCGGCCGCCGAGGCAGACCGGATTGAAACTCTCAGACGGATGATCGTATGAGGCAGGGAAACCGCCCCCCGGAACCGCCCCGATCGAAACCGGGACGGTCGCGGATGTTCAGCCCTTGATGTCGTCCCAGGCGAGCGAGGTCTTCGCCTTGCGGCCATCGACGCTGATGCTGGTCAGCGGAACCCGATAGATCTTGGTGTTGTAGATGAAGGTGGCGAAACCGTCCGACTGGCGCACCTGCTCGATGCGGCCGAGCTTCTTGCCGGCATTGTCGTAGAGCGAATAGCCCTTCTTCACTTCGACCGCGGCCGCGTCGTCATTCTGGGCATGAGCGACGGCCGGAACAGCCAGAGCGAGCGCGAGCGCGCTGCGCAGCACAAACTTCTTCATTACAAGCCTTTCCTTACAAAGCCCGGCCCTAGCGGCCATAATTGCGTTGCGCATCACAATCTATGCTGCGCATGCGAACGCCATGCCCTAACCTTCCGAGTCGCTCAACCCCTAATTTTCGATTCAGCGTCGGAAAGATTCGCATTTTTAATCGATGCGTTGAAAGCGCAGCTTTCAGGCGGCCGAACCTTTGGGACGGGCGCCGCCGCAGATCACGTCGGTGATGTGCTCGGTATCGCAATATTCCTTGAATTCGATGATCCGCCCGTCCCGCAGCCTGGCCAGGAAGTGATATTTATTGTTGTAATCCTTGCCGGACACGTGGCGGGCGAAGGACTCCGCCTCGATCGCCACGCGATCGTCCTGCGCCGTGATGGCATGGATCACGAACCGCACGCCTTCGGGGAAAGCCTCGTAGATCCGGCCGGCGGCCATCGCGATCTGGCCCTTGTCGAAGCTGCCGGAAATGAGCGTCGCGCCCATCGTCACGCAGCGGCCATCCTCGGCATAGCTGTCGATGATCGTGGCGACGTCGCCTGCATTCATCGCATCGAAGAAGCGGCGCATCACCGCCACATTTTCTTCCACGCCCATGATCCTCTCCCGCAGCTCCGGCCACCGCGCATGGTGCGGTCAGCAGCTTAGGTCCATAGCGAAAAGCGGTGACGCGGCCATCATCTACTGTAAGATGCGTAGCAGAAGCGGAATTCATGTCCGCAATTCGGAGAGAGGGCCGGAAACATGGAGCAACCGTCGATCGTCCGTCCAACCGGCAGAATGCCCTATCGCGGCTGGCTGGTGGTCGTCGCCGGCTTTGCCTGCGCGATGCTGACGGTCGGCGCGACGGTCTATTCCTTCACTTTCTTCGTGCCGGTGCTGGTGGACGAATTCGGCCTCGGCTATGCGCAGGCCAATATCGGCATCATGATGCTGCTGATCGGCATGATGCTGTGGTCGCCGATCGTCGGGCGCCTGATCGATCGGCTTCCGATCCGCCTCACCGTCTGCATCGGCGCGGCCGTGTTCGCCTCCGGCTTCCTGATCCTGGCGAACGCAACTTCATTGCGCATGATGGTGGTCGCGACGCTGGGTCCGATCTCTTTCGGCATGATCGCGGCAGGCGCCATCGCCGCCAACACCATCACCGCGCGCTGGTTTCGCCGCCGCCGGGGGCTGGCGATCGGGATCATCGCGGTCGCGACATCCTTTGGCAATGCGGTGATGTCGCCGATCGCCGCGCACGCCATCGAATATTTCGGCTGGCGCGTCGCAGCGGCATCGATCGGCGTCGGCGTCAGCGTGGTGATCGCGGCGCTGGCGCTGCTGCTGATGCGCGACAGGCCCACCGAAGCGGAACTGGTGGCGGGCGGCGAGATCGTGCCCGGCACGCCCGGAACGCCGGCGGCGACCGACGAGCCCGTCTGGTCCGTCAAGGCGCTGCTGCGCGAACGCAATTTCTGGCTGATCATGTTCGGCTGCGGACTGATCCTCGCCAGCGACCAGACGCTGATCCAGACCAACGGCCCTTATTTCAAGAGCAAGGGCATATCGATGGAGGACGCGTCGTGGCTGGTTTCGGCCGGCGGCGTCTCGGCAGTGATCGGCAAGCTGATCGCGGGCTGGCTGGCCGACCATATCGATGTGCGCAAGGTCTTTGCCGTGGTGGTGCTGTTCCACCTGATCCTGCTGGCGCTCTACATCAGCTGGCCGGGATATTGGGCGATGTTGGCCGCCTTTTCCCTGATCGGGCTTGCGATCGGCGGCGTCTATCCGGTGTGGACGGTGCTGACGGCCAACAGCTTCGGTTCCCGCAGCTTCGGATCGGCGCTGGGCATCATGGCGCTGGGCATGCAACCGCTGTCGATCGCGTCGCTTTATGCGATCGGCCGGGTCAGGGACGTGACCGGAAGCTATGATCCGGCCTTCGCCGGCCTGCTCGGCATGGTGGTGCTTGCGCTGCTGCTCGTATCCTTCGCCAAGCCGGGCGCATGCACGCCGAAGACCTGAACGCCAGGAGCCTAGCCGAACCGGACGATATCCGCCTGCGAAGCGACCTCGCAAAGCGGGTAGAGCAACTCGTTCTCCCGCCGGATGCGATTATGCAGCGCATCCAGGATCGATCCGGTTTCCCGCCCGAAGGCACCCCAGTCTTTGGCGATCCGCTGATCCGACCAGTCGGCGATATATTGGGTGAACTCCGCCGCAAGCTCGCCCATTTCCGCCTTGAACGCACGTGCCATCTGCGCCGCGTTCGCCGGCCCGTTGCCGATCAGATGCGGATAGAACCAGCGGTCCTCGACAGCGAGATGGCCGATCAGTTCCCTGGCGAGGCGCCAGCGAACGGCGCCGACCGGCCGGGGTGCATCCGCCATCACGATGGCGGCCAGTTCCGAGGATATCGCTTCTATCGCATCGTGCTGCTGACGCAGGAGCACAATGTCCATGCCATTTTCCGATTTTATTGTGCGGACCCAGCCTCGCTTGTCGCATCAATTCCTTGGCATCGAGTTAAGGCGCGGAGCAGGATCGATCCGCCGTTAGACGTCCCTGTCGATCGCCCGCAACCGACCGATCAGCCGTTCCTCCCCTTCCCGGCCCTCGCCTTCGGCCTCATGCTCCACCTCGAACAGCCCGGCATAGCCCGACGCCAGAATGGCGCGAAGCAGCGGCGGCCAGTCGATCGTTCCGCCGCCGACATCGATGCGACCGGGTTCGCCTTGCCCGTCACGGTCCTGTGCCGGCATGTCGGCGACCTGCACCGCCCCCACCAGATCGGCCACATCCTGAAAGACGGCAAGCGGATCGCCGCCGTTCATGGCGATGTGGCCGACATCGAAGACCAGCCGCACCGCCGGATGATCCGCCGCGCGCACGATGGCGACCGCATCGTCGATACGCGCGACCAGCATGTCCGGAATCCAGCGCGGCGAAACCATCTCGACGCCCAGCACGGCGCCGGCCGCGGCCGCGCGATCACCGGCGGCGCGCAGGTTGTCCGCCATCGCCCGCAACTGTTCCTCCCGCGAACGGACCGGGTCGATGCCCGCCACGCAGATGACGGTGCGTCCGCCGATCCGCCGGACGGTATCCAGCGACCAGCCGAGCTCGCGCGCGAGCGCCGCCTTGCCCTCGGCATCGGAAGCACTCCAGCGGGGGAGATTCCAGCCCATCGGATCGTGGACGAAGCTCGCCATCTTCAGGCCATGGCGGGCCGCGTGGGCGGCCACGCGCTCCTGCTCTTCGGCCGGCCGAAGCGCGGCATAATTGTCCTGCACGCCGGCAAAGCCGAGATCGGCGATGAAATCGATCTGGTCGAATGGATCGGCGGATTGCGCCGAATGGCGGAACAGCGGCCCATCCGGCCCGCGCAGGCCGAGATGAGCGGTCCAGGGCAGTTTCCAGCTCATTGCCGCTTCAGGAAATCGATGAGCGCGCGATTGAAGGCGTCGGGCGCCTCCTGCTGGATGAAATGGCCCGCTCCCGGAATTTCCACTATGCCCTTCAGCCCCGGCACGCGGCGCTCCATCCGTTCGCGCCAGTCGGGAAAGAAGCCGAAGGCCGGATCCCTTTCGCCATAGAGGAACAGCGTCGGCACCGTCACGTCATGATCGGCCCATGCCTTGCCGATCTCCCAATTGGCGTCGGCCGTGCGATAGGAATTGAGGCCGCCGATCACCCGCTTCGTCAGGTCGGGATGGTCATATCCTTCCACGAAGCGGCCGAATTCCGCCTCGCTCAGCCATGGCCAAGGCAGATCGGGCGCCGGTGGAAGCGCATCGAGATAGCCGCTGCCTTCGCTCGGAACACTCGTCCAGTTCCAGAGGTTGCCGTCAGCCGAAAGCGCATAGAAATCCCGCTTCAGGAATTCGGCGAGATTCCCGCCAAGCTCGCGCTCCGCCGGGCCGATATCCTGGAAATAATGGAAATGGAGGAAATGCTCCTTCGCCATGGCGGCGAACCGCGCCGAGGGCGGATGATCGGCCGAGGCCATGATGGGTTGCGGCTCCGCATCCGGCGGCAGCGCGGTGGCGGACCCGAGCATGGCGCGACCGGCAAGGTCATAGTCATAGGGAATGGTCGTCACGAGCGCGCGCACGCGCTGCGGTGCGCGGACGGCGAGGTTCCAAGCATATTGCGCACCGAAATCCTGGCCGACGATGAACGCCGTCTCCACGCCATAATGATCGAGGATCGCCTGCAGATAGGCGTTGATATGCGCGCTGTCGTAAAGCGCGGGATCGGACGGACGATCGCTTTTACCGTAGCCGAGCGAGTCAATGGCGACGGCCTTGAAACCCGCCCCGGCCAGCGGCTGCATCTGGTGCCGCCACGACCAGGAAAGCCCCGGAAAGCCGTGGATCATCAGCACCAGCGGCCCCTCACCCGCCGTCACCGCATTGATCGCCACGCCGCCGACGTCGACCCGTTCTTCCGCCATCCGCTCCTCCATCGCCGCATCCATCGGAGGAGTATCGAAGGCCCGCAAGAGGCACCTGTCGAAATGGAGACATGAAGTTGGACGGCGCATCCGCCGCTTTATCCGTCGCGCCCGCTGTGCGATGCGATGGAGCGATGGAGACGATTCCCCTGCTGCTCGGCATATTCGGCTGGATCATTCTCGCGCCGGTGGCGCTCGTCGGCGGCATATTCGCCGTCGAGACGGGCCTTGGCCTTATTGCCGGCCGCAGGCGCGGCATGCCGACGCCACTGGCGCCAGCGGACATCGCGCTGCTGATACCCGCGCATGACGAGGCAGCCGGCATCGGCGCCATCATCCGGTCGCTGCGCGCGACCCTCCATCCGGAAGTGCGGATGCTGGTCGTCGCGGACAATTGCAGCGACGCCACCGCCACCATCGCCCGCGAAGCGGGGGCCGAGGTGATCGAACGCCACAATGCCACGCTGCGGGGCAAGGGCTTCGCGCTCGCCTTCGGCCGTGACCATCTGCGCGGCCGGCCGCCCGGGGCCGCCATCGTCATCGATGCCGATTGCACGGCCGAACCGGGGGCGCTGGAACGGATCGCCGCGCTGGCCGTCGCCACCGGCCGGCCGGTGCAGAGCGCCTATATGTTCGCGCCCCGACGGGACGCCGCCCCCATGGTGCAGATTTCCAACTTCGCGATCATGGTGAAGAACCTCGTCCGGCAGAATGGCGGCCGCGCGATCGGTGCGCCCGCGCTGCTCGCCGGATCGGGCATGGCCTTCCCCTGGCCGCTGTTCGAGCATGCCGCGCTCGCCACCGACAACATCGTCGAGGATCTGGCGCTCGGCATAGAGCTGACCCGCGAAGGGCAGGCCCCGATCTTCGACCCCGACGCAAGGGTCTGGACCCAGCCGAGCACGGCCGGCGGCACGCTGACCCAGCGGACGCGATGGGAGAATGGCTTCATGACGGTCGCCCGCCGTCAGGCCCTGCCGCTGATCGGCGATGCGCTGCGGCGCGGGCGACCGGCGCTGCTGTGGCTGGGGCTGCACCTCCTGACGCCGCCGCTGGCATTGCTGATGGCGATCAACCTGGGCGTGGCCTGCCTGCTGGGACTGCTGGCGCTCGCGGGAATGCCGCCTCAGCCCTTCATCGCGGCGGCCGCGCTGTTCGGGTTGAACGCCCTGCTGGTCCTCGCCGCATGGGCGGCGCTGGGCCGGTCCCACATGAATCTTGGCACCATCCTGCGCCTGCCGCTTTATCTGCTGTGGAAGCTGCCGATCTACCTGCGGCTTGCCCGGGGTGGCGAAACCCGCTGGATCAGGACCGAAAGGGAATAGGCCCGCGGCCGGCCGGCCTCAGCGCACCGCACCCTTCATCAGCAGGCGCGGCAGCAGCAGAAGCGCGCCGAGGATCGGGAAGCGGCGCTGCCAGGGCCTGATCGTGATCGCCGTGCCCGCATGGCGATTGATTTTCCACGCCAGATAATCGATGCCACCGGCGAAGGTGAGGCTCGCCTTGGCCAGGCGAAGCAGCGACAGCCGCTTGCCGCGCCTGCGAAGCCGGCGCCATCGCCGCTCGGCCAGGTCGCGCTCAGCAGGCGGAACCGGCACGGCAGGATCGACACCGGCGGCCGCCAGCGCAGGGGCCGAGAAACGCCTGTAGCGATCCGCGTAGATGTCGACGATGGCATCCGGCCGGCCGCCGCGCTCCGCGCGCAATTCCGCGCCATAAGTGAGCGTGAAGCCCCGCCGCCACAAATCGAGCGGATCGGACGAAGGAGCATCCATCATCGGCGCTGCCAGTTTCAGAAATGTCGGCGCGGCCTGAGCCACCGCATCGATGATGCGGCGCGACGCGGCGGCATCACTGGCCCAGACGAGACGCGAGGGCTGCGCGAAACGCGCCCAGACCGATACATTGTCGGCCTCGGCGGAGCAGAGGCGGCTGAAATCGGCCTCGCTCAGCACCGCATATTTGGCCGCCAGGCCGCCCGCCTCGAAGGGAAAGACATTGGGCGGGATCAGGCGATTGGCCGCCGCCAGCCATTTTTTGCCGTAAGCGGCCCGATAGTCGGAGACGATCAGGTAGAAATCGAGCATCAGCCCGTCGAGCTGCGTCTCGCGCAGGCAGGAGCCGTAGAAAAGAACGCCGCGCGATGCCCCGCCATAACCGGCCGCGATGGCCGAAGCGAGCGGCAGGACGCGCGGATCGACAGGCTGGCCGAGCTCTGCCACCACAAGGTCGACGAGGCTTTCCACAATTCCCTACCCGTAGGGCGCGACGCCCTCAGGCCGCAAGCCTCAGGAAGGACATGGGCGGCGTGGGCGTGAGCACGATCGGCCTGCCCTTGTCCGCCCGGAACAGTTCCCCGTCCAGGATCACGCTCGAATGATCGCCTTCGATACGGATCTCATCCCCCCGCTGGAGATGGACGCCGGAAAGCTGATGCCGGCCGATATTGCCGAACAGGGCGCCGAACATGGCGCGGAGCAGGGCAAGCGGGCTTTGATCGACGGCGACGACCTGCAATCCGCTCGCTTCGTTGATGCCCGTCTTGCTGCCCAGCAGCAGCTTGTGCAGAGTCGTGACGATCAGTAGCGCGAAGCGTCCTTCGATCTGCCCCTGACGGATCAGCGACACGCGCACCTCGCTGGGCCGCGGCGGCAGGAAGGCGGCGCGGATGCCGAAAATCAGCGACATGAACACGGCAAGGACCGTCAGCACATGGCTGAAGCCGTTGGGCAGGCCGAGCGGATAGACCTTGTTGCGGCAGAACAGGATGGAATCGGCCAGCCCCGCGCCGCCCAGGAACATGCCCAGCACCGGCCGCACACCGCCATCCGAAAGCGCGATCAGCTCACGCGGGACGACGTGCGAGGCGAGATCGGTGCGGGCGATCTCCAGCACCCGCTCCAGCGCCAGTATCGCATCGCCCCGCGCGCCGAGATCGAGCGCGATCAGGTTGGTCTTGCCGTTGGGCAGCACGGCCACCGGCGGCGGCGAATCGCCGAAATGGCCGCCGAAATGAAGCTCCGTCAGCGCCGTCTGCACCGTGCCGTCGCCACCATTGATGACGAGCACCTTCGGCTTCACCCGCGCGATCGTGGCCAGCGCCATGCCGATCTGGTCGATCGATTCGACCTCGTAATGGAAAATCTCGCTATGCTGCGCGCAAAAGCTGCGGATGCGCGGCAGCATGGCCCGGTTGCCGGTCGAACGGGGATTGGACAGAAGGGCGACGCAGACCATCTTTACCTCAATGCCGAACTGATCGGCTTGATCGACAGGCCCTGGACATAATTGAGGACGATGCTGAGCGGCCGCGGCGCATTGCCGACGGAAATCACCACCTCATCATATTTGGGCTTGAGCGATAACAATGAAAGATTCGGATTGCGGGAGAATCCCCCGCCATCGGTGCGGTTGGACTTGCCGTTGCCTTCGACGTCATGACGCACGGCGACGGCATAATTGCCGGGTTTCGGCAGCGCCACGCACACATCCATGGGGCCGGACGGCGTGACCGGCAGATCGATCCGTCGTAGCTTGCGGCCCTTGGCGAGAAAATCCTTGGGGTCCTCCCCATATATCTGGACCCGCAGATTGCCGGTGCGAGCCTTGAAACCGACCACCCTGACCAGCACGGACGGTTGCGACGATCCTGCCACACACGCACCGGCATCGGGGCCGAGCACGGTTGCGCGCGCCACACCGACAGGCGCAAGGAGCGCCAGCAGAGGGACGGCAACAAAGCTCGACAGTTTCAACATGACCTCTCAACTCCCGGCGGCTATAGCCGGGCAAAAACGCGCCCGGCGGGATACGCATGCCCCCGACGCATCTCACAATCGGCCGCGATTGCGGCCAGAACATGGTGACGAGGCGACCATATTTTGAGATCCTTTGGCCTCAGCGACCGCTATATGGCGCGTCTCATAACGGTGCCGCTGCTCGGCACGCTGGTGGTCGCGGCGATGCTGCTCGTCCTCGACAAGATGCTGCGACTGTTCGATTTTGTCGCCAGCGAAGGCGGTCCGGTGAGCGTCGTCTGGAAGATGCTCGCCAACATGCTGCCCGAATATCTTTCGCTCGGAATCCCGATCGGGCTGATGCTGGGCATTCTGCTGGCATTCCGTCGTCTCGCCCTCTCGTCGGAGCTGGACGTGCTGCGCGCGCTGGGCGTCAGCTACGGACGGATGCTGCGCGTGCCCTATATGTTCGCCGTCGCGCTGGCCGTGCTCAACCTGCTGATCGTCGGCTTCGTCCAGCCTTATTCGCGCTACGCCTATGAAGGGCTGCGCTTCGAGCTTCGATCGGGCGCGCTGGGCGCATCGATCAAGGTGGGCGAGTTCACCAAGCTCGGCAGCAGGATGACGCTGCGGGTCGAGGAGAGCCGGGACGGCGGCCGCGATCTTTCGGGCATTTTCGTGATGACGTCGTCGCGCGACGGCAAGTCGCTGGCGGTGACGGCGGAGCGCGGCACGTTCATGGCGACGGACGACCCGGACACCATCATCCTTCGCCTGCGCAACGGCACGCTGGTCCATGATGCGCCGGGCTTCCGCACGCCGCGCGTGCTGACCTTCGTCGGCCATGACCTGCCGATCGACCTGCCCAAGATGGAGGCGTTCCGCCAGCGCGGCGGCCGCGACCTGGAGATGACCATGCCGGAGCTCGTGAAGATCGCCCATAATCCGCAGACGCCCGAAAAGACGCGCAACGAGCTGCGCGCCAATTTCCATTTCCGGCTGGTCGAAGTGGCGACCATGTTCCTGCTGCCGATGCTGGCCGTCGCGCTGGCCGTGCCGCCCAAGCGATCCACATCCGCGCTCGGCGTGTTCCTGTCGATCGTGATGCTGGTGACGCAGCACAAGATAAACGAATATGGCGAGGCGCTCGGCGCGCTGGGCCGGGTCGACCCCATCATATCTCTGTGGGTGCCGTTCCTGGCCTTCGCCGGGATCACCTGGTGGATGTATCACACCCTTGCCCATGTGCCCGGCGGACAGCCGATCGGCGCGCTGGAACGGTGGGCAGCGAAGGCCGGCCAGGCCATCCGCCGCTGGCTGCCCTTCGTCCGGCCGGCAAGGGTCTAGGCAGCCATGAACCTTCAGTTCTTCGCATCGCGCACGATCACCTGGTACATGGCCAAGAAGTTCGTGCTGACGAGCCTGGCGGTGCTCGCGGCGCTGGTGCTGATCCTGCAGACGCTCGACCTGCTGGGAGAATCCGGCAACATCATGGCCTATCCCGGCAATGGCGAAGCACAGCTCTGGCAATATGTAGCCCTGCGCGTGCCGCAGCTCATCGCCCGCTTCCTGCCGTTCGCCGTGCTGCTGGGAGCGCTGATCACCTTCGTCACGCTGAACCAGAACAGCGAGATCATCGCGATGAAATCGGCGGGTGTGTCGGCACACCAGATCCTGGCGCCGCTGATCGTCGCCAGCGTCGGCATCGCAATCGCCTCCTTTGCCTTCAACGAGCGGATCGTTGCGCGCTCGACGGCCACGCTCACCGCCTGGGAAGCAGCCGACTACGGCCCGATTCCCAGAGACCGCGGCATCGTCAGCAACGTCTGGGTGCGCGCTGGCGACGACCTGATCCACGCCGATCAGGCGAGCGGACGCGGTGCGGCCGTGCGGCTGACTAACGTCATCGTCTATGACCGGATCGGCGGCACGCTGGAAACGATCATCAGCGCCAAGAGCGGGCATTATGACCGGGGGGGCTGGCTGCTCGAAGGCGTGCGCCGCTTCGACGTCACCCGCGGCGTCGCGGCCGACCTGCCCAGCCTGACGGTCGCGCGCGGGATAACGCCGGATCGCTTCATCCTGGCCGATGTCGATGCCGACGAACGCAGCTTTTCCGACCTGCGGACGGCCATTTCCGAGCTGAACGCCGCCGGGCGGCCGACCGACGCGCTGGAAGCCGGCCTGTGGCACAAGCTCTCCGGACCGCTGTCGTCCATATTGATGCCATTGCTGGGGGGCGTCGCGGCTTTCGGCCTGGCGCGCTCGGGCCATCTGTTCATTCGGGCGGTGATCGGCATGGCGCTGGGCTTCGCTTATTTCGTCGCGGACAATTTCGCGCTGGCGATGGGAAATATCGGCGCCTATCCGCCACTTCTGGCCGCCTGGGGGCCGCCCATCCTCTTCCTGCTGATCGGCGAGGCCGTGCTGATCCGCAGCGAAGAATAGGACGACAGGTGGAAATCGGGGCAAGCCGCGCCATATTCGCCCCGAAACCGCCGCATTGCGATTTCACTAGCGTTCACGTTAAGGACAATATTGTCCGCCGAGTGGCCATTTTCCTGAGGATTTGATTGCGGTGAAAACGACGGAATCGATGCGAGGCGGCTTCTGGAGCCGTTCGCACCATCTGGACCGGATGACCTTGCGCGAGCTCGTGATCGCCTATTTCCAGTATCCGGCGATCATCGCCTATCTGACGCTGGCGGTGGCCGCGACCGCCGCCTGGGCATGGCGGCCGGCCGGCTTCGTGCAGACGGTGGCGTCGATCCTTATCGCGACGCTGGTCTATCCACTGGTCTGGTATTGCCTGCACCGCTGGGTGCTGCACAGCCGGTGGATGTGGAAATCGAAGCTGCTGGCCTCCACATGGAAGCGCATCCATTACGACCACCATCAGGACCCCAATCATCTGGAGGTGCTGTTCGGCGGACTGCACACCACCCTGCCTACCATCGCCCTGGCGACGATGCCGCTCGGCTATGCGATCGGCGGCTTCGGTGGCGCGGCGATCGCGCTGGCCACGGGCCTGATCACCACCTGCGTCTATGAATTCTTCCACTGCATCCAGCACCTTGCCTACAAGCCGCGCAACAAGTGGGTGGCCTCGATCAAGCAGCGGCACATGCAGCACCACTTCCACGACGAGAACGGCAATTTCGGCATCACCAACTATTTCTGGGACCGGGTGTTCGGGACCTTCTACGAAAAGGCCGGCGACCGCTCCAAGAGCCCGACGGTGTTCAACCTAGGCTATACAAACGAGGTGGCGGATAAATATCCGTATGTCGCGCGCCTGTCGGGCGGCGTGGCGACCGGCCACCCCCGCCACCGTCAGCGCGACTGAGCCCCATGGCGAATGGCATCGCCATCGCGCCGGTGGCGAACGCCACCGACCGCAAGGCCTTCGTCGATCTTCCCTGGCGGCTCTACGCAGCCGATCCGCATTGGGTGCCGC
>Ga0164243_10005269_pt1 | contig 19811 bp, 16 predicted proteins | sample OricompcompostOP_FD_108781 | JGI IMG/M metagenome (GOLD analysis project Ga0164243, IMG submission 108781) | Organic Plus compost microbial communities from Emeryville, California, USA - Original compost - Organic plus compost (OP) | ecosystem: Engineered > Solid waste > Mixed feedstock >... | reverse complement strand
TATCGTCGCCGCGTGACCAGTCCTCACGATGGCGCCGGACAAGGCAACCGCGAAGGCGTCGGCGAGGGTCCCGCCGCGGAGCCCGAGCCGTTTGCCTGCGCCCGCTGCGGTGTCCGGGCCGACGGCCCGCCGCCGACCTGGACCCTCTCCGTGGAGAACGGCGTCCGCCTGCACTACTGCGAGCGCTGCTCCCGGGAGAACCTGCGCGCGATCGAGGGGCGCCTCGACTCGCAGTGGTGGTGAAACACCCCCGTCCCCGCGGTGCCTCAGGCGCGCCCGGCCGCCCGGCGTGCCGTCACGCCTGCGCCGCTTCCTCCTCCTCGCCCGGCTCCCCGGGGACGAACTCCGGCAGCCAGTCCTCCAGTTCGTCCCGCAGCCGCACAGTCGCCCCCAGCTGGCACAGCACACCGATGGTGCTCAGCGTGACCCGGTGGATCAGCAGATACGCCGGCGGCAGGTTGAGCTGCTTGGCCAACTGGTAGGCGGGGGACCGGACATCCGCTATCCGGGCCGCCTGGCTGCGCATCCAGCCACGGGTGAAGGTGAACGCCTCGACCCGGGCCGGCTCGATGATCGGCCGCAGGTACTCGAGGACCGCGTCGGGGTCCAGCTCGATGGACTCCTTGACGAAGCCCTCCGTGCAGAGCATCTCGTAGACGGCCTCGGCCTCGCCTTCCAGCGTCAACCGCAGCGCCTCGCCGATGGGGGAGGGCAGCCCGCCCGGCAGCCGGTCGACCGTGCCGAAGTCGAGGACGCCCAGGCGCCAGTCGTCCTCGCCGTCGGGACCTCCGGGCAGCAGACGGAAGTTCCCCGGGTGCGGGTCGGCGTGCAGCAGACCCGTGCGGGCGGGGCCGGAGAACAGGAAGCGCGCCAGGAGCTGACCGGCCCGGTCGCGCTGCTCCTCGGTGCCGTCCGCGATGACCTCCGACAGCGGGACGCCGTCCATCCACTCGGTGACCAGCACCTGGTCGCACTGGTGCACCACGTCCGGCACGACCACGTCCGGGTCGCCGGCGAACTCCTCCGCGTGCGCCCGCTGCGCCTGCGCCTCCAGGCCGTAGTCCAGCTCCTCGGAGACCCGGTCCTTGAGCTCCGTGATGAGCGGCTTGACGTCCATGCCCGGGACCAGCGGGCCCAGCAGCCGCGCGAAACGGCTCAGCTGGTTGAGGTCGGACAGCAGGGCCTCACCGGCGCCCGGGTACTGCACCTTGACCGCGACCTCACGGCCGTCGTGCCACACCGCCCGGTGCACCTGGCCGATGGAGGCCGCCGCGGCCGGCTTGTCGTCGAACGACTGGAACAGCTCCTGCCAGTCCTCGCCCAGCCGCTCCGCCAGCACCCCGTGCACCGTGCGGACCGGCATCGGCGGGGCGGCCTCCTGAAGTTTGGTCAGAGCGGCGCGGTAGGGCCCGGCGACCTCCTCGGGCAGGGCCGACTCGAACACCGACAGGGCCTGGCCGAACTTCATGGCGCCGCCCTTGAGCTCGCCCAGCACCTTGAACAGCTGGTCGGCGGTGCGCTGCTGGAGCTCCCGGCCGACCAGCTCCGCGGACTCGCCCACGATCCGCTTGCCCAGTCCCCAGGTGGCCCGCCCGGCGAAGCCGAGCGGGAGCGCGGCCAGCTTGGCGGTGCGGGTGACCGCCTTGCGGGGAAGATCAGACATGCGCCCTCCAGGTCCCTGCCGGCCGCTCCGCGTCCGCCTGACGGCGCGACTCCTTCGACGGCCCGTGCCCGGCCATTGTCTCGTGCGACCCCCCGTCGGCGGAGGTGTGTTCTCCCTTACCTTTCACCGGGCCTCCGCCATTCCCGTCCGGGCCGGCGCCCGCGGCCCCGCACGGGCAGCGGCGGTGCGGCGCGACCGGCCGGGGCTGCCAGTGCAGCTGCGGCAGGGACACCTCCCAGCGGGCGCCCGCGCTGGACGGGATCCGTCCGTCGAGGAAGGCCAGCGCATGGGCGGCGGCCAGTCCCGCGACGGTCGAGGCCAGCGTCAGGTCGCAGGCGCCCACCCTGCGCTGCCGGCCCGAGCGCCACTGGGCCACGAGCCGCGGCCAGGCCGGGTCCCGGTCGATCCGCTCCTCCTGGAGACAGCCCGCGCACGCCGTGTCGCCGGGCAGGACCAGCGGCCCGACCACACCGGTGCCCTCCACCACCCCGGTGTGAAGATGCGGGGTGCCCGACGCCAGGAGCGTCTCGGAGGACACCGGATCCGGCGCGTGCACGGCGACGTCGTCCCGCGGGGCGAGCACCACCAGGGAGTGCCCGGTGACGTCCTCGGCCAGGGGCGAGCGGGCCGCGTCGCGCGGCGGGCGGTCCGGCGCGCACCGGCGTACGACACGGCGGGCCGCCTCCTCCCTGCGCTCGCCGATCGCCTCGGCCGGAAGCCCGCCCGGCGCCACGTCCCACGGCTCCACCCGGCCGGCGTCCCGCACCTCGACCTCGCCGACCCCTGCCCCCGACAGCAGCGCCGCCACCACCGCGCCCACCCGGCCCGCACCTCTGACCTGTACCCGCATGCTCCGCCGCGCCGCCAGCACCCGCAGCGGGTCGCCCGGACCGACGGTGGTCAGGCCGAGCGAGGCCCAGTCCGGGCGGAGCCGGTCCAGCACCTCGGGTCTGCCGCGCAGGGCGTCGGCGGCCGGCCCGCCGCCCCGGGAGTCGTCCAGCAGCCCCGCCCGCGACAGCCGCCGCACCAGCCGGTCGACGTGACCGTCGGGCAGCTCCATGCGCCGGCTCTCCTCACGCAGCAGCTCCAGTCCCCGCGTGCCGTCGAGCAGCTCCAGCAGGCTGCCCGTGGCCGTGTCCACCGGGCCCAGGGTCAGCGCCTGGGCCGGTGTCATCCCGAACTGCACGGTGTTGCGGTCCCGCCAGCCTCGCCTGAGGGCGGGCTTGAGCATCGGATGCATGACTGACCCCCGTCTGTCCTGACACGTACGACTCGTGTGACACGTACCTGATCCACGCCTGCGAGCAGGCATGACACATCTCGCCGACCGGTCCCGGGCCCGCCGGGGACTCCGGCCGGCGCTGCCAGCATGCCCGGGCCGGTCGAGGGGCCGTCGAGAGTTGTCCACAGGTGCCCGAATTCGTCGTACAAATCCGGCGCCCGGTGACGGGATCGTCGGAGAAGCGCCCCGGAGCCGGGACTTCCCCCGGTCCAGCGGGTACGGTCGGGACGTGCCCGCCGACCCACTGCACCGCGCCAGAACGTCTCAGCGCAGCGCGAAGAGCCAGCCGACGGACGGCTCACGGGCGAGCGCGATCGAGGTCCGCAGGAGTGCCCGCCGACGCCGGACGGTCTCCGCGTACCGCGAGGGCGATCGCACCGTCGTGCTCATCCCCGCCCGGATGTCCGAGGCGGAGGAGCAGCGCTGGGTGCGCGTCATGCTCGACAAGCTCGCCGCGCAGGAGAGCAGACGGACCCTCGGGGACGCCGAGCTGGCCGAGCGCGCGCGGCGGCTGTCGGAGCAGTACTTCGAGGGGCGGGCCCGCCCCCACTCGGTGCGCTGGGTGACCAACCAGAACACCCGCTGGGGTTCCTGCACCCCGTCCGACGGCAGCATCCGGCTGTCCCACCGGCTTCAGGGCATGCCGGAGTACGTCGTCGACTACGTGCTCTGCCACGAGCTGGCGCACCTTCTGGTGCCCGGTCACGGACCCCGGTTCTGGCGGCTCCTCGAGGCGTACCCGAAGACCGAACGGGCCCGCGGCTATCTCGAGGGTGTGGTCGCGGCCGACCGCCTGCCGCACGTCCCCGGCGCCCGGGACGAGTGACACCTCCCCGCACCCGGGTCCGGGATGACAGTCCCGTCCCCGCCCCGGCGCCCGGGAAAGCCTCCCGATGTGAACGCGGAGCGAGGGCGCCTGCGCGTTGTGTACCGGGTCTGTACCGACTTCCTCCGGTGTCCGTGATTGCCGTTAGCCTGACGCGACGCACTCACATACGGGATGGGGGACGGTCGTACGTATGGCCAGGGAATTCCAACGCGGCCACAAGGCCAGGATCAGTGACCTCACCGCGGGCACGGACCTGTACGTAGGGGTACAGATCGCAGGCCCGGGGCTCAGCTTCGACATCAGCTGCTTCGGACTCGACGCCGACGAACGGCTCTCCGACGACCGGTACTTCATCTTCTACAACCAGCCGAAGTCCCCCGAGGAGTCCATTCAGCTGCTGGGCGCCCAGGCGGGCGACACGGAGTCCTTCCGCGTGACGCTGGACCGGATCCCGCAGCAGATCAAGAAGCTCTCCTTCACGGCGACCATCGACGGCGCCGGGCAGATGTCGCAGATCGGTCCCGGGTACATCCGTATCGTCGCCGGCGGCGAGGAAGTGGCGCGGTACCCGTTCAGCGGCTCGGAGTTCACCACCGAGCGGGCCGTGATGCTCGGCGACTTCTACTTCAAGGACGTGTGGCGGTTCGCCGCCGTCGGACAGGGCTTCGACGGCGGACTCGAGGCGCTCCTGCGCAACTTCGGCGGCGAGGTCGCCGAGGACGAGCCCGCCGCGCCCGAGCCGCAGCAGCCCGCGCAGCCCCAGGCCCCGCAGGCCACGCCCGGTTTCGCCCCGCCCGCGTTCGGCGCCCCCGGCGGCGGCGCACCGGCGCCCGCGCCGCAGCCCGCCCAGGGATTCACGCCCCCGCCGGCCCCCGCACCCGCGCCCGCCCCGTCGCCGGTGCACTCCGCGCCGACCATCGTGGCGCCCATGCAGACGCCGCCCGGCGGCTCCCCGGTGCCGCCCCCGGCCCCGGCGCCCGCCCCCTACGGCGGCCAGACGCCCCCGCCCCCTCCGGGCTACGGACAGCCGCCCGCCCCGCCGCAGGCCCCTGCCCCGCCGGCTGGTTACGGCCAGCCCCCGGCGGCGCCGCAGGCCCCCGCGCCTCCGCCCGGTTACGGCCAGCCGCCCGCGCCCCAGGCCCCCGCCCCGCCGCCCGGCTACGGACAGCAGCCCCCGCCCGGGCAGATGCCGCCGGGTCAGATGCCGCACCAGCACGCCCCGTACGGCGCACCCCAGGGCATGCCGCAGGGCGCCCCACAGACGCCCGGCGTGCTCGGCGCGCTGCAGCAGTTCAAGGAGACGCCCACCGGACAGCGCTGGACCCAGCAGAACAAGAAGCTGGTCCGCGCCGACCTGAGCATCGGCGGCACACCCGTCCTCGCCCGCCAGGGCAGCATGGTGCTCTACCAGGGCAAGGTCGACTTCAGCTACAAGGGCGCCGGCTTCACCGGCCGTATCGTCGGCAACGCCACCGGCCAGGAGATGCAGCTGATGCGCTGCACCGGCCAGGGGCAGGTGTTCTTCGCCGAGAACTCCACGATGCTGCACCCGATAGAGCTCCAGGGCGACGCCGTGTGCGTCTCCGCGGAGAACGTCCTCGCCTTCGACGAGGGACTCCAGTACGAGGTCCGACGCATCGAGGGACACGGCATCCCCGGCGGCGCGCTGTTCACGATGCAGTTCCAGGGCACCGGCACGATCGTCGTCAAGACGCACGGCATCCCCGTGGTGCTGCCGGTCACACCCACCACGTTCGCCGACGCCAACGCCGTCGTCGCCTGGTCGGCCGCCGCTCAGGTGGTCGTCTCCAGCCAGGTGCGGATGCGCCGCAACTCCTACCCCGGCGCCACGGGCGAGAGCGTGAACCTGCAGTTCCGGGGAGCGCCCGGCAACTTCATCGTCGTCCAGCCGTACGAGATCTGAGGGAGCCCGTCATGAACCAGCCACTCGCGGGCTTCGCCCCCGCACCCGTCACCGCCCGCATGGAGAACCACGGCAACCACATGCTGAAGGTCGCCATGCAGACCGGGCACGACCTCTTCGCGCGCGTCGGCTCGATGGTCGCCTACGAGGGCTTCATCCAGTACGAGCCCAGCCCCTCCGCCGTCCGCCAGATCGCCAGGGACTGGGTCACGGGTGAGGGCGCGCCCCTGATGAAGTGCTCCGGCGACGGCCTGCTCTACCTGGCCGACTACGGCGCCAACGTCGTCGTGATCAACCTCAACGGCGAGGGCATCTCCGTCAACGCCACCAACCTGCTCGCCTTCGACGCGCACCTCACGTGGGGTGTGGAGCGGGTCAAGGGCCTGGCGAAGTTCGCCGGGCAGGGCCTGTGGAACACCAAGATCTCCGGGCAGGGCTGGGTCGCGCTGACCTCGCGCGGCAAGCCCATCGTCGTCGACTGCGGAGGCGGCGAGGACGAGACGTACGTCGACCCGGACGCGCTGGTCGCCTGGTCCCCGAACCTCAAGGTGAAGGGCAAGCGCAGCTTCCGCGCCCAGTCGCTGATCGGCCGCGGCAGCGGCGAGGCCTTCCAGATGGCCTTCTCCGGTCAGGGCATCGTCGTCGTCCAGCCCAGTGAGGACAGCACCGACCGTCTCCGGGTCCGGGGCTGAGGGGGAGCAGCACACCATGCAGAGTCCGCTTTTCGCGCACAACGAGCAGCAGACCCAGGACCGCTGGAGCCTGCAGAACGGGCAGATGCTCCGGGTCGCCCTCGACGGGCACGAGGACATCCTCGCCCGCAAGGGCGCGATGGTCGCCTACCAGGGTCTCGTCGAGTTCGACGCCGAGTACCAGAGCAACCAGCAGTCCCGTGCGCGGGCGCACACCGGTGAGGGCCTGGACCTGATGCGCTGCCACGGGCAGGGCACCGTCTACCTCGCCAACCTCGCCCAGCGCATCCACATCATGGACGTCGAGCAGGACGGCCTGACGGTCGACAGCAGCTACGTCCTCGCCATGGACTCCTCGCTGCACCACGAGGTCATCGCCGTCGACAGCCTCTACGGCATCTCCGGCTCGGGGAAGTACCAGCTGAACATCACCGGCCGGGGCAAAGTCGCGCTGATGACCTCGGGCATGCCGCTGCTGCTCCAGGTGACGCCGGACAAGTACGTCAACTGCGACGCCGACGCGATCGTCGCCTGGTCCACGTCCCTGCGGGTGCAGATGCAGGCCCAGACGCACTCCTCCGGGGTGTGGCGGCGCCGCGGCAGCACCGGCGAGGGCTGGGAGCTCAGTTTCATGGGCAACGGGTTCGCGTTGGTCCAGCCGAGTGAACTGCTGCCGCCGCAAGGTGCCCAGATCGGCTCCGGCCTCGCCGCGCAGTACGGCATGGGCCAGCACGGCGCCCGGGGGCAGAACCAGGGCAACGTCTGGAGCTGACGCTCACGAGCACGAAAACCCGATACGCGAAGAGGGCCGCGCCTTCCAAGGCGCGGCCCCTTTTCGCACATCTCAGGCGCCGAGCCTCGCGCGCGTGGCGTCGAGCAGCCGTACGACCGAGTCGTCCGCCACCTCCGGCACCTCGTCGTACGCGAACCAGCGCACGTCCAGGGACTCGTCACTCACCGTGTGCACGGCGTCCGGCGTGGCCAGGGCCGCGTACTGCACGTCGAAGTGCCAGTGGCAGGGCGGCGGGATGGGGTGCCGGTCAAGCCGCACGGGACCGCCCGGGAGCAGCGTCAGACCCGTGACGCCGGACTCCTCGGTCGCCTCCCGCAGCGCGGCCGCGGCCAGCGTGGCGTCGCCGGGCTCGCAGTGGCCGCCCATCTGAAGCCACATCCGCAGCTTCCGGTGCAGGGTCAGCAGCACCCGGCCGCGGTCCGGGTCGACCACCAGCGCGCTCGCCGTGAGATGGCCGGCCCCGCACGCCTTCCACAGGCCGTCCGGACGGGCGGCCAGATGCTCCAGGTAGGCGTCCCTCAGCTCGGTCTGGTCCTCGTACGCCTTGAGGACCAGCACCGCGTCGTCGTGCAGGCTCACTCGGTGCCGTCGCCCTTGCTCTCGTCGCCCTTGCCGTCCTCGCCGCCCTCGTCCGCGGCATCGGCGTCCTTGGCCTCCCCGGCGTCCTTCTTGCGCAGGTCGGGCTTGCCGGCGGCCTCGCCGAGCATCTTGTCCAGCTCGGAGAAGTCGATCTGCTCCCGGTGCACGAAGCCGTCCGGGTCGTCCAGGTCGGTGGCCGTCGGCAGCATGTCCGGGTGCGCCCACAGGGCGTCCCGGCCGTCGACCCCGCGCGCGTCGGTGAGCGAGGCCCACAGCCGCGAGGCGTCACGCAGCCGGCGCGGACGCAGCTCCAGGCCGATCAGCGTGGCGAACGTCTGCTCGGCAGGACCACCCGAGGCGCGGCGGCGCCGCAGCGTCTCCCGCAGGGCGTCCGCCGACGACAGCCGCGGCTTGGCCGCCGCGTGCACGACCGCGTCCACCCAGCCCTCGACGAGCGCGAGCGCCGTCTCCAGACGGGCCAGGGCCGCCTTCTGCTCCGGCGTGTCCTCCGGCTGGAACATGCCCTGCTGGAGCGCCTCCTGCAGCTGCTCCGGGTTCTGCGGGTCGAACTGGCCGACCACGTCCTCCAGCTTGCCGGTGTCGACCTTGATGCCGCGGGCGTAGCCGTCGACCGCGCCGAACAGATGCGACCGCAGCCACGGGACGTGCGCGAAGAGGCGCTGGTGGGCGGCCTCGCGCAGGGCCAGGTAGAGCCGCACCTCCTCCTGCGGGACGCCCAGGTCCTTGCCGAAGGTCTCGATGTTCAGCGGGAGCAGCGCGGCCTTGCCGGCCGGGCCCAGCGGCAGGCCGATGTCGGACGAGCCGACGACCTCGCCGGCGAGCACGCCGACGGCCTGGCCGATCTGCGTGCCGAACATCGCGCCGCCCATGGAGCGCATCATGCCGATCAGCGGGCCGGCCATGGCCTGCATCTCTTCCGGCAGGACGTCGCCCATCGCGTTCCCGACGCGCTCGGCGACCGGATCGACCAGCTCCCGCCACGCGGGCAGGGTCGCCTCGACCCACTCCGCGCGGCTCCAGGCCAGGGCGGAGTTCGCACCGGACGGCAGGGAGGTGGCGTCGTCCAGCCACAGGTCGGCCAGCCGGACCGCGTCCTCCACGGCCCTGCGCTCGGCGGGGCCGACGCTGGCGTCCTTGGAGCCCTGCGCGGTGCCCTGGGCGACCGTCTGGCGGGCGATCTGCTTGGCCATGTCCCAGTTCACCGGGCCGCCCTCGTAGGAGAGCATCTGGCCGAGCTGCTGGAACGCGGCGCCCAGATCGCCCGGGTTCATCGACCCGAACATCGCGGCGAACGGATTGTCCGCGCCGGAGCCGCCAAAGCCGCCCGCCCCGGGCGTGCCGAAGCCGAACGGGTTGGCCGGGCCCTGACCACCGCCGCCCTGCGGGTCCTTCTTCTTGCCTTCGTCGCCGTCGTCCGGCTCCTCCGGCGGAAGGCCGAATCCGAATGGGGTGTCACTCACGGGTTTCCTCGGCTTGTAGGGCCACCGGTTCTTTCCGGCGGCACGGCTGCCCGACAACACCACCCAGCGTAGACACCTGAGACGGTTCGGGCCTCGGTGCTTCGCCGACAGGAGGCCTGCGGCAGGATGGATGCCACCTGGTACGTACGCGTCGCTTGCGCTCGTACTGAAGACAACCGCTGGAGACGCCCGGTGAGTTCCCCAGATCCGCAGGTTCGCGCAGCGCGAAACAAGTCAACCAGTCCTCCGGCCCGCGGGCCCGTCGTGGCGGTCACCGGTGCCGCCTCCGGCGTCGGGGCCCTCCTCACCGAGCGGCTCGCCGCGTCGGAGGAGGTCAAGCAGGTCGTCGCCATCGACGAGCGGCGCGGCGAGTGCGCCGAGGCCGAGTGGCACATCCTGGACGTCCGCGACCCCGCGATCGCGGACCGGCTGCGCGGGGCCGACGTGGTCGTCCACCTGGCCCTCGACCTGGACCTGGAGACCGACGCGGCCGCCCGGACGGCGTACAACGTGCGCGGCACGCAGACCGTGCTGACCGCGGCCGCGGCGGCCGGCGTGCACCGGGTGGTGCTGTGCACCTCGACGATGGTCTACGGGGCGCTGCCCGACAACGAGCTGCCGCTGTCCGAGGACGCGGAGCTGCGCGCCACCGCCGAGGCCACGGGCGTCGGCGACCTCCTGGAGATCGAGCGGCTGGGTCGCCGTGCGCCCCGCGCGCACCCCGGGCTCAACGTCACCGTGGTGCGCCCCGCCGTGCTGGTCGGCGGCACCGACACCGCGCTGACCAGGTACTTCGAGTCGCCCCGGCTGCTGGTGGTGGCCGGCTCCCGGCCCGCCTGGCAGTTCTGCCACGTCGACGACCTGTGCAGCGCCCTGGAGTACGCCGTGCTGGAGAAGGTCGACGGCGAGCTGGCCGTGGGCTGCGACGGGTGGCTGGAGCAGGAGGAGGTCGAGGAGCTCAGCGGCATCCGGCGGATGGAACTGCCGTCGGCCGTGGCGCTCGGCGCGGCGGCCCGGCTGCACCGCATCGGGCTCACCCCGTCCCCGGCCGGGGACCTGGCGTACACGATGTACCCCTGGGTGGTCAGCGGCAGCAGGCTGCACGACGCCGGGTGGCGCCCCGCGTACACCAACGAGGAGGTGCTCGCGCAGCTGCTCGACGAGGTGTCCGGCCGGCACACGGTCGCGGGCCGCCGGCTGGGCCGCAAGGACGCGACGGCCGCGGGCGCGGCGGGCGCGACGGTGGCGCTGCTGGGTGCGGCGGCGGTGGTGCGCCGGGCCCGTAAGGCCCGCCGCCGGATCTGACCCGGACCGGCCCGCCGGAGGCGTCCCTTCGGAGGACCCTCCGAGCACCACGCGCGCGTACCGGTCGATCCGGCTGTTCCGCACCGTCGGCCTGGTGGGGCACGATGGGGGCATGGCACCCGTGACGGACCACCCCGGTGAGCAGCCCGCCCAGGACCCGGTCAAGCTGATCGCGATCCGCGACACCGCCCTGTCGGTGGACGAGATCCTGCGCGCGGTCGGCGACGACGCGGCAGGCGGCACGGCGCTCTTCGTGGGGACCGTGCGCAACCACGACGGCGGCGCCGACGTGGACGAGCTGGGCTACTCCTGCCATCCCAGCGCCGAGGACGAGATGCGGCGGATCGCGGAGAAGGTCGCCGCCGACTTCCCCGTGCGTGCCCTGGCCGCGGCCCACCGGGTGGGCGACCTGAGGATCGGGGACCTCGCCGTGGTCGCCGCCGTGTCCTGCGCGCACCGGGGCGAGGCGTTCGAGGCCTGCCGCCGGCTCGTCGACGAGATCAAGCACGGGGTGCCCATCTGGAAGCACCAGCGCTTCTCCGACGGCACCGAGGAGTGGGTCGGCGTCTAGCCACGCCGTTTCCATGCCGCACGCCTCTCCCGCGCGTGCGGCACGCCTTTCCCGTGCGGTTGCGTAACCGCACCCCTGAGGTGAGCGTTGTCACTGCGGATGGTTAATCTGCTGATCAGTCAGTGTTGCGGACGCTCATGGGGTTGGGAGGTCGGCATGGCGGCGCTTGCCTGGTTGCTGATTCCGCTGGTGGCCGCGATCGGTGCGGGGCTGTGGGGCAGTTGGGCCAACCGGACCCGCAAGGTGCGCAGCGACGGTCCCGAACTCGACGGGTATGCCCGTTTCCGTGAGGCGATGGAGCGCGAACGGACGGGCAGCTGAGCCCGGAAACCGCAGGCCGGAACGGGCAGCGGGGCCGGGGCCGCTCGACCGGGCGGCCCTGACGGTGCGCTGACAGGTCCGTCCCGTACTGTCGAGGCATGCCACGCCGTACGGCGACGATGCTCGCCTCCACCCTGATGCTGATCGCGCTCCTGTGCGCGGGAGTCTTCATCCCCGTGCCCTACGCGGAGATGTCGCCGGGGCCGACGGTGAACACACTGGGTGAGCACGGCGGCGAGCCGGTGCTCCAGATCGCCGGACACAAGACCTACGCGACGGACGGTCACCTCAACATGACCACCGTGCGCGTCACGAGCGCCGAGTACCGCATGAACCTCGTCGAGGCCGTGTACGGCTGGCTCGCGCACGACACCAAAGTCGTCCCGCACGACACCCTCTACCCGGACGGCAAGACGGAGGAGGAGTCGACCCAGGAGAACGCCGAGGAGTTCAGCCAGTCCCAGGAGAGCGCCAAGGTGGCGGCCCTGAAGGAGCTGGACATCCCGGTGACGTCCTGGGTGATCGTCTCCACGGTCGTCAAGGACGCGCCCGCACAGGGCAAGCTGCACGCGGGCGACGTCATCAAGGCCGTCGACGGCAAGCCGGTGAAGGAGCCGTCCGACGTCGCCGACCTGGTGACCGAGCACGAGCCGGGCGAGGACGTCGTCTTCACCATCGTGCCCGCCAAGGAGCAGGCCGCCGCCGAGAAGGAGAAGCGGACGGCGGAGAAGACGCGGAAGGTCACCATCACCACCCGCGCCTCCGACGACGCCGGCGAGAAGCGCGCCGTCGTCGGCATCTCCGCCGGGACCGACCACACCTTCCCGTTCGACATCGACATCAAGCTCGCCGACGTGGGCGGCCCCAGCGCCGGACTGATGTTCGCGCTCGGCATCTACGACAAGCTCACCCCGGGCAGCCTCACCGGCGGCCGGTTCGTCGCGGGCACCGGCACCATCGACGACGAGGGCACGGTCGGGCCGATCGGCGGCATCGAGATGAAGACGGTCGGCGCGCGCGACAAGGGCGCCGAGTACTTCCTCACGCCCGCCGACAACTGCGCCGCCGCCGCCAAGGACACCCCCGACGGCCTCACCCTGGTGAAGGTCGGCACGATCGACGACGCCCTGGACGCCCTGAAGGACATCCGCGCGGGCGACACCGCCGACCTGCCGACGTGCACCGCGTCCTGACCTGAGCGGCTACTCCTCGAACGTCGCCGTCAGGGCCTGGGCCAGACCCGGCACCAGCTCCGAGCCCGTGAGCACCTCGGTCGGGGAATCCTTCTCCCGCAGCCGCAGCGCCGACTCACGGGAGCCGTCGCGCAGCACCGCGACCGTCATCCGGACCTCCTGACGCTCCGGGTGCTCCGCCACCCACTTGGTGAGGGCGGCCTCGTCGAGGTCCTTCGGGACCTCCGCCTCCGCGGACGGCGGCAGCATCAGCCGCTCCACGGTGAGCGCGCAGCCGGTGACCGCGTCGGGCCAGGCGATGGTGCCGAGGAACTCGTCGAGCGGTTTGCCGGAGGGAATCTCCTCCTGCTCGATCGGGGTGAGGGCGGCGGCCTCCTCACCGCCGTCGAGGCCGAGGCGGTCCGCGAGGGAGGGCTGTTCCGCCCGGAGCCGGGCAGTGTCTACGAGGGCGAACAGGCGGGCGGGCTGGTCCCAGCCCAGTCCGGAGACGTACTCGTCGATCTCGAGCACGGCCCGGGTGAGGGGGTTCGCGGCCATGGGTGTGTTGGACATGGTCACAATCCTCTCTCGTTCCTGGCCGGAATCGGGAACCGAGTAAAGCGTGAGTAAGTTGCATAGGTGTGGGCCCGCGATCACGGGGGACCACGACGGTCCGTGAAGACGCGGGCTCGACGAATCAACAGCGAACTTCGAGGTGCCTACCTTGGCTTTCCAGATGCCGGACCGCGGCGGAGGCCCGACGGGGCCACGGATCAGAGTGGGCCGGCCGTCCCGACGGGTCCGGACCCTGCTCATGACACTGGGCGTCCTTGCCGTCCTCGGCATGGTGTTCACCATGTTCGCGGGGTTCTGGACCGACTGGCTGTGGTACCGGTCGGTCGACTACTCGTCGGTGTTCACGACGACCTTGTCGACCAAGATCGGGCTGTTCTTCGTCTTCGGTCTGCTCATGGCCGTATCCGTCGGCTTCAACGTCTGGCTGGCGCACCGCCTGCGGCCCCCGCTGAGCGCCATGTCGATGGAGCAGCAGAACCTCGACCGGTACCGGATGGGGATCGCGCCCTACAAGAAGTGGCTGCTGCTCGGCATCACCGCGCTGGTCGGCCTGATCGCGGGCGCCTCGGCCTCCAGCCAGTGGCGCACATGGCTGATGTGGGTCAACGGCGTGTCCTTCGGGCAGAAGGACCCGCAGTTCCACCTCGACGTCTCCTTCTACGCCTTCGACCTGCCCTGGTACCGGTTCCTGCTGGGCTTCGGCTTCGCCGCCGCCATCCTGGGCCTGATCGCCGCCGCGCTCACGCACTACCTGTACGGCGGGCTGCGCATCACCAGCCCGGGCGCGCGCGCCACGGCCGCCGCCACCGGGCACCTGTCGGTGCTGCTCGGCATCTTCGTCGCGCTGAAGGCGGTCGCCTACTGGCTCGACCGGTACGGACTGGCCGTCAAGTCCAGCGACTTCAAGGCCACCGACAGCTGGACGGGTCTGCGCTACGTCGACGCGAACGCGTACCTGCCCGCGAAGACCATCCTGTTCTGCATCGCCGTCATCTGCGCGCTGCTGTTCTTCGCCACCCTCTGGCGGCGCACCTGGCAGCTGCCGGTCATCGGCTTCGGCCTGATGGTGCTGTCGGCGATCCTCATCGGCGGTCTGTACCCGGCGATCGTGCAGAAGTTCCAGGTCCAGCCCAACGAGCAGGCCAAGGAAGCGCCGTACGTCGAGAAGAACCTCGCGGCCACGCGTGAGGCGTACGGCATCGACGACTCCCAGGTCACCGAGTACCCGGGCATCGCCGAGACCAAGGACCAGGCGAAGCTGCGGGACGACGTCGCGAACGCGGCCAGCATCCGCATCATGGACCCGAACATCGTCTCGCCGACGTTCCAGCAGCTCCAGCAGATCAGGAACTACTACGCGTTCCCGACCAACCTGGACGTCGACCGGTACGCCAAGGACGGCAAGGAGCAGGACACCGTCATCGGCCTGCGCGAGCTGAACTACGCGGGCATCCCCAAGCGGAACTGGATCAACGACCACTTCCGCTACACCCACGGCTACGGCGTCGTCGCCGCCGAGGGCACCAGCGCCGACTCCGGCGGACGCCCCGCGTTCACCGAGTCCGACCTGCCCTCCAAGGGTGACCTCGGCACGTACGAGCAGCGCGTCTACTACGGCGAGCGGACGACCACGTACTCGATCGTCGGCGGTCCCCAGAAGGAGATCGACTACTCCGACGACAGCGGCGAGAAGACGTACAGCTACAAGGGCGACAGCGGCGTCAACCTCGAGAACCCGGTGAACCGGGCCGCCTACGCGGTCGCGTTCGGCGAGCCGCAGATCCTCTACTCCGGCGCCATCGGCGAGGGTTCGCGGATCCTGTACAACCGCACGCCGAAGGAGCGCGTCGAGGCGATCGCGCCCTGGCTGACCATCGACGGCGACGCCTACCCGGCGGTCGTCGAGGGCCGGATCCAGTGGATCGTCGACGCCTACACGACCACCAACGGCTACCCGTACGCGTCCCGCACGACGCTCGGCGACACCACGGCCGACTCGCTGACCGCCACCAACGACCAGCGCGCGGTGGTGGCCCAGCAGAACCAGGTCAACTACATCCGCAACTCGGTGAAGGCGACCGTCGACGCGTACAGCGGCGAGGTCAAGCTCTACCAGTGGGACACCCAGGACCCCGTCCTGAAGACGTGGACGAAGGCGTTCCCGGACACCGTGCAGCCGCGGAGCGAGATCTCCCAGGACCTGATGGCCCATCTGCGGTACCCGCAGGACCTGTTCAAGGTCCAGCGCGAGCTGCTCACCCGCTACCACGTGAAGGACGCCAACACGTTCCTCTCCGGCAGCGAGGTCTGGCAGGTGCCGGACGACCCGACGAACAAGACGGGCGAGACGGTCCCGCCGTACTACCTGAGCATGAAGATGCCGGACCAGAACGAGCAGGTGTTCTCGCTCACCACGACGTTCACGCCGAACGGCCGTGACAACTTGAGCGCGTTCATGGCGGTCAACGCCGATCCGGGCACCCAGGACTACGGCAAGATCAGAATCCTGAAACTGCCGACCAGCACCACGGTCTCCGGACCCAAGCAGGTACAGAGCCAGTTCAACTCCCAGCAGGACATCGCCGAGACGATCAGGCTGCTGCGAGGCGGCGACTCCGAGGTCGAGTACGGCAACCTGCTGACCGTCCCGCTGGACGGCGGACTGCTCTACGTGGAGCCGGTCTACGTACGCGGTGGTGGACTCAAGTACCCGCTGCTGCGCAAGGTGCTGGTGACCTACGGCGGCCAGACGGCGTTCGAGGACACGCTGGAGCAGGCGCTCGACAAGGTCTTCGGCGGCGAGGGCACACCGGTCGAACCGCCGGCCGACGACGGCACCGAGGAGGACGAGGGCACCACGCCCCCGCCGAGCACGGAACAGCCCTCGACGGTCAAGGAGGCCCTGGGCGACGCGCAGAAGGCCTTCGAGGCCGGCCAGGAAGCCCTGAAGAACAACGACTGGGAGGCCTACGGCCGGGCGCAGAAGGACCTCGAGGACGCGCTGCGCAGGGCCGAGGAGGCGCAGTCCGGCGGAGCCGGCGGCGCCCGGAGCAGCCCGCGCGCGACCCCGAGCGCGAGCCCAGGCTCGAACAGCTGATCCGAAGGCCTGGTCAATGGCCCACCCCGCGCCGTGCTACGGTTGCAACACAACGGCGCGGGGTGGAGCAGCTCGGTAGCTCGCTGGGCTCATAACCCAGAGGTCGCAGGTTCAAATCCTGTCCCCGCTACTGACGTCGCGACAGCGACACCGAAGGCCCGGATTCCCAAGGGAATCCGGGCCTTTGTGGTGGGCGAACGCATGTGCCCGGTTTCTCGACGGCCCTGCCGCCGACGGGAGTTGGGCGATCTGTGTTTGACTTGTCTCTCTGTGGGCATGTCGACAAAACGCTGAAGTGACCTCACTGACTGCGGTATACCAGGTGTACCCAGGTTGCAGGTGGTGCGACGATGGATGTTATGGGGGACAAGGCAACTCTGTTCGAGTCAGGGCGTTTTGTGCAGTCCTCCCCTCGGGAGGAGCATCCCCGCGACGCCGGGGAGGCGGCCGACGAGGCGGCGGAGGAGCTGCGCCGGCGGCTCGCCGCCGAGGCCGGCGACGTCGAGGCGATGAGCGTCCTCGGCGCCATGCTGCTGCGCCGCGGTGATCTCGACGGTGCCGAACCCCATCTGCGTGCCGCCACCGCCGCGGGCGACCGCGCCGCCGCCAACAACCTGGGCGTCCTGCTGCACCAGCGGGGCTACCCCGACGAGGCCGCCGGCTGGTGGCGGATCGCCGCCGTCGCCGGTTCCACGGCCGCCGCCCACGCGCTCGGCCGGCACCACCGCGAGCGCGGCGACGAGCCCGCCGCGGAGTACTGGCTGCGCCAGTCCGCCGAGCAGGGCCACACCCTCGGCGCGTACGCCCTCGCCGACCTCCTGGAGCACCGGGGGGACGCGGAGGGCGCCGAGCGCTGGATGCGGGCCGCCGCCGAGCGCGGGCACCGCGAGGCCGCCTACCGGCTCGCCCGCGCCCTGGACCGCAAGGCCGTCCGGGCCTGCGGCGACGAGGGCACGGCACTGGTCGAGGAGGCCGAGCAGTGGTACCGGCAGGCCGCCGCGCGCGGACACCGCCGGGCCGCCCTGCACCTGGGCACGATCCTGGAGAAGCGCGGCGAGCTGAAGGAGGCCGGGCGCTGGTATCTGACCTCCGCCAAGGACGGCGAACCGCGCGCCGCGTGCGCGCTGGGCTTCCTGCTGCGCGACGCCGGTGACACCGAGAACGCCGCCGTGTGGTGGCTGCGCGCCGCCCAGGACGGCGACGGCAACGCCGCCAACGCGCTGGGCGCGCTGCACGCCGAGCGGGGCGAGACGCAGACCGCCGAGCGCTGGTACCGGGCCGCGATGGACGCCGGCGACATCAACGGCGCGTACAACCTCGGTCTGCTCTGCGCCGACCAAGGGCGCACCACGCAGGCCGAGCAGTGGTACCGCCGCGCCGCCTACGCCGGGCACCGCGAGGCGGCGAACGCGCTGGCGATCCTGCTGCTGCGGGCGGGCGACGAGACCGGCGCGGAGCCGTGGTTCTCCAAGGCCGCGGAGGCCGGCAGCGTCGACGCCGCGTTCAACCTCGGCATCCTGCACGCCGGCCGGGGCGAGGACCGGGCCGCGCTGGGCTGGTACGAGCGCGCGGCGGCCGCCGGGCACACCGAGGCGGCGCTGCAGGTGGGCATGGCGCGGCTGCGGGACGGCGAGGAGGGCGAGGCCGAGCGGTTCCTGCGGTGCGCGGCGGGCGGCGGCAGCGCGGAGGCCGCGTACCGGCTGGCGACCGTGCTGGACGCCCGCCGGCCGCCGGAGCCCGCGCACGAACTGGGGGAGCCGGTGCACCGGCGCAGCGAGTGCGAGGAGTGGTACGAGCGGGCGGCGTCCCAGGGCCACCGGCGCGCGCAGGTGCGCGTCGGCATGCTGGCCGCGGCGCGGGGCGACGTCGTCGAGGCGGCCCGGTGGTACCGGGAGGCCGCGGAGGCCGGGTCGCGCAACGGGGCGTTCAACCTGGGGCTGCTGCTGGCGCGGGAGGGGAGCGAGCCGGAGGCGGCGGTGTGGTGGACGCGGGCGGCGGACGCGGGGCACGGGCGTGCGGCGCTGCGGCTGGCGCTGGTGTACGCCCGGCGGGGCGAGCTGGCGGAGGGCCAGCGGTGGGCGGACCGGGCGGCGGAGCTGGGGCCTCCGGCGGTCACGGAGAGGGCTACGCGGCTGCGGGACGCGCTCCGCGAGGAGCTGTCCGCCTGACCGCGGGTGGTTTCGCGGGCTTCGCCCCCGGACCCCCTTCGCGCGGTTCCCCGCGCCCCTATGGGCACGGCCCTCGGGGAATCGATTTGCTTCTGCCGGGCACCTTGACGTAGCTTTAAGACATCGCCGCGGGGTGGAGCAGCTCGGTAGCTCGCTGGGCTCATAACCCAGAGGTCGCAGGTTCAAATCCTGTCCCCGCTACTGATGGCCGAGGGCCGGAATCCGAAAAGGGTTCCGGCCCTCGGTGTTTCCCTGCGCGGACGCGTCCCGCGTCCAGGCACGACGAAGAGCCCCGGCACCCGTAGGCGGCCGGGGCTTCGTTCGAGCCCTGAGTCCTGTGTGCCGGTCAGGCCGACGCGCAGTTGGGGCACAGCCCGCGGTACGTCACCTCGACGTCGGACACCGTGAAACCGAACCGCTCCGTGTCGGGCAGGTCGGCCAGCGGGTTGCCGGTCGGGTGGACGTCGCGGATCGCCCCGCACTGTGCGCACACCAGGTGGTGGTGCGGACGGTGCGCGTTCGGGTCGTAGCGCTTGGCCCGCTGGTCCGTCGCGACCTCCAGCACCTCACCGAGCGAGACCAACTCGCCCAGGGTGTTGTAGACGGTCGCCCGGGAGATCTCGGGCAGCTTGGCGACAGCTCTGGCGTGCACCTCGTCGGCCGTCAGGTGGACGTGTTCGCCGTCGAGGACCTCGGCCACCACACGGCGCTGCGCGGTCATCCGCCAACCGCGTCCGCGAAGTCGTTCCAGAAGGTCACTCATAGGCACCAGCCTAACAGCAGGGGGGAGTCGAATCCCGAACGGGTGTGACTTTGGAGCTCTGCTTGACTTAGACAATGTCCATTGTAGGATCAAGCCAGGCTTTAGCCAAGGCACAAGGTGCAGTACTGACGCAGGAGGCGCACGTGACGCAGGGACCGCTTACGACGGAGGCCGGAGCTCCGGTCGCCGACAACCAGAACAGCGAGACCGCGGGCGTCGGCGGCCCGGTCCTCGTCCAGGACCAGCTCCTGCTCGAGAAGCTCGCCCACTTCAACCGTGAGCGCATCCCGGAGCGCGTGGTGCACGCCCGCGGCGCCGGTGCGTACGGCACCTTCAAGGTGACCGCCGACGTCACGAAGTACACCCGGGCGAAGTTCCTGTCCGAGGTGGGCAAGGAGACCGAGGTCTTCCTGCGCTTCTCGACCGTGGCGGGGAACCTGGGCGCGGCGGACGCCGTACGCGACCCGCGCGGTTTCGCGGTGAAGTTCTACACCGAGGAGGGCAACTACGACCTCGTCGGCAACAACACCCCGGTGTTCTTCATCCGGGACGCGATCAAGTTCCCCGACTTCATCCACACCCAGAAGCGCGACCC